>Ga0307429_1000049_pt1 | contig 85248 bp, 77 predicted proteins | sample SalMarWE160230MG_FD_202151 | JGI IMG/M metagenome (GOLD analysis project Ga0307429, IMG submission 202151) | Salt marsh sediment microbial communities from the Plum Island Ecosystem LTER, Massachusetts, United States - WE1603-230 | ecosystem: Environmental > Aquatic > Marine > Intertidal zone >... | reverse complement strand
GAGACCTTCGTGCCCACCTTCACCGCGTGGCCGGCTTCGCTACGTCGACCAGCTTCGCCCGCCAAGCTGGCGCAATCGCCAGCCCTAAACTAACATCCGACTCGGACCACCAAATGTGGGCTGCTCAGCGGCGCCCACCGGCAGACTGAGGCAAGGGCAGAACTGCGGAAGGATAGCTCGCGCAAGACTATGCCGAGCGACAAGCCGAGTTTACCGAAATTGGGATTTTTGAAGGGGGATTAGGGATGACCGAAGCGGCAAGGCAGTAGCGGAGACCTTAATCGCAAAGCACGGCACAACCTGCGCCGAGCGGGACGCGATACCGAATGCGAGAAAACGGGCAGCCATCAGCCGGCAATTCTTTGTTCAAGCTCGCCAACTTTCGCCTCTAGTTGCTTGCCATGCCGCGCCAACGAAAGCAGCAATGGCATCTCGTACGCGCCTTTCTGCTCAAACACCACGCCGATTTCGTCGGAATGCCGCCAACAGACATAGGCGTGGTACGTTGCTTGCGATTTTGGAACCGTCAGGTCGAAACTGTCGGGGATAAAGCAGTCGTTTGGGGTACCAAGTTTTGCTCCCGCGACAGACAAGTCGCGGATCAGGACATTCGAAAGAAATAAAGCGCGGCCACCGATATCGGTTGACCAGCGTTGTACTTTTCGCCTTTCGCGCATGGGCTGTCCCTTTACTGATCTGAAATAGCGTACGCGCGCGAGACGCGGTTGCAAATTAACGACGACGATAACCTTAAAGAGTAAGGTTCGAGATGGTGAGGCTGTTAAGGGTTCGATGGCCCGGCATAGCCGGGCATGACAGCCGGCGGCGTCCCGCGCTACGATTGCGCTCCCACCACCTGCCGGAGCCCCGCCATGCCCAAAGCCTACTGGATTTCCGCTTATCGCGAGATCAAGGACCCCGCCAAGCTCAAGGCCTATGCCGAGATGGCGCCGAAGGCGACCATCCCCTTCGGCGCCCGCTATCTCTGCAAGGGCGTGCCGCAAGTGACCTACGAGGCCGGCTTGAAGGAGCGTATCGTGATCTCCGAATTCCCCAGCCTGGAAAAGGCGATCGCCGCGCATGATTCGCCCGGCTATCAGGCGGCGCTCAAGGCGCTGGGCGACGGCGCCGTGCGCGACCTGCGCATCATCGAGGGCGAGGAATGAGGCTGAAGGAGCTCGCGCGCCAGCCGCTGATCCGGCTGCTCGCCGTCAATTGCGCCGCCGGCGCGGCCGCGGCCGTGCTGATGCTGGCCGGCCTGCTGGCGCTCAATCCGGGCAACCTGCGCGCGCTGATCTTCGCCGACGAGCGGCCTGCCGCCGCGCTCGGATTGCTGCTGTTCGGAATGGTGGTGACCTTCGGCAGCCTCGCCATGGGCAGCGCGATCATGGCGCTGGGGCGAGAATAGCGCCGCGCGCGCGACGCCGGCCTTGTGCCGATTTGCAAAACCACCGCCGAATCCTATATACGCCGCAGCGACAACACCCCCGCCCCGGCGCGGGGTTTTCGCGTGCGAAAGGTGGCGGGCATGGCGAAAAAACCGGGAACTAATCCCAAAGGCGAATTCGTCTTCTTCGACGTCGTCTACGAGGACGGCTCGCAGCGCTCCAACCGGCGCGTGCCGGCCGAACTCCTGGGCGGGCTGGAGAAGGATGCGCCGGCGCGCGGCTTCATCATCGAGCAGGACCGCGAGATCGCGGCCAAATCCGGCCGGGCGCCGCTGAAGATCAAGTCAATCGCGCGCGTCGGCGCCAAGCCGAAGAAGATCATGAAGGTGGGCTAGCGCGGCATATACTGCTTCGTCATGGCCGGGCTCGTCCCGGCCATCTCGATTCATGAGGCAAGACCGTGCCTGCCTAAGCGGGATCGCCAGGCCAAGCCCGGCGATGACAGCAAGTAGAACTAGGTCCCGCGGTCGCGCGGCATTAAAATCTGAGCGCGCGGCGACATACGGACTAAGTTGTTTCACGGATTTCCGCCCAGCCGCTCGCAAAACAGCACCAGCGCGCGGCGGTAGATCTCCGAGCGGTTCCATTCGCGCATGACCTCGAAATTGTCGGTGCCCATGGCGTAGGGGGCACCGGCGCGCCAGCCGTTGACCTTCAGCAGATTGGCGGTGGAGGCCAGCACGTCCGGCACCGAGTGTCGCAGGTCGACGTGGCCGTTGCCGTCGTAGTCGACGCCGTACTTGATGTAGGACGAGGGCAGGAACTGGGTCTGGCCGATCTCGCCCGCGTAGGCGCCGATCAGCTGGCTCAACGGCAGGTCGCCGCGTTGGAGGATTTTCAGCGCCGCGATCAGCTCGCGCTGGAACAGCTCGGTGCGGCGGCAGTCCCAGGCCAGCGTCGCCTGCGTGCGGATGACCGGGCGCTTGCCCATGTCGCCCGAGCCGTTGTCGCTTTCCATGGTCCAGATCGCCATCAGCAATTCCTTCGGAACGCCGAATTGCCGCTCGACGCGCGCCAAAAGCGTCGCGTGCCGGCCCATCAGCTTGGCGGCGCGCTTGACGCGGGCGGCGCCGACGCGGGTGCGGATGAATTTCTCGAAATTGCCCTCGCGGCGGAAGGCGCGGGCCTGGCGGCGGTCGAAGCGCAGCACCGCCTGGTCGGCGGTCACGCCGGCAAAGGCCTGGTTGATGACGGCGCGGGAGACGCCGGCGCCTTGCGCCTCGCGCGCCATTTCGGAGAGGAAGGCGTTGAAATTGCCGCCGCAGCGCGCAGCAAGCGCCGGCGCGGCGAGGACAAGCGTGAGCAGCAGGGCGATGAGCAGGCGCGCGATCATGCCGGAACCTCGTTGTTTTTCCCGGCGGCGCTTATGGCACGCGGGCGCGGGCGGCGGAAGGCGATGCGAGGTCGCAGGCCGTGCGGCGAGCTCGGGCTGAACCTCTCCCCCTTGTGGGAGAGGGTGCCGAGCGAACGCCAGTGAGCGAGGCGGGTGAGGCGGAAGCGTTGATTGCACAGCCCCTCACCCGGCGCACGCTCGGATTCCCTCCGCGCGAGCCACCCTCTCCCACAAGGGGAGAGGGAAAGAGAGCGTGCGGCACGCGAATCGGCAAACACGACGGTGATCATTCGCCCTCCTCCGCCGCGTCTTTATCGGCGGCCTCGCGCATCGTGCGATAGACCAGCGCCATGGTGCGCGCGGTCTCCTCCGGCGTCGCCTCGACCGGGGCCGTGTTGGTGCAATGGATGTGCGGCGCCATGCAGCCGCGCATGCGCCGGCACAAGCGTTCCGGGCAGCCGCGCCAATTGTTGACGATCATGGCGAGGCGGCGCGCGAGCCCGTAGCGCAAGGCATCGATATCCTCGGGCGGCTCGCGGTCCGGGCGGAAGCCGGCCGCCTTCATGTGGGCTTCAAAGGTCGGCGAGCGCGTACCCCAATCGGGCGGCAGCTCGGTGAGCGGCCGCGCGCCGGACGGCGCCGGATTTTGCGGACTTTCCCTCGCGCCCGCCTGCGCCCTTCGGGCTTCGGCGCGCAGGGGGCGCGGGGGAGTCGACCCCCGCAAAATGCGAGGGGGTGGAGCGCCGAGCGGCGCGACCACCGATCCTCCCGCCGTGAGGCGGGCCGCGCCTTTTGCCAAGGCGCGTCGCCGTCCGGCGCTCCACCTGCGGCTTTTCTGTCCCCGGCGCCGTAGCTTCCGGGCGGGACAAGAGGGGAAGCCCGGGGGCCTCCCTTATCCGGCGGGCTTCCGCCCGCCTTCGTTCCCGCCGCGTCCAGCCATTGAAGGCAGCCGGTCGTAATGCCGGCGGACGGCTGGCCGGGGCCTCCCGGGGAGCGAGGTTACAAAAGCCCCGCCCGCGGGCGCCGCCGCCACCCCACGTCCGGCAGTGTCCTGCAGAACGCCCCAAGCGAGGGGTAGTTGATAGGAATATAATCATACTTAACCTCAGGTGTCAAGTTCCATGATAGGATTAAATTACGCTGGAATATGTTCTTGATTTGTTCTATTCTGTGAGGATGTCAATGTCCACGACGACACAAATCGAATGGACCGACGCAACGTGGAACCCCGTCACGGGATGCACGAAGATAACCCGCGGTTGCGACTTTTGTTATGCAGAACGTTTCTCGGAGCGTTTCCGTGGCGTTGCTGGACATCCATTTGAAAACGGCTTCGACCTAATTCTCCGCCCAGAACGCCTCACTCAGCCGCTCCAATGGCGGAAGCCGCGACGCGTATTCGTAAATTCGATGAGTGATCTTTTCCACAAAGAAGTACCGTGGTCTTACATTGATCGCATATTCGAAACTATGGAAGCTGCTGACTGGCATACGTTCCAAGTGCTGACAAAACGTAGCTCCCTCATGAGTCGGTATCTTCGCGGACGGTATGGGACCAATGGCAAAGCGCCACCACATATTTGGTTGGGCGTGTCCGTTGAGGATCAAAAGAATACAGTTCGCCTAAAACATCTTCGCACTGCTCCGGCGTCGGTAAAGTTCGTTTCATTTGAACCGTTGCTTGGTCCAGTTGGAAAGCTGGATCTCACCGGAATTCAATGGGCCATCGTTGGCGGCGAGAGCGGGCCCCGTGCCCGCCCTATGGCGGAAGAATGGGCGATCGAAATCCGGGATCAATGTCGGGCTGCAAAAGTTGCATTTTTTTTCAAGCAATGGGGAGGCTTCCGACCAAAATCAGGAGGACGACTGCTACGAAAACGCGAGTGGAATGAATACCCCAGCGTTTCTACGCAGCCGATCACTGAAATCAGAGCCTAAGAAATATCCAATTAAACGGTGGAATAAAAAAATGTCATGCAGCCAAAAACAACTATTTGGGAACTAGAGCCACACACAGCGGCCAAACACGAAATTCTGCGCCGATATCTCCAGGCGTGGGTACCCATTTTAAGTCAAGGAAATTATCCTCACTTGGTTGTCGTCGATGGATTTGCTGGCCCAGGTCGATATTCGCAGGGAGAGGAAGGCTCTCCGATTATTGCTATTAAAGCTGTTATAGAACAGCCGCGACCAATCAGAGCGAAAATTGATTTCCACTTTATTGAGTTGGATGAACGACGAGCACAGCATCTGAGCGACGAGATAGCCGCTCTACCACTCCCCTCCAACATAACCACAAGGATTCACGGTAAGCGAAGCTTCCAAAATGCATTTCCGGAAGTGTGGAATAGCTACGCTAATTTAAGTCGTCGACCGCCTACATTTGTCTTTATCGATCCGTTTGGCTTTAAGATTCCGTTTTCATATGTTGCGGAGATATTGCATGCGCCAAGCTGCGAAGTGCTGATCACTTTTATGTTCGAAGAAATCAATCGATTTCTTTCTCAAGGTCAACAGCCCGACAATTTCGATGAGCTGTTTGGTTGTCCAGATTGGCGCGAAGCAATCAAAATAAAATTACCGAGCGAGCGGTTAAAATTTCTCCACGATCTTTATCAACGCCAACTTGTTAAGGCCGCAGGCGCAAAGTTTGTGCGATCATTTGCAATGCGAAACAAACGCAACACTATGGACTACTTCCTGTTTTTCGCAACTAACAGTGAATTGGGCCTAAACAAAATGAAAGAGGCCATGTGGCGAATGGACGAAGGCGGCACTTATACGTTTTCCGATGCAACAGATCCCAATCAGTCTGTCCTTTTTGCCGCAGAACCAGATCGTTCACTGCTTTCGCGAATTTTAGTCAATAAGTTTGCGGGAGTTGAAACAACTCCCGACGAAATTGAGCGGTATGTTGTTCGCGAAACTCCTTTTCGCGAAACCCATTACAAGAAAGTTCTTCAGACTCTAGAGGCCGATGGTGAAGTTATTCCGGTTAGTCCTCCAGCAAACCGACGACGCGGGACGTACGCAATTGGAAATATGAAGCTATATTTCAAACCAAAATCGTAAACAACAACGCGGGTAATTGAGCAAACACAACCGCCGCGATTCATCACTGAGCGCGGCGTTTACTAGATGCCCCGCTTTCGCGGGGCATAACAGCTTCGTCTAGTTATCGAGGAAGCTCCGCAGCTTCCTCGACCGGCTCGGATGCTTCAACTTCCTGAGCGCCTTGGCGTCGATCTGCCGGATGCCCCTCGGGTCGAGCCCGAGGGCTAAAGGCTCACCGCGGGCGACCGGGAACCGCCGGCCGACCGCCGCCGGCGCGCGGCCGGTGTGCATGCCGAGGCGGAAAGCGCCGGCGCAAGCCGCGCTGCTCCGCGCGCTGCGCTCAGCCCGCGAGCTTGTCGAACTCCTCGACCGTGACCGCGGGCGCGGTGGTGAACGCGATCCCGGTCGATTTGGCCAAGGCCGCGGAGGTCGCCATCGCGCGCGCGGTATCCGGCAGGTCGACGATCAGCACCAGATCGACGCCGCCGAGCGCGGCATAGCCCGCTTTCAGCTCGCCGCCGTTTTTCTTGATCAGCGCCTTGACCTCGTCCGTGCGCCTGGCGCTCATGCCCTTCAAGCCCTCGAGCGAATATTTCCCGAACATCAGATAGGTCGCCATGACGGCATCTCCTTGTCCTGCGGAGACCTGCGCCCCCCGCGCGGGCCCCGCAAAGTATAGGCCATGGCCGGGCCTGGGAAAACGTCGCGCGGTCAGGGCCGGCGATTCAGGATGAGGCGGAAAGATTTGACCCGCTCATTCCCGCGCAAGCGGGAATCTAGCAGAAACAAGAACTGGGTCCCCGCTTGCGCGGGGACGAACGGAGATGCACGGACTCGTCATTCCGGGGCGCGGACGAAGCCCGCGAACCCGGAATCCATAGCCCGCAGCGCTGCGGCGTATGGATTCCGGGCTCGGCCCCATAGCGCGTTGAAGACGCGCGTAAACGCGCTTATGGGGCCGTCCCGGAATGACAGAATTAGTTGTCGAGGAAGCTGCGGAGTTTCCGCGAGCGCGATGGATGCTTGAGCTTCCTCAACGCCTTGGCCTCGATCTGCCTGATGCGCTCGCGCGTGACCGAGAACTGCTGGCCGACCTCTTCCAAAGTGTGATCCGTGTTCATGCCGATGCCGAAGCGCATGCGCAAGACGCGCTCCTCGCGCGGGGTGAGCGAGGCCAGCACGCGCGTGGTGGTCTCGCGCAGGTTCGACTGGATGGCCGCGTCGATCGGCAGGATGGCGTTCTTGTCCTCGATGAAATCGCCGAGGTGGCTGTCCTCCTCGTCGCCGATGGGCGTCTCCAGCGACAAGGGCTCCTTGGCGATCTTGAGAACCTTGCGCACCTTTTCCAGCGGCATGCCCAGTTTTTCGGCCAGTTCCTCCGGCGTCGGCTCGCGGCCGATCTCGTTGAGCATCTGACGCGAGGTGCGCACGATCTTGTTGATGGTCTCAATCATGTGCACCGGGATGCGGATGGTGCGCGCCTGGTCGGCGATCGAGCGCGTGATGGCCTGGCGGATCCACCAGGTGGCGTAGGTGGAGAACTTGTAGCCGCGGCGGTACTCGAACTTGTCGACCGCCTTCATCAGCCCGATATTGCCTTCCTGGATCAGGTCGAGGAACTGCAGGCCGCGGTTGGTGTATTTCTTGGCGATGGAGATGACCAGGCGCAGGTTCGCCTCCACCATCTCCTTCTTGGCCTGGCGCGCCTCGCGCTCGCCCTTCTGCACCATGTGCACGATCTTGCGGAACTCGCCGATCTCGACGCCGGTTTGCGCCGCCAGGTCGTGCACCATGGCGCGGATTTCCTTGATGCGGTCCTTCTCCTTGGCGACCAGGTTCTTCCAGCCCTTGGCCGACAATTTGGAGACGCGGTTGAGCCAGCGCGGGTCGAGCTCGCCGCCCATGTACTGCTTGAGGAAGTCCTCGCGCGCCACGCCGTAGGATTCCGACAGCCGCATCAGCCGGCCCTCGTTGGACACCAGCCGCTTGTTGATGTCGTAGAGCTGCGCCACCAGCGAATCGATGCGCGCCTGGTTCAGCCGCAGCGACTTCACCTCGGAGATGATCTCTTCCTTCAGCTTCTTGTATTTGCGCTCCTGCGCCGGCGAGAGGGACGTGGAGCGCAGGCGGAACTGGATATCCTGCTCCTGCAAGCGGCGCAGGCGCTTGAAACTATCGGCGATGTTGTCGAAGGTCTCGACGACTTTGGGCTTGAGCTCGGCTTCAATCGCGGCGAGCGAGAGCGAGCCCTCCATGTCGTCGTCTTCGTCGTAATCGCTCTCGGCGGCGGCTTCGGCCGGGTCCTTCTCCTCGCCCGCCTCGCCCTCGGGCTTGGCCTTGAACGGGGTGGCGCCGGGGGGCGCGGCGGGCGGCGCCGCCGGCTGCTGCACGACCTGCAGATGCGGCGCGCCGGGGACCTGCACGCCCGGCTGCGGAATGATCGGCTTGCCGTCGGGGCCGATCACCGGCGGCGTCATCTGCTTGGCGTCGGGGCCAGCATAGGTCGCTTCCAGGTCGATGATGTCGCGCAGGAAGACCTTGCCGTCGTTCAATTCGTCGCGCCAGATGATGATGGCCTGGAAGGTGAGCGGGCTTTCGCACAAGCCGGCGATCATGGCCTCGCGGCCGGCCTCAATTCGCTTCGCAATGGCGATCTCGCCTTCGCGCGAGAGCAATTCGACCGAGCCCATCTCGCGCAAATACATACGCACCGGATCGTCGGTGCGCTCGGACGGCTCCTTCTTCTCGGCGACGGCAAGCGCCTTCGACTTGGCCTCGACAACCTCGCGGCCGTGGTCGTCGTCGTCATCGTCGTCGGCGGTCTCGTCGGTGGCCTTTTCGGTTTCGCCGTCCTCGGTGTCGGCGTCCTCGGTCTCCACCACGTTGATGCCCATCTCGCTGAGCAAGGCCAGGGTGTCCTCGATCTGCTCGGAGGTGACCTCTTCCGCGGGCATCACGGCGTTGAGCTGCTCATAGGTGACGTAGCCGCGCTTCTTGGCGGCCTTGATCATTTTCTTGACGCCGGCATCGGACAGGTCGAGCAGCGGCAGCGGCTGATCGGGCGCGCCTTCGGCTTCCTTTTCCGGGGCTTCTTCCTTGGCCTGTGCCGCTTTTGCCTTGCTCGCCATCCGTCCCTCCTGGACCTTCCCGACCATTGCGAGCAACCCCTAAGCAGAGCGCATCGCCAAAAAGGGCCGCGCACCGCAAAGGCGCCGCCCCCGAATCAGGTCGACCAGTGTCCCCGGAACCCGCTTAAGCTCCGATTAACCCTGAAAAACCCGCGGGAATCGACCCATTATTCCACGCCGGCGCGGTATTTCCGCCTGCACCATCCTCATTTTCGCTTGCGCACGGTCTTAATCCGAAAACCGGCACCCACTATTCGGGACCACGCGCCGCGTTGGCGGCCCTGCTCATAAGCTACGCATGCCCCGACCGGAAGAGGCCCCGAACCCCTCGATCAGGGCCTCGGTGCCGTCCACGCGGGACAGGCGGGCCTTGACGTCGCGCAGCCGCAGATAGTTGGCCTCGCTGGCGTCCTGGCCGAGCGCCTGTTCGGCGTCCCGCAGCTCCTTAGCTAGTGAATGCCACTGCCGATGCAAGGCGACAAGTTGGGCCCAGGTGACCAGGACATCGTCGGGGGCGGCCTCGGCCTGGGTGCCCCAGACCGAGACGGTGGTGATGGCGGCGGCGATGCGCTCGGCGACCGCGATCAGGTCGCGCCTGGCAAGTTCCTCCCTTAAGCCCGCGGCGTCGAGCGCCGCGGCATGGGCGGCGATATCGATGAGCGCGCTTTTGAGCCGCTCGGCATCGGCATGGCGGAACTCGAGATGGCTGAGTTCCTCCAGGTGGTCATGCAGCAGCCAGGGGTGGTTGAGCGCGGCCTGCAGGATGAGGGCCTCACGGCGGGGGACGGCGGTGCGGTGGCCGCGATGCACGGGGCTCACGCTGAGCTGCTGGCTGGCCACCACGTAAGGCGCGGGCCGGCCATTGGCGGCCGGCCGCGCCATTGAGCCGTTGCGCGGCGGCCAGTCGCGGCCCTGCCCGCGCTCGCGCCAGGTCTGGCCCTGCCCGCGTTGTTGCCAATTGCGCTCGCGGTTGCCGCGCGGGCCTTGCGCCGGCGCGAAGAATTGCGAGAGCCGCGCGTTGAAATCCTGCCGGTAATATTTGCGCACGGAATCGTCGGCGATGCCGGATGTCACTTCGTTGATGCGTGCCTCCAGCGCGGCGCGCCGCTCGGGCGTATCGAATGAATGGCCTTCGGTCTCGCGCGCCCACAGCAGCTGGCCAAGCGGGCGCGCGGCGACAATCACCTCGGCGATCGCCTCGCGCCCGCCCGAGCGCATCAGATCGTCGGGGTCCTGGCCCTGCGGCAGCAATGCGAATTTCAGGCTCTTGCCGGGTTTCAGCCGCGGCATCGCCAGATCGACGGCGCGGTAGGCGGCGCGCAAGCCGGCGGCATCGCCGTCGAAGCAGAGCACCGGCTCGTCCGCCATCTTCCAGAGCAGCGCCAGCTGATCCTCGGTCAGCGCGGTGCCGAGCGGCGCGACGGTGGCCGGGAAGCCCGCCGTGACCATGGCGATGACGTCGATATAGCCTTCGACCACGATCAGTTGGGCGCCGTCATTTTCTTGCGCAGCCTGCGTAGACTTGGCTGCGTGCGTTGCCTGGCGCGCGGCGGCAATGTTGTAGAGGATCGCGCCCTTGTGGAAGAGCGGCGTTTCCGGCGAGTTCAGATATTTCGCGGCAACGTCTTTCTCCAATGCGCGGCCGCCGAAGGCGATCACCCGGCCGCGCAGGTCGGTGATCGGGAACATGACGCGGTCGCGGAAACGGTCGAACGGCACCGGGATATCGTCGCCGGCAACCAGCAGCCCGGCCTCCACCATGTCCTCGACGGGCACGCCGTGGGAGCCGAAATGTTCTTTCAGCGCAAAACGCTCGGGCGGCGCATAGCCGAGGCGGAACTTCAGTTGCGTGGCGGCGTCGATGCCACGGTCGGCGAGATAGCCGCGCGCTCTGGCGCCGGCGCGCGACGCCAGCGTGTCCTCAAAGAATTTCGCCGCCAATTCCATGACGTCGTGCAGCGTCTTGGCGCGCGCGGAGCGCTGCTCTTCTTGCGCTGAGACCTCGGGCAGCGGCACGCCGGCAAGCTGGGCCAGCCGCTCGACCGCTTCCGGGAAACTGACGCCTTCGGTCTCCATGACGAAGCCGAAAATGTCGCCGTGCTTGCCGGAGGAAAAGTCGTGGAAGAAGCCCTTGCTGTCGTTGACCGTGAACGAGGGCGTCTTCTCCTTGTTGAAGGGCGACAGGCCGATGAATTCGCGGCCCTGCTTGCGCAGCTTCACGCGGCGGCCGGCCACCTCCGAAACGGGGAGGCGGGCGCGCAGCTCGTCGAGGAATTGGGGCGTGAAGCGCATGGCTTGTCGGCGCGTCCGCGGCGCGCGGGCTCGGGTTGGCCGGTTTGGGCGAATCGCCGCCTATCATAGGCCGATGAATTGAGACTTTCCGGGGACCCGCCCCGACGCCATCGCCAAAGACCGGATTCCAGTCTTTTTCCCGGCTTTCCACAGGGGCCGGGTTCCCGCCTGCTTTGGCATTCCGGGCAGGCTGTGTCGCCCGTCCGGAACGCATTTACGGTGTTCATGTCAGGCCGCCAGGCGCTGGCCGGACGAGGCCGCGCGATCTGCTGCGAGCGCGTTGCGCCTGCGCCGGGCTTCGAGGAAATCGGCCGGATCGCCGTCGAGCGGGGTCGACAGGCAGTCGATCACGTCGGCGCGCGTCAGGCCGATGTCGCGCAGCAGATGGTCGTCGAACATCAGAATCCCGCTGAGCGCCCGCCGGCTGCGCGCGCGGTCGACATTCGAGACAGCCTGGCGGATGCCGGCGGCCAGCCGTTGCAAAAGTAAAGTCAGCATCGTCGTCTCCTTTTGCGTCGTGGGTTGTTTGCATGGGGCCGCCGGGGCCGGGATCCGTCTTGTCAGACGGCGCCCGGCCGCATGCGGTCCATGTGATTCAGGCCGCCTTCGCCTGCGTGCCGTCGTCGAGCGTGCAGGTCACGGGCACGCCGTTCGACACGATGTCGAACACCGGCGAGAAGGTCTCGGCCATGGCGACCAGCTCGCGCTTCTTGGCGTCGTCGCAGTCGGCGTCGATGTCGAATATGACGCGGATGTCGGAAAAGCCGCGCCGCACCTCATCGGAGATACCGAGGAAGCCGCGCAGATCGATATTGCCCTCGAAGCGGGTGGTGACGCCCTTGATCTCGATGCCGCGCGCTGCCGCGTGATAGACGAGGCCCGTGGTCATGCAGCCGGCGAGCGCGTTCAGCACGTATTCGACCGGGTTCGGCCCGCGGTCCTCCGACAGCAGCACTTCCGGCTCATCGTTGACCAGGAAGAATGGCTGCTTGTGCCGCAGTTCCTGGTTGGTGCCGTGGAAGTCGTCGATGCGCGAGCGGTTCTCGCCGCCGCCGACCCACTGGTTGGACAGGCGGAACTGAAACTTGGCGAGCGAAGGATCGGCTTTGATGGCCGCAATGTTGGCGGACAGCCTCTCCGTGTCGACGCCGTTCACGACCGTGGTCTGGGTCTTGCTCATGATCGGTCTCCCTCTCCCGGTTTGCCGCGCCGCGACCGCGACGCCGTAAAACATACCGATTGGTATGTGATACATACCGTCCGGTATGTCGTCAAGTGAAAAATATGGCCTGCGACAATGTATGAAAATAAACGATTTATCAGCAACTTAACAGCATCAGCCTTGCACGATAGATTTTGTATGGCTATGGTTCAAACTGAATGGTATGATTCGCCATGGTAGACAAAGGCGCACAAACCCGCGAACGCATCCTGGCAGCGGCCGAGCCGCTGATCCTGCAGCAGGGTTATGCCGGCACCTCGCTCGACGACATCCTCAGCGCGGCCGACCTGACCAAGGGCGCCTTCTTCCATCACTTCAAGGACAAAGGGGCTTTTGCCCGTGCCTTGATCGAACGCTTCGCCCACAACGACGTCATGTTGTTCATGCGTTTCGCGGCCGAGGCCGAAGCCAAGAGCGGCGACCCGCTCGAGCAGGCCGTGAGCTTTCTGAAGGCGGCGGAGGAATACATCGAGCGGCTGCCGGAACCGATCGCCGGCTGCGTGTTCGCCACGTACATCTACGAGATCATGCAGTTCGAACCGTCGATCCAAACCTTCATCGCGCAGAGCTTTCGCCGCTGGTCGGCGCTTTACGAAAAGAAATTCGAGGCGGTTCTGGCGCGCTATACGCCGGCGGTGCCTACGACCGCGCGCGATCTTGCCGAGACGATCATTTCAATCTTCGAGGGCGCAATCATTCTCTCGCGCAGCTTCAATGACCCGCTCATCCTTTCGCGGCAGTTGCGGCAATTCCGGCAGTATTTCGAGCTGCTGTTCGCGGCGCGTGTGCCGCGCGGGGCCTTAAGCGCAGCGTCAGCTTAAGCGCTTCCTCGTCGCCATGCCGCCGGCTTTGCCGGCGTCTGTTGCGCTGGTAGTCTGCGGCATGCATTTCCTGACCACCCTGCCCTTGTGGCTTTCCGCCATCATCCTGATCGTGCCGACGACGCTGCTCGCGATGGCCGGCCCGATCGTCGCCCGCCGCTACATCGCGCTCGATCGGCTGCGCACCAACAATGAGGTTGCCGGTTTCAAGTTCGCGACCGTCGGCGTGCTCTACGCGGTCCTGCTCGCCTTCGCGGTCGTCGTGGTGTGGGAGAAATTCAACCAGGCCGACAGCGAAGTGGCCAAGGAAGCCGGGGCGGCGGCGACGGTCTTTCTGCTGTCAGGGGGAATCGACGCCGAGCACGGAGTCGTCATCCGCAAATCAATGACCGACTACCTGACGGCTGCAATCACTAAGGACTGGCCGGCGATGGAAAGAGAGACCGACAGCCCCGAGGTTACCGATGCGCTGGGCGGAATATACTCGGCGGTCCTCAAATACCACAAATTCGACGGCAATGAAGGCATCGTCTTGGGCGAAATTCTTCGGCAGGTCGATCAGATCAGCGATGCGCGGCGCGAACGCCTGGTCATGGCCGACGGCGTTACGCCTGGGATCATTTGGGTGGTGCTGTTCGGCGGCGCCGCGCTGACCATCGGCTTTACGTTTTTCTTCGGCGCCGAGAACCTGCGCGCCCAGGCGCTGATGACGGGCGTCTTGTCGATCCTGATATTCGCCGGGCTGCTGACGATTATCGTCATCGATCATCCCTTCGCCGGCACGGTGAAGGTCGGACCGGAGGCCTTGGCGACCGTCGCCAGGGATTTCGCGGGAGCGGATGTGGGGCGGCATTAAGGCGTGGAAACATAAAAGGGCGGCCAAATGTCGGGGTGGATGCGCCGCCCGCGTTTGCCCGCTATTGGACCAAAGCGGACAAAAGTCGATTTTAGCCGGGGACGGTTTGTCCGCTTATGACCCACAAGCGACGTTGAGCCTGCGTTACTGAGCAATTGCACAAAGTCCGTCTGAGCCCCTTCCAGAACGCTTGTCTGAGCCGTTACGATGCACTGTCCTGGGCCTCGGGGACGGCAATGAAACGGCGCAAGGCAGGCGGCAAAGCAGGAAAAAGGCGACGCTCCCAGGCGTTGAGGCGTCGCAATGCGCCAAAGGTGGCACGCGGTCGCAGTTTTCCCGTTGCCGGCAAGGAAACAAATGTCGCTCGGCTCACACACGAACTGAAGGAGGCGCACGAGCAGCAGACAGCGACCTCGGAGGTGCTGCGCATAATCGCGAAATCCCCCCAATCGGTTCAGCCGGTTTTCGAAGCCATCGTGGCCAACGCAGCGCGTCTCTGTGATGCCACATTCAGCGCGGTTGCGCAGTTCGACGGAGAACTCCTGCACCTTGTCGCCGTCAACAAGATGTCGCCCGAGGAGACGGCAGCGTACCACACAGTCTTTCCGCGGCGGCCAAACCGCACCTTCATCATGGGTCGGGCATTCGTCGACGGCAAACCGGCGCACGTCGTGGACATCGAAGCTGACCCAGATTATGACCCGTATACGCTGTCGGTAATTAAAGCGGCGGCGCCATATCGAACCTACCTCGGCATCCCAATTCTGCACGATGGTGTACCGATCGGCGTCATCGGTTGCGGCCGGCGCGAAGTGCGACCTTTCACTGAGACGCAGATTGCACTCGCCGCGAGCTTCGCGGATCAAGCCGTGATCGCCATCGAAAACGCTCGATTATTCAATGAACTGCGCCAGAGCACCGCTGATTTGGGTAAATCGCTCGAGGACCTGCGCACCACCCAAGATCGTCTCGTGCAGACCCAGAAACTTGCCTTACTTGGTCAGCTCACTGCCGGCATCGCCCATGAGATCAAGAACCCGCTCAATTTCGTCAATAATTTCTCGGGTATCTCCGCCGAACTGATTGATGAATTGCGGAACGCATTGAAGGGCATACCGCTCGACGATAAAGCCCGCGCTGAAATTGAGGAACTGGCCGGCACGCTCAAGGGCAATTTCGACAAGGTCGTGCATCATGGCAGACGCGCGGATGCCATCGTCAAGAACATGCTGCAACATTCGCGTGATGCCTCAGGTGAGCACCGGGTGATTGATATCAATGCGCTCGTTGAGGAAAGCCTTAATCTTGCCTGGCATGGAGCGCGGGCCGAGACGCAGGGATTTGAGATCAGGCTCAATCAGTCATTTGATCCATCTGCCGGTGAGGCGGATGTATTCCCGCAGGACATCCGGCGGGCTCTTCTCAATCTAATTGTAAACGGCTTCTATGCCGCGACCAGGCGCAGAGCGGAGGCCGATGGTGACGACTACGAGCCAACTCTCACGGCCTCGACCAGAAACCTTGGCGATCGTGTGGAAATCAGTATCCGCGACAACGGCACTGGCATCGCGCCTGACGTGAAAGAAAAGATGTTCGAGCCGTTCTTCACGACGTCATCGTGAAACAGCACGCGGGCACAGTCGAGGTCGATACGCAGCCGGGTGAGTTCACTGAGATCAGGATCGTCCTGCCTCGCACTCCCGCATTCGTCTGAAAAGCCCGCAAGCCCTTCATGTCCGCTATTGGCACTTAGCGGACATGCCTCCGGCACTGATGAATGTCCGCTATAGGAGTAACAGCGGACATTGGCTAATCGATGCTCGCCGCGTTAATTTGTGAGGACACGCCCCAGGCCGACAGCCCGCCGGCGTGGTTGCCGCTACGACAGCTTCGCCTTCACCGCTGCGCTCGCCTTGCCCATGTCCATCTGCCCGGCATACTTCCCGCGCAAGGCGCCGATCACCTTGCCCATGTCCTTCATCCCCGCTGCGCCGGTTTCCTCGATGGCGGCGTCGATGGCCGCGGCCAATTCCGCTTCGCTCATCTGCTTGGGCAGGTAGCCCTGGATGATGGCGATCTCCTCCTGCTCCTGCTTGACCAGGTCGGCGCGGTTACCCTTGTCATAGAGCAGGACCGATTCCTGGCGCTGCTTGATCATCTTCTGCAGCAGGCTCATCAGCTCGGCATCGCCGAGCGGCGGCTTGCCGGACCCGCGCGCCTCGATGTCGGCGTTCTTGAGCGCGGAATTGACCATGCGCAGGGTCGAGACCGCGCGCTCGTTCTTGGCCTTCATGGCCGCGGTCAAGGCTTTGTTGATGTCGTCGCGCAGCACGGGGAGCCCCTTTTTTTTCTTGCGGATATTAGCGGTTGGGGGCGGAATCAGGCGGCCCCTTGCCTCACTTCCTATAATAGGCAACTAAGTGGCCATGACCCAGACGCAAGCCAAACCCGCCGGGGCTTGGGCAGAACCCAAGGCCACGGCGCTTTTGGTATTGGCCGACGGGACCGTCTTGGAAGGCTTCGGGCTGGGCGCCAGCGGCCACGCGGTGGGCGAGGTCTGCTTCAATACCGCCATGACCGGTTATGAGGAAATCCTCACCGATCCGTCTTACGCCGGGCAGATCATCACCTTCACCTTCCCGCATATCGGCAATGTCGGCACCAACGAGGACGACATCGAGACCGTCAACATGGCGGCGGCGACCGGCGCGCGCGGCGTCGTCTTGCATAGCGCCATCACGCCGGCCTCGAACTATCGCGCCACCCGCAATCTCAACGACTGGCTCAAAGCGCGCGGCATCATCGGGCTCGCCGGCATCGACACCCGCGCGCTCACCGCGCTGATCCGCGAGAAGGGCATGCCCAACGCGGTGATCGCGCACGCCCCAAACGGCAAGTTCGATCTCGCCGCGCTGAAGCAAGAAGCGCGCGAATGGCCGGGCCTCATCGGCATGGACCTGGTGCCGATGGTGACGAGCGCGCAGCGCTTTTCCTGGGACGAAACGCCGTGGGTCTGGGGCGAGGGCTTCGGCCGGCAGGAAAGCTGCGAATTTCATGTGGTCGCCATCGACTACGGCATCAAGCGCAACATTCTCCGCTTGCTGGCAGGAACCGGCTGCAAGGTCACAGTGGTGCCGGCCCAGACGTCGGCCGAGGACATCATGGCGCTCAAGCCCGACGGCGTGTTCCTGTCGAACGGCCCGGGCGATCCGGCGGCGACCGGCGCATACGCGGTGCCGGTGATCAAGAAGCTGATCGAGTCCGGTACGCCGACCTTCGGCATCTGCCTCGGCCACCAGATGCTCGGCATCGCGGTCGGGGCCAAGACCGTGAAGATGCATCAGGGCCATCACGGCGCCAATCATCCGGTCAAGGACCTCACTACTGGCAAGGTCGAGATCACCTCGATGAACCACGGCTTCGCGGTGGACAAGGACACGCTGCCGAACAACGTGCAGCAGACCCATGTGTCATTGTTCGACGGCTCCAATTGCGGGCTGGCGCTGAAAGACAAGCCGGTGTTCTCAGTGCAGTACCACCCGGAAGCCTCGCCCGGCCCGCGCGACAGTCATTATCTCTTCACGCGCTTCGTCGAGATGATGCGGCAGGCGAAACGGAAGATCGCGTGAACGAACCCGCGCCCGTTGTCGGGCGTTGCAGTGTCATGGCGTCCTCAAAGCCCCTCATCTTCCGCTTCAAGGACGACGGCGCGGTGCCGAACAATCTGCTGCCGATGCTGGTCTATAAGGCTGCGCTCGACCTCGGCGCCGATCCGGAAGGCGCGATTGAAGAACTATTCGCCGCCAACGGCTGGGGCCACGGGCAATGGCGCAACGGCATTTACCCGTTCGTGCATTATCACTCCATGATCCATGAGGCGCTCGGCATTGCGCGCGGGCGCGCCCGCGTACGCTTCGGCGGCGATCAGGGCGAAGCGCTGGAGCTCGGCGCCGGCGACCTGGCGGTGCTGCCGGCCGGCACCGGGCATCAGCGCTTGTCGGGCAGCGGCGATCTCCTGGTGATCGGCGCCTATCCGCCCGAGGGCACTTATGATCTCTGTCGCGGCGATCATCCAGCCGACCGCGACAAGGCGCTTAAGACGATTCCCCTGGTGCCGGTGCCGGCGAGCGATCCGGTCATGGGCAAGGCCGGACCCTTGCCTAGCTTATGGCAATCCAGATGAGCGACTGGATCAGCTTCTACGATTTCAAGCATTCAGTGATCTACGTGAATGCGCGTCACCGCGACGTGCATTACCGCGTGATCGCCGAGCACATCCGCGCCTACGTGCCGTCACCTGCCGCCGCGGTGCTCGATTACGGTTGCGGCGAGGCGACCTCGGCCAATTTGGTGGCGCAGGCGGCGGGCCATCTCACGCTGGTCGAGGCGGCGCCCAATGTGCGCGCCGCGCTCGCCGCGCGCCATGCCGGCAATGCGAAAATCTCGGTGCTCACGCCCGATGCGACGGCAGCGCTGCCGGCCGCCGCGTTCGATCTGATCGTCATGCATTCGGTGGCGCAATATTTAAGCGTCGCCGAGCTCGAGCGCCTGCTCACGATGTTCCGCAAGCTGGTCAAGCCGGACGGGCTGTTCATCCTCGGCGACGTGGTGCCGCCGCAGCTGGCGGCGGCGCGGGCGGCTATCGCGCTGTTGCGCTTCGGCACCGCCAACGGTTTCTTCTGGGCCGCAGTCGGCGGGCTGCTGCGGATTTTCCTGTCGGATTATCTGCGGCTGAAGAAGATCATCGGCCTGTCGCATTACACGCAGGCCGCGATGCTGGAAAAGCTCAAAAGCGCCGGCTTCAAGGCGGAATGCGCCAAGCGCAACATCGGCCACAATCAGCGCCGCATGACGTTCCTTTGCCGGGCGGCATAACGAACAATTAACCGCGATCGCGGCCGCAACCCGGTGCGGCGTCATCGTAACCTTGCAGCAAGGCGCTTTGCCTATTGCTGGCGGCGGCCCGGTGGCGGAGTGGCGACGCAGAAGCCGCGCAAGGTCTTCCAAGCCTGGTTCGATTCCAGGCCGGGCCTCCACTCTCCAAATTTAGTTTTGATGTTGCTGATACTTTTTTTCGAAAAAGTCCCGCCGGCCAGTTTGGCGGGACAACCTTTGTTCGCGTTCCTTCCTCATTCGCCGCCGGTCGCTGGCCAGCTTTGACCCGAAGCGGCTGAGGGCGTGGATTCATGGACGAGCGGCCAAATGCCGACGTAAACGTGCCAACGAACGTCCGCTATCGGGAGTAAAGCGGACACTACTTCAAGCCCCAACGCGCCTATAACACCCCGACCGCCGCGTTAGCGGCTTCGCGCCAGCCGACGAAGCGCTCGGGCGGAATCGCGCGCAGACCGGCGACGCGCTCGACGGCGAGGCGGATATCCGCGGTGCTGCCGGCCTTGAGGGCAGCGTCCACGAAAAACTGCTCGAGCACGTCCTGCTGGGCGTGGCTGCCGCCGAGCCGGTACATACCGCCGAGCGCCGGACGCATCAGGGCGACGGCCTCGGCGTAACGTCCGGCGGCGTAGGCGAGCTGGGCCTCGGCGATCGGCAGCGCGTAGTCGCGCACGATGACGGGGACCGTGCCGCGACCGTTAGCGAAGGCGCGCATCGCCTCGATCATGCGCTCCGCAGCAGCGGTGCGGCCGGTGGCGGTCAGCGCCATCAGCCAATGCGGCAGAGTGAATGCAGAAACGCAGTCTCCGATCCGAGCCTCAGCCTTGTCGGCCAGTTCCTCCCATCGTTTGCCGACATCGACGCCGAGGCGCTGCAGGCGGAACAGCGCGGACGCCGCGTTCTGCACGTCGATGTAGACATCGGGCGCGGCGACCGTGAGCGGCGCGGCGAGGTTGCGGAAGCGGGTATCGTAGAGTTCGAGCACGCCGGCAGTGTCGCCGTACTCGAGCTTGAACAGGGCGGCGTGCCACCAGAGATGGTGCTGCAGGTTGTGGCTGCCCTCCCAGTTCGGCGCGAGCGTGGTGAGCCAATCGATGCCTTCGCTGCGGCGGCCCTGCATCTCCATCACATGGGCAACGGCGTGCGCGGCCCACAGATCGCCGGGGTCGAGCTCGATGGCGCGGCGCCCGGATGGCTCGGCGGCGAGATAGTTCCCGGCTTCTTCGTGGGCGAAGGAGTGGCAGGCGAGTATCGATGCATAGCCTGGCATGTCTTCCGACCAGGCCGGGATCACGCGCTCGACGGAGGAGACCATGTCCTGCGGGCGGCCGAGCCAGAAATTGGCGAAATGGGCGAGACGGAAAGCGACCACATCAAGCGGATGGGTGCGCAAAATCGATTCCCACAAGGCGATGGTACGATCGAGCTCGCCCGCGGCCCAGGCGGTCAGAGCGGCAATGTGGGCACGTTCGCGCGGGGTGGCGCCGGCGGCAAGCGATTGCGCGGTGCGCGCCGCCTCGACCGCGACCGGAACGGTGGCCTGCTTGTAGGCCATCATGGCGAAATAACCCTTCATGCAATGCGCAAGCGCGAAGTCCGGGTCGGCTTCCAGCAGAGCGGTGAAACGGGCCGGCGTATCGGCACGCTGGGTGAGGTAGCCGGTGATGAGATGATCGTAGGCGGCGGCAGCCTTGGCGCTGTCGGTCGAGATGGGGAGACCGCGGGCATCGCGTTGCATGGCGTTGTTCCTCGCTGACATTTCCCGACCCATTCGAGCATCTCGTGAGATGACTAATTCAAAGCTCGCACGTGTCGATCACTCCAGCCGAAAGCTTGCTCTAGCCCTCGGAATGATATGGGACAACCCTTGTATTTTGCGATGCGAGGCTACTGTCGCCCGCTTTTGGCATTTAGCGGACACCGCAGCCCATCCGCCGAATATCTGCTTTCGGGGGTACAGCGGACACGTGATGAACGGCTTGAAAACGGGGCCGCTTCAGCTGGCGGCCCTCTTTCATTTTAATCTGAGACGCTGCCGGTACCGGGCGAGTCCAGTAAGTGCATTGCCGAGATCGTTAGCCGTTTTTGATCGGCAGCGATGGTCGCGCCCGGCCGGCAAGCCGGTCGAGCGCAAAGGGCGCCAGCCAGCCGCTTGACTGCCGAAGCCCGCCGTCTGACGAACGCGGTTGGCGAAAGCGGGCGAGCGAGCCTATTTACCGTCCACCACTAATCCTTGCGCCGCCCTTCCCTGCCTGCCGATTCTGGTCTAAAGACCCCTCGCGCGCGGGGCTTGCCGCCTCTGCGCCGGCCCCGAGGACGCGCGAAACGCGCGCCCTTTTTTTGTGCCCTTTTTGAGAGCGAATGCCGAAACGAACCGACATCAAATCGATCCTGATCATCGGCGCCGGCCCGATCGTCATCGGCCAGGCCTGCGAATTCGACTATTCCGGGACGCAAGCCTGCAAGGCGCTGAAGGACGAGGGCTACCGGATCGTGCTGGTGAACTCCAACCCGGCGACGATCATGACCGATCCCGATCTCGCCGACGCCACCTATATCGAGCCGATCACACCGGAGATCGTCGCCAAGATCATCGAGAAGGAGCGCCCCGACGCGCTGTTGCCGACAATGGGCGGGCAGACCGCGCTCAACTGCGCGCTGTCGTTGCGCAAGATGGGCACGCTGGAGAAATTCGGCGTGCGGATGATCGGCGCCACCGCCGACGCCATCGACAAGGCGGAAGACCGCGAATTGTTCCGCGAGGCGATGAAAAAAATCGGCCTGGAAACCCCGCGCTCGCACCAGGTCAAGACATTGGTGCAAGCGCTGGAGGCGCTCGAGGACATCGGGCTGCCGGCGATCATCCGGCCGTCCTTCACGCTCGGCGGCACCGGCGGCGGTATCGCCTACAACAAGTCGGAGTTCATCGACATCGTCGAGCGCGGCATCGACGCTTCCCCCACCAGCGAAGTGCTGATCGAAGAGTCGGTGCTGGGCTGGAAGGAATACGAGATGGAGGTAGTACGCGACAAGAACGACAACTGCATCATCATCTGCTCGATCGAAAACGTCGATCCGATGGGCGTGCACACCGGCGACTCGATCACCATCGCGCCGGCGCTCACCTTGACCGACAAGGAATACCAGATCATGCGCGACGCCTCGATCGCCGTGCTGCGCGAGATCGGGGTGGAGACCGGCGGCTCCAACGTGCAGTTCGCGGTCAATCCGGCCGATGGACGCCTCGTCATCATCGAGATGAATCCGCGCGTGTCGCGCTCGTCGGCGCTTGCGTCGAAGGCCACCGGCTTCCCGATCGCCAAGGTCGCGGCCAAGCTGGCGGTCGGCTACACGCTCGACGAAATTGCCAACGACATCACCGGTGGCGCAACGCCCGCGAGTTTCGAGCCGACCATCGATTACGTGGTCACCAAGGTACCGCGTTTCGCCTTCGAGAAATTCCCCGGCGCAGCGCCTGTGCTCACCACCTCGATGAAGTCGGTGGGCGAAGCCATGGCGATCGGCCGCACCTTCCGGGAATCTCTGCAGAAGGCATTGCGCTCGCTGGAGACGGGACTGACCGGGCTTGACGAGGTGACGATCGAGGGCTTCGACGCCGCCAAAGGCATCGACGACGACGACAACAAGAACAACATCCGCGCCGCGCTCGGCACGCCGACGCCGGAGCGAATCTTAAAGTTAGCGCAGGCCATGCGGCTGGGCGCGACCAATGAGCTGATCCACAACGCCTGCCGCATCGATCCCTGGTTCCTGGCCGAGATCCGCCAGCTGGTCGAAACCGAAGCCGAGATCAAGGCCAAGGGTCTGCCGATGAGCGCCGGTCCGTTCCGCCGGCTCAAGGCCATGGGCTTTTCCGATGCCCGCCTCGGCAAGCTCACCGGCACACCGGCAGAGCAAGTGACGCAAAAGCGCCGCGCGCTCGACGTCCATCCGGTGTTCAAGCGCATCGATACCTGCGCCGCCGAGTTCGCTTCCCCCACCGCCTATATGTACTCGACCTACGAGACGCCGTTCGCCGGACGTGCCGCCAACGAGGCGGCGCCGTCGGACAAGAAGAAGGTCATCATTCTCGGCGGCGGTCCCAACCGCATCGGCCAGGGCATCGAGTTCGACTATTGCTGCTGCCATGCCGCCTTCGCGCTCAAGGAAGCCGGCTACGAGACCATCATGGTCAACTGCAATCCCGAGACGGTCTCGACCGATTACGATACTTCGGACCGGCTCTATTTCGAGCCGCTGACACCGGAAGACGTGCTGGCGATCATCGACACCGAGCGCCTAAACGGCATGCTGCACGGTGTCATCGTTCAGTTCGGCGGCCAGACGCCGCTCAAGCTGGCCGAGCCGCTGGAGCAGGCCAAGGTGCCGATCCTCGGCACCTCGCCCGACATGATCGACCTCGCCGAGGACCGCGATCGATTCCAGAAGCTGCTCAACAAGCTCAAGCTGCGCCAGCCGCAGAACGGCATCGCCACTTCGCCGCAGGCAGCGCGCGCGATCGCCGACCAGATCGGCTACCCGGTGGTGATCCGGCCGTCCTACGTGCTGGGCGGCCGCGCCATGGAGATCGTGCGCGATGCCGCCCAGCTCGATCGCTACGTGACGCGGCTGGCATCCGCTCTCGACCGGCCGAGCGAGCTGGTGGTGTCGAAAAGGAGCCCGCTGCTGATCGACCGCTATCTCTCCGACGCCACCGAAGTGGATGTCGATTGCCTGGCCGACGGCAAGGACACGTTCATCGCCGGCATCATGGAGCACATCGAGGAGGCCGGCATTCATTCCGGCGATTCTGCCTGCGCGCTGCCGCCGCATTCGCTTTCGGACAAGACGATCGCCGAGCTCGAGCGGCAGACCCGTGCGCTGGCGCTGGCGCTCAATGTCGGCGGGCTGATGAACGTGCAATACGCGATCAAGGACGGCGATATTTACGTGCTGGAGGTGAACCCGCGCGCCTCGCGCACGGTGCCGTTCGTGGCCAAGGTAATCGGGCTGCCGGTGGCCAAGATCGCCGCGCGCATCATGGCGGGCGAGCGCCTGAAGGATTTCGCACTGAAGACGGCGCACCCCAAGTACCGGGCGGTGAAGGAGGCCGTTTTCCCGTTCGCGCGTTTCCCCGGCGTCGACACCGTGCTGGGCCCGGAGATGAAATCGACCGGCGAGGTGATGGGAATCGACGGCTCGTTCGAGATTGCCTTCGCCAAAAGCCAGATCGGCGGCGGCGCCAGCCTGCCGCGCTCGGGCACGGTGTTCGTCTCGGTCAAGGACGAGGACAAGCCGCGCATCCTGCCGGCGATCAAGCTACTGGCCTCGCTTGGATTCAAGACGATTGCCACCTCCGGCACCCAGCGCTACCTCGCCGAACAAGGGGTGGAGGCGGCCAAGATCAATAAAGTGCTGGAAGGCCGACCCCATATCGTGGATGCCATCAAAAACGGCGGGGTTCAGCTGGTTTTCAACACCACCGAGGGGGCCACCGCCCTGGCTGACAGCCGGTCGCTACGCCACGCCGCCCTCTTGCATAAAGTGCCGTACTACACCACTCTTTCAGGTGCCGTCGCCGCGGCGCAGGGAATCAAAGCCTATCTCGGGGGCGACCTCGAGGTTCGCGCGCTGCAGAGTTACTACGGTAGCCGGGCCTAGGGGCCGATTTGCCCATGGTCCGAACCCAAAGCGGCGGTGCGAGTTAGGCCGGGAAGTCCCAGGTCGCGGCGCCGCTAGCCCGCGGTCAGGGGTTTTTTGACCGGCCCTCGTTCACATGACTCCGGTTGCGCGGGTAGTCCGTGGCCGGAGTCGTATTACGAGTCGAAGGAACGAAATTTTCAGGATGGGAAGGGGCTTGGCGGCTCTGCATTCGCGTACGGGTTGGTTCCGGCGCCCGCCAAGAGGAGATGACGATGGATAAGATTCCGATGACCGCCGACGGCTATGCGACGCTCGAAGCCGAGCTCAAGCATTGCCAGCAGGTCGAGCGGCCCCGCATCATTCAGCAGATTACCGATGCGCGCACGCACGGCGACCTGTCGGAGAATGCCGAATATCACGCCGCCAAGGAAGCGCAGTCGATCAATGAGGGCCGCATCGCCGAGCTCGAGGACAAGCTCGCGCGCGCCGACGTCATCGACGTGTCGAAACTTTCCGGCGATACCATCACCTTCGGCGCCACCGTAACGCTGGTCGACGAGGACACCGACGAGAAGAAGGTGTGGCAGATCGTCGGCGAGCCGGAAGCCGACGCCAAGAAAGGGCGCATATCGATCACGTCGCCGGTCGCCAAGGCGCTAATCGGCAAGAGCAAGGGCGCGCAGGTCGAGGTCAATGCGCCCGGCGGCGCCAAGGCCTATGCGATCAAGAAGGTGGAGTGGCGCTGACGCCTCTCGCAATCGTCGCATTCGAAAACGATATCGCCGGGCTCGTCCCGGCGGTTTTATTTCAGCGATCGTGCGCAATTTCCTATCCTGACGGGCGAGCCGTCCAACCGGGAGGACCTAGACCCATGCAATCGATCCCAGCCACGGACATCCTCAAAGCCTGCGAAGGCATGCTGCGCAAGCAGCTCTACGTGGTCTTCACCACGCCGACAAAGGGGCTTGAGCCGGTGATGGCGGTGATCAAGGAGCATCTCGATTTCCAGATCGACCTGGAGCGGCGCGGCATCATGTTCGGCGCCGGGCCGTTCTGGAACGACGCGGAAGACGCCTGGGAAGGCGAAGGCATGGTCATCATCCGCGCCGGCTCGCTGGCCGAGGCCAAGGCGATCGCGGCCTCCGACCCGATGCACAAGACCGGTGCGCGCAGCTATAAGGTGCGGCCCTGGCTGCTCAACGAGGGCACCGTCACCGTCAAGCTCACCTATTCCGACGGCAAGCGCGAAGTTATTTGATGACGCCGCGCCGCTCGTCCGGCCTGGGGCGTGCCGTATCGATTTCGACCGGCATATCGAGCAGCAGGAATGACAGCGACTTGCCGTGGCCGTCGAGGCCGAGGCTCGCATTGACGCCGCCTTCGAGCACGTCGTCGAGCACGAAGTTGAACGCGGCGAGCTTGGGCAGATCGTAGCGCACGACGCGGCTCGGCCTGCGCGCGACAAAGACCTCGGCCACGCACTCGGCCGTTACCTGCGCCGCGACCGTCGGGTAATCCGCCGGATCGCGGCAAACAAGCGCGATATTGAGCCGGTTGCCCTTGTCGCCTGACCGCGCATTGGCGATCTCCTGCAAGCGCACCTTCCGCATTACGGCGGCTCCAGCATGGTCACGCACGGCGCGGCGTAGCGCCGCTCGACCAGGCAGGAGGCGCTGGCCAGACGCGGCGTGACGTGCCGCCGCACGCCTGCGCCGCCGGCAGGACCTGCGCAATAGAGCGCTTCCACCTCGTCGAGTAGAATTGCGACTTGCGCGGCATCCGCAGACTGCGCCGCAAAGCGCAGGCGGATGTCGCCGCTCGGCGCGCCGGAGAAATGAGGCGCCCGATCGCCGGCCCCCAGCACGCTTTGCGCGCCGATAGCGTCGACACGCACGGCAAGCGCCGGCGCGCGCCGCCGCATTGGGCCCCGCATAGGAGATCTCGGCTTCGCCCAGCATGCCGCCATCGACGCAGACGGTCGCCTTCAACGTGTCAGGCGCCGGCCGGCCGCGCGCGCCAGTGACGCCCACGCGGTTCTTGCCGATTTCGGCGACCTCCGCCGCGCTCAGGTCGAGCACGACGTCGGGCGCCAGATAGGCGGCAGGATCGTGGATTTCGTAGAGCACTTGCTCGGTGACGGTGAGCCGGTCGACAATGCCGCCGGTGCCGGGCGGTTTGGTGATGACGATGGCGCCGTCGGCATCGATCTCGGCGATCGGGTAGCCGACCTCGGCGAAGTCGGGCACGTCCTTGTAGCCGGGATCGGCAAAATAGCCGCCGGTGATCTGGGCCGCGCATTCGAGCAGATGGCCGGCCAGGGTGCCTGCGGCAAGGCGATCCCAATCGTCGGCGCGCCAGCGAAACGTGTGCAGCAGCGGGCCGAGCGCCAACGCAGAATCGGCCACCCGCCCCGTCAAGACGATGTCGGCGCCCCGATCAAGCGCTTCGGCGATCGGCCAAGCCCCGAGATAAAGATTGGCCGATATGATTTCGCGCGGCTCAGCAAGTACGCTGCCGTCGACTTCGCGCGCGGCGAGCTCCGCCAGCGACAGACGCCCGCTCAGATCGTCGCCTTCGACCACGGCGATACGCGGCATGCGCAGACCGAGGGAGCGCGCGAGCTGCACTAGGCGCTCGCCCGCCGCGGGCGGATTGGCGGCGCCGAAATTGCCGACGATTTTGATGACGGCGGCAAGGCAGCGCGCGAGGATCGGCGTCAGCATGCGCTCGAGCGCCGGGCTGTAGCCGCGCGCCGAATCCTTGCGCCGCTCGATCTGGCAGAGCGCGAGCGTGCGTTCGGCCAACGTCTCGTAGATCAAAAAGCGCGGGCCGGCCGCCTCAGCAAGCGTATCGACCACAGGGCCGGCCGCATCGCTGCGGTCGCCTGCAAAACCAGCGCCCGCGCCGATGAACACGCGTGCGGCCATGCAACGATCACTCCATCGGCACCATGGCCGCGTCCTTGGAATTGCGCAGCGTGAGCGAGGTCTTCACGTTGCGCACATGGGGCGCGGCGGTGAGCTTCTCAACGAAAGCCTGGAAGGTCTTCAGGTCGGGCGCCACGCATTTCAGGATAAAGTCGATCTCGCCCGAGAGCATCCAGCATTCGCGCACCAGCGGCTGCCCGCGGACAAAATTTTCAAAGGCCGTGAGATCGGCTTCCGCCTGGCTCGCCAGATGCACCATGGCGAACACCGTCACCTCGTAGCCCAGCTTTTTCTCGTCGAGCAGCGCGCGATAGCCCTTGATGTAGCCGGCCTCCTCCAGCGCGCGCACACGCCGCAGGCAGGGCGGCGCCGAAATGCCGACCCGGCGCGCCAGCTCCACATTGGTGATGCGGCCGTCGTCCTGCAGCTCTTTCAGAATCTTGCGGTCGATGGCGTCGAGACGGGCGGGCACCGGAAATCTCCCTGGCGGGCGCATTCAAGCCCGGGCGGGAACATCCATACCGCGAAACAATGTTACGCGAAACATTATTGCGCGCTGGGGTGGCCGCATGTCGCGCCACCGGCGAAGCCTGTGACTCCTGGGGGTTGCGTGTCTTGCATAGCTCGACCGAAATCCATAAATCGGGCGGGGCAAAAGAGCCGGCCCGTATCCGGCCGCCCGGGGCGATGCACGCCCGATAGCGCCCGCCAGGGGGGCGTATTCCATGTCAAAGACCACCCATGCCAAGGTCGTGATCATCGGCTCAGGGCCGGCCGGCTACACCGCCGCCATCTATACCGCGCGCGCCATGCTGGAGCCGGTCATGATTCAGGGCATCCAGCCCGGCGGCCAGATGACCATCACCACCGACGTGGAGAACTACCCAGGCTTTGCCGACGTCATCCAGGGTCCCTGGCTAATGGAGCAGATGCAGGCGCAAGCCGAACACGTCGGCACCAAGATCGTCTCCGACACCGTGACCAAAGTTGAACTCGGCAGCCGGCCGTTCCGGCTCGCTTGCGATTCCGGCGACACCTATCTCGCGGACGCGCTGATTATCGCCACCGGCGCGCAGGCGCGTTGGCTCGACCTGCCGTCCGAGCAGAAGTTCAAGGGCTACGGCGTGTCGGCTTGCGCGACCTGCGACGGCTTCTTCTACCGCAACAAGCAAGTGATCGTGATCGGCGGCGGCAATACCGCGGTCGAGGAGGCGCTGTTTCTCACCAATTTCGCCTCCAAGGTCACGGTGGCGCACCGGCGCGACGCGTTCCGCGCGGAAAAGATTTTGCAGGACCGGCTGTTCAAGAATCCCAAGATCGAGGTGATCTGGGACAGCGTGCTCGAGGACGTGCTGGGCAGCGACAATCCGCTGAAAGTCAACCGCGTGAAATTGAAGAACGTGAAGACCGGCGCGGTGACCGAGCGCGGTGTGGACGGCGTGTTCATCGCCATCGGCCACACGCCCTCATCCGAACTGTTCGCCGGCCAGCTGCAAATGAAGCCCTCCGGCTACATCGTCACCGCCGGCCATTCCACCGCTACATCAGTCCCCGGCGTGTTTGCCGCCGGCGACGTCACCGACGACGTCTACCGGCAGGCGGTCACCGCCGCCGGACAGGGCTGCATGGCCGCGCTCGAAGCGGAGAAATTCCTGGCCGCGCACGAACATCAGCGCGCGGCGGCGGAATAGATCATGGCTGGCACCAACTCGACGATGGACTGGGACAAGCTGAAGGTGTTCCACGCCGCGGCGGAAGCAGGCTCCTTCACCCATGCCGGCGAGCGGCTCGGCCTGTCACAATCGGCGGTCTCGCGCCAGGTCTCCGCGCTGGAGGGCGAGCTCGGCGTCTCGCTGTTTCACCGCCATGCGCGCGGGCTGATCCTCACCGAGCAGGGTGAATTGCTCTACCGCACCGCGCACGAAGTGTTCATGAAGCTGGAGGCCGCGCGCACCAAGCTCACCGACAGCCGCGAGCGGCCGAACGGCGAACTGAAAGTCTCGACCACGCCCGGCATCGGCGTGCATTGGTTGACGCCGCGGCTCGGCGAATTCCTCGATCTCTATCCCGACATTCACATCGCGCTGATCACCACCGACGAGGAACTCGACTTGGCGATGCGCGAAGCCGACGTCGCCATCCGCCTGCGCCAGCCGACGCAGCCCGATCTGATCCAGCGCAAGCTTTTCTCGGTGCATTTCCACGCCTATGCCTCGCCCGACTATCTCAAGCGCTTCGGCACGCCGCGCGACCATCAGGAGCTCGACAAGCACCGCATCATCCTGCTCGGCGGCACAGTGCCGCCGCATTTTGCCAACCGCCGCTGGCTCTTGGAAGTGAGCCGCGACGACAAAGCGCCGCGCATTCCCGTTCTGACGGTTAACAACGTGCTCGGCGTGCTGCGCGCGGCCCAGCGCGGCTTAGGCGTCGCGATACTGCCGGACTATCTGGTGGAAGAAAACGGCGGGCTGGTGCAGCTATTTGGCGACGACGAGACGCTCGCGCTCGATGCCTTTTTTGTCTACCCGGAAGAACTCAAGTCGGTGGCGCGCATCCAGGTATTTCGCGACTTCCTGGTGGCCAACGCGCAGCGCTGGCATTTTTAGCTGGGTTTTCATGCCGCCAAAATGGCGCGGCAAATTGCTGCAGCGGCTTGGCGATTCGGCATGGCAGTCATGCGGCGCATGGCATTGCTGGACTCAAGAAGGACTTGCATAGTTCGGACACGCTGCTTCATCGGATGTATCCTCCCAATGTAAACCGGTTAAGCAGCAAGTTCCCCTCTGGAGTTGTTGCCGGCCCCCCACGCCGGCAAACCTGAACCGGGCCCCCTTGCGGGGCCCGGTTTTTTTCAGGCGCGCCGAATACGGCAGGGCGCGTCGAACCATCGTGTGGCGATCGTTTCAGCGGCGGCTGTAAGTGACGCGGTAGACCGCGCCGTTCCAGTCGTCGGAAATCAGCAGCGAGCCATCGCGCATCGGCTGCACGTCCACCGGACGGCCGAGGTAAGCATTATCCTGGAGAAAGCCGGTGAGGAACGGCTCCATCGAGTGCACCGAGCCGTTCTTGTTGAGGCGGACGACGACCACGTCTCCACCGATTTTCTTGGTCCGATTCCAGGAACCGTGACGGGCGATGAAGATGGCGCCGCGGTAAGCTTCCGGGAACATGCGACCGCTGTAGAAGCGCATGCCGAGCGGGGCGACGTGCGGCCCCAACAGCGCGATCGGTGCGGTGAATTCGTCGCAGGAACGACCCCAGCCGAGCTGCGTGTCGGTCAAATTGCCCTGGTAGCAATAGGGCGCGCCGAAATCTTCGCCCGGCTTGGCGACGCGATTGAGCTCGTCGCTGGGCGCGTCCTCCGACAGCCAGTCGCGGCCGTTGTCGGTGAAGTAAAGCTGCTTGTTGCGCGGCGACCAGTCGAAGCCGACCGAGTTGCGCACGCCGAGCGCGACCGCTTCGATATTGCCGCCGTCGAGATCGATGCGGCGAATCTGGCCGAGACCCGCCGCCGGCACGCAGTTGTTGCAGGGCTGCCCGACCGAAACGTAGAGCTTGCCGTCAGGACCGACGGCGAGGAAACGTGCGCCATGCGCTTCCTTTTTGGGGAGGTCGCCGTAGATCTCAGTCGGCGCCGGCGGATTGTCGAGCGTGTCCTCGACATTGTCGATCTTGGAGATTCGCGAGACTTCGGCGATGTAGAGCGTGCCGTCGTGATAGGCGAGCCCGTTCGGCCGGTGCAGGCCGGAGGCAAGCACCTTCACCTTGCGACGGCCGTCGTCGTTGACGATGGCGTGCACCTTGTCGGTGCGGGCGCTACCGACGAAAACGGTGCCGCGCTTGCCGACCCTGAGCGAGCGCGCATTGGCGATGCCGCTGGCATAGACCTCGATGCGGAAGCCGGGCGGCAGCTTGAGCTTGCCGAGAGGTAGTTGGTCGCGTGCTGCCGGCAGCGCCGGCGGGCGAAGCGGCGCGAGCATGGCCGCGGCCTCGTTGCCGGCGGGACCACCGCTCTGGGCCAAACCGGGCAAGAGCGCGGCGGGCGGCGGGGTGATCGGTGTTTGCGCGCGCACGAACGCAGCCGACAAGAGGCTCGCGAGGCTGGCGGCGGCCAGAACGATGGCCCGGAGCGCGCGGGGCGCAGACATCAAAGCTCTCCCCAATGGCGAAGCGCTTGTGCGCGCATTGCGATCGAGAACGGCCGATAGTGACTCACTTCCATTGCGTTCAAGCCTCCAGTAGTTGGACTGCCGCCGGTAATCCGGCTTTTTGGCGCGGTTTGGCTGCAGGCGCCGGTTGCGTCCATCATCCCCGCAATATGCGGCCCTTCTAGCGTTTGTCAGGCCCAAATCCGTCATCACGAAGAATTAATCAGGTAAAAGTCGCAAAAACTTTTTCAGCAACCAACTGTTTGACCAGCCATTGCCGCAGACTCGGCCGCGCAAAGAGCCGAAAAGGCCCGCAAAATGCGGACTTTTGACCGCCCGTGCAAAATAGCCATAGTCGGCCAGTGTTGATGTAAACAATGTTGGGAAAAACGTAACTTAACTAGGTGCATCAGATAGTATGCGGTCCTAAGTATGGGCCACTCGGTCCGGTTCAGTCTTGGGAGACAATGGTGAAGTCCGTTCGTTTTGAGCGTCTGCTGGCGTCGACCGCTTTCGGTTTGATTCTGGCTCTGTCCAGTCATGCCGGCATGGCGCAACAACCCGGCCAACAGATTGAGGCGGCGATTCCGGCGCCGGATATCTCGCTGGCGCCCTCGCCGGCCGCGAACGACGGCATGACCGCGGCGAGCCCAGCCACTCCGGCCGATACCGCCAAGGACACCGCCACGCCGGCGAACGATGACGCCGCCAAGACCGAATCCAAGCAGGATGCCGCCGCGCCCGTGGCGCAACCGGCCGACGTAAACAAAGGCGCGGCCAAGACTGAACCCAAGACCGACACCACGGCCGAACCCAAGCAGGACGCGGCCGTTCCGGCGGCCGAGCCGGCCAAAGCCGCGGACGCGCCGGACGCGACACCGGCCCCGGTGACCATGGACACCAAAGTGGCCGACCAGCTACGGGAGCTGATCACAGGCAAGCGGTTCGACCGCTTGGCGCGACGCCAGGAAGATCGCGCTGGCATTGCTGCCTTCTACAGCACGCGTGAGTACAAGCCGCTGTGGACGAGCGACGGCGCCGCCAATGCGCGCGCCAAAGCCGCCATCGCCTATCTCGGCCAGGTCGACACCATCGCGCTTGATCCGCGCGACTATCCGACGCCGCACTTCGGCGCATCGGCGACGCCCGAGCAACTGGCGGAGGACGAGCTGCGGCTCACCAATTCCGTGCTCACCTATGCGCGCGAAGCGGAGATCGGCCGCATCCACTTCAGCCGCGTCGCCGCCGATATCTCGTTCAAGCTGGAGCCGCCGCACCCGGCCGCGGTGCTGGCCAAAATGGCCTATAGCGACGACGTCAGCAAAGCGCTCGACAGCTACAATCCGCCGCAGGCCGGTTTTAAGGCGCTCAAGGAAAAGCTCGCCGAGCTGCGCGCCAATGGCGGCCGGATCGACAAGCCAAAGGAAACGGGTGAACAGCACGTGCGCGTGCCGGACGGCAAGATTCTGCGCCCCGGCATGAAAGACGAGCGCGTTGTGATGCTGCGCAAGCGCCTCGACATTGCCGGCGACAAGAACAATCCGGCCTATGACGACGAAGTGTTCGACGCCTTGCGCGCCTTCCAGACCAAGGCCAACATCGGGGTCGACGGCTTGCTAGGCCCCAACACCGTGGCCGCGCTCAATGGCGAGCAGGTGACGCATCGCACGCCCGCCAATGCGATCGATACCGTCGTTGCCAACATGGAACGCTGGCGCTGGCTGCCGCGCAAGCTCGGCAACGATGAGAACACCTACGTCGTCGTGAACGTGCCTGACTATTCGCTGAGCCTGTTCCACGAGGGCAAGCTGTTCTGGAAGACCAAGCTGGTGGTTGGCAAGCCCGGCAAAGAAACGCCGATGACCAGCGCGCTGATGAAATACATCACGGTCAATCCGACCTGGAACGTGCCGCCGTCGATCATCGAGAACGAATACCTGCCGGCGCTGATGGAAGACCCGACCGTGCTCGACCGCTACGGCCTGAAGATCTACCAAGACCCCGACGGCACCGTGCACATCTACCAGCCGCCGGGCGCCGGCAATGCGCTCGGCCGCATCCGCTTCAACTTCCCCAACAAGTTCCTGGTCTACCAGCACGACACGCCGGACAAATACCTGTTCAAGCGCGCCAAGCGCGCTTACAGCCACGGCTGCATGCGGGTGGAGAATCCGCTCGAGTACGGCGTCAAGCTGTTGTCGATCCAACTGCCGGACAAGAACTACACCAAGGCCAAGCTTGAAAGCATGTTCGGCACCAACGAGATCAACATCGATCTCCCCAAGCCGATCCCGGTGCACCTGACCTATCAGACCGCGTTCGTTGATGAGAACGGCAAGCTGGTATTCCGCGACGACGTCTACGGCCGCGACGCTCGCATGATCCAGATTCTCAAGAGCAGCGAGCGCAAGGTCGCAGATATCCCGATCGCGCGGCCGCCCGATGTCTCGGCGCAGGCGGTACGCCTGCCGGCCGGCACCTACGGCGGCTTTGGCGATGAGGAATTCAGCTATAACCGCGGCCCGAACTTCTTCGATTTCCTGTTCGGCGGCGGCCCACGCTATCAGCCACGCCCGCCCGTCCGGCCGCGCGGTTTCGTCGGCCGCCCGCACGCCAGCAATGGCGGCTACTTTCCGAGGCGTTGACCACCCATCGTCTCAACTGAAGCTGAACGCCGGCGACGCTTTCGCCGGCGTTTTTTTTGCGCGCGGTGGTGTTTCAGACCGGAAAATCTGGGGCTGGCGTCTGAGCTGGTACAGGTGGGTGGACTCGAACCACCGACCTCTGGTTCCACAGACCAGCGCTCTAACCAACTGAGCTACACCTGCACGGGCTGTCGCATTCGACGTCGCGGGCGAACCTAGGTTCGGGACGCCGCTTTGGCAAGCGGGTTTGACCCGCGCAGCGGCGCAAAGCAAAAGCCCGGGCCAAAGTCCGGGCTTCGCAGGCGCCGCGGCTGAAAGCGCAGCGCAAAACGTCGTCTGATCAGGCGGCTTTGCCGAACACGCTGGTGAGGCTTCCCTTGATCGGCTCGGCAGTGTCGGTCGCCACCTTTTGCGCCTCCTCGGCAAGCTCCTTGGCCTGCGCGGTCGTGGCATCGAACTGCTTGCGCGTATAGGCGGTGGAGAGCTCGACCATCTCGGCAAAGGACTTGGCGGTCAGCAATTCACCGAGCAGATCGAAAGCAGCGTTGCTGTTGGTGCGCGCGGTCTCGATCAGTTTGAAGCCGTAGCCGGAGCAGCCCTTGGAGGCGGTGCTGTAGGCTTCCTCGAGCACATCGGTGGCCTCTTCGGCCGAGCTTTTCATCTTTTCGTAGTTTTCCTTGGCGGTCGCGATGCCCTTTTCGGCGAGTTCGCGAAAGGCTGTCGGAATTTCGAACTTCGGGATTTCGAACTTCGGCATATCGAATTTCGGGAACTCGAACACATTTGCCGGCGGGGCGGCTGCCTTCGCCTTCGATTTCGGCGTGGCAACCGGGGTGTCTGGGGTTTCGGCCATGATCGTCGTCCTTGGCTCGGAGGGCGGTGTCTGGCTGATGGCGAGCCGCCGCCCTCGGCAAACCGGCCCGCGCCTGTTTCAGGACCCGCCATCGCGAGGCTACGGCCTCCAACGCCCAAGGCGTTCCGGCGAGTGCTATGAATGGCCATATAGCACAGGTTTTGGTGCATTGCAATAAAAAATATTGCAATGCACAAAAATTTTCGACCGAGGATTCACCCGCCGCCGGGACCGGGGGCCGGCGGCCGGCGGCATTTTGACGCGGCGGCCGCGGCAATCAGCCCTGGCCGGTCGTCTTGCCGGCTTCCTTGCCCAATTGCGAGGCCTGCTCGTTGAGCGTCGCCATCTGGCTCTTCACGTAATCGGCCTGCAGCGCCAGCACTTCCTCGGGGTTCTGGGCACGCACCAGCCGCTGGGCGAACTCAAACGACGACATGATGTTGCTCTCGGCAAAACGCATGGCGAGTTCGCTCAGCTCCTTGGCACTGGACCGCGCGCCAGCGGCCTGCCGGTCGGCGGTGCTGGCGGCCTGCTGGGCGGCGGAGATGAAGGCGTCGAAGGCCTGCTTGGCCTGCTCCACGCTTTTCTCCGCGACGGCACGCATTTCCGCCGGGATTTTGAAATCCGGATAGTCTTGCTTGGCCATAAAGACCTCCTTGCCTCACACCCCTCAACCGCCGCGGCTTCATCCACATTAGAGTTGGCCGTTGGCCACACCAGACATGGAAGCCGCGTTTTTAAGGTTATCGCCGGTTGGCGGTGCATGCCAGCCGCCGGTTCGTGGACGCGGCGGCAAAGCAGCCGTATTAAGGCTTCATTATCCATAATTCGCACGTGCAACCTAAGCGATGAATGAAACCGGGTTCCAGTTCACCTGCCTGAATGATCCGCGGCTCGCGGCACACGCCCTGAGTCCGGCGCCGGCATGGCTATGGAGCGCCGACGCCAGCCGCATGCTGTGGGCCAATCCACCCGCCGCCGCGATCTTCGAGGCCGCCTCGCCCGCCGCAGCCGCAGCTATCCACTTCGATCCCAAGCATCCAGCCGCGGCCCAGATCGCGCGCCTTGCCGGCACGCTGCCGCAGGGCGGCGCGCCACGGCTGGAACGGTTGCGCGGTTTTGGCGCCAAGTTCGGCGGCGCGTTGGTGTGCTTGTGCTCGCACATTTCGCTTGCCGATAACTCCGCCGCCATCCTGGTGGTCTCGACCGAGCGCGCCGGCAAGGAGCTTGCCCTGCCCGAGCGCGCGCATCGGCTGCTGAGCGGTTTTGCGCTGCCGGCGGCGATCTTCACCGCCGACGGCGAGCTGATCGACGCCATGCCGGAGGCGCAGACGCGTTTTGGCGAAGCCCGCGATCTGATCGCGCTCGGCGTCGAGAAGCTCGCCCGCGAGGCAACGCTCAACGGCAGGGCTGAGGGCGAGATCGCGGCCGGGCCCATCACCATGTTGCGGCTCGGCGCCGGCACCAGTGTCATTGCGCTGCTGGCGGCGTTCACCGCGCCGGCGGCAACGGCTGAGGCGGCGCCCGCCAGCGAAGCCGCGGTCGAAACAGCGGCGCCGACCTCAGCAACCCTGGTCGCGGCGGAAGAACGGCCACGCCGTTTTCCGCTTCGCTTCGTCTGGCAGATGGATAAGGCCAACCGCTTCACACTCGGCACCGAGGATCTCGTCCGCCTGCTGGGGCCGCGGACTGCCACCGTGCTCGACCGCCCCTGGGCAGACATTGCCGCCGCGCTCAAGCTCGACCCGCAAGGCGCCGTGGCGAGCGCGCTCGCCGCGCGCGACACTTGGAGCGGCATCGTCGTGCATTGGCCGATCGACGACGGCGCGGAGCGCTTGGCCATCGAGATGTCGGGCCTGCCGGTGTTCGACCGCGAGCGCCAGTTCGCCGGTTTCCGTGGCTTCGGCATCTGCCGCGACATCGACCGGCTACAGGCGATCGAACGCCGCCGGGGCCATGCGCCGCCCGAATCGCATGCGGCAGAACCGGCGGAGCCGGCAGCCAAAGTGCTGCCGTTTCCAGTGGCGCCCGCGCTCAGCGCCGGCGAGCGCAGCGCCTTTCAGGAGCTGGCGCGTGAGCTCGGCGCGCGCCTAAAAGGGCCTGGCGGCGAAAGCGCCGGCCCGGTGTCGGACGATTTCGGGCCCGAGCCTTTGTTGGTCCCGGCGCCGACATTCAAGCCGCCGCGCGCGACCCGGAACAGCGCGACCGCGCGCGACAGCCATGAAGGACGCTCGATCTGTGACCGCCTGCCAGTCGGCATTCTGATCTATCGCCTCAACAGCCTGGTCTATGCCAACCGCGCCTTCCTCGACTGGACCGGTTATCTGACGCTGGACGAACTCGCCGAGGCCGGCGGCCTCGACAGCCTGTACATCGAGACGAGAGACGCCGGCGCAGCGGACGCGCACGACGGCACCAAGACGCTGACCATCACACCCGTTGACGGCAAACAGCGGCCGGTCGAGGGCCGCCTGTTCGGTGTGACCTGGAACAACGAGAACGCTCTGGTGTTGATGCTCAACACCCTGGCGGTGGGCGACGAACAGCAAAGCAAGGCGGCGGAACTGTCGCTGCGCCGGATCGAGGCCGAATACCGAGAGCTTGAGACGATCCTCGACACCGCGACCGACGGCGTGTTGATGCTCGACCGCGCCGGCCGCGTGCTGTCCGCCAACCGCAGCGCCGAGGCGCTGTTCGGCTATGACGCCTCCGAAATTGCCGAGCTCTCCTTTGGCAACCTGCTCGCGCCGGAAAGCCGGCGCAGTGTGCTCGACCACCTTGACCGGCTGGCGCGCAACGGCGGCCCGGAAAGCTTCGACGCCGGTCGCGAGGCGATCGGGCGGGTGCGCCAGGGCGGCCTGGTGCCGCTCTACATCACCGTGGCGCGCATCGCCAACGGCGAAAAGTTCTGCGCGGTGCTGCGCGACATCACCGCCTGGAAGCGAACCGAAGAGGAACTGATCAACGCCAAGCAGGAGGCCGAAAAGGCCTCTACCGCCAAGTCGGAATTCCTCGCCAAGGTTAGTCACGAGATCCGCACCCCGCTCAACGCCATCATCGGCTTTTCCGAGGTGATGATGGACGAGCGCTTCGGACCCGTCGGCAACGAGCGCTACCGGCAATATCTCAAGGACATCCATGCCTCCGGCGGCCATCTGATGTCGCTGCTCAACGGCCTGCTCGATCTGTCCAAGATCGAGGCCGGCAAACTCGAGCTGACTTTCGTGAGCGTCAATCTAAACGACGTTGTGCAGCAATGCGTCGCCTTTATGCAGGAGCAGGCCAACCGCGAGCGCGTTATCATCCGCACCTCGCTGCCGGCGAGCCTACCGCAGATCGTGGCCGACGCGCGCTCGGTGCGGCAGATTGCGCTCAATCTGCTGTCGAACTCGATCAAGTTCACCGCCGCCGGCGGGCAGGTGATCGTCTCAACCGCTTTGACCGACGATCAAGAAGTGGTCTTACGCGTGCGCGACACCGGCGCCGGCATGAGCGAGAAGGAATTGCAGACCGCGCTCGAACCGTTCCGCCAGCTTGCCACCTCGGCGCATTGGGGGGTGGCCGGCTCCGGCCTCGGGCTGCCGATCACCAAGGCGCTTGCGGAAGCCAACCATGCGCGCTTCCACATTACGAGCGAGGTCGCGGACGGAACCCTGGTGGAGGTGGCGTTCCCGGCCACCCGCGTGCTGGCGCAATAAAGCCAAAAACAGAGTAGACAACTAACTGTCACCCTTCGAGCGGCGCACGGCTGCCTTATGGTGATGGGGAAACGTCGCTATGGGGCGGCTGCTCGCGGTTGCCTTGGTCTGGTTGACGGTGGCAGGTCCCGCTGCGCGCGCGGCCGAGCCGGTCGATCTGCTGCTGATCCTTGCGGCGGACGTATCGCGCAGTGTCGATCAGCAAAAATTCGAGCTGCAGCGCCAAGGCTACGCCGCCGCCATCGCCGACCCCCAGGTGCTGGATACCATCCGCGCCGGCCGCCATGGCCGCATCGCGGTGCTCTACATGGAATGGTCGGGCATCTTCAGCCGGCAGATCGTGATCGACTGGACCCTGATCGACGGCCTCAAAGCCGCGCGGAGCTTCGGCGACAAGCTCTTGGAATCGCCGCGCTCCTTCGCCGACCGCACCTCGATCAGCGCCGGCATCGACTTCGCGGCGGCGCAATTCCGGCACACGCCGTTCGAGGCCGGCCGCAAGACCATCGACGTCTCCGGCGACGGCACCAACAATGCCGGCCGCGATCTGGCGGCGGTGCGCGATGAAGCGGTGGCGAACGGCATCACCATCAACGGGCTGGTGATCCTGAGCGAGCGCCCGCTGCCCTGGCACCCGGAGCACACCAATCCGCCGGGGGGCTTGGCGAATTACTACCGCGTAAACGTGATCGGCGGCCGCGGCTGCTTCGTGCTGGAAGCGAAGGACTTCCATTCCTTCGGCGAGGCCATCATCAAGAAAATGATCGCCGAAATCGCCGATGCCGCGCCGCCCGCCGGCGCGGGACCGTGGCCGCGGTAAGCTTAATTGGCCCTTTTGCTCGCGTGGTCTTTGTCCGAAAGCCGGTTTCCATTTTTAGGGGCCATGCGCTGGCCATGAAAGGGTCACAGAGGGCCCGCAGGTTACCGACGGCGGGACCAGTGCTATAGTCCGTCCAAAATTGACACTGAAACAAACGGATAACCCCTTTGACGGCCGCCACTGGCTTAAGACGCCTGGGATTAGTGCTGCTCATCGTAATCGCGGCCGCCGCGGGCGTGCTCACGACCGCCGGCTACCTGATCTCGCCCGACACGGTGCGCCGCCAGGTCTTAAGCGAAATTCGCGCCGTCACCGGCTTGCACCCGATCCTCCGCGGCCAGACCACCGTCACGCTATTCCCCTCCGGCAGCGTTAGCTTCGGCGACGTCGTACTCGGCGACGCTGAAAAGCCCGCACTCACCGCCGAGCGACTGACGGCGCGCTTGCGCTTTTTTCCGCTGTTGGTCGGCCGCGTCGAAATCGCCGACGTGTCGCTGGAGCGGCCCACCATCGCGGTCGACCTGGAGCAAGGCGGCCGTTCCAACTGGTCCGGACTGATCGAGGCGCTGGCGCGCAGCCAGAAGCCGGACGCGCAGCGGACGGCGGCGTTCTCCGAGATGCGCATCAACAACGGCACCGTGTTGGTGCGCAATAAAGCCAAAAAACTTTCCGAGACGTTCGACGACGTGTCGTTTTCGCTGGCGTGGCCGTCGATTTCCAAGAGCTTCGGCGCCACCGGCCGCTTCGTCTGGCGTAACGAGCCGCTGGACGTGACCGTGACGCTCGGCGATTTCGCCGCTACGCTCGCCGGCAAGCGCACCGGCGTGAAGCTGCGCATCGAAGGCAGCCCGGTGAAGGCGGGGTTCGAAGGCGCGATCAGCATCAAGCCCAGCGTCCGGGTCGAGGGCACGCTCGCCGCCGACGCGGCCTCGCTGCGCGAGGTACTGATCTGGGCCGGACAGAAGCCGCTGCCTGGCGGCGGCTTCGGCCGCTTTGCGATCAAGGCGCAGGCCGACGTAGTGGGCGGCACCATCGGACTGTCAAATGTCAATGTCGAACTCGACGGCAATAGCGCAGAAGGCGTTCTGACCTTCGCCACCGACGGGCGGCAGACGCTGCAAGGCACGCTCGCCTCCGACACGCTCGACCTGACGCCCTATGTCTCCACCGTCAAGTTGCTCACCACGAATCAGCGCCAATGGAACAATGGCCACATCACGCTTGATGGCCTGTCCGGCACCGATTTCGACTTGCGGCTGTCGGCGGCGAAGGTTGTGCTGGCCGACGCCAAGCTCGGACGCACTGCCATCGGCGCCAACCTGCGCAACAGCCATCTGGTCGTCACCATCGGCGAGGCGCAGGCCTATGGCGGCGTGATCAAGGGCTCGGTGGCGCTCGCCAGTTTCGACGCGGGCGTCGACGTCAAATCGCAGCTGCATTTCAGCGACGTCGATTTGGAAAGCTGCCTGGGCGCTTTGTTCGGACTGCACCGGCTGGAAGGCAAAGGCGAGATAACATTCACGGTCGAGGGCACCGGCGACAGCGTGCTCGCCGTCACGCACACCCTGAACGGCACCGCCACCTTGACCGGACAGAGCGGCGCGATCACCGGCTTCGACGTGGAAAACCTGTTGCGCCGGCTGGAGCGCCGGCCATTGTCCGGCAGCGGCGATTTCCGCACCGGGCGCACGCCCTACGACAAGATTGCGGTGGCGCTGAAGATCGTCCAGGGCAAGGTCCATGTCGAGGACGTGAAGGTGTCGGGGCCGGGCGTCAAGCTGGCGCTGGTTGGCTCCGCCTCAATACCGGCGCGCAAGCTTGATCTTACCGGCACCGCCGCGCTGGTGGCGGCGCCCAAAGCCGGCGCCATCCCGTTTGCGCTGCCGTTCATCGTGCAGGGCTCGTGGGACGATCCGATCATGCTGCCCGATGCGGAAGCTCTGATCCGCCGCTCGGGAGCGGCCGCCCCGCTGCTCAATGCGGTGCGCGACCGCACCGCCCGCGACGCCGCCCGCTCGGTGATCGAGCGGCTGACCGGCGGCGCCTCCGGTGCTATCCCGGCGACCGCGCCGTCCACCGCGCCGGCGCAAAAGTCCGAATAATCTCAAGATTAGGCCCAAATGCCCGCAGCGCCCGCGTGTCGCAGGCTGCCCATTTGACTATGATTGCGCGCAAGACGAATCACCCGCCGGCTTGGCCGCCGGCGCGATGAGGCGCGGATGGTTTACGCAACGCTGCGGACATTAGCCAAGGTCGCCGTCGCCTCGCTGGTGGTGGGGACGATCCTGGCTCATTTCGGCCTCACCGCCGATCAATTGATGCATGCGGTCGGCCTGTCGACCGAGCGCGTCGAGGACTATGCACGGCAAGGATTTGCCTGGGCCTGGCCGAACGTGCTGTTGGGCGCGCTGGTGATCGTGCCGGTCTGGTTCATCGTCTTTCTGTTCCGCCCGCCGGGCGAGAGCAAGACCGATAACTAGGACGTGTACTCATAAAGTAGGCGCATGTCCGATTTGGCCCAAAAGCGGACAAGCGCGGGCGCGGCTGGTTTGTCCGCTAAGTGCCAAAAGCAGACATTCGTGGGTCGGACTGGATTGTCGGCTAAGTGCCAAAAGCTGGAAATTTGTGTGGGCTTTAGTGTACTGACAGATATTGAAAAATGGACTTACTACTCGGGCAGCCCGGCCTTCCGCAACGCGGCCTTGAGCGCTTCCATTTTGTCGAGCGGGCCAAGCATCAGCGTATCCAACGTTTGCAAGCAGAAATTTGGTTCGACTTCCAGCAAATGACGCAGCGCTGCACGCGCCTCCCCGATGCGTCCGCTGCTGGAATAGGCTGCGGCCAGAAGCATTCGCGGCACTCCGAAGCGGGGAACGACCTCAATGGCGTGCTCGAAAGCGTTGATCGCCTCGGTGTAGCGCCCACAATGCGAATGGGCGAGACCGCGCCCGAGGTCGGTTTGATAGAGAAGAGGGTCGAGCGGGCTAGATCGACTTGCCTTGTCAGCAAACTCGATCGCCGCGTCGTATCGGCCCGCAAAGGCATTCACAAGCGCGCAGAATCCAAGCGCTATCGCTGAATCTGGATCGATGTAAAGGGCGCGGTTGAGTGCGGACCGCGCGGTCGCAAAGTCGCGATCGAGAATTGCAAGAACGAACCCGGCCCAGGCGAGCGCTGATGGGTCATCGATCGAACCCACGAGCGCTGTGCGGGCGTGGCGAATCGCCGAAGCGACGTCTGCCGGATCGTGGGTATGACGACTAAGTACTAGAAAACAAACGCCGACGTAGGCATGCGCCGTCGCGTAGTTCGGGTCGACGCGCAACGCCGCTTCAAGGTGATTAAGCGCTTTCCGAGCTTCGGCTGGGTTGTTGTTCCAGATATGTGGCAGGGCGCGCAATAGGTGATCATAGGCGTCGAGGTTTTCGGGTCGCTTTCGCCGCGCACGTTCGACCTCAGCCATTTGGACCGACGGCTCGATGGCGCGGACGACATCGAGGGTGATCTGGTCTTGCAAGTCGAAGATGTCGTCGAGGGCGCCCTCGTACTTGTCGGCCCACAGATGATTTCCGGTCGCCGCATCGACGAGCTGTGCGGTGATGCGCAGGCGCTGGCCGCCCTTGCGCACGCTCCCTTCCAGCACATAGCGAACGCCGAGCTCGCGACCGACCTGACGCACGTCGACGGCGCGACCTTTGTAGGTAAAGCTCGAATTGCGCGCAATCACGAATAGCCATTTCAATCGCGATAGGCCGGTGATGATCTCCTCGACCATGCCGTCGGCGAAATATTCCTGCTCCGGGTCCCCGCTCATGTTCAGGAATGGCAGCACCGCGATCGATGGCCTGTCGGGGAGCGCGAGTGCCGCAATTTCCGTCCTAACACCGCCCGACGCCAGTCGGTAGACGCGCACCGGCCGCGCGATGTTCTTCAGCATCTGTTCGCCCGCGTCCTGAAAGTCTGCGTCAAGCTTTCCCCGCACCTGCCGGTAGGCGTCATCAGAGATACAGATGCCGCCGGGTTGGGCAATACCTTCGAGCCGGGCAGCAATATTCACGCCGTCTCCAAATATGTCACCGTCCTCAATCATGATGTCGCCAACATGGATGCCAATGCGGAATTCGATTCGCTTGTCCTGAGGCTCATTCACGTGACGCTCGATCATGTCGTGTTGAATTTATACGGCACAGCGTGTTGCGTCGACAGCGCTTGCGAACTCGATCAGGATGCCATCGCCAGTCCGCTTGACGATGCGACCGCGATGATCTGCGATCTTCGGTTCCAAGAACTCGCGCCGATGAGCATTAAGCCGCGACAACGTTCCTTCCTCGTCGGCCCCCATCAGGCGGCTATCGCCAGCGACATCGGCAGCAAGGACGGCGGCTAATAGCCTTTCGACACGCGCCTCCGCCATGAAAGATTGCCCCTACACCTTCGACTTCAGAGCGAGTTTATGGTTGGCAGCAGATTGTGTCTATCGAGGCAAGAATGTCGCTTACGGGTCACTAGCGGACAAGCCATTACCAGCCAAATTCCAGCTTTGTCCGCTTTGGTCCAATAGCGGACATTGGGCGGCACACCACATCGGCATCTGGCTGCATATTTATGAGTCCACGCCCTAGACCTGCGCGCCGAGGGCTGCGCGTCCGCGGCGGGCGGCGCCGCGCTTCATCATAAGCGAAGCGGCGATGGTGCCGAGCGCCACTACCGTGACCATGATGGTGCAGATGGCGTTGATCTCCGGCTTCACGCCCAAGCGCACCTGCGAATAGATGCGGATCGGCAAGGTGGTGGCGCCCGGGCCGGTGGTGAAGCTGGCGATCACCAGATCGTCGAGCGAGAGCGAGAAGGCCAGCATCCAGCCGGCCGCGATCGCGGGCAGGATCAGCGGCAAGGTGACAAAAAGGAAAGTCTTGAGCGGCGGGCAGCCGAGGTCCATCGCCGCCTCCTCCAGGGTGCGGTCGAAGCCGATCAGGCGGGCCTGCACGATCACGGTGACGAAGCACAGCGTCAGCGTGGTGTGGGCGATGGCGATGGTCCAGAAACCGCGATCGACATTAAACGTGACGAACAGCAAGAGCAGCGACAGGCCGGTGATCACTTCCGGCATCACCAGCGGCGCATAGACCATTCCGGAGAACAATAGGCGGCCGCGGAAGCGGCCCATGCGCACCAGTGTGACGGCCGCGCAGGTGCCGAGCACGGTGGCAGCGGTCGCCGACAGCGCCGCCACCCGCAGGCTGATCCAGGCCGCCTGCAACATGGCGTCGTCGTTGAGCAGCGCGCGATACCATTCAAGCGACCAGCCGCCCCAGACCGTGACCAGCCGCGAGGCGTTGAACGAATAGATCACCAGGATGGCAATCGGCAGGTAAAGGAAAGCGAGGCCGAGCGTGACCGAGACCACGTTGAACCGGGACGTCCGTCGCATCAGCGGAATCTTTCGAGCTGGCGCCGTTGCAGGCGCTCGTAGAGCAGGATCGGCAGCACCAGCAGCGCGAGCAGCGCCACCGCAATCGCCGATGCCACTGGCCAGTCGCGGTTGAAGAAGAATTCAGTCCACAGCGTCTGCCCGATCATCAGCGTGCGCGAGCCGCCGAGCAGGTCGGGGATGACGAATTCGCCCATGATCGGAATGAAACAGAGCAACGTGCCGGCCGCCGCCCCCGGCAGCGACAGCGGCATGGTCACCTGCCAGAAGGCGCGCGCGCGCGGAGCGCCGAGATCGGCCGCCGCTTCAAGAAGCGTCTCGTCCATCTTTTCGAGCGTCGCGTAGAGCGGCAGCACCATGAACGGCAAATAGGAATAGACGATACCAATATAGATCGCGGTGTCGGACGCAAGCCACGCCGCCGGCTCGTGGATGATGTGCAGCCGCATCAGCACATCGTTGAGCAGGCCGTCGCGCTGCAGGATGTTGATCCAGGCATAGACGCGGATCAGGAACGAGGTCCAGAACGGCAGCACCACCAGCATCACCAAAAGTGGCTGCAGCCCGCGTGGGCTACGCGCGATGCCGTAGCCGATCGGGTATCCGATCAACAGCAGGATCGCGGTCGAGACGCCGGCGATTTGCAGGCTCTTGAGATAGGAGAACAGATAGATCGGGTCGGAACCGATCAGCCGGTAGCCGTCGAGCGTCAGCCGCGCGAAGAAGTCCTGCAAGTCCTGCCAACCGGAGGCAAGATCGAACACCGGCACATAGGGCGGCTGCGCGATCGCGGTTTGCGAGAGACTGATCTTGAGCACGATCGCGAACGGCGCCAGGAAAAAGATCGCGAGCCACAGGTAAGGCAACAGCACGACCGCGCGCTTGCCCCAGCTTCGTTCGCTTTTGATCGTTGCGCTCATCGTCTAGTCCGTCAGCAGCACGCCGGTGTCGCGCGGCCAGGACAGCCACACCACGTCCTTGACGGCGAACTGAGCCTTTCCGCGCGCGCTGGTATTGGCGAGCGCGACCTTCATCAGCGAACGGTCGGCGAGCTGCACCTTGTAGAGCGAGAGGTCGCCGCGGTAGCCGACCTCGAACACGATGCCAGCGGCCGTGTTGAGGCCGTCGGCGGCGGGGCGCTCGGCGCTCATGCGCAGCTTTTCCGGGCGCAGCGCCAGCCAGACCTTGTCGTCGGTCTTGGCGGTGCCGGCGCCGACGCGCAGCGGCCCGAGCCGCGTTGCAAGGGTGCCGTCCTCGTTCAGGTATCCCTCGATCAGCGTCACCTCGCCCAGAAAATCGGCGGCCCAGCGCGAATTCGGCCGCTCGTAGATCTCGGCAGGCTCCGCCACCTGCACCAGCCGGCCCTGGTTCATCACCGCGATACGGTCGGAAACGATCATCGCCTCTTCCTGATCGTGGGTGACGATTACGAACGTGGTGCCGAGATTGCGCTGCAATTCCATCAGCTCGAACTGGGTCTCGGCGCGCAGCTTCTTGTCGAGGGCGGCCAGCGGCTCGTCGAGCAGCAGCACGCGCGGGCGCTTGATCAGCGAGCGCGCCAGCGCCACCCGCTGGCGCTCACCGCCCGACAGTTGACCGACGCGGCGCTTGCCGAAGCCTTGCAGCTTGACCAGCGCCAGCATCTCGGCGACCCGCTCGCGGCGCTCGCGCCGGCCGACCTTCTCCTGGCGCAGCCCAAAGCCGACGTTTCCCTCCACCGTGAGGTGGGGAAACAAGGCGTAGCTCTGGAACATCATGTTGACCGGCCGGTGGTGCGGCGGAACACCGCCAATGTCGTCGCCGTCGAGCAGGATGCGTCCTTCGTTCGGCGCTTCGAAACCGGCGAGCAGGCGCAACAACGTGGTCTTGCCGCAGCCGGACGGGCCGAGCAGCGCGAAAAATTCGCCTTGCCTGATGTCGAGGGTGAGCGCGTCGACCGCGGCCACATCGCCGAAGCGCTTGCTGACTTGCTCGAAGCGCACCAGCGCCGGCTGGCCGCTCTCCTCGTGCCCGCGCGTGCCGCCGCCGTCCGCCATCGATGCGCCTTGATACCTCACCGCGCTTAACGCTAGCGGGGCGCGCGCGCGCGCTCAACCGGGCAATTCGAACGGCAGTGGCAGAAGCCTCAGGCGGCGTCGGGCGGCTCGCCGTCGGGGTCGATCACCGGCGCCGGCGGTACGGCCGGCAAGCGCGGCGCAGGACCATAATACTCGCCGAGCTGCACGGTCTCGCGCGGCTTGAGCAGGATGGAGATCAAGCGATCGAACAGCGCCTTGGCCGACACCGGCTTGCATAGGAACTCGTTCACGCCGAGCTTGGCCGATTCCAGGATGCGCCAGCGTTCGCCGTGGGCGGTGAGCATGATGATGGGAATGTCCGGCATCGGGAACGCGCCGGGCGAGCGCACGATGCGCACCAGTTCCGGGCCTTTGAGCAGCGGCATTTCCCAATCCAGCACGATAATGTCGGGCATGAGCGCGCGGATCATTTCGAGCGCGGCGATGCCGTCGCCGGCTTCGAAGATCTTCTTGACGCCGATATTGGCGAGCATGCTGCGCACCAGATTGCGCATAAACGGATTGTCGTCGACCACCAGCACGCGCAGCTGCTGGATCAAGACTTCGACGTGCTTGGCGCTGATGTTCATATGGGGCCGGCTCCGGCAGCGGGGATATTGTGCCGCAATCATCACCGGGCCGTTAACGTGCGGCGGACCGCGTCCTGCCAGCCGGCATATTTGCGCTCACGCGTTTCGGCATCCATGCGCGGCTCAAATCGGCGGTCGAGCCGCCATTGCGCGGCAAAGTCGTCGAGATCGGGGCAGAGGCCGGCGGCGCGGCCGGCAAGATAGGCGGCACCCAGGGCGGTGGTCTCCATCACCATCGGGCGGTCAACCGGGCTCGCCAGGATGTCGGCGAGGAACTGCATGGCGGCGTCACTGGCGGTCATGCCGCCGTCGACGCGCAGCACGCCCGCGGTCTGCACCGCCGCCGGCCAGTCGGCGCGCATGGCCGCAAGCAGATCGCGGGTCTGGTAACCGACTGATTCCAGCACCGCGCGCGCGAGTTCGGCGTCGCCGGAATTGCGGGTGAGGCCGAAAATCGCGCCGCGCGCCTGCGCGTCCCAATAGGGCGCGCCGAGGCCGACAAAGGCGGGCACCAGATAAACTTGTTCGGCAGGATCGGCGAGACCGGCCAGCGCATCAGCGTCAGCCGAATGGGCGATGACTTTGAGGCCGTCGCGCAGCCATTGCACGGCGGCGCCGGCGATGAAGATCGCCCCTTCCAGCGCGTAGGTGCGCTTGCCATCGAGCTGATAGGCGATGGTGGTGAGCAGCCGGTTACGCGAGGCAACGCGCTCCGCGCCGGTGTTGAGCACCATGAAGCAGCCAGTGCCGTAGGTCGATTTCATCATGCCGGGCTTGAAGCAGCCCTGCCCGATGGTCGCAGCCTCCTGGTCGCCGGCCATGCCCAGAATGCTCATGGGCGCACCGAACAAGTCCGGCGCGGTGACGCCGAATTCGCCGGCGTTATCGCGCACCTCCGGCAGTAGGCTCGGCGGCACGCCGAACAGCTTGCAAAGACCCTCATCCCATGCGCCCTTGCCGATATCGAACAACAGTGTACGCGCGGCATTGCTGGCGTCGGTGGCGTGCACCTTGCCGCCGGTCAGCCGCCACAAAAGGAAACTGTCGATGGTACCGAAGGCGAGCTTGCCGGCTTGAGCCGCCGCCCGCGCGCCGTCCACATGCTCGAGCAGCCAGGCGACCTTGCCGGCGGAGAAATAAGGATCGAGCAGCAGCCCGGTCTTGGCGGCGATCTCCGGCTCGTGGCCACTTTCCCGCAGCAAGCTGCAAAGTTCGGCCGTGCGCCGGTCCTGCCAAACGATCGCGTTGTGGATCGGTTTGCCGGTTGAGCGCTCCCAAATCACCGTGGTTTCGCGCTGATTGGTGATGCCGATGCCGGCGATCTCGCGCGGTTCAAGGCCAGCCCCGGCAACCGCTTCGCGCACGCAGGTAACGGTCGCACTCCAGATCGCTTCCGGGTCGTGCTCGACCAGGCCGGGCGCCGGGTAGATCTGGTGCAGCTCGTGCTGGGCGAGGCCGAGCCGGTTGAGCGCCGCATCGAAGACGATGGCGCGCGTCGAGGTGGTGCCCTGGTCGATGGCGATGAGAGCTGAGGCCAAAATTTCTTCCCCGCTGCTGCGTTGCGCGACGCTGAAAGCAGCGCGGAGCCTAGCGTATGATCCCGAAAGGTGGGAACCGGTTTTCAGAAAAGGTCATGCACAAACAAAATGTCAGGAGGAAGCACAGCGATTTAGTCCAAATGCAACCCACTCTAGTCCACCAAATACAGGGTGGTGATGGTCTCGTCATTATCGGCGTTGACCGAAGCCACCAACTTGCGCAGCGCCAGGCCGTGATAGTCGCCGCTGTTCACCAGCGGGCGCGGCTTGGTCAGCACCGAGATCAGGCGGTCCTGCAAGGCCTTGGACGACACCGGCTTGAGCAGGAATTCGTTGACCCCGATCTTCACCGCTTCGATCACGGGCGAGCGCTCGCCGTGGCCGGTGAGCATGATGATCGGCACATTCGGATACGGGAAGGTATCGGGCGAACGCACCACGCGCACGAAGGCCGGGCCGTCAACGCCGGGCATTTCCCAATCGAGAACGACGACGTCGGGCGCGATGGTGCGGATGAGCTCAAGGCCGGTCGGTCCATCGCCAGCCTCATAGATATTGCGCACACCGATGCTCACCAAAATGGCGCGCACGACCTTGCGCATATACGACTCGTCGTCCACCACCAGCACCTTGATGGCGGCAAAACGGGCGGCGAGGGCCCTGCTATCGATGGGCATTGGCGGCCCGTATCCCCCGAAACGGTGCTTACCGGCGCTACCAAGACATAATGATGTGGCGGTCGACTGAAACGGGTCGCGCTAATTGCACCGATTCCGGCAAGACTTGGTAAACCATAAGTCCCATTCAGGGTGCGAGCTGCGGCGCCACTTGGGGCTTAACCGAGGCGACGAACTGGCTGAGCGCGGCGGTCTCTTCGTCCGTGGCCTTGAGGCCAAGCTTGCTGCGCCGGTACAGCACGTCCTCCGCGGTCTGCGCCCATTCGCTCTCGACGAGGTAGCGCACTTCGGCGCCGGTGAGATCACCGGTGAAGCGGGCGCCCAGATCGTCCATGCTTTGCGCGGATCCGAGAATGCGCTCGCAACGCGTTCCATAGGCCCGCACCAGGCGCTGCGCGTGCGGCGCAGAAAGAAAGGGCCAGCGCGCGATCGTTGCGCCCACTAAGGTGTTGAATTCGTCGGGCGCAAAATCGCCGCCGGGCAATATCGAGCCGGCGGTCCAGCGCGGCCGCGCCGGAAAATAAGAACCGATCTTCGCCATCACCGCCTCCGCCAATTTGCGATGAGTGGTGATCTTACCGCCGTAGATGGTCAGAAGCGGTGCATTGTCCGGCTGCTCGTCAAATGCAAGCGTGTAATCGCGGGTGACGTCTTCGGGCTTGCCCGCGCCATCGTCATGAAGCGCGCGCACGCCGGCAAACGCCCACACCAGCTCGTCGGGCATGATCTTGGCGCGGAAGTATTCGTTTACGGTGTTGCAGAGGTAAACGATCTCGTCGCCATCGGCCGTCGGCGAATTGACATTGCCGACGAAATTCTCGTCGGTGGTGCCAATCAGTGTGAATTCCTGCGCAAACGGCAGGACAAACACTACGCGCCCGTCGGCCGCCTGCAAGAGATAACCGCAATCGTGCTCGAAGCGGCGGCGCACTACGATATGACTGCCCTTGATCAGTCGTACCGATGCCGGTAGCGGCCGCCGGATCACGGTCTCGGCCACCTCGCCGACCCACGGCCCGGCGGCATTAACCAGCACGCGTGCGGTTTTGACGCCGCGGTGGCCGCGACTTAAGAGCACCAGTTGCCAATCCTCGCGCCGATCCGCCCTTACGCAACGGGTGCGGGGGCGGATGACGGCGCCGCGCTCGGCGGCATCAAGCGCGTTGAGCACCACCAAGCGGGAATCGTCGACCAGACAATCGGAATATTCAAAGCCGTAGTGGAACGAGCGCTTGAGCGGCGCGCCGAGCGGGTGATGGGTGAGATCGACGGTGCGGCTTGCCGGCAACAGTTTGCGCGCGCCCAGCCAGTCGTAAAGGAACAAGCCGAAGCGCAGCAGCACGGCCGAGCGCCCGCGCGGGAGCGCCGGCAGCAGGAATCGCGCCGGACGGATGACATGCGGGGCCATGCGCAGCAGCACTTCGCGTTCAGCCAGCGCCTCGCGCACCAGCCGGAAGGCGCCGCGTTCCAGGTAGCGCAAGCCCCCATGGATCAGCTTCGAAGAGGCCGAGGAGGTGCCGGAGCCGAGGTCATTCATCTCGACCAGCAGCACGCTCAGTCCCCGTCCGGCGGCGTCGCGGGCGAGCCCGGTTCCGTTGATGCCGCCGCCAATGATGGCGAGATCGAAGTCGGCCATTGCCTGCTGATTCGCTTAATCTCGCGCAGAATGAGCGGCTTCACAGACGCACTCAAGCCCGCTGAAAACCACAACATTCGGTGACGATTGCCAAACGCCCTCGTTCTAGCCATATGTCGTAAACAATGTCCTCGCGGCGCCTAAGCCGCCGTCGGGACTTTGAAGCCGGATCTCATGCCCTCCCCCCACCTGCTAGTCATTGAAGGCAATTCACCGCAGACTACGGCCGAACACGTGGCCGCCGGTGGGGTGCCGGCGAGCAAGGGCTATTCCGACCTGCTGCGCGAGCTGCTGGCGGGGGCAGCGGTGGACATCTGCTATCCGGGCGACCCAGCCGCGACCCTGCCGGCCGGCGAAGCGCTGGGAGGCTATGACGGCATCGCCATCACCGGCTCGGCATTGCACGTCTATCACGACGGGCCTGAGGTCACGCGGCAGATCGACGTTGTGCGTGCGGCGCTGGCGACGGGAACGCCGGTGTTCGGCTCCTGCTGGGGGCTGCAAGTGATCGCGGCGGCGACCGGCGGCAGCGTGCGCAAAAATCCCAAGGGCCGCGAAATCGGCTTCGGCCGCGGCATTCGCCTGACGGAGGCCGGCCGCAAGCATCCGATGTATGTCGGCAAGCTCGACGTGTTCAACGCCCCGACTGTGCACCTCGACGAGGTCGACGTTGTGCCGCCGGGCACCACCGTGCTCGCCACCAACGCGATGTCAGCGGTGCAGAGCGTGGAAATTCGCACCAACGGCTCGGTGGCCTGGGCGGTGCAGTATCATCCGGAATACCCCTTGCGCGAGCTGGCGGCGATCGTGCGCCGCATTGGCACAAGACTGATCGGCGAAGGCTTCTTTGCCGATGAAGCCGACATGAAGATGTTCGCGCAGGATCTCGACCTGCTCGACCGCGATCCAGAATGCAAGCGGCTCTCCTGGCGGCACGGCGTCAGCAAGAACGTGCTCGACAAGAAGCTGCGCGTGAGCGAAGTGGCGAACTGGCTCGAGCTCCAGGTACTGCCGATGCGGGTCAAGCGGGGACGCGGTTGAGCGATTATTCCGGCAGGCATGCGGTCGTGACCGGCGGCACTGGCGCGCTCGGTAGCGCGGTGGTCAGTGCGTTGATAGCGGCCGGCGCGAGCTGCACGGTGCCTTACGTACACGAGACGGAAGCTGAGCGATTTCCGTTTCGCAATGACGGCAAGGCGAAGCTGATCAAAGTTTCCGATCTGGCTGACGAGGCGCAAGTCGCCAATGTTTACCTGGGCATGACCCCGTGGGCCGCGATCCACATTGCCGGCGGCTTCGCCATGGGCGAGGTGGCCAAGACCGACAAGGCCGCGCTGATGGCACAGCTCGACAGCAATCTGATCTCCTGCTTCCTATGCTGCCACGCAGCAGTCAACGCCATGCGCGCGTCCGGCGGTGGCCGCATCGTCAACGTGGCGGCGCGCCCCGGCTTAGAATGGCGCGCCGGCGCCGGGATGACGGCCTATACGATCGCTAAGGCAGGCGTCGCCGCGCTCACCGTGGCGCTTGCCGAGGAAGTCGCCAAGGACGGCATTCTGGTCAACGCGGTGGCGCCCTCGATCATGGATACGCCGGCAAACCGCAAGGCTATGCCGAAGGCGAATTTCGACGCCTGGCCGAAGGTCGAAGAGGTGGCGGCGACGATTTTGTTTCTGGCCTCGCCCGAAAACAAAGTGACGCGCGGTGCGGTGATTCCCGTATACGGGAGGTTCTAACCCGCGATTGGCACCAGCTCGAGCGGCGGACGCAGCAAACGCTGCACGGCGTTGGATGCAACGACGGTACGGCCTTCGGCATAGGCCTCGTGGTTCTTCTCGATGTCGTCGAGATCGTAAAGGTAATTGACCATCAGCCCGCAGCCTTGCGCCAGCGCCTTGTCCGAGACGTCGGCCAGCCAGTTGATGCGCTCGAGCCGCGCGCCGTTGCCGAGATGGAAACGCGCGACGCCGTCGACCGGCAGCCCGCGTGGGCCGCGCGCGCGCACCAGATACCAGGCCGCCGCCCGCATCACCGGATCGCGCAGGCGCTCGGTCATCTCGGCATTCGCCCACCAGCCCGGCTCTTCGAGCGCCGCCAGCATGGCCTTGTCGGCCTCGGTCAGCGCCGCCGATTTCTCCTCTTCGCGCTCGCGCTTGAGCCAGCCGGCAAAGCCGGTGAGCGGCGACAGCGTCACGAAGGTCGAAAGCTTCGGCATCTCGCGGCTGATTTCCTCGACCACCTGCTTGATCAGGAAGTTGCCGAAAGAGACGCCGGAAAGCCCGCGCTGGCAGTTGGAGATCGAGTAGAACACCGCGGTGCGGTTCCTCTCGCCGTCGCTCACCTCGCGCTCGGTGGCGAGGATAGGCGCGATCGCGGGCGGGATGTCGCGGGTGAGCGCCACCTCGACGAAGATCAACGGGTCGTCGACCAGCGCGGGATGGAAGAAGGCGTAGCAGCGCCGATCGGGCGGATCGATGCGCCGGCGCAGATCTTCCCAGTCGTGGATCGCATGCACCGCCTCGTAGCGGATGATCTTCTCCAGCACGATCGCCGGCGTCGACCAGTCGATGTGGCGCAGCACCAGGAAGCCACGGTTGAACCAGGACGAAAACAAGTGGACGAAATCCTCGTCGACCGCGGCGAGATCGTCGCGGTGGCCGAGCGCGTCCAGCAATTGCTCGCGCATGTGCACTAGCGCCACGGTGCCGCCGGGCGCCAGATTGAGCCGGCGGAACAGTTCCTGCCGGCGCGGTTCGGAGGCCGCGTGCACGGCGGCGGCGGTGGCATCGCTGGGATTCTCACGCCACGCGGCGATGGCGGTATCCAGCCGCGTGTTGTCCGGCCCGAAACGCTGGGCGAGCGCTTCAAAAAACGCGATGCGCGGCCCGGTGGTGAGCTCGGCGTAGCGAGCGAGGATCTCGCGGGCGAGCGCCACGCCGGAAGCTTCGCCGCGGCCGGTGAGCAGGTGCTCAGCAAGCTCGACCAGACTTTCCGAGCGGGTCGAATCGATGCCGCGGCGCTCGCGGGCGCGGTCAAGCAGCGCGCGGCCGCGCTCCGAAATGGTCTGCAACAGCTCGCCGAAAAATGAAGCGTTCATTGAGGCCTCGCGCCCGCATCCATCAGATCGTCAGGCCGCCATATACCAAGATATAAAGGCAAGATAATAATGCCGGCTTATCAGCCGCAAGCCCGTCAGACCAAAGAACAATTCCCGCTCTGGCCAGCGCGAAGCGATGGTTTTATAACCCCCGCCATCGCCGTTCATTCCGCGTTATCCGGGAGCTCCAAGACATGCCGAAGCCGTTGGCGGGCCTCCGCGTCCTCGAACTTGCCCGCATCCTGGCCGGGCCATGGGCGGGACAAATCCTCGCCGATCTCGGCGCCGACGTCGTCAAGGTCGAGCGCAAAGGCGCCGGCGACGATACCCGCGGCTGGGGGCCACCGTTCGTGGAAGGCAAGGACGGCAAGCATATCGGTTCAGCCTATTTCCACGGCGCCAACCGCGGCAAGCGCTCGATCGAGATCGACTTCGACAGCGACGAGGGCCGCCACATCGTGCGCAAGCTGGCGGCGCGTTCGGACGTGTTGATCGAGAATTTCAAGGTCGGCGGGCTCGCCAAATTCGGGCTCGACTACAGGAGTCTCGCGCCGGAGAACCCACGACTGATCTATTGCTCGGTGACCGGCTTCGGGCAGGACGGGCCTTACGCCAAGCGCGCCGGCTACGACCTCATGGCGCAAGGCATGGCCGGCATCATGGACCTGACCGGCACCGCCGAAGGCGAGCCGACCCGCATCGGCATTCCGGTGTCCGACATCTTTACCGGCTGCTATTCGGTCATCGGCATTTTGGCGGCGCTCGCACAGCGCGAGAAGACCGGCAAGGGCGCCTATATCGACGGCGCGCTGGTCGATTCCACCGTCGGCGTGCTGTCGAACCAGGCGCTGAACTATCTGGTGTCCGGCAAGGTGCCGACGCGCATCGGCAACGCGCACGCCAATATCGTGCCCTACCAGGTGTTCCCGGTCGCCGACGGCCACGTCATCATCGCCACCGGCAACGACGCGCAATACGTCAAGCTCTGCAACGTGCTGGGCGTGCCCGAGCTCGCCGACAATCCAGCCTACAAGGACAATACCGGACGGCTCAAGCATCGCGACGAGCTGGTCGGCAAGATCGCGGCGATCACCGAACGCATGAAACGCGACGACCTGCTCAGCCAGCTGGAGGCGGTGCAGGTGCCGGCGGGACCGATCAACAATCTTGAGCAGGTGTTCAACGACCCGCAGGTCGTCCACCGCGGCATGCAGCTTAAATTGCCGAGCGCCGCTGCCAAGGGCGGCTCGATTCCCGGCGTGCGCACACCGGTTGTGATGGACGGCTGGAAGGCGGCCTCGGAACGCCCCGCCCCGCTGCTCGGCGAGCACACGGCGGAGATCTTGAAGGAGATCGGGGAAGGTTGAGCGGTCAATCGATCGGGATCACTACCGCCAGGCATTCCCCGCCCTTGACGCGCGTGCGGTGGCCCTTGCCGTCACCGTCTTCCATCAACACGGTATCGCCGGGTCCGAAGTTGCGGGTCTTGCCGTCGCTCGCCGTCACCTCGAGATGGCCCTTCAGGCAGATGAGAAACTGCTTTTTCGGCACCTGGATGGAATCGGCGGCCCAGCCGGCAGGCAGCCGGATGAACTGGACGCCGTCGGTCTGATAGGCGTGCGAGACGAACACCAGCGGAGCCGGCGGCCGGTAGTCGGCCTCATCGAGCTTGAGGGTGGCGTCCTCGAAATGGGTGTTGCCGTTCTTGTCGGCGAGCAGGCGGACATATTTCATTGGTTGCGCTCCCTTCCGGCCCGGCGGGCACCAAAATAAAAAAACATTATCGTGCACAAGAAGGTTTCGCGCGTTGACGTGGGTCAAAAGGGCCGCAGCCGGCTAGGTGACCGCGGTCGGTGCCAGCGCCTCGATGTCGGTGGCAATGTCGATGATCGCCGGGCGCTTTGCGGCTAGAGCCTTGGCCAGCGCGGGCGCGATATCGGCGGGTTTTTCAACGCGAATGCCAAGTGCGCCCATGTCCTCGGCGAGCTTGGCAAAATTCATCGCATTGTAGGTCCACAATTCGCGCGCCTTGGCTGTTTGCTCGCCGCCATAGGCGCGGTCGAAACCGCGCTTGGATTGGTTACCGCCGCCGTTGTTGTTGACCAACGTCACCGAGGCGATATTCCAGCGCACCGCGGTCTCGATATCGGCGATGTGGTACCAGAAGCCGGCATCGCCGGTGAACACCACCACCGGGCGATCCGGGCAGGCCGCCTTGGCGCCGATGCCCGCCGGAAAAGCCCAACCGAGATGGCCGGCGCTGCGCATGTAGCTTTGCGTCGGTTCGCGCAAGTCGTACATGCCGCCCATCCACATGCCGGCGTGACCGGTGTCGACGACCACGATGGCGTCGTCGGGCATGTGTTGCGTCAATTCGTGGCAGATGCGCGCGGGATGGATCGGCAGGACGTCCGATTCAAGATCGGCCTTGTATTTCGCATACCAGTCGCTGCGTAACGCGGCGATTTCCTTGATCCAGGCCGCGCGTCTGGCCGTGCTCGTCTTGTCGGCACTTGCCAGCATCGCCGCCAGCACGGTCTTGGCGTCGCCTAAGACCGCGGCTTGCAAGGGAAAATTGCGGCCGAGGGATTCCGGCGCAATGTCGATCTGGATCGCCGGCGTGCCGATCGCTGGCACTTGCCAGAAATGCGTGGTCATGCCGCCAGTTTCGCTGCCGATAAAGCAAACGAGATCGGCGCGGTTGACCGCACGGTTGGCGCTTTCGCGCGAATAGCTGCCGACCACGCCGACCGACAGCGGATGCGTGCCGGGGATAACATCCTTGCCGTTGAGCGAGGTCGCGACAGGGGTTTGCAGCGCCTCCGCCAGCGCGACCAGCTCCCTTCCCGCATCCGAAGCCCGCACGCCGCCGCCGGCGACGATGATCGGCCGCTCGGCTTTTTGCAAGAGATCGAGCGCCGCCATCACTTGCGCGGCGTTCGGGGCAGGACGGAACGGCGGCACGCGGGAGAACTGCGCCTCCACCAGCGCCTCCATCTCGGCTTCCTCGACGTCGACCTGGCCTTCGTTGCCGCGGAACTGGAGATGCACCGGCCCGGGCGCGCCGGTGGTGGCAACACGGAAGGCTTGGCGCAGCATATCGGGGATGCGCGCCACATCGTCGATGGTGGCGTTCATCTTGGTCACCGGCTCGAAAGCCGGCACGTCGTCCACTTCCTGATAGACCTTGCGAAACTTGGTCTTGGGATCGCGGCCGCCGGTGAATGCGATCACCGGCGAATGCGCCAAGTAAGCGTCGCGTAAGCCCGCGGCGAGATTGAGCGCGCCGATCACCTGCGCCATGCAGATGCCCGGCTTGCCCGAGGCGCGCGCATAGCCGTCGGCCATGTAGGCGGCCGACTTCTCGCCGTGGCAATGCACGCGCGCGATCGTGGTGCGCCGCTCCAGCTCGGCGAAAGTGCGCCGCAATACTGCCGGCACCATGAACACATGCGTCACGCCGTAACCCGCCAGCATGTCGGCGAGCACCTCGGCGCCGGTGCGTTTGACGTTGTGGCCAAGCTTCATGATTGAGTTGCCTCTCAGTTTCGACTGCAAGATTGACCGGACGACTGCTGCACGGGCGGGCAAGGAACCGAGCCGTAGGAGCAGAACACGCAACAATCGCCGGCAAGCGGCTTCAGTCGCTCACCGCAGCCTTTGCAGACGTAGAAGAACTGGCAGGCGTCCGCAGGCATTCGTTCGGTTGCCCGGTGCCCGCATTTCGGACAGGTGATGGTCGATTCTTCGATGATCACTTGATCGCCAGCGGGTTGATCGGCGAACCGACTGCGCCGGTGATCGGTAAAGCCGGCGCGACGAAAAGGAACTCGTAAGTCTTGTCGGCAGCGCAGTCGTCGGCCAGCTCCTTGAGCTGGAAAATCTCGCCCATGGTCATGCCCATGATTGGAATTGTGATCCAGTGCCAGGGCTGGTTGATGCCCGCTTCGCTTTCGTTCGGCCGCACCTCGCAGCCCCAGGTGTCGCTCGCCAAGGCGGCGAGCTCGGTGTCCTTGACGAAATCGAGCGTCTCGAAGCCGAAGCCGGGCGCATCGCCGCCCGGATAGCCGTCCCAGCTACCCGCCTTCTGGCAGCGCTCCATCATGCCGGTGCGCACGATGATGAAATCGCCGCGCTTGAGTTCGACGTTCTGCTGCTTGGCAGTGCCGTAGAGGTCGTCATTGGTGATGGCATAGCCGTCGTCGAGCGACTCGACGTCCTTGTAACGCGCGACGTCGAGCAGCACGCCACGGCCGACCATGCGGTTCTTGGTTTTCTCGATGCCGCATTTCTGCGCTCCGGCCGAGGTCACTTCGCGGCAATCGTAGCCGTTCCACATGTAGTCTTCATAGAACACATGGCCGAGCCCGTCCCACTGCGTGCCGCATTGCAGCGGCATGGTCACCATATCGTCGGCGGCGCGGATGCCGCGCTTGTCGAGCACGCCGGAATAGGCGTCGGTGCCGGTGCGCAGCATGGTGTGGATCGGATTGGTGCGGCCCATGGACGGGTATTTGCTCTTGGCGCCCTGCGGCCCGGTGTGATCGAAGTTGAGCGCCAGCGATATCACCTTGCCCTTCTTGACCAACCGTGTGGCGGCGATGATGTCTTCCGTGCTGGTGTAATTAAGCGTGCCGACTTCGTCGTTCGGGCCCCACTTGCCCCAGTTCTTGTACTTCTCCGCGGCCTCGCGCAGATCCTGACGGGTGATTTTCCGAGCGGCCATTTCGTTTCCTCTGATGAAAAACGGCGGGTGTGCTAGCGGGAATACAGCCTGCCGGGGGCCGCGCTGGCAAGCCCTTATGACGCCGCGCCGCGCCCTGCTACGATGGGAAAAACGGAGGCAACGCGCGCCAATGCGCATCACCGATATCCGCGAGACCGCGATTCCGCTCAAGTCGAAGCTTGCCAATTCGAGCTTCGATTTTTCCGAGATGACCACTTCGGTGGTGGCGGTGATCACCGACGTTAAGCGCTCCGGCAAGCCGGTCTGCGGCTTCGCCTTCAATTCCACCGGGCGCTACGCTTGCGGCGCGTAGATGCGCGCGCGTTTCATCCCGCGCATTCTGGCCGCCGCGCCCGACGCGCTGCTCGATAGCGATGGGCAGTTCGACCCAGCAAAAATCCTCGCCTGCATGATGACGCGCGAGAAGGCCGGCGGCCATTCCGAGCGCTCGATCGCCATCGGCACCATCGAGGTGGCGGTGTGGGACGCGCTCGCCAAGATCATGGACAAGCCGCTGCACGCCGTGCTGGCCGAGCGCTTCAGCGGCGGCAAAGTGCCGGACAAAATGTTCTGCTATGTCGGCGGCGGCTGGTACTGGCCGGGGCAGACCATCAAGAACCTCCAGGACGAGATGCGGCGGCATCTGGCCGCTGCCTACACCATAGTGAAGATGAAGGTCGGCGGGCTGCCGCTCGACCAGGACCTGCGCCGGCTCGAAGCCGTACTCGAAGTTGTCGGCAGCGGCGAACATCTCGCGGTCGACGCCAATTGCAAATTCGCGCGTGACGAGGCGCTGGCCTACGCCAAAGCATTGGCGCCGTTCAAGCTGCGCTGGTTCGAAGAGCCCTGCGATCCGCTCGACTTTGCGTTGTTCAGGGAATTGGCGGACATCTACGCGCCGCCGCTGGCGACCGGCGAAAATCTTTTTTCGACCCAGGACGTGGAGAACCTGGTGCGCTTCGGCGGCTGGCGCGCCGGCCACGATTTCATCCAGATCGACCCGCCGCATGCCTATGGCATCACGCAATATGCCCGCACGGTCGCGATGCTAAAGAAGCGCGGCTGCCCGCTTTCATCGCTCTACCCGCACGGCGGCAACCAGATGTCGCTTGCCATCGCGGCCGGTTTCGGGCTCGGCGGCGCTGAGTCCTACCCGGGCGTGTTCGGCGATTTCGGCGGCTTTGCCGACGACGCCAAGATAGAGAACGGCGCCATCGCGCTGTCTGACCGCCCCGGCATCGGCTTCGAGGGTCAGGCCGGACTTTACAAGATCATGCGCGAGCTGGCGGAGTTCTGAGGAGCCTGATGGGGCCTTGAGCCGCAGGTGCTGCTACCAATAAGCTTTGCAACGGGACCAGGACCAACGCCAATGATCGACGAAATCGTCCAAATCACCGTCCGCGATGGCACCTCGATCGGGGCGCGCATTTACAGGCCAGACGGTTCGGGATCTTATCCGGCACTGTTTGCCGCTTCGCCCTACCGTTTCGACAACAACAAACTGCCGGCGAGCGCACAGTTCCTGTGGCGCGAGACCGGACCGATCGAATGGTATGTCGAACAGGGTTACGCTTATGTGCACATGGACGTGCGCGGCAGCGGCCGCTCCGGCGGTGACTTCGAGTTTCTCGGTCGCAACGAGCAAAACGACCTCTACGACGTGATCGAATGGATCGGTACGCAGCCCTGGGCGACCGGCAAGGTCGGCGGCGGCGGCGGAATTCTCCAGCGTCGATTTCCATAAACGCGTGATGCTGCCGTTCTACGATCATTACCTCAAAGGCAAGAGCACCGATTATCTGGCGAGGCCCACTGTCGAATATGCGGTGCGTGGCGCCAATGTCATGCGCAGCGCCGAGACTTGGCCGCCGCCGGGCATTCAGTACACGCACTGGCACCTGAATGCCGCACCGTCCGGCAGTGTCACGTCGTTGAACGATGGCGGGCTTTCACCGCAGGCGGCACAGGGAGCGGCCACCACAACCTACCAATATCCCAATCCGGGTTGGGTGGCGGGCGTCGTGGCTTCGGGCCCACCGGACCCACCGGCGGCTTCGATCCGGTGCGCCGCGTGCTCACCTTCACCAGCGCGCCGCTGGAAAAAGACATGGAAATCTGCGGGCCGATCAAGCTCGTGCTCTATGCCTCGTCGAGCGCACGCGATACGGACTTCTTTATCAAGCTCGCCGACCAGGTCCCCCAGGCGCCTGAAGACCGCGGCAAGGGCCTCAACCCGTTCGCCGACCTGATCACCCGCGGCTGGCTGCGCGCCTCGCATCGCGCGCTCGATTCCGAACGCAGCACCGAGATGGTGCCCTATCACAACCACACCGACCCGCAGCCGTTGACGCCGGGCGAGATCTATCAATTCGAGATCAGCCTTGAGCCGATGGCCTATCTGATCAAAGCCGGGCATAGGCTGCGGCTTGAAGTTGTCAACGGCGATTCACCCACCAGCGAGCAGCTTTGGGTGCACTACTATCGCCCCGACAAGATCGGCAGCGACACCATCCATCACGACGCCACCCATCCGTCGGAGCTGATTTTGCCGGTGATGTCTCAAAACGGCTCGTAGCCGCGCAAACCCGGGATCACCTGTTCGCCGAACAGCTTGATCGAACGCACCAGATCAGCTTCCGGCAAGTCGGAGAAATTGAATTCGCCCATGAAGACATTGTACAGGCCAGCCTCGGCGGTCTTGCGCAGTTTTTCCGCCACCGTCTTCGGCGAGCCAATGAAGACCAGCTCGTGCTTCATCAAATAATCGGGGTTGAACACATTGGCCATGATCTCGGACGCCCCCGGCTCGCCGCGCCCGATGAAGCGCTGGGCATATTCGGCGACGCGCTGATCGAAACTCTCGCCAGGTTTTGGCCGCGGTAGAAAGCCCTCGTAAGCGCGCGAGGCGCGCTTGAGCGCGATGTCGAGCGCTTTCTCGTCGCTCTCGTCCACATAGACGACGGTGCAATAGGCAATCTTGGGCTTGTGCGGCCAGCCCGCCTTTTTCCAGTTATCGAGAAACACCCGGTAGCGCGGAGCGGCGTCCGCGCGCGGATAGACCAGGAAATAGCCTGGGTTGATGCCGTTGCTGGCGCAAAACTCGAGCGTCTGCGGATCGCGGCTCATCATCCACAGCGGCGGATGTGGCTTCTGCATTGGCTGCACCGAAATCTCGGCCGACTCGGTTTTGTGAATGTCACCGTGAAAGGAGAACGGCTGCTTGTCGGCGTAGGCAGCGCGCAGATAGTCGACGAATTCCAACGTGGGAGACTTGCGAAAATCGTAGTCGAAGCCGAACGGCTTGAAATAATCCGGGCTGATGCCGGGCACCAAGCCGAGCTCCATGCGCCCGCCCATCATCTGATCAACAATTGCAATCTCCTCGACCAGCCGCAGCGGGTGGTAAAGCGGCACGACATAACCCATGGGCCCGATGCGCATGCGCTTGGTGCGGGCGCCGGCACCGACCGCGTACAGGCTGGGTGATGACATCCAGCTCTCGTCGGGGCGGAAGTGATGCTCGACGCAGAACGAATAATCGAAGCCGAGCGCGTCGCACAAAATGAGCTCGCGCCACAATTGCTCGTAGCGCTGGTGCGGGCTCATGCCCGGCTTGGCCCAGACATGTGAAAAATGCGCGAACTTCATCGGTACTAATCCCCGGCTGTCAGCGGTCGCTATCGGAATTTTTCGAAGGTCGCAATAGGACCGTCAGTAGCCGCGCGTCCGATCGACCAGTCGGCTGAGCGGCCGCCCTGCCCGGAAGTCTCGAAGGATCGAACAGATGCGCGGCGCGAGATTGGACGGATCGAGCTTACGTGCCACGTGCGGCATGACCGTGATCTTGGGATGACGCCAGAGCGGACTGTCGCCGGGCAGCGGCTCGATCGGATAAACATCGAGGGTCGCAGCGGCGATGTGACCCGAGTCAAGCGCGGCGATCAACTCCGGTTCCACGACGTGCTCGCCGCGGCCGAGGTTGATGATCGCCGCGCCTTGCGGCAGCGCGTTGAGTGTCCTGGCGCCTATGATGCCTTGAGTTTCGGGCGTGAGCGGCAACAAATTTACCAGAATCTCGCTGCGCGCGAGGAATTCGTCGAGCTGCTCGCGGCCACTGAAGATGGCGATGTTGTCAGACGGGCGCGGCTGCCGCACCCAGCCGGCAACCTCGAAGCCGACCGAGGCCACCATCTGTGCGCAGGCCAAACCGATCGTGCCGAGGCCCATCACACCGACTGTACGCTCGCGCGCCGGCTTGATCGGTAGCTTGATCCATTCGCGGCGCTGCTGCGCACTCAGATAGTCCGGCATGTTGCGGTGATGGCGCAAGACATGCAGCAGCGTGGTCTCGTTCATCATGACGTCGCCTTCGGGATTGCCGGCCCGCACGATCGGCACGCCGGGAAGATCGGGATCGCGCAGCAGCGCATCGGTGCCCGCCGTCAACGAGAGGATAAGGCGCAGATTCGGCAGCTTGCGGAGTGATCCGGGCGGCGGCGGCCCGATCGCGGCTGCGTCGATCTCGGCCGCATTGCCGAGCTCGGGCCAGATTCGTACATCCAGCTCCGGCATCGCGGCGGTGAATTCGCGCCGCCAGACTTCGGCGCTGCCAAACAAAGGCGTGAGCAGGAGGGCCATGATGTTTCCATTTGTGTCGATGATCCGCCGTCTAATCAATATCAATAAACGTCAGCGGGCGCGCTACCATCTCCAGCGATTTGCGCTCGGCGGGAACGGCCCAGCGCCAGGCCACCAGGCCCCCCAGGATCATCAGCACCGCGCCGAGCAGATAGCCGCCGAACACGCTCAGGCGCGAGCCGGTGTCGATCAGCGCGCCGAACAGCCAGGGGCCGATGATGCCGCCGATGCCGGTACCGATCGCGTAGAAGAACGCAATGGCCAATGCGCGGATTTCGAGCGGGAAGGTTTCGCTCACCGTGAGATAGGCCGAACTCGCCGCCGCCGAGGCGAAGAAGAAGATCGTCATCCAGCAGATGGTCTGCGTCTCCGCGCCGATCAGATCGCGTGCGAACAGCCAGCCGGTGCCGGCGAGCAGCACACCGGAAATAATATAGGTGAAAGCGATCATCGGCTTGCGGCCTTGGGTGTCGAACAACCGGCCGATCAGCACGGGACCGAGGAAATTTCCCGCCGCAAACGGCAGCAGATACCAGCCCACATGATCCGACGGCACATCATAGAAATCGGTGAGGATGAGCGCGTAGGTGAAGAAGATGGCGTTGTAGAAGAAGGCCTGCGCCACCATCAGGCATAGGCCCACGTAAGTGCGCTGGCGGTGGCGCTTGAACAAAGTCTGCGCCACTTCCCACAGCGGCGTCGATTTGCGGGCGCGCAGTTTGACGCGCGGCAAGTCATGCGCCGGCGGCACATTCTCGAAACGTCCTTCGATCTCGTCGACCACACGATGGGCCTCGTCGGCGCGCCCATGCGTCATCAGCCAGCGCGGACTCTCGGGCAGCCACAGCCGCATGAAGAAAATCACCAATGCCAGAGTCGCGCCGATCAGGAAGGCGAGCCGCCAGCCGATTTCCGGATCGATCACATGGGGATCGAGCACCACCAGCGAGCCGAGCGCGCCCATGGCCGCGCCCACCCAGAAGCTGCCGTTGATGACCAGGTCGGTCCAGCCGCGCACGCGTGCCGGGATCAGCTCCTGGATGGTGGAATTGATGGCGGCATATTCGCCGCCGATGCCGGCGCCGGTGACGAAGCGAAAAAGCGCGAAGCTCCAAATGTCCCACGACGCGGCGGTGGCTGCGGTGGCGGTGAGATAGACCGAGAGCGTGATGAAAAACAGTTTCTTGCGGCCGAGCCGGTCGGTGAGCCAGCCGAAGAACAGCGCGCCCAGCACGGCGCCGGCGAGATAGGCGCTGGCGGCGAGCCCGATGTCGGCGTTGCTGAAGCGCAGCACCGGGCTGTCCTTCAGCGCGCCGGCGAGCGAGCCGGCAAGCGTCACCTCCAAGCCATCCAGGATCCAAGTGACGCCGAGCGCAGCCACGACCAAGGTATGGAAGCGGCCCCAGGGCAGCCGGTCGAGCCGCGCCGGGATGTCACTCTCAATGATCTGGCCCACGGCCATTTTGTGCCCTCGCCCGCCTCCAGTGTCTTTAGACTAACGCCTTGAACGGACGCGTGTTCGGCAAATTACCGCGGGCGTTGTCACAGAAATGCAACTACCGTCAAACAATTCGGTTTGTCGAGTTATCCACAGGAACTAGGGGTGCCGGCGGCAAATCACGATCGGCTATTCTGCGGCGGCGGCGATCCTCGTCGCTGCTGCCGTTTCGGACCCGCCCCATGGAAACCGAAGTCCTCCGCCGACTGAACTATGCCGCCGCCATCGCCTGCGGCGTGTTCGCGGCCATGGTCATGCACATCGTGCTCACGTTGTTCGGCGTCGGGCTCGACGCAGTGCTGCGCCAGGTCGCCGGCACCGGCAAGCAGCAATTCATCTCGGCGCTGGCCTGGTGGGCGATCGGCGCGGCCGGGTTCATCGGCGGCTGGGGAACCGGGGCCTATCTGATCGCGGCCACGCGCGAGCGCGAGTTCGTCTACCGGCTGGCGCGGGGCTTCCTGATCGCGCTGGTGTTCGCGGTCGCCACCGCCGGCGGCATCATGAGCAAGAGCGGCGACGTCGGCGGTACCGTCGACGTGATCGCCGGGTTGACCGCGCTCGGGCTCGGCGCGATTTGCGCCTATTGCGGCGCGCGGCTCGCCTATCTCAACGCCGAGCAGGTTTGAGCCGCCGCCCCGTCAGCTCGCGCCGGCCGAGCCGCGCTGCATCCATGTCTGCACCAGATCGACCGGGAACGGGAACACGATGGTCGACGAGCGTTCGCTTGAGATGTCGAACAGCGTGGCGAGATAGCGCAACTGCATGGCCTGCGGCACCGGCGCCAGAATCTGGGCGGCCTCGACCAGCTTGGCCGCGGCCTGTTGCTCGCCCTCGGCATTGATGATCTTAGCGCGGCGGGAGCGCTCGGCCTCGGCTTGGCGGGCGATGGCGCGGATCATGCTTTCATCGAGATCGATGCGCTTGATCTCGACGTTGGAAACCTTGATGCCCCAGGCGTCGGTCTGGGCATCGAGCACTTCCTGAATGTCGTGATTGAGCTTGTCGCGCTCGGCCAGCATCTCGTCGAGGTCGTGCTTGCCGAGCACCGAGCGCAGCGTGGTCTGGGCGAGCTGGCTGGTCGCCTCCATGAAATCGCGCACCTGGATGATGGAGCGCTCGGCATCCACGATGCGGAAATAGATCACGGCGTTGACCTTGACCGAGACGTTGTCGTGCGAAATCACGTCCTGCGGCGGCACGTCGTTGACGATGATGCGCAGGTCGACCCGCACCATTTGTTGGATGATGGGAACCAACAGGATAAATCCCGGGCCCTTGGTGCCGGTATAGCGCCCAAGGGTGAACATGACGCCGCGTTCGTATTCGCGCAGGATGCGTACCGCGGAATAGAGGATGAACAGCAAGATGACGGCGATCACGGCGATGGTGGTGGAAACGACCATGACTTTGGCTCCTTCTAAAATGCCAAGCGAGACCATCAGGCCGGCTCCACGAACAGAACCAGGCCTTCACGATTGACGACCTTGACGCGCGTTCCCGGCTCAAGCGGCTGCGTTGAGCGCGCGCGCCAGATCTCCCCCTGCACGCGAACTCTGCCCTCCTCCTGCTGCCACGCTAGCGCCTCGCCCTCGGCGCCGACCAGCGCTTCCTTGCCGGTCACGACCGGGCGCTTGCGCGAGCGCAGCAGCAGCGTGAGCACCAGCAGGATAAACGCGGCGGTGACGATCGTGGCTCCCGCCACGACCGAAAGTGAAAGCTCGAACCCCGGAGCTCCGGATTGGAACATCATCATGGACCCGATACCGAACGAAATCACGCCGGCGATGCCGACAACCCCGAACGAGCCGATAAAGACCTCCGCCACCATGAGACCAATACCGAGAAGAACCAGGCCGGCGCCGGCGTAGTTGATCGGCAGCAGATTGAGCGCGTAGAGCGCCAACAAGAGGCTGATGGTGCCGATGGTGCCCGGCACCAGGGTGCCGGGCGTGGTGAATTCGAAGATCAGCCCGTAGATGCCGACCAGCATCAAGAGGAACGCGACGTTGGGGTTGGTGATAATGGCGAGCAGTTCGGTGCGCCAGCCCGGCGCGATCGTCACGACGTTCAATCCGGCTGTTTCCAGCTTTTTAGGCTTTCCCGCGACGATTACGCTGCGCCCGTCGATCTTGCGCAGCAGGTCCGGAACATCGTCGGCAATGACGTCGATGACGTCGAGCTTGAGCGCGTCGGCCGCCGAGATGCTGTCGGCTGAGCGCACAGCCTTTTCGGCCCACTCCACGTTGCGCTTGTTGAGCTCGGCCAGGCTGCGGATATAGGCGGTGGCGTCGTTGACGATCTTGCGCGTGTGAGTGTCGGCCGGTTCGGTGCCGGACTTCTGCTTGTCGTCTTTTTTGCCGCCGCCGAACAACCCGCCCCCGCCGAGCTGGACCGGGGTGGCCGCTCCGATATTGGTGCCCGGTGCCATGGCGGCGATGGAGCTGGCATAGGCGATGTAAGTGCCGGCGCTGGCCGCGCGCGCACCGCCCGGCGCAACGAAAGTGGCCACCGGCACCGGCGAGGCCAGAATCGCGCGAATGATCTTGCGCATGGAGCCGTCGAGGCCGCCGGGCGTATTCATGCGCAGCACAACTAGGCCGGTGTCGCTCGACTTAACCGCCGCAAGCTCTTGCGCGATGTAGTCGGCGACCGCCGGGCCGATAGCGCCGTTGACTTCGAGCACCACCGCGCGGCCGGGACTTGCCGCATTGCCCGGCACGGCCAGCAGCAATGCGACCGCCAGTGCGGATATCGCGCGCCATGACATGAGCATTCCCTTTTTGCCGTTCGTTGTTCGCGCGAAACCGCGCATCCGGGCTGCCGATTTCTAAAACCGGGGCGATAGGGGATTATTGCATATCCACCGGCTGGCCACCGCGCGGCGCCGGTAACCCTCTGGAATCGCTCAAACTTTTTCCGCGTATTGTTGACCGCGGCGTCGCGCGACCGACGCCGCGGCGTGGCGCCCAAGTGGAACCTGTCCTACCATCGGAGCCGCACTCAATAAGATCCAAACGCGCGGCGCGCTTCGCCGCGACGTCCGGTTCCCACGAGGAAACAGTCCTCTCGCTGTCGGCGACGGCGACAACACGGAGGCGGGGATGCAAGTACTCCTCATCGCGGCCTGCATGCTGGCGGTGGTATGGATCATCGTGCTATGGGGCTCGCGCTATTTTGGTCCACGCTAGATCAAGCCCGCACTGCCCCGTGCGCCCTACTTTGCTACAGGCCGCCTGCACTGCAGACGTTCGCACCGTCGACAGTCCATCTAGCTGCCCATCTAGATGAAATCTTGCCGATGCAGTAGTCTCCATGCCGCTGGTATAAAAAAGTCGTCGGGACATGGACATGCACGATTGGGGAGACATTGGCAAAGCTACTTGAAATTGAAAACCTGCAAACGCAGTTCTTTATCGCTGACGGCGTGGTCAGGGCCGTCGACGGCATTTCCTATGACGTGAACGAAGGTGAAACGATTGCCATCGTCGGCGAGTCCGGCTGCGGCAAATCCGTCGGTGCTCTGTCGATCCTGCGCCTCATTCCCGACCCGCCCGGCCGCATCGTCGGCGGCAGCATCCGCTTCGAGGGCCGCGACCTGCTCAAGCTGAGCGACGATGAGATCCGTAACGTGCGCGGCAAGGACATCGCCATGGTGTTCCAGGAGCCGATGACCTCGCTCAATCCGGTCCTGACCGTCGGACGGCAGCTCACCGAGACCCTGCAACAGCACCTCAACATGAACAGCGAGCAGGCGACCGCGCGCGCGATCGAGCTGTTGGGCATGGTCGGCATTTCCGATCCCGCTCGCCGGCTCAAGCAATATCCGCATCATCTCAGCGGCGGCATGCGCCAGCGCGTGATGATCGCCATGGCGCTGTGCTGCGAGCCCAAGCTCATCATCGCCGACGAGCCGACCACCGCGCTCGACGTCACCATCCAGGCACAAATCCTCGAACTGTTGAAGGACCTGACGCGCCGCCTCGGCGTTGCGCTGATCGTGATCACACACAACCTGGGCATTGTCGCCCGCTACGCCGACCGCGTGAACGTGATGTATGCCGGTAGGATCATCGAAAGCGGAACCGCGGACGAAATCTACCATAACCCGCGCCACCCCTACACGCTCGCGCTGCTCAAATCCGTGCCGCGCATGGACCAGCCGCGCAGAGGCAAGCTCGATCCCGTGAAAGGCCAGCCGCCCGATCTCACGCACCTAGACGCCGGCTGCTCGTTCCGCCCGCGCTGCGGCTTTGCGATCGATCGCTGTGAGAATGCGCCTGACCTTGAGGGAGTCGGCGCTAAAGGTCATATTGCGGCCTGCTGGCAAGTGCAAAAAGTCGCCGCATCATTGAGGCAAGCGTCATGAACACGGCACACACGACAGACGCGGCGCAAGGCGAGACAGCAAAGGCCGCACGCAAGGCGGCTGAAGTGGAAAGCAGCGGCCACGAGCAGCGTCGCCAATCAGTACGACGCGTTGCCCAGGCATCTGACCTGGTCGAGGTGCGCAACCTGAAAATGCACTTTCCGGTGACCGAGGGCGCCCTGTTGTCGCGGGTAGTGGCCCATGTGAAGGCTATCGACGGCGTCAGCTTCACCATTCGCAAGGGCGAGACTTTGGGACTGGTAGGCGAATCGGGTTGCGGCAAAACCACGACCGGCCGCTGCATCCTGCAATTGGAACATGCGAGCGCCGGCGAGATCCTGTTCAACGGCACGAACCTGATCGACCTCGATCGCAAGTCGATGATGGCGCTACGGCGGAAGATCCAGGTGATCTTTCAGGACCCCTACTCGTCGCTCAATCCGCGCATGAAGATCGGCGAGATCATCGCCGAGCCGATGAAGGTGCATAAGACCGAGCCGGACAGGGCGGCCCGCAACGCCCGCGTCAAAGACCTGCTAAAGCTCTGCGGTCTCGATCCCCGCTTCGCCGATCGTTACCCGCATGAGATGAGCGGCGGCCAGCGCCAGCGGGTCGGCATCGCGCGCGCCCTGTCGGTGCGTCCCGAGTTCATTATTTGCGACGAGGCGATTTCGGCCTTGGACGTGTCGATTCAGGCGCAAATCATCAACCTTTTGGAGGATTTGCGGGATGAGTTCGACCTCACTTACCTGTTTATTGCCCATGATCTGAGCGTCGTACGCCATCTGTGCCACCGGGTGGCAGTCATGTATTTGGGTAAAATCGTCGAATTGGCCGAATGTGATGAGTTGTACAACAACCCTTTGCATCCTTATACTCAAGCCCTTCTTGCGGCGGTGCCGGTTCCAGACCCGGAGGTGGAAAGAAAGCGTGCCCACCAGATCGTGAAGGGCGAGGTGCCCAGCCCGATCAATCCGCCTAGCGGATGCGTATTCCATCCGCGTTGCCGGCTTGCCGTGGACAACTGTTCGAAGGAGATTCCGGAATTCAGAGAATTACGGCCGGGGCACTGGGTAGCCTGCTCCGTCCTTTGAACGCTCTGCAGAAGAGTGAGGCATCCAGGGGGCACGCCGAATGTCCTCGGACCGATCCAAGGGAAACGACACAGAATAAGACAAGGGAGGGATGACAATGCAATTTGCTAGAATGATCAGATCAGCTTTGGTGCTGGCGGCAGCCGCGGCTGTCACCTTCGCCTATGCTGGGCCTTCGGCCGCGGCCGGACCCACCAAAGGCGGCGTCCTTAAATACGTCGTGCCGGCCGAGCCGCCGAGCTTCGACGGTCACCGCGAGACCACCTTCGCGCTGATTCATCCGATCGCGCCGTTCTATAGCCTGCTGATCCGGGTCGATCCGTCGGTGCCGTACAACGGAACGTTCGTCTGCGACCTTTGCACCGAAATGCCGAAGCCGACCGACGGCGGCAAGACCTACACCTTCAAGATCCACGACGGCGTCAAGTTCAGCGATGGGTCGACGCTCACCGCGCAAGACGTGGTGGCGACCTACAAGAAGATCATCTTCCCGCCGGAGGGCGTCGCCAGCGCGCGCAAGGCGTTCTACGTGATGGTCGACAGCGTGAGCGCGCCCGACGACCATACAGTCGTGTTCAAGCTGAAATACCCGTCAGGTGCGTTCATTCCGGCGCTCGCGAACCCCTATAACTTCATCTATTCCAAGGCAATCCTCGACAAGGATATGCATTGGTATGAGAAGAACGTCATGGGTTCCGGTCCGTTCCTTTGGGACGGCCGCGAAGCCGGCGCCTTCATCAAGGGCAAGCGCAATCCGAACTACTATCACAAGGGCATGCCCTATCTCGACGGCTTCCAGGCGATCTTCGCCAAGAAGCAATCGCTACGCGTGCAGGCGATTCAAGGCGACCGCGCCGCGATCGAGTTCCGCGGCTTCCCGCCGAAGAGCCGTGACGACCTGGTCAAGGCCCTAGGCAAGAAGATCACGGTGCAGGAGAGCAATTGGAACTGCTCGCTGATCATCACGCCGAACCATCAGAAGAAGCCGTTCGACGACGCCCGCGTGCGCCGTGCCCTGACGCTCGCTGTCGATCGCTGGGGCGGTTCCAAGTATCTGTCGAGCATCGCCATCGTGAAGGCGGTGGGCGGCGTGGCCTTCCCCGGCCATCCACTAGCGGCGACCAAGGAAGAGCTGCAGAAAATCGCAGGCTACTGGCCCGACATCAACAAGTCGCGGGCGGAAGCCAAGAAGCTCCTCAAGGAAGCCGGCCAGGAGCACCTCAAGTTCACGCTCAACAACCGCGGCGTGGACCAGCCGTACAAGATAGTCGGCACCTGGCTCATCGACCAGTGGAAGCAGGTTGGCCTCCAGGTTGACCAGCGGGTGCAACCGACCGGTCCGTTCTATGCGACGCTGCGCAAGAAGAAGGACTACGACGTCTCGCTCGACTTCAATTGTCAGGCGGTCGTCAATCCGCTGCTCGACGTGTCCAAGTTCATCTCCGACGACATATCCGGCAACCAGTATGGCGGATACAAGGACCGCGAGCTGGACAAGATGTTCACGGCCATGAACCAGTCCGGCGACGTGAAAGAACAGCGTGCCATCATGCGCAAGTTCGAGAAGCGGGCGCTTGACGAGCAGGCGAATGCCTTCGTCACGCTGTGGTGGTACCGGATCATTCCGCACCGGTCCTACGTCAAGGGGTGGCACATCACGCCGAGCCACTACTTGAACCAGCAACTTGATACCGTCTGGATCGACCAGACGCAGATGTAAGACCAGGCGGTTGCCTGAACCGATCCGCCCGCGGCGTTTACGCCGCGGGCGGAATACCTCAGGTGGACTTGAATGTCCCAATACATCGTCAAGCGGCTATTACTGACCATACCGACGCTCTTTGGAGCGGCGATCCTGGTCTTTTTCCTGATGCGCCTCATCCCCGGCGACATCTGCGAACTTCGCTTGGCCGGTACGGGCGGCTATTTCGACGAGACCGCGCTGAAAATCTGCCAGCACGAGATCGGAATCGACCAGCCGATCATCACGCAGTTAGGACAGTATCTCTCGGGCCTTGCTACCTTCAACTTCGGCAACTCGATGTGGACCGGCCGCCCCATCGTCCAGGAAATCAGCCTGCGCTTCGAGCTGTCGCTGATGATCGCCATCCTTGCGACCGTCACCGCGACCATCTTCGCCATTCCTTTGGGGACGATCGCCGCCATCAAGCAAGATACCTGGATCGACTATGTCGTCCGCTCCTTCAGCATCGCGGGCATCGCCATCCCCTCGTTCTGGTTCGGCATCCTCATCATTTTCGGCATCTTGTTCTCCACGCAATGGTGGACCGGAATTCCCTGGATGCCGCCCATCCAGTACAGGTCCAGCTGGATGAGTTGGGACAACATATCCAACAACCTCGCCTTGCTGATCTGGCCGGCGGTGGCGACCGGCTATCGCTATTCGGCTGTCGCCACCCGCATGACGCGCTCAGCCATGCTTGAAGTGCTGCGCGAGGACTACATTCGCACCGCGCGCGCCAAGGGTCTGGTCGAACAGCTTATCATTCGGCGCCATTCGCTCAAGAACGCCATGCTGCCGGTGGTCACCGTCATCGGCCTCGAGTTCGCCTTTCTCATGGGCGGTCTCGTCGTCACCGAGCAGGTTTTCAACCTCAACGGTCTCGGCAAACTGTTCGTCGAGTCAGTGACCAATTACGACTACACCATGACGCAGGCGTTGGTCATGGTGGTCGTAGCCGTGTTCGTGTTCACTAACTTTGTGATTGACGTATTCTACGCCTGGCTCGATCCCCGTATTCGCTACAAATAAGAGGCCTGCATCATGGCCGCGATCTCTGAAGTGGCAGTCGAGGCAAATTTCGAGGACCTGAGCGACAAGAAGCCGCTCGGACGGGTGGTTCTCCAGCTGATGCGCCGCAAGCCGTTGGGCACGGCGGGCGCCATGATCGTCATCATCATGATCCTGATGGCCATATTTGCCAATTTTCTCACGCCCTATGATCCCGTGGCCAATTCGTTCGCCGCGATGACCGTGGCGCCTGGCTGGGAACATTGGCTTGGCACCGACCAGTTCGGCCGCGACCTGCTCGCGCGCATCATCTACGGCGCGCGTACCGCGCTCTTTGTCGGCTTTACCTCCTCCATCATCGGGGCCACCACCGGCCTCGTGCTCGGCGTCGGCAGCGCCTATTTCGGCGGGCGCATCGATCTCATTTTTCAGCGCGTCATGGACATCTTCATGGCGTTTCCGCTGATCATCATGGCGCTCGCCGTGGTCTCGATCTTCGGCACCGGCGCGCAGAACGTGATCATCGCCATCACCATCCCGTTCATTCCGCGCTGCGCCCGCGTGGTGCGCTCAAGCGCGCTGGCGATCCGAGAGGTCCCCTATATAGATGCCGCACGCGCCAACGGCTTTAGCCACGCGCGCATCATCCTGCGCCACATGGTGCCGAACGTCATGGCGCCTTATCTGATCATGATCACCTCCTTCGTCGGCCAGGCGATCCTGCTGGAGGCTTCGCTCTCCTATCTCGGCCTTGGCGTGCAGGAGCCGACGCCGGCCTGGGGCCTGATGCTGCAGGGCGGGGCTGAGGAATACGCGCTGAGCGCGCCGTGGATGGCGATCTTCCCGGGCGTCGCCATCAGCCTGGCCGTGTTCGGCTTCAACCTGTTCGGCGACGCCGTGCGCGACGTGCTCGATCCCAGGCTGCGGTCGCGGTAAGGCGGACCGGCGCTATCCCGCCTTGGCAACCTTGACCTTGGAAGACGCTTCCGCATCGCCGCGGTACCGCTCGCGCAGATCGTCCCATTCGGCGGCGCCGAAGCGCGCAAACGCCTCGTGCGGCGACAAGTCCTTGGGCGGCGCCGGAAAGTGGCCTTTCTTGACTTCGGCCAGCAATTCCTCGCAGCAACCGATGACGCCGCGGAACAAAAGCGTCGGCAGGATGGCAATCTTATAGCCCATCTCCTCGGCCTGCTTCAGCTCCACCGCCGGCGTCTTGCCGCGGCGTACGATATTGAGCAGGCACGGTCCCTTGACCAGCTTCGGCACCGACGCCACTTCGTCCATGGTCTGCGGCGCTTCCACAAAAGCGATATCGGCACCGGCGGCGAGCGCTGCATTGGCGCGCTTGATCGCCTCGTCGAAACCGATCACGGCGCGAGAATCGGTGCGGGCGATGATGATGAAATCGGAATTCCCGCGCGCGTCGGCGGCGGCGCGAATTTTCGCGATGTAGTCACCGGCCGGAATGACTTCCTTGTTGTCGAGGTGGCCGCACTTCTTCGGGAACACCTGATCCTCGATGTGGATGGCGGCGACGCCATGCCGCGCATATTCGTGCACGGTGCGCACCACGTTCAATTCGTTGCCGTAACCGGTATCGGCGTCGGCGATGACCGGCAGGTCGACGGTGGCCGCAATCTTGCCGGCGTTGCCGACCATCTCGCTCATGGTCAGCAGACCGTAGTCCGGATAGCCGTGCGCCGCCGCCGTGCCGGCGCCGGTCATGTAGACCACTTCGAAGCCGGCATCGGCGATCAGCTTGGCCGTGATGCAGTCATAGGCGCCCGGCGCAATCGTCATGCCACCGCGCTTGATCATCGCACGAAGCTCGCTCGCCTTGCTCATTCCGGCCTCCCTTTATTTGGCGCGCTTGCGTTCAAGATGGGCTACCAGCCCCCCTGCCTGCACCATCTCCGTCAGGTGCGCGGGGATCGGCTCGCAGGCGTAGGTTTCGTTGCGGCTGAGATTATGGACCTTGCCAGATTCCGGTTCGAGCGCAAGCTGATCGCCGGCGGCGATTTTTCCGGCGTCCGGGCAGACCAGCGCCAGCAGGCCGAGATTGAGCGCATTGCGGTAGAAGATTCCGCCGAACGAGGGCGCCAGCACCGCGCTCACGCCCAGAAGACGCAGCGCCTGTGCCGCCTGCTCGCGCGAGGAACCCATGCCAAAATTGCGCCCGCCGACCACGATATCGCCCTGCCCGACGCTGCCCGCGAATTGCGGGTCGGCCGCCTCCAGGCAATGGCGCGCCATCTCTTCGATCGGCCGCTTCATGTAGAGGCCGGGCGCCAGTTGATCGGTGTCGATATCGTCGCCGAACACCCAGGCGCGGCCGGCGTTTTGCGTTGGCGCGCTCAATTCAGGAACTCCCGCGGGTCGCGGATCTCGCCCGCCACCGCGGCGGCGGCAACGGTGTAGGGCGAGGCGAGGAAGATGTTCGCGCTTTTTGCGCCCATGCGGCCCTTGAAGTTGCGCGCGGTGGTGGAGATGCAGACCTCGCTTTCCGCCAGAACGCCGGAGCCGTAGCCGGCGCAGGCGCCGCAGCCGCTCGGCAGCATGATGGCGCCGGCATCGAGCAAGATAGCAAGCGTTCCGTCGGCGGCGGCCGTTGCCGTCTCGCGGCGCGAGGCCGGCGCCACCATCAAACGCACGCCATCCGCCACACGGCGGCCCCTGAGCACCTCGGCGGCCATTTTCAAATCGGCTAGCTTCGCTCCGGTGCAGGCGCCGATATAGGCCACGTCGATGCGCTCACCTTGGTGATCCGCCACCGGCCCGGCATTGGCCGGCGAATGCGGCGGCGCCAGCTGCGGCGACAGCGCCGCGGAGTCGAAGCGATGCGTCTCGCGATAATTTGCATCGTCGTCGCCCTGCCATTGGCGCGGATCGATTGCTTCGCCGCCGACGCGCGCGATATGCGCGGTGGTGACATCGTCGGCCGCGATGATGCCGGTCTGCGCGCCGAGCTCGGCCGCCATGTTGCAAAGCGTCATGCGCTCCGGCATCGGCAGCGACGCGATCATCGATCCCATATATTGCACCACCTGATAGTCGCCGCCGTCCATGCCGAGCCTGGCGCACATCGCCAGCATGACGTCCTTGGCGCAGACACCGGCCGTGAGCGCCCCAGTGCAGTCGATGCGGATCGTTTCCGGCACCTTGATCCAGGTCTCGCCGGTCACCACGATGCCCGCCATATCGGTTGCGCCGACGCCGAACATGAAGCAGCCAAAGGCGCCGCCGGTCGGCGAATGAGAATCGCCGCCGACCACGAACATGCCCGGCCGCAGATGGCCCCGCTCCGGCAGCACCACGTGGCAGATGCCCTGCATGTCGTAGAAATGCCCGATGCCGGCCTGCGCCACCCACTTGCGCGTCAGGTCGAGAATAGCGGCGCTTTCGGCATCGGTCGGCGGCACGTAGTGGTCGGTGATGACGACGATTTTGTCCGGGTCCCAGACCTTGGCGCCCAGTCTGTCCAGGATCGGCTTGATGCGGCGCGGCCCGCCGGAATCGTGCATCATGGCAAGATCGACGCGGCAGGTGACGATCTCGCCAGGCCGGACGCTTTCACGCCCGGCCGCGCGGGCGATGATTCTTTCAGCGAGCGTTTGAGGCAATGTGTCACTCCGGTTCGAAAGCAATACTCACACCGCCGCTTCGCTGGGGGCGAATTTGATAACGTAGGCGAGCGGCACGGTGGCGACGGTCAGCGCCGCGACGACCATGACGGCGCCGGGAATCCCGATGAGATCGCCGACGAAGCCGCTCGCCGGCGGCGCCACAGCTAGGAACGCGAGCGTGATCGTATAGAAAATGCTGAACGCCCGCGTACGCCGCTGGGGCGTCACCAGGTCCGGCACCGATCCGTACGTCACGGTGGTGACGCCGTTGAGGATGACGCCGAGGATCGGCAGCAGCACGAAATCAAGCTCGAATGGCGCCAACAGGATGACGATCATGCCGATGGCGGTCAGCACCTTGCTCATGGCGATGGTGAAGACCTTACCGAAACGGGTGGCGAACCAGCCGCAGGCGAGCTTGCCAAAGGCGCCGCCGAAGAAAACCAGAGTCAGGGCGAACCCGGCGGTGGAGACATGCGCACCCTTGCCGGTCAGCACGAAGGGCAGCAGCACGAAAAATCCGCCGCGCGTGATACTGTCGACGATCCCGAGTGCGACCAGCGCGCGGAAGCCGATGCGCATGCGTGCGGTTTCAGCCGCCGCCACTGCGGCATCTTCAGCCGTGCCAGCCGGTTTTGTTTCCGCGTGTTCGGCTCCGAACGCAAAGCGCGGGGTCAGCAGGTAGATCACTGCCGCCGCCGCAATGCCGACGAGGCCGAGCAGTCCATAGGCCGGCCGCCACGGCATGATGAGGATGAGCGCCGAGGCGGTGGCGGGCAGCAGGACCTTGCCGACGTCGCCAGAGAAATTATAAGCGCCCAGCGCCTTGAGCGAGCGCGTTCCGGCAAAGGCATGCGCCACCAGCGCCGAACCGATCGGATGCTGGGTGGCGGCGCCGATGCCGCCGAGCAGCAGGGCGGCGACCAGCCACCAGAAGCTGTGGCCGATGCTGGCCAGGCAGTAGCACAAACCGGCCAAGGCCGTGCCGATCGCCAACACGATGCCGGGTCCGAGGCGTTCGGCGAGCATCGAGGAGGGAATCTGCAGGCTCGCCATGGTGCCCGTAAAGACGGTGCGCAGCGCGCCGGCGGCTGCATAGCTCAGTCCGAACTCGGCCTGCCAGATCGGCAAGGCGATCCAGATAAGGTCTGTGAAACCGTCATGCAGGGCGTGTGCGCCGCCGGCGACGGCGAGCGCCCGCCGTTCCTGACTCTTGCCGGCGGTCGCCTCGGGGGCCGTGGCGGGGGCTGCGGTGTCGGTCAAATTCGCTCCGATGATGGGCCCGCGGCCGGTCGCATGGGGCGCCGGCGTGCGTGACTGTTTTGTGACCGCTTTATTTATCACGGGGAATGCGCGACAGTCATCGCTCGTTTGAGCGGTTTCCAGGAACCAGAACGCCATGAATTTCGAGCTGACCGAGGAGCAAAAGCTGTTTGCCGACTCGGTGCGGCGGTTTGCGCTCGCAAATCTGGAGAAGGATGCGCTCAAGCGCGCGCATACCTCCCGCTACCCGTTTGATGTCGCGCAATTGATGGCCGGACAGGGCCTCATGGGCATCACCATGCCGGAGGCGGATGGCGGCGTCGGCGGCACGCTGATGGATGCCGTCATCGCCATCGAGCAGGTGGCCGCGGTCTGCCCGCGCAGCGCCGACGTGGTGCAGTTCGGCAATTTCGGTCCCATCCGCGCCTTTGCCGAACACGGCACGGCGCAGCAGAAGGCGCGCTGGCTGCCCGATCTCCTTTCCGGCTGCATGGTGATGAGTCTCGGCATGAGCGAGCCCGGCGCCGGCTCCGCCGTCACCGATCTTGTGACCAGCGCCAAGCCGGACGGCTCGCATTACATCATCAACGGCAGCAAGGTATTTTCCACATTCAGCCCGGATGCGGCGATTTTCCTCATCTATGTGCGCTACGGGCCGGGCCTCGGCGGAATCGGTTCAATCATCGTCGAGCGCGACACGCCCGGTTTCCAGATCGGCCAGCCGTCCGCCTTCATGAGCGGTGAGCAATGGTGCGAACTGCATTTCGACAATTGCCGCATTCCGGCCGAAAACATCCTGCTCGGCCCCGGCGGTTTCAAGAAACAAATGGCGAGCTTTAATGTTGAGCGCATCGGCAACGCCACGCGCTCGCTCGCCTTCGGCCGCTACGCCTACAATACGGCGCGCGAACATGCGATGACGCGCGAGCAGTTCGGCCGGCCGCTGTGCGAATTCCAGGGCCTGCAATGGAAATTCGCCGAGATGGCGATCAAGCTCGAAGCCGCCCAGCTCCTGCTCTATCGCGCAGCAACCAATGCCGATCGCGACTTGCCCTCGGCTTACGAAACGGCAGTCGCCAAGGCCGCTTGCAACGTCACCGGCTTCGAGGTGGCAAGCGAGGCGCTACAGACCATGGGGGCCACCGGCTACAGCCGCGAGACGCTGGTCGAATACTGCATGCGCCGATGCCGCGGCTGGATGATCGCCGGCGGCTCGGTCGAGATCCTGAAGAACCGCATCGCCGAGCACATCTTCGACCGACGCTTCGACCAGCGCCCGTCCCGCAAGGCGGAAGCGGCGGAGTGAGCTTTCGTCTGACTGTTCGCCGGGAGACGTGAAGACATGCGCGGGATGTCGCGTAGCCTCGCCCAATTTCTCTTCGCGCCCCAATCTGTTGCCATCGTCGGCCAATCCGACGACGCGGCAAAAACCGCCGGGCGGCCGCTGAAATATCTGCGTCAGGCGGGCTTCGGCGGCCGCGTATTTCCGATAAACCCGCGCCGCCAGGAAGTGCTGGGCGAGCGCGCCTACGCTTCCCTCTCCGCGCTGCCGGAAGTGCCCGAGCACGTCTATATCGTCGCGCCGACCGAGGCGGCGGTCGAGGCGGTGGCGGAATGCGGCATGCTCGGCGTGAAGGTGGCGACCGTGCTTGCCGACGGCTTCGCCGAGGCGGGACCCGCGGGCGAAGCGCGCGAGGCACGCTTAAGAGACATTTGCGCGCGTACCGGGTTGCGCATTATCGGCCCGTCGAGCCTCGGCATCGTCGACCTGCGCAGCAAGGCGATGCTGACGGCGAACGCCGCCTTCGACGAACCGAACCTGCCGGTCGGGCGCATTCTTGCCGCTTCGCACTCGGGCAGCATGATCGGCGCGCTGCTCTCGCGCGGGAAGGCGCGCGGCATCGGCTTTGCGGGCCTCGTTTCGGTCGGCAACGAGGTTGACCTGTCGCTCGGCGAGATCTGCGAAGCCACGCTCGATGATCCGGGCATCGACGGCTACATGTTGTTTCTGGAAACCTTGCGGCATGCCGATGCGCTGCGCCGCTTCGCCCATGCCGCGGCCGCCGCCAACAAGCCGGTGCTCGCCTACAAGCTCGGCCGTTCACAGGCCGCGCGCGAGCTGTCGGTCTCCCATACCGGTGCGCTTGCCGGCGAGGACGACGTCGCCGACGCCTTCCTTGCCGATTGCGGCATCGTCCGCGTCGACACCCTCGACGGCCTGATCGAAGGGCTGCCGCTGTTGCGGCGCGTGCCGCGCAGAGCGCCCGGCGGCCGCAAGCCGACCGTCGGCGTGGTGACGACCACGGCCGGCGGCGCCACCATGGTGGTCGACCCCTTGGCAAGCCGCGGCGTTGCCATCGTGCCGCCTGCGCCTGAGACGCTGGCACGGATCCGCTCCGCCACCGGCATCGATGTTGCGCCCGCGCGCCTGATCGACCTCACCACCACCGGCGCGCGTTATAAAGCGATGAAGGCGGCGCTCGATATCCTCAATGATGCGCCCGAGTTCGATTTGATCTTGGCGGTGGTCGGCTCCTCGGCACGCTTCCTGCCCGAGCGCGCGGTCAAGCCGATCATCGACAGCGCGCAGGCGGAAAAGCCGATCGCGGCCTATCTGGTGCCGGACGCGCCCGCAGCGCTGGCGGCACTGAGCGCAGCCGGCGTGCCGAACTTCCGCACGCCGGAAGCTTGCGCCGATGCGGTCGCCGCGGCGCTGCGCCGGCGCGCTCCACGTCCCACCCCGCCGATCAAAAAGCGCGCTGCCTCCGAAAATGCCGGACGCGTGCTCGACGAGCTTGAAGCCCATGCAATGCTTGACCGAGTTGGCATTGCGCGCGCGCCAGCGCTCGCCATCGACGTCGGCGTCACGAGCGCGCCCACCCTGCCCTTTCCCTATCCGGTCGCGGTCAAAGTGCTGGCCGCCGACATCCCGCACAAGACCGAGGCGGGCGGCGTCGAATTAAATGTACAGGACAGTGACGCGCTGATGGCCGCCATTGCGCGCATTGCCGGCAATGTCGGTTCCCGCCTCAAGCGCGTGCTGGTGCAGCCGATGGTGACGGCCTTGGGCGAAGTGCTGGTTGGCTATCGCGTCGACCGCGATGTCGGCCCGCTAGTCATGCTGGCGGCCGGCGGCGTGCTGGCCGAGATCTATCGCGACCGGTCCTTACGTCTGGCGCCGGTCGATCTTGCGACCGCGCAGGAGATGATCGGCGAGGTGCGCGGCCTTGCGGCTCTTTCCGGCTACCGCAATCGGCCCGCCGGCGACCTCGGCGCGCTGGCGCGCACTATCGTCGCCTTGTCGCAGCTTGCGACCGCGCAAGAGCCCGTGGCCGAGGCCGAGATCAACCCGCTCATGGTGCGGCCGCAGGGCGAAGGCGTGATCGCGGTCGATGCGGTGGTGCGGCTGTTCTGACCCCGCCTCTGGTGTAACCCGCCGCGAGCCCGTAGGATTTGAACAACGTTCGGAGCTGCCGATGTCGCACGCCGAAGCCATTCACAAGCTCCACCCCGCCGCCGGATCAACCGATGCGCTGGTCACGTTCGTCGGCGGGTTGCGGTATGCGACGCTCTCAGACGAGGTGCGCCACTACGCGCGGCGACATTTGCTCGACACCGTCGGCGTGATGATTGCGGGCGCGAGCGGCACGGTGGCAAGCCGCGCCGAGGCGATGCTGGCCGCCGTTCGCCCGGCCGGCCGTGTCCCGGTGCCGGGGCGCGCGCGCCGCGCCGACCTCATCGACGCCGCCTTCCTTGGCGGCACCGCGGCGCATGGGATCGAGCTCGACGACGGTCACACCAAAGGCTCGGCGCATCCCGGCTGCACCGTGGTGCCGGCTTCGCTCGCCCTTGGCTTCACCCGGAATACAAACGGCAAAGCGCTGCTTGAGGCGATCGTCGCCGGCTACGAGACGGTGACGGCGATTGCGCGCGCCTGCCACCCCGAACTGCGTCAGCGCGGATTCCATCCGACCGGCGCCGTCTCCGTGTTTGGCGCGGCCATCGCCAGTGCCAAGCTGCTCGGCTCACCGGCGCAGCAGATCGCCAACGCGCTTGGCATTGCCGCTTCGAGCTCGGCCGGCCTGTTCGCCTTCGTCAACGGCGGCGCCGACATCAAGCGCCTGCACGCCGGCCACGCTTCGCGCGAGGGTCTGCAGGCCGCGCTGCTGGCTCAACAGGGCGTCGAGGGCCCGCCCGGAGTGCTCGAAGCGCGCAACGGCTTTTTGCAGGCCTTCGCCTTCGGCCCCGGCGGCAAGGCGCGCGCCATTGAACTGCCGCCGGCAGTGCCATTCGGCATGACCGATTGCTATATCAAGCCCAACCCGTGCTGCCGCCATCTGCAGCCCGCGGTCGAGGCGCTGATCGCAATTCTCAATGCGGAAAAGATAGCGTCCGAGGAGATCGAATTGGTGGAGGCGGAAACCTATCGCATCGCCGCCGCGCATGCCGAGACCGGCTGGGACGACTACGCCAGCGCGCAACTGAGCTTCCCCTACCTGATGGCGCTCGCCATGCGCCATCGCGGAATCCGGATCGACTATTTCGACGAGACGTTCCGTCGCGATCCGGCCCTGGCCGCGCTCGCCAGCAAGCTGCGTGTGTCGGCGCCGGCGGGGATCGACAAGCTCTATCCGCAACTGCGCCCGGCGCGAGTGACGGTGACCACCGCGCGCGGCAAATTTACCCGCCAGGCCGACGACGCGCTCGGCTCGCGCCTCTTGCCATTGAGCGATGACGCGCTGACAGGGAAATTCCACGGCCTGGTCGCGCCGGTGCTGGGCGAAGCGCGCGCCGAGGAGTTGGCGCGGCGACTGTGGGAGATCGAGAACGAAGGCGAAGTTGCACCGCTCATCACAGCGATGGCGAAGGCCTAATCGCGAAAAGAGAACCGGGAAGGGATTGCAGCATGCAGGTAAGCTACGAGCCCTGGCTTATCCTGCTGTCGGTTGTGATCGCAATCGAGGGCGCCTATATCGGCCTGCGCTTGGCCTTGCAGATCGGCGCAACCGCCGACATGCGACGGCGTTTGCTGCTGGCCGGGGCGGCTTTCGCGCTGGGCATTGCCGTCTGGGCCGCGCATTTCGTCGCCATGTTGGCGACGCGCCTGCCGTTTCCGGTGGCCTATCTCGTCTTTCCGACGCTTCTGTCGCTGCTGATCGGAGTGCTTGCGATCGGCGTGGCGGTCTACGCCATGAGCGCCGCGCCTTTCACGCTGCCGCGCTTGACCGTAGCGTCCTGCCTAATGGGCGCGGCCATCGTCGCGATGCATTCCATCGGCATGACGGCGTTGCAATCGAGTGCGCGCATGAGCGACGGCCTTGCTCCCGTCGCGCTTGCCCTGCTCATCGCTATCGCCGTTTGCGCCGTGGCGGTCTGGCTGGCGGCCGGCCGCGAAACCCGTGCGCCGCTGCTGCTGCCGGCGCTCGCATTTGGCATTGCCGTGTCTGCCGTGCACTTTACGGCGCTTGCGGGCATGACGCTCGAGCGCGCACCGACGGCATTGCCGACCGCACGGGCGCTATCGGCCGATGATCTCGCCATCGTGGTGGCCGTCGTCACGTTTTGCCTGTCCGGCGTTTTTCTCCTGTTGCTGGTGCCAGATGGTGTGGGGGTCGGCGCGGCGGCCATCGACGCCGCGCTCGCGACCCCGGCGCTCGCCAACAAAAGCCTGGCGGACGCGTCAGTCGCGGCCGGCGCGTCCGCAATCGGCAGCGATGCCGACCTGCGGCGGGGAATTTACGCACCGCTGGGCGGCGCCGGTGCGCCGCCGCCGCGCGTCGCCGATCATCTGCCCATCGAGCGCGACGGCGCCACGCAATTCGTGCCCGTCGAGGAGGTGGTCGCTGTCCAGGCCAACGCTCATTACACCTATCTCTTTGACGGCACGGCCAAATTGTTTTGCCCGCTGGCCATCGGCGAGGTGGAATCGCGGCTCGACCGCGGCCGTTTCATGCGCGTGCACCGTAGCCACATCGTCAATATCGAGCGGGTGAGCGGCTACAAGCGCTCGGGCGACAGCGAAATCGTCGAGCTCGGCGGCAATAGCAGCCGATATACCGTTCCGGTCAGCCGCAGCCGCGCTGGGTGGCTGAAGTCCCGCATCGCTGGAAAGTCTCCGACGGGCCGTTCGTCCGGTCACCAATAATCTCGCCGCCACCGGTAGCGCGGATTGCGTCAATATCGTTGACGCAATTCGTGCAAAGCCGCGCCGTCATTCGTGCAAAGCCACCCGCTTTTGGTGAATTGCCGTTCCGTCTCATGCATCGGCGGTTGTTGCTGCGCCGCACTGCGCGGCAGTTTTGCCGCCAAGAAGCATAAAAATCCAATACGTGGGGAGGAGGATGCCTTGATACCGGGTGTCCGTCGTCAGATAAATTGAGACAGATGGCGGTGTGAACGTCAGGATTGACCGGCTCATCTGATTTTAGTTTAGGCGGCTTTCTTTTGGTGCTGCAAGCGTCGGTTTTGGATTGTGTTGCGT
>Ga0307429_1000044_pt1 | contig 88273 bp, 82 predicted proteins | sample SalMarWE160230MG_FD_202151 | JGI IMG/M metagenome (GOLD analysis project Ga0307429, IMG submission 202151) | Salt marsh sediment microbial communities from the Plum Island Ecosystem LTER, Massachusetts, United States - WE1603-230 | ecosystem: Environmental > Aquatic > Marine > Intertidal zone >... | reverse complement strand
AGGTCTTCATGCCTGCCTTCACCGCGTGGCCAACTTCACAACGTCGACCGGCTCCGCCGGCCACGCTGGCGCAACCACCAGCTCTGAACTAACATTCAACTTGGACCACTCAATGTAGGCTGCTCAGCCCGAACGGGCAATGTGTGTCGAACCGCGCATTGCGCGAAGTGTGCGGGACTCCGCCGGGGAAACACTGCCGCTATGAAGGCGCGCCGCAGGTCTGCCCCAGTCGAGGGTGACCTCGCACGCAGCCGCTTCATGATCGCGGGCGCGTGTGCTTAACTGCCCCTGGGGAGGCGACGCGCAGCGTGGGGAGTCTGCCGTGCGAAATCCAACCGTCCTGCTCATCCTGATCGGCGCCCTCGGCTTCGGCGCGCCGTCCTTCGCCCGCGACATCCATGTGCACAAGACCAGCGTCGAGGCGCTCAAGAGCGCCTGCGAGAAAGCCGGCGGCCGCTTTTCGCAGGACAAGGGCGGCTACGGCTGCGCCACCAACTGCAAGGGCGGCGTGGGCAGCGACTGCATCGTGACCCGCAAAGCCGACCAGGGATGCGTCGCCCAGGTGATCGGCGGCCGGCGCCCGCACACCGTGGCGCAGGCCTTGACCAAGCCGGAGCGGCACGCGCGCTGAGGCGCGCGGGGGGCGCGGTCATTGCAAGACCGGATCATCCGTTCGTCATTCCGGGGCGCTGCCTTAAGGCCGCGAACCCGGAATCCATAGCCCCAGCGCTGCGGCGTATGGATTCCGGGTCCGCCGCTTCGCGGCGTCCCGGAATGACGGTCGAAGGTGCGGCGCGCGATCCCCGGATCATTTTGCATTAAGCGGGCTTCCGGGGATGACCGCGCATGTGCGCGGTCACTTCTTCTCCAGCAGCAAGGCGCAAGCGCCGCCCGCAGCCGCATTCGCTGCGTAACATTGCCGCATAACCTTAATGCCGGCGGCGCAGATCGCGCTATTGGCGCGATTTCGCTCTGCAATGCTGCATAGCTGCTCCTCGCGCGGCCGCCTGCCGCCGTCGCGCCATACTCTCGCCATCTCGCGCCGCCCTACAGCGCCCATCACCAAACAATACGGGAGACGGATTGCATGAAGTTGCTCGGTATCGCGTTGCTCGCCAGCCTGCTCACGCTCGGCGCCGCGCAGGCGGCGGGATGGGGCTCGGTGCACAAATACGTCAAGCCGACCGGCCAATGCGCCGGACAGGAAGTGCTGGCGAGCTATTACGCTTCGGGCAAGCGCACCGCCAGCGGCGAAGCCTTCGACGCCAACGGCAACACGGCGGCCGCGCGCAGCTGGCCGCTCGGCACCCGGCTCACCGTGACCAACCCGAAGAACGGCCGCTCGGTCACCGTGCGCATCAACGACAAGGGACCCTGGGGCACCGCCTACCGCATGGGCGCGCGGCTCGACCTCGCGCGCGGCGCCGCCCGCCGCATCGGCATGCACGGCACGCAATATGTCTGCGTGTCGTGAGGATCGTGCGCGGCGGACCTCCATTCCGCCTCATCCTGAGGAGGGCCGAAGGCCCGTCTCGAAGGATGGGGCGGCCACCCGATCTCGGGTTTACCCGAGATCGGCATGTTTAGTGCGCAAGTCGGCTAAAGCCGACTTGCGATGCTTCGAGACGCCCGCCTTCGGCGGGCTCCTCAGCATGAGGCCGTGAGAGGCTTCGGGCGCGGCGCGCGCTATTTCTTCTCCAGCAGCACCTGCCCGCGCCGCCCCACCACCCGCTGCACCGCGTGCGCGAACTGCGCCAGCAGCCAGGGCAGCGTCACCTCCAGCCGCACCGCGCCCTCAGTGACGTCGATCGTGCCGTGCGCGTGCTGGCCGAGCGCGGAAGCCGCGAAGCTCAGGCGGTCGCCCTCCCAGCTGTCGTTCTGGACAGCGATGAGATGCGCGAATTCGGTCTTGGCGCGGCCAAAGCCGTCGCGGATGCGGCGCGCCGCCTCGTCCTTGCCGAGGCGGTGGGGGATGACGACGATAAGCGGCTCGGTCATGATGCCTCTTGATGCCTCTTGGGCCCGATATGGCGATTGGCGGGCTCGGCGGAAAGAGCTGCCGCCCTCGCCTGCCGCGCCGGCAACCCGCTTCATGACCTTAGCGCTCTGTGCTTAAATCGCCCCGGGGGCGACGCCTAGCCTGGGAGCCAAGCCATGCGACATGGAACCGCCTTGCTCATCGTGCTGGGCGCGCTGGCGCTCGGCGCTCCGGCGTGGGCTATCATACCAGGCTGGCCAAAAGCACCGTCGAGGAGATCAAAAGCATCTGCGAGAAGGTCGGCGGCGCGTTTACGCAGGACGCCGGCGGCTACGGCTGCGGCACCGACTGTCACGGCGGGCCCGGCACCACCTGCATCGTCAACTGCCGGCCCGACCAGAGATGCGTCGCCCAGATGTCGCGCGGCAAGCGCCCGCGCAGCCTGATCAACGCGCTGCAGCCGTCGGCCAAGCATTAGCCGCCGGCCGGCGCGGCAAGCCGTCAGGCGTTTCGCCGCTGAAGGAGACCGCCGCCATGCGCGCAGCCTTAGGCCTGGCCATCGCCACCCTCACCGTGGCCGGCCCCGCGCTTGCCATGGACCTCAACAGCTACCGCGCCGCGCACGGCAGGCCGCCGCTGTCGTTCAGCAGCGAATTGATGGGCATCGCCTATGCCCACGCCGCCGACATGGCGGCGCGCCGCCATCTCGACCACCGCGGCTTCAGGCAGCGCATGAAGGCGGCGTCCTCGACCGCGGCCGAGAACGTCTCCTACGGCTGCGCCACGGAAGACTGCGCCATCCGGCAATGGGCGCGCTCGGGCGGCCACCGCGCCAACATGCTGATGCGCGGCGTCAGCGCCTACGGCATCGCCTCGGCCGTGAGTTCTAACGGCCGGCGCTATTGGGTGCTGGAACTGGGCCATTGATCGCGCCGCGCCGGCCGCATTTTTTTAGTGGCCCACATCGGCCAAGGCCGGCGTGGGCGTGGCCTCGGCCGTGCTAGCCTGCCGGCATGCTCAAGCGCGAGAATTTCCCGGTCGACAAGATCTACGTGCCGATCGCGCGCCGCAAAACGCTCGATGCCGCGCGCGTCGAAGACATCGCCAAGAGCATGCTGGAGAACGGCCAGCAAACGCCGATCCTGGTGCGGCCAGACGGCGCGCGTTTCGTGCTGGTGGAGGGCCTGCACCGGCTGGAGGCCGCCAAGGCGCTGGGCGAGGCCACCATGGTCGGGTTCCGCGTCGACGCCCGCAAGCATTAGACGCCGCGCGTTGTCACGCGCGCCTCATTGCGGGGGGCGCCCCGCAATGACAGCGTGAAGCGCGCCGCTATTTCTGCGCGCTGAGAATCTTGGCGCAGGCCTCGGCGACGTCGCGGTTGGGTTCCTTGCTGCCGGGAAACGTCGCCCAGCCGCCCTTGGCCACGAAGCTATCCTGCTGCCAGGAGTCGGTGGCCTTAAGCGCAACCAGCGTCGTCGGGGATTCGGCCGCCTGCGTGAACTTGTTGACGCAGATCGGCGCCAGCGCCGCCACCACAGCGTTGGTGGCGCTGTTTGCGGCCATCTTCTCGGCAGTGCTGCCGAGCGTCCAGCCGCCCCAGCCGAAGCCGAGCGCCACGGTGACAATCACGCCGATGGCGGCGCCTTGCATGAGCCGCACGCGCGATTCGGCCTGTAGAATATGGGGCAATTTCATGAGTTTTCCTTTCGTCCGAAACGGGTTCGGAGCGAGGACAACGGACACCCGGTTGGGTTCCGGTCGCGAGTTGGATTGAAGGCCCAGCCGCCTTGCGCAGGCGTTTCGGTCGCGCAAAGCGTGCGCCTTTTTCCGGCCAAAGTCGATGGCGGTGACGCGGCCGATTGGCGCGGGCGCGGCCGATTGGCGCGGGCGCTGGCCTGGAATGACGAATATGCCGCATGAAATCGCCGCCATCGGGCATTCCCTTGGGCGGCCAAGGTGTTATCTTTGCGGGGTGGCAGGGGGTGGCGCTGGAGTAACCGCTTATGGGCCGTATCCGCTTGCTCGCCGCGCTTGCCGCCGCGCTCGCCGCCCTGGCGTTCACGCAGCCCGCGCGCGCCAACCTGCTGATCACCGTCGACAAGAACGCCCAGAAGATGACCGTCACGGTCGACGGCGACCCGCGCTACATCTGGCCGGTGGCGACCGGGATTGCCCGCTACGACACGCCGGACGGCCAGTACCAGCCGTTCCGCATGGAGCGCAAACACTATTCGCGCGAATGGGACGACGCGCCCATGCCCTATTCCATCTTCTTCACCAAGCAGGGCCATGCCATCCACGGCACCAACCACAAGATCAACGGCGCCCCCGCCTCGCACGGCTGCGTGCGGCTGTCGGTCCGGCACGCCGCCCAGCTGTGGGCGCTGGTGAAAGAGCACAAGATGGCCAATACCCGCGTCGTGCTGACCGGCGAAATCCCCGACAAGCAGGAGCTAATAGCCCGGCGCGAGGCCGGCGAGGACGCGATCGCCGAGCGCGACGCCGAGGCCCGCTACGCCGACGAGGAGGACTTGCCGCGCGAAATTCCGCGCGTCGGCCACGGCTGGGCCGAATACCGCCAGGGCGGGCGCACCTATTACTACCGGGTGAATCCGCGCGAGGTGCGCCGCGTCTACCGCCGGGTCTACCGCATTTACCGGCGCTTCGGCGGCTTCCGCTGGTGAGGCGGGCGCGGCGCGATGATCCGCAAGCTCACAAGCGGAAAGTGGCGGCTCTATTCGCGTAGGAAAAATCCCAGGACCGGCAAGCGGCGCAATCTCGGCACCTTCACCAGCCGCAAGGCGGCGATGGCGCACGAGCGCGCGATCCAGTATTTCAAGCGGCATTGAGGGACTTCGGCCGTTCGTCCCTGCGCAAGCGGGGACCCAGTGGCGCCATTCGAAAGCATCGAGCGTAGCCCTGGATTCCCGCTTGCGCGGGAATGAGCGCAGCCTGCGGCGACGTTGGTATCAGCCGTGATGCGCCACGCCGAGCGCCTCTTCGCCGCGGTCGAGGATGAGCGGCACGATCAGGTCCTCCTCGTCGTCGAGATGGCGGATCAGTCCCGTGAGCAACGCGCCGCTCGCCGCCGCATAGTCGTCGCCGCATGCCCGCAACGTGTCGGCATCGCCTGAGAGCACGCGCAACAGCGCGTTGGCGGTTTCCGCCACCCGCGCCATGTCGGCATGGATGGCGTGATGGTCTTGCTCCAGCACGTCGAAGCCGCGCCCCAGCCGCGCGTCGGCGGCGCGGAAAATCGGGAAGTAATGGTAATCCTCGATCTGGTGATGCACGCCGAGCTGCGACAGCAGAAACTGCAGCCGCGGCACGAAGGCCTGCGCGAATTCCTGCGGCGGCAGCCCGCCCTCGCGGAACGCGGTCTCGATCTGCCGGATCATGCCGGTAAGCTCACGGAACATCTCGTGGCGCGACAGCCAGAAGCGCGCCATCTCCCCCAGATTGGCGTGGCCGGCCCATTGCGCGCGCGGGTAGCGCGAAGCCAGCACGCACAAGTCCTCCGACCAGCCGCTGCGGCGGGCGAGATCGAGGCTTTCGGTGTCGGCGGGTGTGGGCGTTTCGATGGTCATGCGTGCCCGATATAGCCATTGCCAGCGGTTTCACCAAACGCTGTAAATGCGCGCCATGACCACCACCGTCGCTCGTCTCGCCTGCGACGAGTCGGCCGCGCGCCGGCTGCTCGCCGCGCTGGGCGAGAGCCTGGGCGCCGACGCGGTCTCCTCGGCGTTCGAGGGAGACGGCGGGCAATGGCAGCTGGCGATTCATTTTCTTGGACGCCCCGACGAGCAAGCGGTGCGCGCGCTGGTTAAGCTGGCGGCGGGTGAGGACGCCGCGCGCGCGCTGCGTTTCGATACGGTCAAGGACGTCGACTTGGTGGCGCAGAGTCTCGCTGACTTGCCGCCGGTGCGCGCCGGCCGTTTTGTCGTGCACGGCGCCCACGACCGCACGCGCGTCAGGCCAAACGACATATGTATCGAGATCGAGGCGGCGCTTGCCTTCGGCACCGGCCATCATGGCAGCACCCGCGGCTGCCTCACGGCGCTCGACGCGCTGGCCAAGCGTGGCCGCGCGCCGCGCGTGCTCGATATCGGCACCGGCTCGGGCGTGCTGGCGATCGCGGCGGCGAAAGTTTTCCGCACCCGCGTCACCGCCGGCGATATCGACCTGGTGGCCGTCAACTCGGCCAAAGTGAATGCGCGGCGCAACCGCGTCGCGCCCCCGATCACGTTCGCGCGCGCGGCCGGCGTCCGCGCTAGCGCCATCACGCTGCACGCGCCCTACGATCTGATCTTCGCCAATATCCTGCTCGGGCCGATCCTACGGCTGGCGGTGCCGCTGCGCGCGCTGAGCCGGCCGGACACCCGTCTCGTGCTGTCCGGCCTGTTGCCGGGGCACGCCAATGCGGTGTTGGCGATCTACCGCGCGCAAGGCTTCTTTCTCGCGCACCGCCTTGTGCGCGACGGCTGGGTGACGCTGGTGCTGCGGCGCAGCTATTGAGATCATCGGCAAATCCTTCGCAGCCGGCAGCGTCCAAGCGAATCGCAAAGTTGACGCTCCTCACATTTTGGCGCTGGAGATTCTTCGGGCGTATCGATGCCGGCGCCCGGGACGATTGGTGGACAGAGCGATGGCGCGCACGCCGGACGAATATCCGAGGTGCTATCGCACAGTGGCACCACCCGGCCGCCCACCCATTGACAGAAGCAGCGCGCATGACCGGGCGAAGAAATCGTCAGCGTGATCGGAAGAGCCACCACAAACGCGAAAAACCTCAAGCTGGGTTTGGCCATGCGCCAACTGTAGCATGCGGCTGGCCGCCGCTCGCGTTCGGACGACTTGCGCATACAAAACGAAGCCGCCCCGGGCGGGGATCTCCGGGGCGGCATCGCTGGTGAAAATCTGACGGTCACCAGCCCCCGAACGGCATGTCCTTCGAGCAGGTCCTGACGAGGCGATTGCCGCGTTCGTCCAGCGTAAAGGGCGACAGGTACATGTGCCGCGCGATCTCACGCCGCGCCTGCTGCGTGCGCGCTTCGATCAGCGTCGCCATGACGCGCACGTACCAGGGCTTGCGCGGCGCCGTCGTCTCCGCCCGCGCAGCCTTCGCGGTCTTGCGGGCGGGAACGCGGGCAACGCCATAAGTAACGGCAACCATGCTGTGTCTCCTTGTCGTAACCGGGGCTCGAGCGAATATCCGGACTTCGTCGCTCACTGCTGCGATGCAATATAAACTAATCCGCGATTGCAAACACCCCACGACAATGCATGGAAGCCCCGTGATGCAAGCATAAATGAGTTAATCAACGAGAGAGATGGATGGCGGTAATGTGGCAATTCTATTGCATTGCACAAAATTGAGTCAGGCGGTCGATTCTTTGCCGCAGCGCGCATCAGCACGAGCCGAATTTTCCGCCGATCTGCTCCGCACAATGACAGCCGTGCTGCTCCCCCGGCGCGTTGTGCATGCCTGCATTGCTAGACCGGGGGGAAGCGCTAGCGCATGATCCCGAAAAGTGGGAACCGGTTTTCGGATAAGATCATGCGCAAGAAAAATGTTAGGGGGGCCCGGTGAATCAAACTCAATGGATCGCACTCTAGAGTGCGTGCCATGTTCGAAGCCCGCTTCCAATCCTTCGACGATCGAAGCGAGCGCGCACTAAGCGCTGCCCGCGTCGCCGCATTGCGCGCCGAGCTTGCGCGCCGCGGGCTTGACGGCTTGGTCGTGCCGCGCGCCGACCGCCAACAAAACGAATATCTGCCGGCGAGCGAGGAGCGCCTGGCCTGGCTCACCGGCTTCACCGGCTCGGCCGGGCTTGCCATCGTGCTCGCTGACCGCGCGGCCTTGTTCGTGGACGGCCGCTATACGGTGCAAGGCGCGGCACAAGCCGATGAAAATATTTTTTCCATCGAGCATCTGGTGGAGAGTCCGCCGGAGCAATGGCTCGAGCAGTACCTGAAAGCTGGTGACAAGCTCGGTTACGACCCTTGGCTGCACACCACTGAAAGCGCCGAAAGGCTGAAGAAGGCCTGCGCTACGGCCGGCGCCGAGCTGGTGGCGGTCGATGGCAATCCGATCGACGCGCTATGGAAAGACCGTCCGCCGCCGCCCGCCGGCCGCGTCGTTCTGCACGACATCAAGCTCGCCGGCGAAAGCGCACCCGACAAGCTCAAGCGCGTGCGCGGCGAGCTCGCCAAATTGCGCGCCGATGCGCTGGTGGTGTCGGATCCGCAAAACATCGCCTGGGCCTTCAACATCCGCGGCGCCGACGTGCCGCATACGCCGCTGGCGCTCAGCTTCGCGCTCGTCCCGCGAGAGGGGCGGCCGGCGCTCTATGTGGATGCGGGCAAGCTCGACGATAAAGTGCGGCAGGCGCTGGAGGAATTCGCTGACGTGCGCGCGCCCAATGCGCTTACCGGCGATCTGGCCGCGTTCAAGGGCAAGAGCGTGCGGCTCGACCAGGCCAGCGCCGCCGACGCCCTCACGCGGCTGGTGGCCGACTACGGCGGCCGGCCGGCGCGCGTGCGCGATCCGATCGCGTTGATGAAGGCCGTGAAGAACCATGCCGAGATCGCGGGCGCGCGCGCCGCCCACAAGCGCGATGGCGCCGCACTGGCGCGGTTCCTGGCCTGGCTGGAGCGCGAGGCGCCCAAGGGAAAATTGACGGAAATCGACGCGGTCAAGGCGCTGGAAAGCTTCCGCCGCGACAGCGGCCTGCTCAAGGACATCTCGTTCCCGACCATCGCCGGCGCCGGTCCCAACGGCGCCATCGTGCATTACCGCGTCACTGAAGGCTCGAACCGGCGTATCGGCATGAATGAATTGTTGCTGGTCGATTCCGGCGCGCAATACGAGGACGGCACCACCGACGTCACCCGCACGGTTGTCGTAGGCAGCGCAACCGACGAGATGCGCGACCGCTTCAGCCGCGTGCTCAAGGGCCACATTGCGATTGCCACCGCGATCTTCCCGGAGAACACCAGCGGCGCCCAGCTCGATCCGCTGGCGCGCACGGCGCTATGGCAAGCCGGCCTCGATTTCGATCACGGCACCGGCCACGGCGTCGGCAGCTATTTGTCGGTGCACGAGGGCCCGGCGCGCATCTCCAAGCTCGGCACCGTGGCGCTGCGGCGCGGCATGATCCTGTCCAACGAACCAGGCTACTACAAGACCGCCGCCTATGGCATCCGCACCGAGAACCTGGTGCTGGTGATCGCGGCACCGGAGCCGGCGGGCGCGGAAAAGCCGCTTAACGCCTTCGAGACGCTGACGCTGGCGCCGATCGACCGGAGGCTGATCGAGACCCGCATGCTCACGAGCAAGGAACGCGCCTGGCTCGACAGCTATCACACGCGCGTGCACGAGGTGATCGGACCGCTGCTCGATCCGGAAACGCGCAAGTGGCTGGAGAAGGCGACAAGGCCGCTTTAAGTATGTTGTACAAACGTCAATCCATTTCCCGCTCGAGCGGCTAATTCGTGCACGATATTCAAGCCGAGACGAAATCCAGCGTCACGCCCTGGCGGCTGCTGGCGCTGCTGATGGCGATGACCGCCATCGGACCGGCTACGCTTAACATTCTAGTGCCGGCGCTGCCCGGCCTGGTAGAACGGCTGGCCAGCGATACCGGCACGGTGCAGCTCACACTTTCGCTTTATCTCTTGAGCCTCGCGTCCGCGCAGCTTCTGCTCGGGCCGCTGTCGGACCGCTTCGGCCGGCGGCCGGTGGTGCTGGCGGGCCTGGCGCTGGCGGTGACCGCCTCGCTCGCGGCCATCGCTACCGCCACGATCGACGCGCTGATCATCGCACGCGTGGTGCAGGCGGTCGGCGCCGCGACCGGCATCGTGATGGGGCGCGCCATCATCCGTGATCTCTACGAACGCGACCGCGCCGCCAGTATGATCGGGCTGGTCACCACCGCCATGGTGATCGCGCCCATGATCTCGCCGCTGATCGGCGGCATTCTCGACACCGCCTTCGGCTGGGAGGCGATCTTCCTGTTCATTGCGGCCTTCGCCGGCGTGGTGCTGGTCTGGGCGGCGCTAGTACTGCCGGAGACGCGACCGCAAAGCGTGGCGGGCGCGCCGGCGGTACTGTTGCGGGATTGGGGCGCGTTGCTCGCCAACGCGAAATTCCACGGCTATGTGCTGGCCGGCGCGCTCGGCTCGGCGCCGTTCTTCACCTTCCTCGGCGGCGGCCCCTATGTGGTGGTGACGCTGATGGGCCGCACCTCGGCCGAATTCGGGCTGTGGTTCGCGGTCAACTCGCTCGGCTATATGAGCGGCAACTTCACCGCCGCGCGGCTGTCGCAGCGTTTCGGCGTCGATGCCATGATCGCCGCCGGCGTGGGCTTCGAGCTCGCCGGCGCCAGCCTCACGGCGGCGCTGGTGGCGACCATGCCCGACGCCGGCCCGGCGATCATCTTCCTGCCGCAGTTCATCATCTCCTACGGCAACGGGTTGCTGCTGCCGAACGCCATCGCCGGCGCGATCAGCGTGCGCCCGCAGGCCGCGGGCGCCGCGTCCGGCGTCGCCGGATTTGCGCAGATGGCGCTCGGCGCGGTGGCAACGCAGCTGGTGACGATAGCGCTGGCCGGCGCCAGCACTGCCATGCCGATGGCCTGGATGATGGTAATCGAAGTGCTGGCGACGGGGCTGGTGTTCTGGGTGCTGGCGCGGCGGCCGCGTGACGCGGACGCGGCATAACGATTAGCCGCCCACCAGCTTCAGCCACTCATCTTCGGTGAGCACCGCAACGCCGAGTTCCTTCGCGTCGCTGAGCTTGGAGCCGGCGCCGGGGCCGGCGACGACAAAATCGGTCTTCTTCGACACCGAGCCGGCCGCCTTGGCGCCGAGGCGCTCGGCAGTGGCCTTGGCCTCCTCGCGCGTCATTTTCTCCAGCTTGCCGGTGAACACCACGGTCTTGCCGGCAAATTTCGAGTCGGTCCTGGGCTGTTCGACATCGCGGATTGTCACCTCTTTGGTGAGCCGCTCGACGATGCCCTTGTTATGGCTCTCGCCGAAATAGGCCTTGATGCTCTCGATCACGGTGTCGCCGATCTGGTCGAGCGCGTCCATTTCGGCGATGGCCTCCGCGTCACCTTTGGCCACCTTCATGCAGGCGTCATGGAATGCCTTCCAGGAGCCGTAGCCGCGCGCCAGCGCCAGCGCCGTGGTCTCGCCGACATGGCGCATGCCGAGCGCGTAGATGAAGCGGTCGAGTGAGATTTCTCGGCGTTCCTCGATGGCGGCGAACAAATTGCGCACCGAGGTTTCGCCGTAGCCTTCCTGCTCCTCGAGCTTGATCTTGTTGTTGCGTGCTTCGAGCGTGAAGACGTCGGCCGGCTCCTTGACCCAGCCTTGTTCGAAGAACAGTTCGACCTGTTTCTCGCCCAGACCCTCTATGTCGAAGGCGCGGCGCGAGGCGAACAGTTTGAGGTGCTCAATCTTCTGGTACGGGCAGGCGAACTCGCCGGTGCAATGAGCGCGGGCCCCTTCTTCGCCGGTCGCAGTTTTCTCGCGCTCGACTTTAGTGTGCAGCGGGCAAGGACACTTTGTCGGGAAGGCATACTTCTCCTTCCCGCGCGGCTTATCTGCGACGATGTCCACCACCTGCGGGATGACGTCGCCGGCGCGCTGGATGATGACGGTGTCGCCGATGCGCAGATCGCGGCCGCCGCGCAAGGGCTCGCCGTCGCCGCCAATGCCCTTGATGTAGTCCTCGTTGTGCAGCGTGACGTTCTGCACGATGACGCCGCCGACGCCGACCGGCTCGAGCTTGCCCACGGGCGTGAGCGCGCCGGTGCGGCCGACCTGGATCTCGATGTCGTTCAACACGGTGATGGCGCGCTCGGCCGGGAATTTGTGCGCGATCGCCCAGCGCGGCGAGCGTGAGACGAAACCGAGCCGCTCCTGCCAATCGAGGCGGTCGACTTTGTAAACTACGCCGTCGATGTCGTAGTCGAGATGCGACCGGCGCTGCTCGATGTCGCGATGGAAGGCGAGGAGCTGGTCGAGCGCATGGCAGAGCTTGGTGAGCGGGTTGGTGTCGAAGCCGCAAGAAGAAAACCACTTCACCATGCCGGTTTGCGTGTCGGCCGGCATTTCGCTCATCTGCCCCCACGCATAGGCAAAGAAGCCGAGCGGGCGCGCGGCGGTGACCGCCGGGTCCTTCTGCCGCAGCGAGCCGGCGGCGGAGTTGCGCGGATTGGCGAAGATTTGCTCGCCTTGCTCCTTCTGCCGCTCGTTGAGTTTCAGGAAATCGGCTTTGGTCATGTAGACCTCGCCGCGCACTTCGCAAATCGCGGGTACGTTTTTGCCCTTGAGCCGATGCGGCACGGCCTTAAGCGTCTTGATATTGGCGGTGACGTCCTCGCCCTCGCTGCCGTCACCGCGGGTGGCGGCGGAGATCAGTTCGCCGGCCTCGTAGCGCAGCGACATCGACAAGCCGTCGATCTTGGGCTCGGCGCTGAAAGTGATTTTGTCGTCGTCGGCGAGCTTGAGGAAGCGGCGGATGCGGGCGACGAAATCGCCCACGTCCTGCTCGGCCATGGCGTTGTCGAGCGACAGCATCGGCACCGCGTGGCGCACCTTCTTGAAGCGGCCGGTGGGCGCCGCGCCCACCCGTTTCGACGGCGAGTCGGAGCGGACCAGCTGCGGAAAGCGCGCCTCGATCGCGGCGTTGCGCTCGCGCAGCGCGTCATAGGCGGCGTCGGAGATCTTGGGCGCGTCTTCCTGGTAATAGCGCTTGTCGTTGAGCGCGATCTCGTAGGCCAGCCGCTTCAGCTCGGCTTTTGTCTGAGCCTCGGAGAGGCGCGGAACAGGGATTTTGGTGAGGTCTTTAGGTGCCATGGACTGCCGCAATGCCGCAACGCGCATATAGGCCCGATTGCGCCCGGCGCCAAATTACCCGAAGCTTCGCAGGCAAACCAAGGCCGCACAGCCGGGGCCAAACAAGGAAACACCAAGCGCAGCCATGCTGATCCACCCGCGCGGCAAGGACCGCCCCTATCATCTGGGGCCGTTTCCGCTGGAGACGCTCAGAACCGACGACAGCGTCCTGGCGCACGAGGCGGCGCGGCCACCGGTCGCGGCGGCGATGGACCGCGAACCGCAGGGGCCGCTGGCGCGGGCGGCGGACCACTACCGCGAATTGTTTGTCAAATTTGCCGACGGGCCGGTAGCGCCCAAGCAGGCGCCGGTGCCCGACGACCTCGCCCGCCGCGCCGTCGATATCAAAGGCGCCGCCTATTTCCTCGACGCCGCCCAGGTCGGCATCTGCCGCATTCCGGCCAATGGCTGGCTCTCCGGCGGCGATCATCCGGCGCATGAATTTGCCGCGGTGATTCTGGTCGAGCGGCCGCGCCTGCCTGAGCCGGACACGCTGGCGCGCGCGTGGATCGCGCCCGCGCGCGCGGCCATCGCCGACATGCACGCGGCCGAGATCGCGGTCTGCATTGCCGGCCATATCCGCGCCATGGGCTTTGCGGCGCGCGCGCATTTCGCCGGCCACAGCTTGTTCGACGCCGAACGGCTGGCGGTGCTGGCGGGGCTCGCCGTGCGCGGCGAGGATGACCGCCCGCACAATCCCTATCTTGACGATTTCGCCATCGCCGTGGTCACGACCGACTACGCATTGGCGACCGACAAGCCGCTGCATCCCGACGCGCTCAACGCCAAAGGCCTCGCCTACTGGTTCGGGCTCAACGGCGCGCAGTCGGGGCGCGAGCGCAACCGCCAGAAAAAGCGCGCCACGCATCTGAGCCGCTTCCCGATGGAGCAGGTCAAGCGCGTCGAACGGCCGACCACGCTCATCCTCGACGAGGAGGTGCCGCAGGTTCCCAAACGTGCCGCCTTCTTCCAGCGCGCGCTTCACGGCGATCTCGGCGACAAGGCGAAAGCCGAGCGCACACGCTTTGCTTTCAAGACACCGCTGTCGTGGAGCCTGCTGCAGGTGATCCGCTCGCTGGTGCCGTTCCAGGGCGGCGAGACGGCGCCGCTGGTCGATCTCGCCAAGTATCGCGACCGGCAAGCCAATGCGCGCGCCATCAAGTCGCTGTCCTATGCGCTCGGCGCCGACCTCACCGGCATTTGCGACATCCCACGTTACGCCTGGTTCTCGCACAAGGAGGACGGCAGCGCGATCCGGCCCTATCACCGCTACGCCGTGGCCATGCTGATCGACCAGGGCTACGACACCATGGAGGGGGCAAGCGGCGACGACTGGATTTCCGGCTCGCAGTCGATGCGCGCTTACCTGCGCGGCGCGGTGATTGCCGGCATCATGGCCGAGATGCTGCGCGAACTCGGCTTCGCGGCGCGCTCGCAGACTAATGCCGACAGCGACGTGCTGCACATTCCGGTCATTCTGTGGGCGGGGCTGGGCGAACTTTCGCGCATCGGCGAACTGGTGCTCAACCCCTTCGTCGGGCCGCGCTTCAAGTCGGTGGTGCTGACCACCGATTTTCCGCTCGAAGTGGATCAGCCGATCGATTTCGGCCTGCAGTATTTCTGCGGCAATTGCCTCAAATGCGCGCGCGAATGTCCCTGTGACGCCATCCCGTTCGGCGACAAGGTGATGTTCAACGGCTACGAGATGTGGAAGCCGGATGTCGAGCGCTGCACGCGCTACCGGCTCACTAACGCGCGCGGCTCGGCCTGCGGGCGCTGCATGAAGACCTGCCCGATCAACAAGGTGGTCGACGCCGACGGCGCCGTGCTCACGCGCATCGCCAGTTGGTTCGGCGTCAACGCGCTGTGGCTCAAGCCGCTGATGGTGCCGATCGCCACCTGGTTCGACGACTGGATCGGCAACGGACGACGCAACCTCGCGAAGAAGTGGTGGTTCGACCATGAGATTGTCGACGGCGTAACAGTGCAGGCGAAAGCGACCAATGAGCGCGACATCGATCCGACGCGCAAGGTCGATGCGGCGACGCAGAAGATGGCCTATTACCACGCCAATATGATTCCGCCGCCGAACGACCCCTCGCCGCATGTGGTCGACCGCAAGACGGCGATGGCGGCAAAGGATTTACTGGAAACGCCGGACGAGGCGCGCGCGCGCCACGCCCGCGGCGGCGCCATGCCGGCGCATTACCGCCCCACGCCGCCGGTCGACGTCGCGACCGAGGCGCGCGCGGCCAAGAGCCCGTATGATTGACCGCTAGCTCGCCGCCTTGATCAGCCGCTCGGCGGCGGCGCGGGCCTCGTTGGTGATCTCGGCACCCGCCAGCATGCGAGCGATCTCCTCGCGCCGGCGCTCTTCGGCCAGCGCCACGACACGGGTGGCGACCCGCCTGCCCTTCTCCAGCGCGTCCTTGCTGATGAGATAGTGCCGGTCGGCGCGCGCCGCCACCTGCGGGGCATGCGTCACCGCCAGCACCTGCACGCCTTGCGCAAGCTTGGCGAGCCTGACCCCTATGGCATCTGACACCGCGCCGCCCACGCCGGTGTCGATCTCGTCGAAAACAAGCGTCGGCGCCGAGCCGCGGTCGGCCAGCACCACCTTCAGCGCCAGCAGGAAGCGCGCCAATTCGCCGCCGGAGGCGACCCTCATGAGCGGCCCCGGCCGCGTGCCCGGATTGGTCTGCACCCAGAATTCGACCCGGTCGATGCCGTTGGGTCCGGCGGCAGCAGGATCGCTCCCGATCTGCGTGGAGAATTTCGCACGCTCGAGCTTGAGCGGCTTCAGTTCGCCGTTGACCGCCTTATCGAGCGCGGCGGCCGCCTTGGCGCGCGATTGCGAGAGCGCGTCGGCGGCGGCGCGGTAATCAGCTTGCGCCGCGCGCGCCGCCGCTTCCAGGGCTTTAAGCTTCTGTTCGCCGGCGTCGATCAGCGCGATGTCGGACTTGTAGCGCGCGGCCAGCGCCGCCAGATCGTCCACCGGCGCGTTGAACTTGCGCGCGGCGGCGCGCAATGCGAACAGCCGCTCCTCGATGCGCTCGAGCTCGGCCGGATCGAAGTCGGCGGCGCGCAGCGCGGCTTCAAGATGCGCGCGGGTTTCCTCCAGCGCGGCGAGTGCGGCATCGAGCGACTTCACCGCCGGCTCGATCAGCGCCGGCGCCTGCGCGCTGCGCCGCTCCAGCCGGCGGATGACACCGGCCAGCGCCGGCACGTTCGAATTGGCGCCGGCAATCACCTCGTGGGCGTCGCGCAGGTCTTCCGCCACTTTCTCGGCCTGCATCATGGCGGTACGCCGCGTAGCGAGCGTGGTTTCCTCGGCCGTCTGGGGCGCGAGCATGTCGAGCTCATCGACCGCGTGGCGCAGCCAGTCGCTCTCGCGCTGGGCGCGTTCGACTTGCGTGCGATGGGCGGCGGCCTCCGCTTCAGCGGCGCAGCGCGCCTCCCACAGCGCCGCGACGCGGGCGGCGTAAGACTCCAGAGCGCCGAAGGCGTCGAGCAGGCGGCGATGGGTGGCAGCATCGGTGAGCGCGCGCTCGTCGTGCTGGCCATGAATCTCGACCAGCGCCTCGCCCAGCTGCTTCATCACCTGCACGCTCACCGGCTGGTCGTTGACGAAGGCGCGCGTGCGCCCGTCGGCGACCTGCACGCGGCGCAGGATCAGCTCGTCCTCGGCGGCGATCGCGTTGGCCGCGAGCAAGGCGTGCGCCGGATGGTCGTCGGCGACCTCGAAGGCGGCGGTGACCTGACCCTGCTCGGCGCCCTGGCGCACCAGGGTCTGGTCGCCGCGGGCACCCAAAGCCAAGGCAAAGGCGTCGAGCAGGATCGACTTGCCGGCGCCGGTCTCGCCGGTGAGCACGGACAGGCCCGCGGCAAAATCGATGTCGAGCCGGTCGATCAGGACGATGTCGCGGATCGAAAGTCGGGAGAGCATGTGACCTATCCTGGGCCGTCATCATCCGCGAAAGCGAATGATCCAGTAATCACCTCAAAGGGAGATTCTCACAAGAATCGCAACGGCCACAATGTACTGGATGCCCCAGCAAAAATCGGGTTTAGCCGATTTGTGCAACAAAAAAGTACCGATTTCGGGCAAGCCCGAAATCGGGCGCGCGGGGCGTGACAAGGGGGCCCGTGCGGCCTAGCCCAGACCGACCGCCTTGAAAGCCTTGCTGATCCAGGAGCCTTGGTTTTCGCGCGGCTCGACCCCGCCGGACTTCACCAGCGCATAGGCGTGCTTGTACCAGGGACTTTCGGGGAAATTGTGCCCGAGCACGGCGGCCGCGGTCTGCGCCTCATTGACGATGCCGAGCGCCATGTAGGCTTCCGTCAGCCGCTCCAGTGCCTCCTCAACGTGGCGCGTGGTCTGGTATTTCGTGACCACGACTTTGAAACGGTTGATGGCGCCGGTGTAGTCCTTGCGCTTGAGATAGTAGCGGCCGATCTGCATCTCCTTGCCGGCGAGCTGGTCGCGCGCCACCTGAATTTTCTGCTTGGCGCTTTCGGCATATTCGCTGGTCGGATATTTGCGGATCACTTCGGCGAGCGCGGCGAGCGCTTTTTCGGTTCGCGTCTGGTCGCGGGTGATGTCCGGAATCTCGTCGTAATAGGACGAACCGATCAGGTACTGCGCGTAGGCGGCGTCCGGGCTGCCGGGATGAAGCGTGACGTAGCGCTTGGCGGCGCCGACACATTCCTCATATTCGCCGGCCGTGTAGTAGGCGTATGCGGACATGATCAGCGACTTGCGCGCCCATTCCGAATACGGGTGCTGGCGGTCGACCTCCTCGAACTTCTTGGCCGCGTCTTTGGGATTATTTTTCACATTGAGGGCAAAGAGACCCTCGTTGTAGAGCCGGTCGGCGGGCTCGCCGGTCAAGGTATCCTTGCTGCCGAACAGGTCGAAGCTGCTGCAACCGCCAAGGCTCGCCGCCAGCAGCAGCATCGCCACCGCGCGCGCGAAGCGGGGTCGGTCGGCCAGGGCTAGCGCAGACGCCGGCGACGTAATGGACCGCAATGCCATGGGCGCGATGTCCTCACGAACGGAAAACTGCACGAATACCCACCCCAAACCTTCGTGTCCGCTCCCGTCGAGGGCCCGCGCAATTCGAACGCCAAGGCCCCCGAACCGCGCTGGTGTAACCGAAAAAATGCGGACTGGCCAAGCGATTAAGCCGACATTCGGCCGGGATTAAGGCGGAGGGTTAAGTGAAAATCCTGACGTTTTTCAGGACACTTCCGGCCCAAAGGCCGGGGCCACCAGGCCGGTGGCCGCATCGGCGTGGCCGCGCGCACGGCGCACGGGCTCGGCCGCCTCCACCACGCGCCAGCTGGCAGGGTCGTCCATCAGCGCGGAGAGGACCGCGTGGTTGAGCTTGTGGCCGCCGCGCACGGTGCGGTAGGCCGCGAGCAAGGGCTGGCCGGCCAGCGCCAGATCGCCGATGGCGTCGAGAATCTTGTGGCGGACGAACTCATCGGCAAAGCGCAGGCCGTCCGGATTGAGCACGCGCTCCTCGGTGACCACCAGCGTATTTTCAAACGACGCGCCGAGCGCGTAGCCCGCGCTCCACAGCTTGGCGACATCCTTCATGAAACCGAAGGTGCGCGCGCGCGCGATCTCGCGGCGGAACGTATCCGGCTCGATGTCGAGCGCCAGCGCCTGTTTGCCGATCTGCGGATGGTCGAATTCAATCTCGGCCTCGACCCGGAAGCCGTGCTCATAGGGCCGCAGTTCGCCATAGGCGCCGTTTTTGGTGACGCGCACCGGCTTGATGACTTCGATGTAGCGGCGCGGAAGCGCGCGCGTGGTCAGACCCGCCTGATCGATCGCGTCGACGAAGGGCACGGCGCTGCCGTCCATGATCGGCACTTCCGGCCCGTCGATCTCGATGGCGACGTTGTCCACGTTGAGCCCGCGCAGCGCCGCCAGCAGATGCTCCGCGGTCGAGCACAGCGGGCCGCCGGCGTCGCCCAATACGGTGGCGAATTCGGTGGCGGTGACCGCACGCACGTCGGCGCGGATCTCGCGCGCGATCGAGCCGTCGGCGGCGACGCGCTGGAAAACGATACCGCTATCGTCGTCGGCGGGATTGAGCGTGAGGGTGACGGGACGGCCGGAATGAACGCCGATGCCGGAGAGGGCAATCTGGTCGCGCAGCGTGGTCTGCTTAGCGCCCTTCATCGAACCCGTTTCCGCCAACCCGCAAGCGGACTGCACGGTCCCCTACCAGGCCCCCCACCGGAGCCATATTTCGGCCGTCAACTCAGCAACTACCCGCAGGTCGGAAAGTTAGCCCCCAGGGCAGAAAAGTCCCTTTCACCGTTTAAACTTAGGCCATGCCCCTGGCCATCTCCAACTCACGCTTTCTTACCGACTGTTACTCTTTTTTGCCGTAATTGCCGGGGCTAAGCGCATGATTGCCCCATTCGACGTTGCTCCGGCGAGCTGGCCGTCAGGCAGACGACCAGGGCGCAATAACCGGCACGCACCAGAAAATATAACCTAAGTCAATGACTTAACGGATTTCTACCGGCCAGCAAACGGCCCCGTTCCAGACTCCTGGAACGAGGCCGTGCCGACTTGAAGGGCTTATCAGTTTGCCTGGCGGCGCAGGAAGGCCGGGATGTCGAGCTGGTCGTCCTCGCCGGAATTATGCACAGGCGCAGGGCGGCCGTGCGGATCGAGCCCCTGGGGGGCCGATCGGCGGGCATAATCCGAAATCGGCGGGGTGGGCCGGCCTTCCGGCTGGCGCGCCGTCGGGCGCGGCGGCCGCTCGAATTGCGGCATTGGCTGCGCGGTGCGCGGGGCCGGCGGCGGTTCGTCCTCTTCGCCCTTACGGCCTAGGCCGACCGAGGCCAACCGCTGCATCAGCGACATGCGGCGCTTCTCGGGGTGATCGTCGCCGAGCTCCCCGCGTTGCGCCTTGAGTTCGTTTTGGGCCGGAAGCGGCAATTCGTCGATGCGCGGCATGCGCGGGGTGCGCGGCAGCACGCGTTCGGGCGCCGGCGGAATGAAGGCTTTTGGCATCGGCGCTTCGGCCGGAGCCTGCTCACCCGGGGCCGGCTCGAACAATGACGGCTTTATCGGCATTGGCTGGATCGAGACGTCCGTGCTTCCGCTCGGCGGCAGGAGAGCGGCGGCGACGGCGGCATGGGCGGCCGACTCGACCGAGGCGCTTGCGGCCGCCGGAGCCGCGGCGGGCTTCGCTGCCGGTGCGGGCGACGGCGGCGTTGCCCGCTCGACGCGGTCGGCGATACGGCGGGTATCGTTGCGTAGTTTGCCGGCGAGTTCCTTGAGGGCGTTTTCCGCCTGCGCTGGTTGTGTCTGCCTGATGGCGGAATGGTCGATGCCGGTCGCCACCACCGAAACGCGGATGATGCCTTCCAGGCTTTCGTCGAAGGTGGCGCCGACGATGATGTTGGCGTCGGGGTCCACCTCCTCGCGGATGCGGGTGGCGGCTTCGTCGACCTCGTAGAGCGTCAAGTCCTTGCCGCCGGTGATCGAGATCAAGAGGCCCTTGGCGCCTTTCATAGAGGCGTCGTCGATCAGCGGATTGGCGATCGCGGCTTCGGCCGCGGTCAGCGCCCGCTTCTCGCCGCTAGCCTCGCCGGTGCCCATCATCGCCTTGCCCATCTCGCGCATAACCGCGCGCACGTCGGCGAAGTCGAGATTGATCAGGCCTTCCTTGACCATCAGGTCGGTGATGCAGGCGACGCCCGAATAGAGCACCTGGTCGGCCATGGCGAAAGCGTCGGCGAAGGTGGTCTTCTCGTTGGCCACCCGGAACAGGTTCTGGTTTGGAATGATCAGCAGCGTGTCGACCACCTTGGCCAATTCCGCGATGCCGGCCTCTGCGAAGCGCATGCGGCGCTGGCCTTCGAAGTGGAATGGCTTGGTGACTACGCCGACGGTGAGGATACCGACATCGCGCGCGACCTTGGCGATGATGGGCGCTGCGCCGGTGCCGGTGCCGCCGCCCATGCCGGCGGTGACGAACGCCATGTGAGCGCCGGTGAGATGATCGCGAATCTCGTCGATCACCTCCTCGGCCGCCGCGCGGCCGACATCGGGCTGCGATCCGGCGCCGAGCCCTTCGGTCACCTGCGCGCCCATCTGGATGATACGCTCGGCCTTCGACAAGGTGAGCGCCTGGGCGTCGGTATTGGCGACCACGAAGTCGACGCCCTGCAGGCCTGCCGTGATCATGTTGTTGACGGCGTTACCGCCAGCGCCGCCGATGCCGAATACGGTAATGCGCGGCTTCATCTCGCGAATGTCGGGAATCTTCAGATTGATCGTCATGGGTTTGCCTCTATTTTGCACGGGCAGCAGGTTCGCGTGCGCGCGCGACTTGCGTGGACGCAATTGAACGCCGCCGAACAGTGCCGGTCCGCCACCGGCCGTTGCATCGTTCTGGTCAACAGGGTCAGAAACTTTCGCGCAGCCATTGTCCGACCCTTGCCATGTACCCGCCCGTTCCTGTCATCAATTGCCGCGTTCGCCGCGGTTCGAAGTGTTCAAGATGTGCCGTCTGCGGGTAGACCAAGAGGCCCGCCGCTACCGCAAATGCAGGCCCCTTGGCCGCGTCGGGGAGCCCCGCGATACCGAGAGGACGGCCGATCCGTACCGGGCGCCCCAGAATATGAGACGCGAGATCGGCGATACCGGCGAGCTGGCTCGCACCGCCGGTCAGCACCACGCGCCCGCGCGGCTCGGCCGCGAAGGGCGAGGCCTTGAGCCGGTCGCGCACCATCTCCAGGATCTCCTCGACGCGCGGTTTGATGATGCGCACGATTGCCGCCCGCGAGACGAATTGCGGCGGCTCGCGCTCGTCATCCCCGACCGGAGGTACCGTGATCATGTCGCGCTCATCCGATCCACCGGTCAAAACACTGCCATAAATCGCTTTGATTCGCTCAGCATCCGCGATTCGGGTGTTGAGACCGCGGGCAAGGTCCAGGGTCACGTGGGCCCCGCCGAGCGCGAAACCGTCGGCATGGACGAAGCGGCCGCCGGAAAATACCGCCAAGGTGGTGGTTCCGGCGCCCAGGTCCATGGTGGCGGCCCCCAAATCGGCTTCGTCGTCGGCAAGCACCGCCAGGGCCGCCACATAGGGCGTGGCCACCATGGCCTCGACCGAAAGATGGCTGCGCTCAATGGTGAGCATCAGATTGCGCACCGTCGCCACTTCGGCCGTCACCATATGCATGTCGACGCCGAAACGGCGGCCGAGCATGCCGCGCGGCACACGGATGCCGGTGGCGGCGTCGAGCGCATAGCCGATGGGCAGCGAATGCAGAACGGCGCGGCCGTCGCGCACCGAATGGCGGCTGGCGGCGGCCAGCACGCGGGCGATCTCGGCGTCGGTCACCACGCCGTTGGCGAGGTCGATGCCGGCGATAAAGCGCTCGCTGCCAAGGCGGCCGCCGGACAGCGATACCACCACCGATTCAAGCTGCACGCCGGCCGCGCTTTCGGCGATGTCGATCGCCTGGCGGACCATTTCCTCGGCCTCCACCAGATCGATCACACAGCCTGCCTTCATGCCGTTGGCGGCGATGTGCGAGAAGCCCAGCACACGCACGCCGTGGCTGCGCCGGCGCAGCACGTCCTGCGGCGCTTGCGGCTCGAGCCGCGCGATCATACAGACGATCTTGCTGGTGCCGATGTCGAGGGCTGCGACCGCGGCGGAGCGCCGGGGCGACACCGGCTTCATCTTAGGCGTCAGTCCGAAGCGCAGGACGGTCACGCTTCGCCCCCCTCGCGCTTGGCCTTCTTGTTCTTCTCGGCGGCATGAAGCGCTTCCTCGCGCGCCGCCGCCGCGGCCTCCGACAGCCGCAAGGTGACGCGGTCGGCAAGCCGCAGATCGACCGCCACGATGTCGCGCGCGAACAATTTCTTGGCACGCTCGAGCTCGGCCAAAGTCTGCAAGGCCTGCTCCGGATTGTTTTCCGGCAGGAGCACCTCGATGCCGCCCTTCAGATGCAGGCTCCAGCGCCGCTCGGCCACCAGCACCGAGGCTTCGACCAGGCGCGCGATCGCCAAATGGCGGTTGACCACGTCAAGAAAAGCACGGCCGGCATGTGCAGCGCCGCGCCCGACCAGCAGCGGCAGCGTGGAAAAGCGCGCCGGCACATTGGGTTCGAGCACGGTGCCGTCGGTGGCGATCAACGACACCACGCCATCCTTCTGCCAGAGCGCGAACGGCTTGCGTTCCTTGATGCCGATGCGCAATCGGCCGGGATAGAACTTGAGTACGGTGGCGTCGGCGATCCATGGATCGGTAAGCAGCCGCGCGCGCGTCTTCTCGGCATCGAGGAACAGCAGCGAGGAGCGGCCGGTGATGCCGGCAAGGGTAAGAATATTCTCGCGGCTGAGTTCATGCTGGCCGGCGAGCGCGATCTCGGAGATGCGGAATCCTACCGAATTAGCGGCGGTGTCGCAGACGTCCTGCACCTGCGCCGCGATCGTTTCGAAATGGCCGCCCTTGACCACGCCATAGCACGTGCTCGCCAGCAACAGCAGAGCGGCGGCGCTGGCGCCGGCCCCGCGCGGCGGATCGAGCGCGATGATCGGGGCAAGCAAGCGCTGCACGTTGCGCCGCCAGCGCCTGCGGGTGGACGACCAGGCCTGCGCGCGACGCGGCGGCATCGCCTGCGCGGCCATTGGCGTCATCGATTGAGCAAAGCGTCGGCGACCGTCCATCGCATCATTTCTTTTAAAGTCATGCCCCGTGTTGGGCATCGGCGAGCGCTGGCACGAGCGAGAATTCGGTCATGCCCAATTGGCTTTTGGCCGTGAGCGACCGGTCCCTAACGGTCCGCTCAAGGCTGTCGTCAACGGTGATCCCGCAACGCAAGACGAAAACGGCGCGCGATGCGCCGCGAGACGCCGCGTCGGGCCCTAGTCTTCGGGCCAGTTGGTAAACAAATAGTAAAGTTTGAGGGATTGGACGGGTCTAGGCGCAATAAGGGGCGACTTTTGCAACGGGGGCACGGTTCACCGGTCGAGCGAGGCATCCTCCACCATCCAGCGCACCAGTTCCCCGAAGCTGATTCCGGCGTGGACCGCCATCTCCGGCACCAACGAGGTCTCGGTCATGCCCGGCTGGGTGTTGACCTCCAGGCAGGACAGGCCTTGTAGGCCGGCGCGGCGGTCGTCGTAGCGGAAATCGGCGCGGGTGACGCCGCGGCAGCCGAGCGCGCGATGGGCAGCGAGCGACAGCCGGCGGCACTCCTCGTAGATTTCGGACGAGACCGGCGCCGGCAGCAGATGCTTGGAGCCACCGGGGGCGTATTTGGCCTCATAGTCGTAGAACTTGGTGGCCGGCACGATCTCGATGACGCCGAGCGGCTTGTCGCCCATCACCGCGCAGGTCAACTCCTTGCCGGGGATGAAGGGCTCCACCAGCACCATCTCGCCGAACCTCCAGTCGGCGCGCGTCAATTCCTGCGGCGGGTGCCTGTGGTCCGCGCGCACGATAAACACGCCGACGCTGGAACCTTCCGCCACCGGCTTGATGACGTAAGGCGGCCGCAACAGGTGAGCCTTGCCGGCCTCGCGGCGGGTGACGACAAGGCCGCCCGGCACTGGCACCTGCGCCGCCTTCAGCACGGTCTTGGCGATATCCTTCTGCATGGCGAGCGCGGAGGCCAGCACGCCGGAATGGCTGTAAGGGATGGCAAGAATTTCCAGCATGCCTTGCATCGTGCCGTCCTCGCCGGGGTGACCGTGCAGCAGGTTGAGCGCGACGTCCGGCTTGAGCTCGCGCAAGGTGGCGGCGACATCGCGGGTGACATCGACCCGGCTGACGCGGTAACCGCCGAGCCGCTCGAGCGCGTCGGCGCAGGCCGTACCGGAGCGCAATGACACCTCGCGCTCGGCCGACCAGCCCCCCATCAGAATGGCGACGTGCTTGTTCATGGGGCGCTTGGTGCCTTTTCGGTTGGACGAACCTTGCTGATTCGGCGCCGGGACAGAATTGACCGGCGCCGCCCTCCCCGGCAAGCTCTGAGCATGGCGCCGCGCGCACTATACCTCTTGGCAGGCATGCTGGCCGCCCTCGCATGGCTTACACCCGCAAACGCCGCGTTGACGACGAGCCAGCCGCTGCCGCCCATGGCGGGGATCAGCGAGGCTGCTGCCAAGGAACGCGCCGCCTTGTTCGCAGAGCTTGCCGCCGCCAAGGACGACGCGGAGGCGCGCGCGGTCGAGGACAGACTGTGGATCTTCTGGGGTGGCTTCGCGGATGCGGAATCACAGCGCCTGCTGGCGGTCTCGCATGCGGCGCAGCTTCGTTTCGACTATGGCGGTGCGCTCGTTGCAATGGAAGCCACGGTCAAGCATCAGCCGCAATTCGCCGAAGGCTGGAACCAGCTCGCTTACGTCTTGTTCCTCGCCGGCAGCTACGACGCCTCGCTGGCGGCGATCGAGCAAACGCTCAAGCTTGAACCGATGCATTACGCCGCACTTGCCGGCAAGGGCATCATCCTGATCCAGCAGGGCAAGGAGGCGAAAGCGCAAGCGCCGCTCAAGCGCGCGCTGGCGATCAATCCCTGGCTGAAGGAACGCAACCTCATTATCAAGGATCCGCCCGACAAGAATTGATCCGCTGTCGCGCGGGCGGGCGATCTTAGGCGGCGCGCAGGCGCGCGCCGAATTGAAAAGCCGCAAGACTTGCGAGCGCAGCCAGCATCATCACCGCTGCAATCAAGATGGGCATGCCGGAATCCATCGTCATATCGCGCGCAAAGCCAGCCAAAGCGGGGAACGTCGCCATCAACGCATAATACCACGTGAAGTAGACGCCCATTCCGGTCGCGCGATTGTGCGGAGCGACGGCCGCCGCAGGCAGCGTCATGATCGGTCCGGCCGGCAAGCCGATGGCGATCGCGACCATGGCAAAGGTCGGAATCAATGGCCACGCGTCGCCAGCCAGCGCGAGGCAGGCCAGTCCCGCGACCACGAAGCCCGCCGCCATAACAACAGAGGGGCGACCAAGCCTGTCCGCCAGATAGCCGCCAACCGGCACGAAGACGATGAGGCACCACCCCAGCCAGCTCGCTAAAGCATTGGCCTCGGTCAGGCTGTAGCCGCGTTCGGCAAGATGGGCGGGCAAGAAACTGACAAGCAAGATATAGCCGACGTTGTAGGTTGCCCAGACGAGGCCGGCGAGCGAAACCAACGTCCATTCTCGCGCCGACAGCTTCAACACGAATTTTGCCGGTGCCGGCGCCACCGCGCTCGGCGGATCACGATAGAGCACCGCGACAGCCAACAGGCAGGGCAGCGCGACAAAGGCCGCCAGATCCATCACGGCCGACCACCCCGCCACGATCGCAAGCGGAGCAAAACCGAGCAGCCCGAGCGCAATTCCGATCGGCCAGCTTGTCACCAGCAGCGCCATCGCTGTTGCGATCTCGCGGCCCGCAAACCAGTCGGCCAACATTTTGGTCAGTAGAACGTTTATCAGCACAGCGCCCGTGCCACTGAGCAAACGTCCAAGTGCCACCCCCGGAAACCAGGCAGCCACGCCCATGATCGCACCGCCGACGACCATCAAGGCGAGCCCAGCAATCACGACGCGCTTTGCTCCGAAGCGTTCACCAAGCATGCCGCCCGGCAGTGCAATGAAGACGCCCGGCAGCAGATAAAGCCCGATGAGGGTTCCGACGGCGGTGTATTCAATAGCCAGCGCATCGACCAGAATTGGTCCGACAGAGCCGACGGTTTGAAACTGGAGGCCCATGGCCGTACGCGCCAAGAACAACAGCGCGAGCATGAACCAGCGGTTCTGAGTCATACCGTTAACCCGACGCGCCGATTCGCTTGATCTCCCATTCCAGATCCACGCCGGAATGCGCCTTCACCCGCTCGCGCACCGTTTCGCCGAGCGTCTCAATGTCGGTCGCGCTGGCGCCGCCGAGATTGATGAGGAAGTTGCTGTGCAGCTCGGAGACCTGCGCGCCGCCGACGGTGAGGCCGCGGCAGCCGGCGTCGTCAATCAGCTTCCAGGCGCTTGATCCCGGCGGGTTCTTGAAGGTGGAGCCGCCGGTGCGATTGCGCGGCTGGCTGGCCTCGCGCTTGTGCTTGATCTCGGCCATCTCGGCGGCGATCTGTTCAGGCTCGCCAGCGCGGCCTTGAAACACCGCCGCGGTGAAGATGACTTCGTCGGGCACGCCGCAATGGCGGTAGGCAAATCCCATCTCGGCATTGCCGTAGGTGCGCAAGTTTCCCGCCCGGTCGACGCCGCGCGCTTCGATCAGCACGTCCTTGGTCTCGCCACCATAGGCGCCGCCGTTCATGCGCAGCGCGCCGCCGATCGAGCCGGGAATGCCAGACAGGAAGGAGAGCCCCGCGACGCCGGCATCGCGTGCCGAGCGCGCCACGATCACGTCAAGCAGCGCGGCGCCGGCGACGATGCGGTAGCCCTCTTCGACCCTGATCTCGTTGAAGCCGCGGCCGAGCCTCACCACCACGCCGGGCATGCCGCCGTCGCGCACGATGGTGTTGGAGCCGGCGCCGATCGTGGTCACCGGAATTTCGGTCGGCAGATTGCGCAGAAAGAAAGCCAGATCGTTCTCGTCCTCCGGCATGAAGAACACCTGCGCCGGGCCGCCGACCCGAAACCAGGTCAATTCTGCGAGCGACTGGTTGGCCAAGAGCCGCCCGCGCAGTTCCGGCATGCGCGCTTTCAACTCGGGCACAATGTCGGGGAAGCTCATAACGCCTTCAACTCACCCGGCAGCGCGTAGGCCCATTGCGTGATAGAACCGGCGCCGAGGCAGACCACGTAATCGCCGGGCTTGGCCAGCTCCTTGACGAGGCCAGCAAGCTGTTCCGGCCCTTCGAGCGGGATCGCCTGTTTGTGGCCGTGCGAACGCAAGCCGGCGACTAGCGCGTCGCGATCGATGCCCGGGATCGGGGTCTCGCCCGCCGGATAGACCGGGGCCACAATCACGGCGTCGGCGTCGTTGAAGCAGGTACAAAACTGTTCGAACAGATCATGCAGCCGCGTATAGCGATGCGGCTGCATCACCGCAATCACTTGGCCTTTGGCGCTCTCGCGCGCGGCAGCCAGGACGGCGGCGATCTCCACCGGGTGATGGCCGTAGTCGTCGACGATGACGGCGCCGTTCCAGGTTCCGACCTTGGTGAAACGGCGCTTGACGCCGCCGAAGGCGCCAAGCGCCTTGCGGATGACGTCATCGCCCAGCCCAAGCGCATGCGCCACCGCCACCGCCGCGGTGGCGTTGAGCGCGTTGTGGCGGCCGGGCATCGGCAACGTGAGCTTGTCGATCGAATGGGTGATGTTCCCCTCGCGGTCGCAGAACTGCACGGAAAAATGCGAAGCACCGTTATTGTGCGTGAGCCCGGTGAGCCGCACGTCGGCTTGCGGGTTCTCACCGTAAGTCAAGATGCGGCGGTCGGTGAGTTCCCCGATCAGCGATTGCACCACCGGATGGTCGGTGCACATTACCGCGAAGCCGTAGAACGGAATGTTCTCGACGAAATCGCGGAAGGCATCCTGCACCGCCTCGTAGGTATGAAAATGATCGAGATGCTCGGGATCGATATTGGTGACGATGGCGATGTCGGCCGGCAGCTTGAGGAAGGTGCCGTCGGATTCGTCGGCCTCCACCACCATCCAGTCGCCGGTGCCGAGCCTGGCATTGGTGCCGTAGGCGTTGATGATGCCGCCGTTGATCACGGTCGGGTCGAGCCCGCCGGCGTCGAGCAGCGCCGCCACCATCGAAGTGGTGGTGGTCTTGCCGTGGGTGCCTGCGATGGCGACGCAAGACTTCAGCCGCATCAGCTCGGCCAGCATCTCGGCGCGCCGCACCACCGGCAGGCGCAAGGCGCGCGCGGCGATCAGCTCGGGGTTATCGCGCTTAATGGCGGAGGAGACCACCACCACGTCGGCGCCGTCGATGTTCTCAGTCCTGTGGCCGATGGCCACTTTCAGCCCCATGTCGCGCAGGCGCTTGACGTTGGCGCCTTCGGCCACGTCGGAGCCGGTGACGGTATAGCCGAGGTTGGCCAGCACCTCGGCGATGCCGCTCATGCCGATGCCGCCGATGCCGACGAAATGGATCGGACCGATATTGCGCGGCAGTTTCATGGGGCTGGCCCCGCCTCGTCGTGGCTCTGCGCGGCCCGGCCGGGCGCGCGGTTATGGTTTCGGCCATGTCATGCAGGAGGCGGACGGCCGATACAAGACCGGGCATGAGCCGTGTTTAAGTTCCCGCGACCTTCATAACCAAATCCGCCAGGCGCTCGGCGGCGTCGACAGTGCCGGCCGATTTGGCCGCCTTGGCCATGCGCGTGAGCCGCGCCGGATCGCTAGCAAGCGCAACGATCTCTGAGGCGAGCTGTTCCGGCGTGAAATCGCGCTGCTCGATCCTGACCACGCCACCCGCCTCCGCCAGCACGCCGGCATTGGCGAGCTGGTCCTGGTCGAGCGCATGCGGCAGCGGCACCAAGATGGCGGGCCGGCCGATGGCCGAAAGTTCGGCCACGGTGGAGGCGCCCGAGCGGGAGATAATGAGATGGGCGGCCGCCATGCGAGCCGGCAGGTCGGGAAAGAACGGCGCGCATTCGGCTTCGACGCCGAGCCGGTCGTAAGCAGTGCGCACGGCGCCGAGGTCCTCGAGCCGAGCCTGCTGCACGACGCGCAGCCGTGCGCGGATGTCGGGCGCGATCTGCGCGAGCGCCGCCGGCACGACCTCAGCCATAATGTGGGCGCCCTGGCTGCCGCCGAACACCAGGAGCCGGAATGGCCCGTTCTTTGCCGGCTCGGCGTAAGCGCTGCCGGCGGCGTCGATCACGGTCGGCCGCACCGGATTGCCAGTGAATGTGATCTTGCCCTGCAAGCCTACATCGAGATTGGCGAGCGTGGGAAAACCGGTGGCGATGGTGGTGACGCGCGGCGCCAGCAGGCGATTGGCACGGCCCATGACGCCGTTTTGCTCGTGCAGCACGGTCGGCACGCCGCGCAGGCTCGCGGCAAACAGCGGCGGCACGGTCGGATAGCCGCCAAAGCCGACCACGACCGCCGGGCGGATGCGCCCGATCAGCGCCCAGGCCTTGGCGGTGCCGAGCGCCAGCAGCGTAGCGGTGCGCGCAACGCTAAGCGGGTTGCGGCCGTGCAACGTCGCGCTCGGAATGAGATGCACGGCGCGCGCGGGAAATTTGAAATGGGCGGCGCGCGTATCGGTGGCGAGATCGACGGTCGCCCCGCGTTTCTCCAGCACGACCGCGAGCGCTTCCGCCGGAAACAGATGGCCGCCGGTGCCGCCAGCGGCCAGCAACACCAACCGCGCCCCGCTTTTGCGATTATCCGCCATCTGCGAAACGACCCCCGCGCGGCCCTTTGAGGGCCAATATCAAGGCAAAATCAAGCCGCGCGCTCGGCCGCCGACAGGTCGGGCGCCAGCATGGCAGCGCGCGGCTGCTCGCGGGTGAGTGCCAGCAGCATACCCATCGTATAGGCGAGCGAAATCATCGAGGAGCCGCCATAGGAAATAAACGGCAGCGTCATGCCCTTGGCCGGGATGAGATGGATGTTGACCGCGATATTGATCGCCGCCTGGCTGCCGAACAGGATGGCGAGGCCGGCGGCGGCGAAGCGCGTGAACGGGTCGTCGTTGCGCATGGCGCGCACCAGCGCGCGAATGACAACGAAGGCGTAGAGCGCCACCAGCACCAGGCAAAGCACGACGCCGAATTCCTCCGCCGCCACCGCAAACACGAAATCGGTGTGGCTTTCCGGCAGGATGCGCTTGACCGTGCCCTCGCCCGGTCCTCTGCCGAACCAGCCGCCGCGCATGAAGCTCTCGGTGGCGATGTCAATGTTGAAGGTGTCGCCCGAGGCCGGATTGAGATAATGCTGGATGCGGCGCGCCACGTGCGGCACCGTAAAATAAGCCGCCACCAGCCCGGCGCCGGCCATGCCGGCAATGCCGAACACCCAGACCACGCGCATGCCGGCCATGAAGAACAGCACGCTCCACACCAGCACGATCAGCATGGTCTGGCCGAAATCCGGCTGCAGCACCAAGAGCGTCACCACCATGAGCAGCATCACCAGCGCCATCGTATTGGCCGGCATGTCCGTGTGCTTGGCCGATTCCCCGAACAGCCAGGCCACCAGGACGACGAAAGCGGGTTTCAGAAATTCCGACGGCTGAGTGTTGAGGCCGAAGACGATCAGCCAGCGCCGTGCGCCTTTGATCTCGTCGCCGAAAACCGGCGTCAGCGCCACCATGACGAGACTGACGACGAACACAATAATCGCCAGCCGGCGGATCTGGCGCGGATTGAGAAACGATACCGCCAGCATCACCGCGATGGCGGGGACGAGATAAAGGATGTGCCGGTTAACAAAATGGAACGGGTCGAGGCCGAGCCGGGAGGCCACCGGCGGGCTCGCCGCCAGCGACAGCACGACGCCGGCCAGCATCAACGCGCCGGTCGCCGCAAGCGTGAGCTTGTCGACCGTCCACCACCATTCGCCGAAGGGCGTGCGTTGCGCGCGCGAGACCATGCCGTTCCCCGTCCGCAATGCAAGCTGACGCGTCACGGTTTACGAAGCATTAAAAGCGGGTCGTCGCGCTCTCGATCCGTGGGATCGCCAGCACCAGATCGGTGAAGGCCTGGCCACGCACCTCGAAATTCGGGTACTGGTCGAACGAAGCGCAGGCGGGCGAAAGCAGCACCACCGGCTCCCTGGCGGACCAGGCGCCGGCGCGCGGCGACTTCATCGCACCAACCTGTCGCGCCCAGCCGGGCACGTTGTCGCTCTCCACGACAAGTGCGGCGAGCGACGGATTAAGGAAGGCAAAGGCGCGATCAAGTGGACGCGTCAATCGTATCGGGCGTCCGGCCGGCCGAGAAATTGCCTACCAACTGTGTCTGTTTGGGTTCATCCGAGAAACCGCGGTTTCGGATGAGTTAGGCCTTCTACCATCGCCTTGATATTGGTTAAGGCTCGGTCGTGATGTTTGTTATATGAGAAATTGAAATGCTAGCTAGAGTGCTGACATGGCAGCAATTTTTGGCGGCGAAATTCATCGGATCAAAGCCGATGTGGTGGTGATTGGCGGTGGCACCGCTGGCCTCAACACCGCCCTGGCCGCCGCCGAAATGGGCGCTGACGTCCTGGTGGTCGACAAGGCGCACATTCAACGCAGCGGTGCCATCGCCGGAGGCATCGATCACTTCTTCGCCTATCTGGAAACGGGCGAGCCGTGGGATACGCGCGACGCCTATCTTGCTTATGTGAGCAAGATCGCTCGCGGCGCCGCGAATATCAGAATTCATGAAAAGGTGTTCTGCGACGAGCTGGTCCCGGCTATGGAGCGCACCGAACGTATGGGCGTTTCCTTGCACCAGCCGAATGGAAAAATCTTGCGTACCCAGGCGCTCGGTCAGCCCGGACCTTATGCGATCAATTTCGACGGCCAACTCCTGAAGCCGAAGATGGCTTTCGAAGTCAAGAAGAAGCACATCCGGACCATCAACCGCGTGCAGGTAAGCAACCTTTATCTGCACAACGGAGAGCTGGCGGGCCTTGCCGGTTACGACATCCGAAATGGCGATTTCTACGAGATTCAGGCGAAAGCGGTGGTCATCTCTACCGGCAACACCAACCGCATGTTCAAGACCCAGACCGGCAATCCGTTCAATCTCTGGTATTGCCCGGCCAATACCGGCGACCTGCACCGAGCCGCGTTCGATGCCGGCGTTGAGCTCGCCAATGTCGAATACGTGCGCATGACCATCGTACCGAAGGGTTTCAGCGCGCCCGGATTTAATGCCTTCTTCGGTATGGGTGGAAAATTCGTCAACGGCCTCGGTCAAGCGTTCATGAATCATTACCATCCGATGGGCGACAAGGCACCGCGCAACATGATGGTGTGGGGCGCGCTGCAGGAAGTGCGCGCCGGACGCGGGCCGATCTACGTCGACGTGCGGCATCTCTCGGCCAAGGAGCTCGCCCACTTGTTCTCGCAGCTCGGCATCGACAAGGACACCTTGCCCGAGTTCCTCAAGGCCAAGGGCTATGACCGCGAGGGCGCCTTGATCGAGATGGCGGTATCGGAGCCGATGCAGGCGCGGCCGTCCGAGCTCTGTGGCAGCGGGATCAAGATCGACGAAACGTGCGCGTCCAACATTCCGGGAATATTCGCCGCCGGCGATGCGTCCGATCAGATGGGCTGCCTGCACATGTGCATGGCCGGAGGCTATGCTGCCGGCAAGCATGCCGCGCGCTATGCTGCCAAGGTCGCGCGGCGGCGACCGCTCAAGGCGAAGGAATTGGAAAACGAGCGCAGGCGCGTGTTCACGCCACTGATGCGCAATACCGGCGTGGCGCCCGGCGAATTCGAGAACATCGTGCGCATGATCACGACCGATCATTTCGGGCCGTACAAGAGCGAGGTCAGCCTGACGTTGGCGATCGCCAAGCTCGATGCGCTCGATCGCTACCGCGACGAACTGAAGGCCTACAATCCGCACGAATTGATGCGCTGCCACGAAGCCATGAATATCCAGTCGGTGGCGAAGATCGTCGCCCATGCGGCGCTGACGCGAAAAGAGTCCCGCTTCATTCCCTACCACTACCGCTCCGACTATCCGGAAACCAACGAGGATTGGTGCGGGCTGGTAGCCGTGCGCAAAGATGGCGAAAAGGGTGTCGCCACCCGTTTCGAGCTCTTGCCCTATGCCGCCTGAGAGGGAGTGGAGGTCATGACCGCCGTCATCGACAAGGGCAAGTGCAATGGCTGCGAGCTTTGCGCTCTGTATTGCCCGCTCGACGTTATTCACATGGAGGACGGGATCGCGGTGGTCAAATATCCCGATGAATGCTGGCACTGCGGCGCCTGCCGCCAGGACTGCGCGCACGACGCCGTCACATTCCAATTCTCGCCGGCCATGCTGGGGATTTGAGCGTTAAATAGAACCTTGTCTTGCCGGGTCCTAGCACGCCGCATGCTGCTAAGGCATGTGAAAAATGAACGATTAAGTATGCGGTTGTTGGTGTGTTCCTGCAGCGACTTGTCATAGCCGGGCTTGACCCGGCCATCTAGGCTAGGAGCGCAGTGCCTTCAAAAGCGGGGGCGCCGGGTCACGGCGCATCTGATCTGCACTTTAAATGCCCAAGTCGGCTAAATCCGGCGCCGGCCCGGTGATGACATCAAGTGGTGACCTCTGGCAGCGCCAGCACTAGATCGGTGAAGGCTTGGCCGCGCACCTCGAAATTCGGGTACTGGTCGAACGAGGCGCAGGCGGGTGAAAGCAGCACTACCGGCTCCTTCGCGCCGGAGGCTTCGGCGTCGCGCGCGGCGGCGGCGACCGCGGCCGGCAGCGCGTCCGTAATCTCGTAAGCCACCTTGCCGTCGAGCGTTAAGGCGAACTCCTTGGCCGCCCCGCCGATCAGATAGGCCTTGGCAATGCGCGGGAAGAATTCGGCTAGCCCAGCGATGCCGCCGGTCTTGGCCCGGCCGCCGGCGATCCAATAGATGTCGTGGAAACTCGCCAGCGCGCGCGCCGCGCTATCGGCATTGGTCGCCTTCGAATCGTTGACGAACAGCACGCGGCCTTTGCGCCCGATTGGCTGCATGCGATGGGCGAGCCCGGGAAAGCTTGTGAGCCCCTTCTGGATCGCCGACAGGTCGAGCCCGAGCGCGACGCCGGCGGCAATGGCGCAGGCGGCGTTCTGCGCATTGTGCGCGCCGCGCAGGCTGCCGATGCCGGCCAGCTGCGCCACCGCTTGCGCCTTGCCGGCGGTGGCGTGCATGATTTCGCTGCCGTCGGCATAATAGCCGTCGCGCAAGGGCGCCATCACCGACACCCGCACCACGGTCTTGCCGGCGCGCTCGAGCGCATCGGCGGCCGCGCGGGTGTAACGATCATCGACGCCGATCACCGCGGTGCCGCCGGGCTCGACGCCCGCCGCCAACCGCGCCTTGATGGCGGCGTAGCTGTCCATGCTGCCGTGGCGGTCGAGATGGTCCTCCGAAACGTTCAGGACTACGCCGACGGTGGCGTGCAGCGAGGGCGCCAGATCGATTTGATAGGACGAGACTTCGAGCACATAGATGCGGCCCGGCTTAAACGGCGCCAGCGCCAGCGCCGGCACGCCGATATTGCCGCCCATCTGCGCGTCGCGGCCGGCGCTGTCGATGAGATGCGCGGTGAGCGCGGTGGTGGTGGATTTGCCGTTGGTGCCGGTGATGGCGACCAGCGGGCATTCGCTGCCAAATTTAGCGCGCTCGCGGCAGAACAGTTCAATGTCGCCGATGACTTCGACGTTTGCTTTGCGCGCTAGCACGACGCTCCAGTGCGGGGCCGGATGGGTGAGCGGCACGCCCGGCGCCAGCACCAGCGCAGCGACCGCCGACCAGTCGAGCTCGCGCAGGTTTTGCGTCTTGATGCCGGCGGCTTGCGCTTCGGCGACCGACTTGGCGTTGTCGTCGAAGGCGACGACCTCGGCGCCGCCTTGCTTAAGCGCGCGCGCGGCCAGCAGGCCGGAGCGGCCGAGGCCGAACACCGCGACCCGTTTGCCGGCAAACGTGGTGATCGGGATCAAGGATCATCTCAACTTGAGCGAGGCCAGCCCCGCCAGCGCCAGCACCACGGCGACGATCCAGAAGCGGATCACGATCTGCGACTCGGTCCAGCCGAGCTGTTCGTAGTGATGATGAATCGGCGCCATCTTGAACACGCGTTTTCCCGTGAGCTTGAACGAGACCACCTGCACGATCACCGAAATCGCTTCCAGCACAAACAGCCCGCCGATGATGGCGAGCACGATCTCGTGTTTGATGGCGACCGCGATGGTGCCGAGCAGCCCGCCGAGCGAGAGCGAGCCGGTGTCGCCCATGAAGATCGAGGCCGGCGGCGCGTTGAACCAGAGAAAACCGAGGCCGGCACCGATCACTGCGCCGCATATGATCGCAAGCTCGCCGCTGCCGGCGACGTAGTGGATTTGCAGATATTCGGCGAACACCGCGTTGCCGGCGAGATACGAGATCAACCCGAAGCTCGCCGACGCGATCATCACCGGCACGATCGCCAACCCGTCGAGCCCGTCGGTGAGGTTGACGGCGTTGGCGGCGCCGACGGTCACGAAGGCGCCGAACAACACGAAACCCCAGCCGAGATTGATCGCCAGCTCCTTGACGAAAGGAAACACTAGCGAGGTGGCGATCGGTCCGCGCCCGAGATGGGCCAGCAAAGTGCAGGCGATAATGGCGATCACCGCTTCCATAATGAGCCGGGTGCGGCCGGAAATGCCGGCATCGGTCTGCTTGGTGACCTTGAGATAGTCGTCATAAAAGCCGACCAAGCCGAAGCTCAGCGTCACGCCGAGCACGACCCAGACATAGGGGTTGGCCGGATTGGCCCACAGCAGCGTCGCGACCAAAAGCCCGGACAGGATCATCAGCCCGCCCATGGTGGGGGTGCCGAGCTTGGTGACCAGATGCGACTTGGGCCCGTCGGAGCGGATCGGCTGGCCCTTGCCCTGCTTGAGGCGCAGCATGTCGATGATCGGACCGCCGAACAGGAACACGAACACCAGCGCGGTGACGATAGCGCCGCCGGTGCGAAAGGTGATGTAGCGGAAGACGTTGAGAAACGAGAGCTTGTCGGAGAGATCGGCCAGCCAATAGAACATCGGGTCAAACCTGCATGTTTTAGCCCGGCGTCTGCGCGAGCGCGCCCTGGCGGGGAAACGTGCGTTCCAGGGCCTTGACGATCGGCCCCATTTTAGAGCCCAGCGAACCCTTCACCATGACCGCGTCGCCGGCGCGGATGGTGTCAAGCACGGCCGGTTCAAGCGCCGCCGCGGTCTCGGCATAGCCGCCCCGGCGGCCGGAGGGAAGAGCCTCCCACAGCGAACGCATCAAGGGCCCGGAACAGAACACCAGATCGATACCCGCGGCCTCGAGCGCCCCGGCCAGGCCGCAGTGCAGATCGGCGCCGGGCGGGCCCAGTTCCAGCATGTCGCCGAGCACGGCGATGCGGCGGCCCTGCTTTTCGACCGGCGCCTGGCCAAGCAGCGCGATGGCGGCAGCCATGGAGGCGGGATTGGCGTTGTAGCTTTCGTCGATCAGCAGCGCGCTGCCGCCAGGCACGCGCAAGCGCGCGCGCGCGCCGCGCCCGGCGGCGGCTTTAAGATTGACAAGCGCGAGCGCGGCCAGCGCCAGATCGGCGCCCACCAGCACGACCGCCGCCAGCACGGCGAGCGAATTGAGCACGATATGGCGACCGGGCGCGCCCAGCTTGTAGGTGACGCTCTGCCCGAGGATGCGGGCCTCGACGGTCGAGGAATCGGCTTGCAGTGAAACCCGCAACAGCCGTGCGTCTGCGTCAGCGTGCTCGCCGAACGCGACGATGCGGGCAACGCCGGCCGCCTTGGCGGCAGCTGCAAGCCGCGCATATTGATCGTTGTCGCGGTTGAGCACGGCGGTACCCTCCGGCTCGACCCCGGAAAAAATCTCCGCCTTGGCGTCGGCAATCTTTTCGAGCGAGCCGAAATATTCCAGATGCACCGGCTCGACGGCCGTAACGATCGCCACATGCGGGCGCACCAGTTTGGTAAGCGGCGTGATCTCGCCGGCGTGGTTCATGCCGATCTCGAACACGGCGTATTTGGCGCCTTGCGGACAGCGGGCGAGCGACAGCGGCACACCCCAGTGATTGTTGTAGGAGGCGACCGAGACGTGGGTTTCGCCGTCGGGCGAGAGCGCGAGCTGCAAGGCCTCCTTGGTGCCGGTCTTGCCGACCGAACCGGTGACGGCGATCACCTGGGCTTGCGTGCGCGCGCGGGCGGCCCCGGCGAGCGCGCGCAGCGCCTCCAGCACGTCGTCGACCACCAGCAGCGGCGCGTCGGCAAAGCGCGCGGCCTGCGCGCGCGCCACCACCGCCAGCCCGGCGCCGCTTTTAAGCGCCGCCTCGACGAAGTCGTGGCCGTCGCGATTGTCGCCCTTGATGGCGAAGAAGGCCTCACCCTTGCCGATGCTGCGGCTGTCGATCGAAAGGCCCGGCACCTCGGCCGGCAGCGTTCCGGCGCGTTCGGCGTCCATCACCGTGGTCATGGCGTCGAGGGTCCACAATGCGATCATAGGTATCCTTGCCGCGAGGCAATCTCGCTTCCCCTCTCCCCTTGTGGGAGACGGTGGCTCGCGCCGAGGGAATCCGAGCGCGAGCCGGGTGAAGGGTCGGCGCTCGACTGAGAGTACGGACCCCTCACCCGTCCTCGCTCGGCTATCGCCTCCGCTCGGGCACCCTCTCCCACAAGGGGAGAGGGAAAGAGAGTATGCCGCGCGCTCGATGCTTCCCTCATGCCACCTGCCCCCGCAAGGCGGCGGCAACCGCTTCGTGATCGGAAAAATGCACGGTGCGGGCACCGATGATCTGGCCGGTCTCGTGGCCCTTGCCGGCGATCAGCAGCACGTCGCCGGCTTTCAGTTCGGCGATGCCAGCACGAATCGCTTGCGCGCGGTCGTCGATTTCCGCCGCGCCCCGCGCATCGGCGAGAATGGCGGCGCGAATAGAAGCCGCGCTCTCGCTGCGCGGATTGTCATCGGTAACGATGACGCGGTCGGCATTCTCCGCTGCAATGCGTCCCATGAGCGGACGCTTGCCCGGATCGCGGTCGCCGCCGGCGCCGAACACCACCGTCAGCTTGCCGCGCACATAGGGGCGCAAGGCCTCAAGCGCTTTCTTCAGCGCGTCCGGCTTGTGCGCATAATCGATGAAGATCGGCGCGCCGTTTTTGGTCCCGACCATTTCCAGCCGGCCCTTGGCGCCCTGCAATTTCTCCAAGGCGGCGAAGGTGCGTGCCGGAACGCCGCCGGTGGCGATGACAAGCCCCGCCGCGAGCGCCGCGTTCTGCACCTGGAAGGCGCCGACCAGCGGCAGCTTTATGTTATACGTTTGTCCACCATGCGCGAGGCTGACCACCTGCGCGAAGCCTTCGATTTCGCCGCCGAGCAATTTGATGCCGTCGCCGTGCACGCCGACCGTCATGATCTTCAACCCACGCTTCTCGGCCGCCGCCACCACCTGCCCGGCATAGCAATCATCAACCCCGATTACCGCGGTGCCGCCCTGAACGATCAAGTCGGTGAACAGCCGCAGCTTGGCGGCGAGATAGGCCTCCAAACTCGGATGATAATCGAGATGGTCGCGCGACAGATTGGTGAAGGCACCGGCGGCAATGTGCACGCCGTCGAGCCGATGCTGGTCGAGGCCATGTGAGGAGGCTTCCAGCGCCAGGTGGGTGACGCCTTCGCCGGCTAGCTGATCGAGCATGCGGTGCAGCTCCACCGGATCGGGCGTAGTGAGTGCGCCGTAGCTTTCGCCCGTGGGCGACACCAGACCGATGGTGCCGATGCTCGCGGCCTTCTTCCCGAGCGCCGCCCAGATCTGGCGCGTGAAAGCGGCGACCGAGGTCTTGCCGCTGGTGCCGGTGACGGCGGCGATGGTTTTCGGCTGGCGCGGAAAGAAGGCGGCGGCGGCCAGCGCCAGCGCGTGCCGCGCATTGGCGACCTGGATGACGGCGACGCCGGCTGGCACAGCCGGCGCCTGCTCGGCCAAGACAGCGGCTGCACCGGCGGCGAGCGCCTGCGGCACGAATGACAGGCCGTCGCTCTTGGTGCCGGGCACCGCCACGAACAGCTCGCCGGGCTTCACTTTGCGGCTGTCGGCGGCAATGCCGCCGAGCGCCGCGCCGGCGAAACGCGGATCGAATCGGGCACCCTTTAGCGGCAGATCGGCGAGCTTCATGGCACTTTATTTGTACCTGCAATTGCGGCAGGCAAAAGCCGTTAGCGGCTTTCGATCGCCTTGGCCAGGATCAGTTGATCGGCCTTGGGCAGATCGAAGCGCGGCTCGATATCGAGCAGCGGCGCGATCCGCGCGATGACCTTGGCCGCCGTCGGCCCGGCGTTCCATCCGGCGGTAGCGTAGCCATGGGTTTCCGGCATCGGCTGCGGCTCGTCGAGCATGATCAGCAGCAGATAGCGCGGCTTATCGGCCGGCAGCACCGCCATGAAGTCGGTCAATAATTTATGCTTGGAATAATGGCCGTTGACGACCTTTTCGGCGGTGCCGGTCTTGCCGCCGATATAGTAACCCTCAACGTTGGCTTTGGCGGCGGTGCCTTTCTCGGCATTCAGCCGCATCAGATAGCGCATGTCGCGGCTTGTTTCCGGCTTGAGCACGCGCTCGGCGAGGCGCTTGGCCTGCGCGTCGCTGCGCTTCAGGAATGTCGGCGGGATGAGCCAGCCGCCGTTGACGGTGGCGGCGACGCCCATCGCCGCCTGCAACGGCGCGACCGACAGGCCGTGGCCAAATGCGATGGTCACGGTGTTGAGCTCGCCCCAGGCCTTCGGGACCAGCGGCTCGGCGCTTTCGGGCAGTTCGGTGCGCAGGCGGTCGAGCTGGCCCAGCTTCTTGAGGAACGCCTTGTGGTGGTTGACACCGACCGCCAGCGCCATGCGCGCGGCGCCGATGTTCGATGAAAAAGTGAAAATCTCGGGCACCGAGAGGAAGCGGCGCTTGGGCTCGTGGTCGTGGATGGTGAAGCGGCCGTAGTGCAGCGGATGGCTGGCGTCGAAACTCGAGCGCAGTGTCGCCTTGCCGGAGTCTAAGGCCATGGCAACCGTGAGCACCTTGAAGGTCGAGCCCATTTCATAGACGCCGGTGGTGAGCCGGTTGATGCGGGTCGGATCGTTGGCCTCGCGCGGATTGTTGGGGTCGTAGTCGGGCTCCGAGGTAAGCGCGACCACCTCGCCGGTATTAACGTCGAGCACCACGCCGGCGGCGGCCTTGGCCATGAACTTCTTGCGCGCCTTCATGAGCTCGTCGCGCAAGGCGAATTGCACGCGCAGATCGAGCGCCAACTCGACCGGCCGCTGCAAACGGTCGGTGGCGAGCCCTGCCATGTGCAGCGCGGCCAGTCCCTGCCGGTCGAGCCACTTCTCCATGCCGGCGATACCCTGATTGTCGATATTCACTAACCCGATCACGTGCGACACCACCGGGCCGTTGGGATAGACGCGCTTGTTCTCGGTAAGGAAGTCGATGCCGGGAATGCCGAGCCGGTGGATATCCCCCTGCTGCTGCGGCGTGATCTCGCGCTTGAGCCAGATGAAGCCGCGTTTCGAAGACAGCCGCTCGCGCAATTCCTTGACGTCGAAGTCGGGCATTTCCGCGGTCAGCTGTTCCTCCGCGTCGTCCACGTCGATCAGTTTGCGCGGCTCGGCGAACAGCGAAGGCGACTTGACGTCGGTGGCGAGGATCACGCCATTGCGATCGAGGATGTCGGGCCGCGCAGTGGCGACCGCGTCCTGGCTGACCGTGCGGTGGCCGCCATGGCCGGCGCTCGCCATGGCGAACATGACGAGCCGCAACGCGATGACGCCATAAATGCCGGCGAAGGCGACGATGGCGAGGCCGAGCCGCGCCTTGGCCTTCGCCTCGCGGTCGACGTTGCGGCCATAGAGCAGCGAGCGCAGGGCGCGCTGCCATCGGCTTGCGGGCGATTTCGGCGCGGCTACCATGCGCGTCACCGATTGTCCGACGGCGGCGGCACGTTGCCGGTGGTGGCGGGCCCGCCGGGCGCCAGCATGGCGCCGATCGGGTCGTTGCTGTGCGGCGGCGCCGGCGGGCGCGCCGGCAGATTATCGAAAGTGTCGACTTGCGTAGGCTTGATCGGCTGCAGCGCCAGATGGCGGTCGGCCAGGCCCTGGATGCGGCCGGGGGTGTCGAGCCGGGCCCATTCCGCGCGCAGCACCGCGATGGCGTTGCGCTCGTGGCGCAACTCATTGCGCAGCTTGGCCACGCGCGCGGCCTGCAGCGTGGAATCGAACTTGATCTTGTAGACCAGCGAAGCCGCCAGCACGAGCGCGCAGATGACCAGGATATTGAGAAGGCGCATGGCTTAGCGCCCCCTCAAGACATCGGCGAGTGCGGGCAGGCCCGGTAGCAGGTCGGATGGATTGCCGGTGTGGGCGGGCGCATCGGTGCGCTCGGCGGCGCGCAGCTTGGCCGAGCGGGCGCGCGGGTTGCGCGCGACTTCCTCGGCGTCGGCGGTGACCGGCCGCTTAGTGAGCACGCGCAGGCTCGGCGCCAGGCGTTTCACTTCCGGCGCATGGCGCGAGCCGCCGCGCGTTTCGGCGCGTTCGGAGAGAAACGACTTGACGATGCGGTCCTCAAGCGAATGGAACGACACCGCCACCAGCCGCCCACCAGGTTTGAGGATGCGCTCACCGGCGACGAGTGCGTCGACAAGTTCGCCGAGCTCGGTATTGACGAAGATACGCAGGGCCTGAAACGTGCGCGTGGCCGGATGGATGTCGCCCAGCTTAGCGCGCACCACCGAGGCGACAATGTCGGCGAGCGCGGCGGTGGTCGTGATCGGCGTTTGCTCACGCGCCTTGACGATGGCGCGGGCGACGGCGCGCGAGCGGCGTTCTTCACCGAGGGTGAAAATAATATCAGCGAGATCGCGCTCGCTGGCCGCGGCCACGACGTCGGCGGCGCTCGGGCCGGACGCACCCATGCGCATGTCAAGCGGGCCTGCGTTGTGGAACGAGAAGCCGCGCGCGGGTTCGTCGAGCTGCATGGAGGAGACGCCGAGATCGAGCACCACGCCGTCGGCCGCCTCGAAACCGGCCGTGTGCGCGATGCGCTCCAGATTGGAAAAGCGTTCCTCGACCAGCGTAAGGCGGCCGTTGGCGGCTGCGACGAGATCGGCCCCCAGCGCGATGGCTTGGCGGTCGCGGTCGATGGCGACAACCTTGCAGTCGGCCGCGCCAAGAATTGCGCGCGTGTAGCCGCCGGCGCCGAAGGTGGCGTCGATATAAACGCCGCCGTCCTTGACCTTGAGGAAATCGATCGCCTGGCGGCTAAGCACGGGGATGTGGGGGGCTGGTCCGCCAGCGACAGCGGCAAAGCCGTCGCCACCCACCGTCATTCCCGTGCTCCAAGCGCGTTGCGCGCCGCCGCCTGGGAACTCAGCTCGGCCTTGAGCGCGCGCACCTTTTGGGTGGCCTCCGCGAGCTCGGTCTGAAACCGGCCGGGTTCCCAGATCTGAAACTTGTGACCCAACCCGACGAACGTGACCGCCTCTGCAATTCCCGCATGGCTCTTGAGCGACACGCTCAGCGTCACGCGGCCCTCGCCATCGATCTTCAGCGTCTCGCTGGTACCGTAAAACGCGAGTGCGAACTGCTCGCGCTCTTCCGAGAACGGGGCATAGCGCGTGATTACTGCCTCGATCTCCGCCATCAGCGCATTCCCGCCGGCGTCGATCGCCGGGCGATCCAGCGCCGGATAGCAATAGAGCCCGTCGAAACCGTCGCGGGCGAGCACCGAGCGGAAGGAAGCGGGGATGGAAACGCGTCCCTTGGAGTCGAGCCGCAACGTGACGTTCGACACGAAGCGGTCCATTTCCCGCACTCCACACCGATCGGACGCAACGCCGCAGACTTACACAGACTTGACTTTGGAGGATTTCGGCGCCGCTCTTGCGCTTGGGGCGGCCCGCCATCCTCGATGAGAAACTGTGGGATATCATGGGATAATATGGGCGTCAATGGATTGACCTAGCCCCGACGCCCCCGGCCCGGGCTCCGGCGCGGCGCAATGTCGAACACTCATTAACGGCCCTTAAACTTAAGGATTTGTTGCCGCCAGCCGGGTTCCCCGGTCCTTTCGGCGCCGGCCGGCCAGGCTGCCGGCGTTGACGAATTCGCCGGGCCACCGGCCGAGATTTTCGCGCAACGCCGCTTGCCACGCGCCGGCACGCCGGCGGCGCGGCCGCTGGCGCGATCCCGTCGCGGCGTCCGGACAGTTTGCTTTTTTGGTCACGCACGGTGAATGATGCAGGGTCTTCCCGCTCGAACATCCCGTGTGGCACCGGCCCATGTCAGCATTATTCCCGCCGGATTCCTTCATTGTTGCCGAGGTGGCGCCCTCGCCCAATCACAACGAGCGCAAGAGCGGTCGCACGCCCGACATGATCCTGCTGCACTACACCGGCATGCCGACCGGCGAGGAGGCGCTGCAACGGCTGTGCACACCCGACAGCAAGGTATCGTCGCATTACGTTGTCTTCGAGAACGGCCGCATTGTGCAATGCGTGCCGGAAGAGCGGCGCGCCTGGCATGCCGGCGTGTCATCATGGGCCGGCGAGACCGACATCAATTCGTGCTCGATCGGCATCGAGATCGTCAATCCCGGACATGAGTTCGGCTATCGCGACTTTCCGCTGCGGCAGGTGGCGGCGACGATCTCGCTCTGCAAATCGATCGTCACCCGGCGTGGGCCGATTCCGCCTGACCGCGTTCTGGGCCATTCCGACGTGGCGCCGTCGCGCAAGCAGGATCCGGGCGAGAAATTTCCCTGGGCGTTGCTCAGCGAATCCGGCATCGGCCACTGGGTGCGGCCGGCACCGATCGACCTCGCGGGCGAGGCGCTCAGGCCCGGCGACCACGGCGAACCGGTGGCGCTAATGCAGCGCGCGCTGCATTCCTACGGCTATGCCGTCGAGATGACCGGCGGCTACGACGGCGCCACCCGCGACGTCGTCAGCGCCTTCCAGCGCCATTTCCGTCCGGCGCGAGTGGACGGCGTTGCCGATGCCTCAACCCTGCTAACGTTACGCGCGCTGATCGAGACGCGGCCGTCGCCGCTTGCGTAGGCATCAGCGGATCGGCTTCTCCTCTGCCGGGACTGGCACTCCCGGCAGCCGCCAGGGCGCGAGGCTGAAGCGCTCGACCAGGAATTCGATGAACACCGCGACACGCGGAAGCCGCTGGCGCCCGGCCGGATAGATTGCAGCCAGCGGGAACGGCTCAACATGATGGGTTTCGGTGAGCAGCGCGACTAATTGGCCGTCGCGCAAAGGTCCACCAACAATAACATCCGACAGGCGGATGATGCCGGCGCCCTCGATCGCGAGCCGTAGCGCAGCCTCGGCGTCGTCGGTGGAAACGCGGGGACGCACGTCGACCACATCGATGCCGCTACGGGCCTTAAACGGCCAGCGATTCAAACCAGGCCCAGCCACAACAATGCAGTCATGCTGCTTCAGGTCTGCGGCCGTTTTCGGGGTGCCATGACGGGCCAAATAGGAAGGCGCCGCGCAGATCACGCGCTGCAGGTCGGCAATCTTGCGCTGGATGAACGGAGCGTCGGGAAGATGGCCGGAGCGCACTGCGATATCCGCGTGCTCCTCGATCAAATCCACGTAGCGGTCGGCAATCGACAGATCGACGTCGATCTCCGGATACCGGGCCAAAAAGTCCGCCAAAGCGGGGGCGAGCTGGTGCAGGCCGAAGGCAGTGCCGGAATTGATCCGCAGCCGGCCGCACGGGGCCCCGCGCGTTTGCATGACTTCGGCCTCGGCCTCCTCGATGTCGGCGACGATGCGCCGGGCGTGGGCCAAAAATGTTTCACCTTCGGGGGTTAGCGCCAGGCGGCGGGTGCTGCGCTCGAGCAGGCGCACGCCCAAGCGGTCTTCCAACCGCGACACCAGCTTGGAGACGGCCGAGGGCGTGAGCCCCAAGTCTTTGGCAGCATTGGAAAAACTACCACGGTCCATGACGCGGGCAAAGACGCGCAGGTCGGAGGCGGTATCCATATTTGTGCCTTTTTTTCACGAATGTATGCATACATTACAACATTATATTCTGTATGAGAGATAATATTATGCAGCCAACGCATAGAGGCAAACGAACGCGCCTCCCTCGGAGAACTTGCCATGAAGACCCACAACCGCTCTCAGATCCACTCGGTCGACGTCCATGCCGCGCTCGCCCGCGCGCAGGCCGACCGCGCGGAATATGTCCGAACCGCAATCACCGCAGTGCCGGCACTGGTGAAGCGCCTGGCGGCGCAAATTCATACCAGCCACCGGCGCCTGCCGCAGACCCGGCGCCTGCGCCTGAAAAAGGCCTGATCTAGGCCTGCGAGACTGGCATTCCAGCCTCGCGCGGGCGCCTTGAGCTTGAGGCCCGCAGCCGGACCGCGGTTTATCCCTGCGGCCAAGCTTATCGCGTGGCCCCCAGCCCGGGCCTGTCCCCCTCCCGACAGGTCCGGGCTTTTTTAACCGCGGCGGCGGCGCCTGCTTGACGTGCGCCCCCTCGGACCCCATTCCTATCCCTGTCAGTCGGCCGGACGGCCGCTCCGCGCCACAAGCCGAAAGGCGGCCGGGGAGGAAAGTCCGGGCTCCATGGACGAACGGTGCCGGATAACGTCCGGCGGGGCAGCCCTTCGGGGCAGCTTCAGGGACAGTGCCACAGAGAACAGACCGCCGCCGGCAGCGTTGCGTATCAGCCAGCGGTAAGGGTGAAACGGTGCGGTAAGAGCGCACCGCGTTTCCGGCGACGGAAACGGCACGGCAAACCCCACCGGGAGCAAGACCGAATAGGAACGGCGCGAAGCGCAAGCTTCAGGTCTGTCCGACCCAGCCGTTCGGGTAGGTTGCTAGACGCGCCGGGCAACCGGCGCGCTAGAGGAATGGCCGTCACGTCTGCCGTTTCAAGCGGCAGGCCGTACAGAACCCGGCTTACAGGCCGGCTGATACGTCACACGGGGGCTCGGCGGCAAAACCGCCGGGCCCCGCCAATTTTGCAAAGCTCGCCGGCGCGGCGCATGCATTACGCGCATCATGCGCCATGCTCGTAGAAGCGCCGTTGCTCGGCACCGAGCAGCGCGTTGCTCGGATGATCGGGGCGTCCGAGGATGGCGGCGTGATGTTGGATGGGAGGGCATGCCGCAGTTTGGCGCGCGACGGAAGCGGCACGGCATCCGAAATTTCCACAGGCGCTCGCAAAACTTTTTTGACTCGCCGAGCTTAGCAAGCGCTAAGTCCGCTTAGTGCCAAAAGCAAAATTGGCATCGGTCGATTGTAGACTCATTTGAATCGAACGTATTCGCGCCTCTTAGTGATCTCGACCTCTGGCCTCTGGCAGATCTCTTTCATTTTACAACGATTACGCCGTACATCCCGGCTTCTCGATGACCGGGAATGAGGCAGCCGTACTCGAACGTGCCGACTTTGGTGAATTTCCTAAGCAGCTCACCGCTGACGTAAGGCACCAGCGTGATGGCGGTGGAATCGTGGTGCGCCATGTGCGGATTCTTTTTCATGGTCTCGGCGTGCTTGAGATTTTCCTTGACCATCGCCAGCACGAATTCGTGCTTCTCGGAGCCGTCGTTGAAGAGGACGAAGCGGATCTGCTCGCCCTTTCGCACGACGATGCGCGACGGTTCATAAAACATTTCCTTACCCTGTTCTTGCATAGAGACCTTTATAACTCGCGCCGGTTTGTCCGGATTCTCAGGCTCGCCCGCAGAGAAGTGATGGCCTTCGTGCGCTAATTCGGAAATCGACAGCATAGCCGCGGGGATGAGTACGGCGCGCAGCATCGAAGTGACAACGGTCGCGCACCATCACGTCCTTGCCGACGAAGCGACCAATCTGCGCGCGCATCTTGTCGTCGCTGGAATAGCCGCGGCCGGCACGGCTGGCAGGACGAACGCGAGCAGCGCCAAGGCAAGGTATTTCATCGCATGGCTCCTCGATCATCTGCACCGGCGCCTGGCGCTATCTTGGCCAACGCCGGCAGGGCGCCGCAAGATCGCAGCGGCCCGCACTGGGACGCGTCAATATGAGCGTGGCAATCCCAGCGCCTTTTCGGCCACGAAGTTGAGAACCATATGCCGCGTGACCGGCACGATGCGCGGGATGAAGGATTCGCGCAGGTAACGCTCGACGTGATACTCGGCCGAATAATCCATGCCGCCGAGCGTGAACACGGCGACCTCGCAGGCTTCGATCGCCGCCTCGGCGGCGAGATATTTGCCGGAGTTGGCCTCAAGGCCGCACTCTTCGCCGGCGTCGTAGAGCGCAGCCGCCTTCAGCGCCATCAGATGCGCCGCCTCGAGCTGCATCCAGCAATTGGCCAGCGGATGCTGGATGGCTTGGTTCTGCGCTATTCTGCGGCCGAACACGCTGCGCTCGTTGGCGTAGGACGCCGCTTTACGCAGCGCGGCGCGGCCGATGCCGACGGCTTCGGCACCGATCAGGATGCGCTCTGGGTTGAAGCCGTGCAGGATCATGCGGAAGCCGTCGCCTTCCGCGCCGATACGGTCCTGCTCCGGATCGGCCAGCCCGTCGATGAACAGCATGTTGGAATCGACGGCATGGCGGCCCATCTTTTCGATCGCGCGCACCTCGACGCGGGCACGGTCGAGCTCGGTGTAGAACAGGCTCATGCCGTCGGTCTTGCGTTTGACCTAATCGAACGGCGTAGTGCGCGCCAGGATGAGTGCCTTATGCGCGATCTGGGCGGTCGAGATCCAGATTTTCTGGCCGGAGATAATATAGCGGTCACCTTTGCGTTCCGCCTTGGTGCGAATCTCAGGCGTATTGAGGCCGGCGTCCGGCTCGGTGGCGGCAAAGCAGGCCTTCTGTTCGCCGCGGATCAGCGGCGGCAGCATGCGCTGCATTTGCTCGTCGGTCCCGAACACGACCACGGGATTGGGCCCGAATATGTTCATGTGGATGGCGGAAGCGCCACTCATGCAGGCGCCAGATTCGGCGATCGTTCCCATCAGCACCACGGTTTCGGCGATGCCGAGGCCGGAGCCGCCATATTGCTCCGTCATGGCGATGCCGAGCAGCCCGGCGTCGGCCACCGCGCGGTAGAACTCTTCCGGAATTTCGGCGCGGCGGTCGTGATCGAGCTAATAGGCGTCGTCGAAACGGCTGCATAGCCGCTCGGCAAGCTCGCGTACCTCGCGCTGTTGCGGCGTCAATAAAAATTCATGGCGAACTCCCCAGCCCGCTGAGAGCAAAACGCTAGCACGCGGCCTTAAGCGCGGCGACCAGCATGGCTAGCGAAGGCTGAATCAGCGCGGCCCAATTTGCGCAGGCATAACAACGAAAACTCGCGAAAAATGTGAAACATTGTTCCATCGCCAAAAAAGTGCCGGGAGGCGCTTTCGTGATGGAAATTCGCCGCAAGCCGGCGTTGCTGCTGGCGGTTGCCTTGTGGACCGTCGCACTGATGATTCCGGCGCTGATGCTGGCGCCGGATAGCGACGACCCGCTGGCGCCGATCGGGCCGCTGGCGAGCCTGGACCTGCCGCCGCCCGTCGACGAAGCCTGGATGCTGCCGCTGCACCGGCAGGCCAGCGCCGCGCTGAGCGAATTGCAGGGGCCGCCGCCGCAAGAAATCCGTAGCGCCAGCCACGCCGCTTGCTAGCCTTCGCGCGCCGCAACCGCTAGCGTGCGCGCGCTATCCGCATGCCCAATTCACGCGCAAGATTCGGTCTCGCCCTCGGCCTCGCCGGCATGGGGTTGTTTGCCGGCACGTTGCCGGCCACGCGGCTGGCAGTTGCCGCCATCGATCCGCTGTTTCTGACGGCGGCGCGCGCCAGTATCGCCGGCGCCGCCGGGCTCGCGCTGCTGATCGCCACGCGCCGGCCGTGGCCCACGCGCGCGCAATGGGGGGAGCTGGCGCTGGCCGGGCTCTGCACCATCGTCGGCTTTCCGGTGCTGATGGCGCTGGCCATGGTGAGCGTGCCGGCCGCCCATGGCGGGGTCGTGCTCGGCATTGTGCCGCTGGCGACCGCGGCGGCGGCGGCCCTGATCGCGCGCGAGCGGCCGAGCGCGGGCTTCTGGCTGGCGAGTGCGGCGGGCGCCGGCGTGGTCGTGCTGTTCGTCTTGAGCCGCAGCGAGGCGCGCAGCCTCGTGCTCGGCGATCTGTTCCTCATTGGCACCGTGATCGCCGGCGCCTTCGGCTTCGCGCTGTCGGGACGGCTGAGCTTGCACATGCCGGGCTGGGAGGTGATCTCCTGGCAGGTGGTGCTGTTCCTGCCGCTGTCGGTCTTGGCGACGCTGGCGCTGTGGCCGCTCGGTTTGGCAAACGTGCCGTGGCCGGCCTGGGCCGGGCTCGCCTATGTCGGGCTCGTCAGCCAGTTCCTGGCGTTCTTCGTGTTCAACGCGGCGATGGCGTTGGGCGGCGTCGCCCGCGTCGGGCAATTGATGCTGCTGCAGCCGTTCGTGATCGTGGCGCTGGCCTGGCCGGTGAACGGCGAGCCGATCCGGGCCGACACATTGCTCTATGCCGCGGCGGTGGTGGCGACGGTGGTGATCGGGCAGCGCATGCGGGTGAAACGCCACTGACCGCTACCATCGCCGCGTTTGGCTCCGTATAACGGAGCGGGCGAAAAGCGGCGGGGTTGGGATGGCGCCAAATACTTGGGATTTCTGGATCGACCGCGGCGGCACCTTCACCGACGTGGTCGGGCGGCGGCCGGACGGCACGCTGCAAGCCCACAAGCTGTTGTCGGAGAATCCGGAGGCCTATGCCGACGCCGCGGTACAGGGCATCCGCGACCTGCTGCGCGTTAAAAGGGGCGAGCCGATCCCGGCTGGGCGTATCGGCGCCGTCAAGATGGGCACGACCGTCGCCACGAATGCGCTGCTCGAGCGCAAGGGCGACCGGGTGCTTCTGCTGACCACCAAGGGTTTCCGTGACGCGCTCAAGATCGGCTACCAGGCGCGGCCGAAGATTTTCGCCCGCGAGATCATCAAGCCCGACATACTCTATGAGCGCGTCGCCGAGGTGGACGAGCGCGTGCGCGCAGACGGCACGGTGGAGCGCGCGCCTGACCTGACCGCGGTGCGGCGCGATCTTGAAGCGGCACAGGCCGACGGCATCGCCGCGGTGGCAATCGTATTTATGCATGCTTATCGCTTTCCCGAACACGAGCACGCCGTGGCTACGCTGGCGCGCGAGATGGGTTTCGCGCAGGTCTCGGTCAGCCACGAGGTCTCGCCGCTGATCAAGCTGGTCGGGCGCGGCGACACCACGGTGGTGGACGCCTATCTCTCGCCAATCCTGCGGCGCTACGTGGCGCATGTTGATCGCGATCTCGATGCGAAAAGCTCGCAAGCGCGGCTGATGTTCATGATGTCGTCGGGCGGGCTTACGGCGGCGGAGCTGTTTCAAGGAAAAGACGCGATCCTGTCGGGGCCGGCCGGCGGCGTGGTCGGCATGGCGGAAACGGGCCGGCAGGCGGGCTTTGCCCGGCTGATCGGCTTCGACATGGGCGGCACCTCGACCGACGTGTCGCACTACGACGGCGAATACGAGCGCGCCTTCGAGACGGAAGTTGCCGGCGTGCGCATGCGGGCGCCGATGATGCTGATCCATACGGTGGCAGCGGGCGGCGGCTCGATCCTGCATTTCGACGGCGCGCGATTCCGCGTCGGCCCTGATTCAGCCGGCGCCAATCCAGGACCGACCTGCTACCGGCGCGGCGGGCCGCTGGCGGTGACCGATGCCAATGTCATGCTCGGCAAGCTGATCCCGGACTTCTTCCCCAAGATCTTCGGGCCCGGCCAGAACCTGCCGCTCGACGCCCACGCCGTGCAACTCGCCTTCACCGATCTGGCGCAGCAAGTCAGCGGCGGGCGCGCGCCGGAGGATGTCGCCGACGGCTTCATCAAGATCGCGGTCGAGAACATGGCCAACGCGATCAAGAAGATTTCAGTGCAGCGCGGCTACGACGTCACGCGCTATGCGCTCAACTGCTTCGGCGGCGCCGGCGGCCAGCATGCCTGTCTTGTCGCCGACGCCCTCGGCATGACAAGGGTGCTGATGCATCCTTTCTCCTCGCTGCTGTCGGCCTACGGCATGGGCTTGGCCTCGATCCGCGCCACCCGCGAGCAGGCGATCGAATTGCCGTTCGGGACTAAGGCGCTGACCGCGGTCAAACGCACCGGCAGCGAGCTTGGCAAGGTGGCGAAAGCTGAAGTCGCCGGCCAGGGGGTGCCGACGGCAAATATCAAAGTCATCGTGCGCGCGCATATCCGCTACGCCGGCACCGACATGGCCCTGCAGGTACCGGGCTTCGTCATGCCGGGGCAGATCCCGATGACGCTCAAGCGCATGCAGCGCGCCTTCGAGCGGGCACACAAGGCGCGCTTTGGCTTCATTGACCGCAAAAAGCAGCTGATGGTGGAGGCGGTATCGGTGGAAGCGGTTGGCGGCGGCGCCAAGTTCAGCGAGCGCAGCGGCAAGCGTACACGCGCCAAGCTGCCGGCGCCGGCGCGGCGCACGCGGTTCTTCTCGGCCGGGAAATGGCACCGCGCCAATGTCTATACGCGCGAGCAGCTGCGGCCCGGCAACAAGGTCAAGGGCGCCGCCATCATCGTCGAGCCGCACCAGACCATCGTGGTTGAGCCTGGCTGGCAGGCGCAGCTGACCGCAAAGAATCATCTGGTGCTGTCGCGCGCCAAGCCGCGCAAGCGCGTGTTCGCCATCGGCACCCATGCCGATCCGGTGATGCTGGAAGTATTCAATAATCTCTTCATGTCGATCGCCGAGCAGATGGGCGTCTCGCTGCAGAACACCGCCTATTCGGTTAACATCAAGGAGCGACTCGACTTCTCCTGCGCGGTGTTCGCGCATGACGGCACGCTGGTCGCCAACGCCCCGCACATGCCGGTGCATTTAGGCTCCATGGACCGCGCGGTGGAGACCGTCATCCGCGAGAACAAGGGCCGGATCGCGCCCGGCGACGTCTACGCCATCAACGCGCCCTATAACGGCGGCACCCATTTGCCCGACATCACCGTGTGCACGCCGGTGTTCGACGACAAGAAACGAAATATTTTATTCTGGGTGGCCGCGCGCGGCCACCATGCCGATGTCGGCGGCATCTCGCCCGGCTCGATGTCGCCCAACGCCACCACCATCGTGCAGGAAGGCGTCTATATGGACAACTTCACGCTGGTGGATCGTGGCCGCTTCCGCGAGCAGGAATTGATGGACACCCTCACGCGCGCCCGCTTTCCCGCACGCAACCCGGTGCAGAACGTCAACGACATCAAGGCGCAGATCGCCGCCAACGAAAAAGGCGTGGCGGAGCTGCGCAAGATGGTGGCGCAGTTCACGTTGCCAGTGGTGAAGGCTTACATGCAGCACGTGCAGGACAACGCCGCCGAAAGCGTACGGCGCGTGCTCGACCGGCTGCACGACGCGGAATTCTCCTACGAGATGGACCAGGGCACCGTGATCAAGGTCCGGATCGCGGTCGACAAGAAGAGGCGCGCGGCAACGGTCGATTTCACCAGCACCTCAGCCCAGCAGCCGACCAATTTCAACGCGCCCGAGCCGGTGACGCGGGCCGCCGTGCTTTATGTGTTCCGGGTGATGGTGGACGACGACATCCCGATGAATGCCGGCTGCCTACGGCCGATCCACATCGTCATTCCGAAAAAATCGATGCTGTCGCCGGAATATCCGGCGGCGGTGGTGGCGGGCAATGTGGAAACCTCGCAAGCCGTCACCGACACGCTGTTCGGCGCGCTCGGCGCGCTCGCCGCCGCGCAAGGGACGATGAACAACCTCAATTTCGGCAATGCGCGCTACCAGTATTACGAGACCATCTGCTCCGGCTCGCCGGCCGGGCCCGGCTTCAACGGTACAGACGCCGTGCACACGCATATGACGAACACGCGGCTGACCGACCCGGAAGTGCTGGAATTCCGCTATCCGGTGGTGCTGGAGGATTTCCACATCCGCAAAGGTTCCGGCGGCAAGGGCCAATGGCACGCCGGCGACGGCATCAAGCGCACCATCCGTTTCCTTGAAAAGATGGAATGCACGATTTTGTCCGGCCACCGCCGGGTGCCGCCGTTCGGGCTGGCCGGCGGCGAACCGGGTGAGGTCGGCGAGAACTGGGCGCGGCGCCAGGACGGCCGCATGGAGAAACTGCAAGGCTGCGACGACACCACGCTCGATGCCGATGAGGCCATCATCATCCAGACCCCGACGGCGGGGGGATATGGCCGCCCCAGTTAACACAATGAACCGGCCGCGGACGCGATAAACATCGCTGCGGCCGGGGCTTGCATTTATCACCGGCAGTGCGAGGCTGCGCGCCATGCAAAAAGCCACTCTGACCGCGATGCTGACGGCCGCGCTCGCCGCGCCGGCCCTGGCCGCGACCTATCCGGTCTCCGGCAAATGGGGCCAGAGCGCAAGCAGCACAAAGGGCGCCATCGAGTGTCACGGCCGGCGCGTGATCTCCTTCAACGGCAATCAGCGCACCGACAGCACCGGCGGCGTGCGCGCCTTTCGCAATCGCTCGGTGACGGCGGACGGGCCGTCGCAATATCGCGTGGTCGACGAGTTCAGCAACGGGCAGATCAGCGACGGGCACACCACCTACACCCTGCGCCAAATCGACGACGACCGCATCACGCTGCAGCTTGAGCAGGGCGGCACGCTGACGCTGCAGCGCTGTAAGTAAGGCTTCTGCTAATTCCTGGCGATGATCTCGCGCTCGCCGCGATGGACCGGCGTGGCGGCGTTGAGTTCGCAGCGGGTGCGGCGCAGCGGCATCGTCGCCCGGCGGCGCTTGAGCGGGCTGCGGCGGCGGCGGCGCGGGCGCACCGGGGAAACGCGCAGCGCGCCCAGCCGCGGGAATGGCTCGTGCCAGCCGTCATCGTGTTCCACCAGCAGCGGCAGGCCGAGCACGGCGCCCCAGCTGCGCCAGTGCGCCGTTGCCTCGTCGGCTTCAGCGGAGAGAAACAGCGGCAGCGCCAGGCCTGGATCCTTGTGCGCGAGCACGACCGCAATATCACCCGCCGCGAGCCGCAAGCCGATGCCCGCAAAGGCCGAAACCGGCAAATTGAGCGCCATGCGCACGCCGGCGAGCTGCCGGCGCACCACCACGCGGGTGCGATGCAGCTCGATTTCGCGCACCCGCTCGTCGGCAACCGCGTCGCTCGCCGCAAACCGCACCGGCAGGGCGAACGGGTCGAGCCGCAGCACGCGGCCCGACCCGGCCGGGCATCCGCCACTTCGCATTTGACGCCTCAAACTCTCCCGCGCCGGGCTTATGGGCCCGGTCGTTACGGCGATCATGGCAGAAACGCGTCGGAATCCGCTTAATGCTTGGGGTTAATCGATTGTAGCGCCGCCGCATGATTGACGGGGCGTTGCAAACCATGATTGACGAGGTGTTGCCGCGCTCGCGCAAAATGTTCGGAATCGCCGTTGCGGCCGGCCGGTTTCCGCGCCATTTGATCAAGTGACCAACCATGCTCGCCCCCGCAGACTCACTGTTCGACCAGACCCCGCTCATCGAGCGCGCCGAGCGGCTGGTGCGGGCCGCCCTTAGCGGCGGCGCCGACGCCGCCGACGCGGTGGTGGCGCGCTCGCTGGCGCTCGGGATCGAGGTCCGCGACGGCGCGGTGGAATCGTCGGAAAGCGCGGAAAGCGACGATCTCGGCCTGCGCGTGCTGGTGGGAAAACGGCAGGCGGTGGTTTCCACCAACGATTTCGCCGGCGACATGCGAACGCTGGCCGAACGGGCGGTGGCGATGGCACGCGCCGCGCCGGAGGATAAATATGCCGGTCTCGCCGACGAAGGCCTGCTGGCGCACGATTTTCCCGATCTCGACCTGATCGACCGCGCGCTGCCCGACGTCAAGCAACTTGAAACCATCGCGCGCGCCGCCGAGCAGGCGGGGCTCAGCGTCCAGGGCATCAAGTCGGACGGCGCCTCCGCATCGGTGGGGATCGGCGGCATGGTGCTGGTGACCAGCCACGGGTTCTGCGGCGCCTATCTCGGCTCCAACCACGGCGTGTCGATGACGGCCATCGCCGGCACCGGTACCAGCATGGAGCGCGACTACGATAATGCGAGCGTCCGGCACGCCGCCGATCTGGAGAGCGCCGACAAGATCGGGCGCACAGCGGCGATGCGCGCCGTCGCGCGGCTCAATCCGCGTAAAGTTTCGACACGCAAGGTGTCGGTGGTGTTCGACCGCCGCGTGGCCGGCACGCTGGTCTCGCATCTCGCCAGCGCCGCCAATGGCACAGCGGTTGCGCGCAAGACCAGCTTCCTGCGCGACAAGATGGGCGCCAAGGTGTTTGCAGACGGCATCCGCATCATCGACGACCCCTTGCGCAACCGCGGCCTGCGCTCCCGCCCGTTCGACGGCGAGGGGGTGGCGTGCCGGACGCTGGCGCTGGTCGAGGACGGGACCCTATGCACCTGGCTGCTCGACTGCGCCACCGCGCGCGAGCTCAACCTCACCACCACCGGTCACGCCCAGCGCGGCGTCTCGTCGACGCCGGCGCCGGCGCCGAGCAACCTGCATCTGGAAGCCGGCCTTGTGAGCCCTGAAGATCTGATCGCCGACATCAAGGACGGCTTCTACGTGAACGATCTGATCGGTATGGGCGTCAACATGGTGACCGGCGACTACAGCCGCGGCGCCTCCGGCTTCTGGATCGAGAACGGCAAGTGCACGTACCCGGTGAGCGAGGTGACCATCGCCGGCAACCTTATCGACATGTTCCGCGCGCTCACGCCCGCGAACGATCTCGAATTCCGCTATGGCGCCAATGCGCCGACACTGCGGCTGGAGGGCCTGACCGTTGCCGGCCAGTAATTTGCGCGAGCCGCTCGCAGCCGTCATGCGCGAAGCCGGCGCGCTTGCGCGCGCGACCGCGCGCAGGTCCTTCAAGCGTTGGACCAAGGGCGATGACAACTCGCCGGTTTGCGAGGCCGACATCGCAGTCAATGATTTCCTGCGCGCGCGGCTCAACGTGCTTGCGCCCGGCGCCGGTTGGGTATCGGAGGAAACCGACGAGCAGCAGGACGCGCGCACGGCAACCAGCGCATGGATCGTCGATCCGATCGATGGTACTCGCGCCTATATTTCCGGCCGCGCCGACTGGACCATTTCAGTGGCGCTCGCCGCGCGAGGGCGCCCGCAGCTCGCCGCGCTTTATGCGCCGATGACCGACGAGCTGTTTCTTGCCGTGCACGGCCAAGGCGTGACGCTGAACGGCGACCCCCTAACGACAAGCGGCGGAGCCCAGCTTGCCGGCGCGCGATTAGCCGGCCCTAAACGCTATCTCGACCGGCTCACCGGCTTGAGCCCGCAGATCATGGCGCAGCCCAAGGTGTTTTCGCTGGCCTTGCGGCTGGCGCGCGTGGCGCATGGGGAACTCGATGCCGCCTTTGCCTCGCCCGGCAGCCATGCCTGGGACCTTGCGGCGGCCGATCTTTTGGTGCACGAAGCCGGCGGCGTCATGACCGACTTCGCCGGCCGGCCATTGAGTTATGATCGGCCGCATGCCGTGCACGACGCGCTGATCGCCGCCGGTCCCGCGCGCCACGGCACGCTGATTGATCTGGTACGCGACCGCATGGCCGAATTCGCTTAATTGCCTGGATATGATCTTGTCGGAATACCGGTTCTCACCCCCGATCTGGTCGGGGGCAGGCTTTTTCGGGATCATGCGCTAAGGGATCAAGCCATGTCCGAACAAGTGCCGGGAAAACAAAAACAACTGCTGCATCTCGTGTTCGGCGGCGAACTCGCCGAGCTCGGCACGACCGAATTCCGCAACCTCGACCATCTCGATATCGTCGGCATCTACCCGAATTACGCCAGCGCCTATACCGCCTGGAAGGCGAACGCGCAAAAGACCGTCGACAACGCCCATATGCGCTATTTCATCGTCCACCTGCACCGTCTGCTCGACCCCGAAAGCGCGGGTCGGGTGGCGCGCTGAATGCCGATGCCGTCGCTCAAGCGTATCGTCGCCTCGCCCGCTTTTCAGGAAACCGTCGGCACGGTAGCGACGTGGTATCTGCGGCTGGTCCGACATACCAATCGCATCATGATCGAGCCGCCCGGCATCTATGACAAGGTACAGAGGCCAGCGATCGTGGCGATGTGGCACGGTCAACATTTCTTAGCGCCGTTCATCAAACGCGACGCCCACGATCTCGCCAAAGTTCTGGTTTCGCGCCACCGCGACGGCGAGATCAACGCGCGCGTCGCCGAGCGGTTCGGCATCGAAATCATCCGCGGTTCGGGAGCGCACAACAGCGAATTTCAACGCAAGGGCGGCGCCGTCGCCTTCACCGAGATGCTCGACGCGCTGAAGGAGGGCTACAACATCGCGCTCACTGCCGACGTGCCGAAGATCGCGCGCGTGGCGGGGGCCGGCGTAGTGAAACTGGCGCAGCATTCCGGGCGGCCGATCTATCCGGTGGCAATCGCGTCGAGCCGGCGCATCGAGCTCGACAATTGGGACCGCAGCGCGATCAATCTGCCGTTCGGCCGCATCGCCATCGTGGCGGGCGAGCCGATCTTCGTCGCCTCTGACGCAAACGACGCGGCGCTGGAATCCGCGCGTCAACAGGTCGAGAACGAGCTCAACCGCGTGACCGCGCGCGCCTACGCCATCGCCGACCGCACGGGGCAGCCATGAGCGAGAAGCTGCCCGCGGCTTTACGCATCTACCGGCTGTTGTCGGCGGCGGCGGCGGCGTTGGCGCCGCTGTTCCTGGCACAGCGGCTCCGGCACGGCAAAGAGCACCGCGCGCGGCTTTCCGAGCGGCGGGGCGAAGCCCTTATCGCACGGCCGGACGGGCCGCTGGTCTGGGTGCACGGGGCGAGCGTCGGAGAACTGGTGGCAGTGCTGCCGCTGATCGAGCGCATCGCCGCGCGCGGCATCGACGTGCTGGTCACCTCAGGCACCGTCACCTCGGGCGGGCTCGCCGAGCAACGGCTGCCGCGCGGCGTCATACATCAGTTCGTGCCGCTCGACGTGCCGCGCTTTGTACGCCGCTTCCTAAGGCATTGGCAGCCAAACCTCGCACTGTTCGTGGAATCCGATCTATGGCCGAACATGATCATCGAGGCGTCGAGCGCCGGCGTACCGATGATCGTGGTCAACGGCAGGCTGTCCGAAAATTCGTTTCGGCGCTGGCGCCGGCTGCCGGGCACGATCGTCGACCTGCTGGGGCGCTTCGATCTTTGTCTCGCGCGCACGCCGGCCGACGCCGAGCGCCTTGGCGCGCTGGGGGCGCCGCGTATCGTCACCACCGGCAATCTCAAGTTTGACGCGCCGGGGCTGCCCGCCGACGACGCCAAGCTGGCGGACTTGCGGGCGGCGATCGGCAGCCGGCCGGTCATCGCGGCGGCTTCCACCCATGCCGGCGAGGAAAGCGCAGTCATTGACGCGCATCGGCGGCTGCGCGGTAATTTTCCGGGGCTGCTGACGCTGATCGCGCCGCGCCATCCCGAGCGCGGTGCCGGCGTGCGCGAGCTCGCGGGCGCGGCCGGACTGAAGGCTGCGTTGCGCTCGCGCGGCGAGCGACCCCATCCCGCGGCCGATGTCTACGTAGCCGACACCATGGGCGAGCTCGGCCTCCTCTACCGGCTGGCGCCGATGGTGTTCATCGGCGGGTCGCTTGTGCGGCATGGCGGCCAGAACCCGATCGAGGCCGCCAAGCTCGGCGCCGCCATCCTGCACGGCCCACATGTCTGGAATTTTGCCGAGGTCTATGCCGCGCTCGACGCCGCGCACGGCGCCGAACCCGTCGACGACGCCGGCCGGCTCACGGCCGCGCTGGCGGCCTGGCTGAACGATCCGGCCGCGTGCGCGCGCGCAGCCGATGCGGCGCGTGCGACGGTCGACGCGCTTGGCGGCGCGCTTGAGCGCACGCTCCAATCACTCGAGCCCTATCTCATGCAGTTGCAACTGAGCAAACGGGCCGATCATGCGTGAGCCGGCTTTCTGGTGGCGCAAGGGCGGCCTGTGCAAGCATTTGTTGGCGCCGCTCGCCGCTTGTTATGGCGCGGTCGCGGCGCGGCGGATGACACGGCGCGGCAAGCGCGCCGGCCTGCCGGTACTATGCGTTGGCAATTTCACGCTGGGCGGGGTCGGCAAGACGCCGGCCGTGCTGACGATCGCAAGGCTGCTGACCGAAGCGGGCGAGCGGGTGTTTTGCCTCAGCCGCGGCTATGGCGGCAGCGTCAACGGGCCGAAGCGCGTGGACGCGCATGCCGACCACGCCGCGGAGGTGAGCGACGAGGCGTTGCTGCTGGCTCGCGTGGCGCCCACCGTCGTTGCGCGCAACCGCGTGGCAGGAGCCGAACTGGCGCGCAGCACCGGCGCCAGCATCGTGATCATGGACGACGGTTTGCAGAATGGAACGATCGTCAAGGATTTTACCCTGGCTGTAGTCGACGGCCGGCGCGGCATCGGCAACGCATGCGTGTTTCCTGCCGGCCCGTTGCGGGCGCCGCTCGAAACGCAATTGGCATGCAGCGATGCGCTGCTGGTGGTGGGCGACGGCGGCGCTGCAGAAGACGTCACTGCCGCAGCGCGCGCGCGTGGCCTGCCGGTGCTGCGTGGACGGCTCAAGCCCGATACCGCCGCGGGCCCGGCGCTAAAAGAACGCAAGGTGCTGGCCTTTGCCGGCATCGGCGATCCGGAGAAGTTTTTTGCCAGCGCGGCCGAAGCCGGCATCGAGGTCGCCGAGCGCCGGACGTTTCCAGACCACCACCGCTTCAGCGCGGAGGAAGCAGCTTCCCTCATCATGGATGCCGAGCACGTCGGCCTTGCCTTGCTCACCACCGAGAAGGACCGCGCCCGCATGGCCGGCGACCCGCTGACCGAGGCGCTGGCCGCGCGCGTGCACGTGCTGGCGGTGACGCTGGAAATCGAGGAAGCGGATGAACTGCGGCGGCTGGCGATGACGAAGTTGCGGCGGTGACACCCATCCGTTCCCTCCTCTGGAAGAGGACATGGCGATATAGCCAAATGCTGTGCCCATTTCGGAGCCTGGAATGCGTCACATTGGTTAGAGAATTTTTATGAAGACCCTTATTTCCGCAGACTTTTCCGTGATTCAGACATTGTTTAGGGGACACAAATAGCATTGCAACCGCCAGTGAGCATGATGCCATGGACCGCGACAATTCGAACAAAGGCAATAACGCGAGCTCTGATCGCAATCCGCGATCCGACCATGATCGTCGATCTGCACATATCGAGCGATCGGAAGAAGATAAGTTCTTGCACGGAAGAGGTCGGTTCAAACCTCATTCCGAATGCGCAATAAGCAATTCAACAGCCAGTAGAGATCTCGTTGCGGTTTCTAATATGCAGGCAAACCCCACCGAGACTCGTTCTGGCCGCGAACGGCGAACCGGCCGCGACCGTCGCTGCGGGTTCGACACCCGGTCGGAAGTCGATCGATTTTTGCAGGGAGAACGTAGGTCCGGCGTAGATCGACGTTCACGCAGTGACCGCCGGCATCGATCCTTCAAGAAGGCGCGCGCCTTCGCGCGCGGCCTCGGATTGAAATCTGAAGCTGAATGGCACGATTACGCAAATTCGGATGAGAGACCCAAAGACATACCGGTCGAACCACAACTTGTGTATGAGAACTATGGCTGGGCTGGGTGGGGCAATTGGCTCGGCGTTAGCGCAGCTGCCACCTACTTTCCTCAATATCGGTCCTTCGAGAGAACCCGAATACTGCTGCGTGGCTTTCGTCTGACAAATACCGACGAAAAGCCAGCCAATAGCAAATAGTAAGAAATCATCTCGGTGGCGCGCAGCCCCGCGACCGATGCGCGTCTGTTGTTATGGCGGCGCGACACACGAGAGATTGCCACTGGGAGCGGCTCCGGTGTGATCGTATGACCGTCAATGTTGGTAATGCGCGCGGTGGCGTTCGATCACCGCCTCGGGCGTGGCGTAGGCCTCTTGTAGGTCGACGCTCCAATATTTGAGTTCCTCGAGCGGGATGGCTTGGCCGGTGACCGCGCAGCGCACAAAGGCGCCGGGCTTGACCACGCGGAAGTCGCCGTCGAGGAATTTGACCTCGGCTTCGCCGTTCATCGGCGCGGAGCGGTCATAGCGATTGAGCAAGAGCGGCCTCCATTCCCGAACCGTTCAAGGATAGTGCTTTGCGGCTTGGCGCGAAACCCCGCCGGCGCGTCCAAAAGCCTAGGCGCCGAACAGGCTGCCCTGGCCGCTGCCGCCCTTGCCGCTGCGGCTGCGCGGCTTTCCCGGCGCGGGCACGGTTTGCGGCTTGCCCTCGCCATCGGCGACCGCGGCCACGCGGCCGTCGGCAAACTCGATGTCCAGCCGCATGCCGCGCGTGACGCTCGCCGCCGCGCGTATGGGACGGCCCTTGCCGTCGTGCACCAGCGCAAAGCCGCGGCCGAGCACGCCGCGATAGGAATAGGCGCTGAGCAATAGCCCGGCGCCGCGCAGGCGCTGGCCGCAGCGACCGAGCGCAACGCGCAAGGCGCGCACGCGGCGCTGGTCGAGCGCGACGACGATTTCGCTATTGCGCGCCAGCCTTAGTTTCAAAAGACGCGGCGTAAGGCGCGCCGACGCCCGGGCGAGATGGGTGCGGTGCAGCTGAGCATTGGCATGCAAGGCGCGCGGCAAACGTTTCGCCAGCGCATCCAGCCGCTGGCGCGGTTCCGCAAGCAATTCATCGGCCGCAGGCAGCGCGCGCGTCGCGGCTAGCAATTCGGTGCGGCGCATATCCATGCCGCGTTGCCAGGACTGAATTTGACGCGCAGCGAGCGCGGCGATCTGCCCCATCAACTCGCTGCGCACCGGCACGGCCAGTTCGGCGGCGGCGGTCGGCGTCGGCGCGCGTTTGTCGGCGGCAAAATCGATCAGCGTCACGTCGGTCTCGTGGCCGACCGCAGAAATCAGCGGGATCATGTTGGCCGCCGCTGCGCGCACCACGATCTCCTCGTTGAACGACCACAGGTCCTCAAGCGAACCGCCGCCGCGCGCAACGATGATCAGGTCCGGCCGCGGCAGCGGACCTTTCTCCGGTAGCGCATTGAAGCCGTCGATGGCGGCTGCGACTTCGGCGGCGGAACTCTCGCCCTGCACCCGCACCGGCCACACCAGCACGCGGCGCGGAAAACGGTCCGCGAGACGATGCAGAATGTCGCGGATGACGGCGCCGGTGGGCGAGGTGACGACGCCGATCACTTCGGGGATGAACGGCAACAGTTGCTTGCGCGCCTCGTCGAACAGGCCTTCGGCGGCAAGCTTCTTCTTGCGCTCCTCCAATTGTTTCAGCAGCGCGCCGACGCCGGCCGGCTCCAGCGTGTCGATGACGATCTGGTATTTGGAGGAGCCGGGATAGGTGGTGAGCTTGCCGGCGACGATGACATCGAGCCCCTCCTCCGGCTTGATCCGCATGCGGCCGTAGACGCCCTTCCAGATCACCGCTTCGAGCACGGCGCGGTCGTCCTTGAGGCGGAAATAGACGTGGCCGGAGGGCGAGGCGCCCTTGAAGCCGGATACCTCGCCGCGCACCCGCACATAGCCATAGGCGTCCTCGACCGTGCGCTTGAGCGCGGCGGACAGCTCGGAGACGGTCCATTCCACAACGTTATTCAGCGCGGGCTCTGCCATCGGGCTCGAATCTCTTGCGGGGGTGAACGCTCATGCTACACCAAACGCGACCGCACACTAAAGGCCGCCGCCTCGCCCATGAACATCCTGATCCTCGGTTCCGGTGGGCGCGAGCACGCGCTGGCCTGGAAGATCGCCGCCAGCCCGCTGACGGACAAGCTCTATTGCGCGCCCGGCAATGCCGGCATCGCGCAAGAGGCGGAATGCATAAGCGTAGACATAAATGACCATGCGGCGGTGACGGCCTTCGCCAAGGAGAAAAAGATCGACCTGGTGGTGGTGGGGCCGGAGGCGCCGCTGTGCGCCGGCATCGTCGACGATCTGGAGGCCGCCGGCGTCAAGGCCTTCGGGCCGACCAAATGGGCGGCGCGGCTGGAAGGCTCCAAGGGCTTCACCAAGGACCTGTGCAAGGCCAACAACATCCCGACCGCGGCTTATCAGCGCTTCAAGGGCGCCGGTACGGCCAAGGAATACGTGCGTAGAAAGGGCGCGCCGATCGTGGTGAAGGCGGATGGCTTAGCGGCCGGCAAGGGCGTGGTCGTCGCCGAGACGGTGCAAGAAGCTGAAGCCGCCATCGACATGCTGTTCGGCGGCGGCTTAGGAACGCCTGCCTGGGAGATCGTGATCGAGGACTGTCTGGTCGGTGAGGAAGCCTCCTTCTTTGCGCTGTGCGACGGCGAGACCGCCATCCCGCTGATCGCCGCACAGGACCATAAGCGTGCGTTCGACGGCGACAAGGGACCCAACACCGGCGGCATGGGCGCCTATTCGCCGGCGCCGGTGATGACGGCGGCGATGAGCACGCGCGTCATGGATGACATTGTTCGCCCGACCGTGCGCGCGCTCGCCAAAGCCGGCGCGCCCTACAAGGGCGTGCTGTTCGCCGGCTTGATGATCACCGAGCAAGGCCCGCAACTGATCGAATACAATGTCCGCTTCGGCGATCCGGAATGCCAGGTGCTGATGCTGCGGCTGATGTCGGACCTGGTGCCGGCATTGGTCGCGGCGCGCGACGGGCAACTCAAAAATTTCGGTCTGCGCTGGTATCCGGACGCGGCGCTCACCGTTGTGATGGCCACGAACGGCTATCCGGGCAGCTACGGCAAAGGCTCACTGATCGAAGGGCTCGACCAAGCGGCGCAGGTCGAAGGCGTGGAGATCTTCCATGCCGGCACCAAGACGGACGGCAAGAAAATCCTAGCCAATGGCGGGCGCGTCTTGAACGTATGCGCGCGCGGCAAGACCGTGCGGGAAGCTCAAGCGCGCGCGTATGCAGCGGTCGACCGCATCCAATGGCCGGACGGCTTCTGCCGCCGCGACATCGGCTGGCAGGCAGTGGAGCGGGAAACGTAAATTGAAACGTCATGGCCGGGCTTGTCCCGGGTATCCACGTCTTGCTTTGATAGAAAGGCGTGGATGCCCGGCACAAGGCCGGGCATGACGAACGAGGGGCTTTGTATGCATCCCGTGCTGCGGCTTTACGAGGACGTGCTGTCGAGTCTCGAAACCATCGCGTTCCGGCTGCCGCCGCTGCCGCGCTTCATTTTCGTGGTGGCGGGCGGCGCTACGATCGGCGGCAAGACGGTGAACGCCGGTGACGCCTGGCTGGGCGAAGGCGGAGCCGTGGTCAAGCCCGGTGCCGAAGGCGTCACCTGCTGGCGCTGGGAGCTTGCGCGCGGCGACGCCGGTTCAACGGTCGCCGCCGCGCCCGGCATGATGACGCACGAGAAGTTGACCGCCTTCCTCGAGACCATGCCGAAGGGCGAACTGTTGATGCGCGGCGATAGCGTTGCCTTTCCGCCCGGCGGCTGCGCGTACCGCCACGTCCATCAGGGGCCCGGCATCCGCTGCCTGATCGAGGGCGGCATCCGCATCGACACCCACCACCGCTCGACCAGCTACGGGCCGGGCGGCGCCTGGTACGAGACCGGTTCCGACCCGGTGTTCGCGCAAGCGGCGGCTGATAAGCCGAGCCGCTTCATCCGCGTGATGATCTTGCCGCACGTGCTCATCGGCAAGAGCTCGATCAGTTATGTCAACGAAGCCGATAAAGCGAAGCCAAAGACGCAAACTTACAAGGTCTTTGCCGATGCGCCGATCGCGTTCGAGGCAAAGAAGTAGTCGCCGCGCCGGGCCATGACCAGCATTGACCGCCAGCGGGCTTTTTCGGGCACCAAGGAGGCGGCGCCTGCGCTGCGGCTCGACGCCGCGCGGCTGGAGGCTTATCTCGCAGCCCAGGTCGCAGGCTTCGCCGGCCCGCTTACCGTCAGGCAATTCAAGGGCGGACAATCAAACCCGACTTATCTCTTGCGGACGCCGGAGCGGGCTTACGTGCTGCGCCGCAAGCCGCCGGGCAAGCTCCTGCCCTCGGCGCATGCCGTCGACCGCGAATACCGCGTGATCCGCGCCCTGCACGGGCAGGGCTTTCCGGTCGCCGAGCCCCTGCTCTATTGTAACGATGACGCCATCGCCGGCACCGCGTTCTACCTGATGAGCTTCGTGGACGGCCGGGTGTTTTGGGAGCCGCAGATGCCCGGCTCCAACCCGGCCGAGCGCGCCGCCGTCTACAATGCCATGAACGCGACCATCGCGCGGCTGCACAGCTTCGAGCCCAAAAAAATCGGCTTAGACGATTTCGGCAAGGGCGAGAACTATGTCATGCGCCAGGTCGAGCGCTGGTCCAAGCAGTACCGCGCCTCCGAGACCGAAAAAATCGAGGAGATGGAGCGGCTGATCGCATGGCTGCCTTCGCATATTCCGCCGGCCGGACCGGCGCGGCTGGTGCACGGCGACTACCGGCTCGACAATTTGATCGTGGCGCGCGACGAGCCAAAAATCCTCGCCGTGCTCGACTGGGAATTGTCGACGCTCGGCGATCCGCTCGCCGATTTTTCCTATCACCTGATGGCCTGGCACATGCCGCATTCGGAGAGCGCGGCCGGCACGGCCTCGCTGGTCGGGCACGATCTTAGCCGCCTCGGCATTCCGTCGATGGCGAATTACGTCGATGCCTACGTCAAGCGCACCGGGCTCGATCCGCGTTCCGCCCTGCCCGCTTATCTCGCTTATAATTTCTTCCGCATCGCCGCCATCCTGCAAGGCATCATCGGGCGCGTGCGCGACGGCACCGCCACGTCCGAATTTGCGCCAGCCAAAGCCGAGATGATCCGCCCGCTGGCCGAGAAGGCCTGGGCATTCGCGCATGAGGCGGGCGCATGACAAAAAGCGTGGCGCTAACGTTGGGCGGAGGCGGGGCGCGCGGCCTCGCCCATATTGCGGCGCTGGAAGCCTTCGATGAAATGGGAATAACGCCCGTGGCGCTCTCCGGCACCTCAATCGGCGCCATATTCGCCGCCGCCTACGCCGCCGGCATGAGCGGCAGGGCCATCCACCAATACGTCGTCGCGATGGCGAAGAACCGGACCCGGTTCGTGCGGCGGCTGATCGGCGCGCGGGTGCGCATGTTGCCGGGCCTGCGTGCCGGCTTCCGCGCGGCAACGCTGTTGGACGCGGAAAAGCTCTGCGGCAAATTTCTACCCGACAGAATGCCGCAGACCTTCGAGGAACTGGGCATTCCGCTAATCGTCGTCGCCTCCGACCTCTACGGCCGCAACGAGGTGGCGTTTTCATCCGGTCCGCTGGTTCCGGCGCTCGCCGCATCCATTGCCATCCCGGGTTTGATGCGGCCGATGCGGGTGAATGGCCGTATCCTCGTCGACGGCGGTGCCACCAACCCGCTGCCATTCGAACATCTGCGCGGCCGCGCGGATATCGTCGCAGCGGTGGACATTTCCGGCGCGCCACCGGCCGGGCGCGCCGAAATGCCGAATACCTGGGAATGCGTCTACGCCAGCGTGCTGGTCATGAGCCACACGATTACCGCGGAGAAGCTCAAATGGACGCGGCCCGATCTGTTGATCCAGCCCGGTGTCGGCGGCTTTCGTGTACTCGATTTCCATCGCGCAAACGCTATCCTGCGCGCCGCCGAGCCGACCAAGGCTGAGATCAAGCGACGGCTCGGCGCGCTGCTCGACCATTAAACGCGGCCCTTCTGCCGACACGTTACGGTCAACAAATCCTTTCGCCCGGCCCAGGTATTCGACGCGACGGCGTTGCGCAAAGTTGACGCCTGTCCGCTAGCCTGCGGACCCAAGTCATCGGAAACTAAATGAGTACCAGCCGCATAGGCGTCCAGGTCATCATGCCGAAAACTGGAAAATCGCCGAAGCAGACGACGACGCCGGAAGATGAACGCGATACCGACAACGCGGCCGTCGCGGCCGATGCCGTTGCCAAGCAGGCGCCGCCACCGCCCGGCATGGGCAAGCTGGTGGACAAGACCATTTAGTCCGATTTCCCGTTTTTGAATTCAGCGCCGCGTGGCGAAGAAGCCGCGCAGCAACGCTGCGCATTCGCTCTCATTGATGCCGCCATAGACCTCCGGCCGGTGATGGCAGGTGGGCGATGAAAAGAAGCGCACGCCATTCTCGACCGCCCCGCCCTTGGGATCGGCAGCGCCGAAATAAAGCCGCCGGATGCGCGCGAACGACATCGCCGCCGCGCACATGGCACAGGGCTCCAGCGTGACGTAGAGATCGCACGCGGTGAGCCGCTCGGAACCGAGCGCAGCCGCGGCCGCACGAATCGCCAGCAATTCGGCATGCGCTGTCGGGTCCTTGTCCATGATGGTTTGGTTGCCGGCACGCGCGACCACTTCAGCCCCGCGCACGATCACGCAGCCGACCGGCACCTCGCCGCGCGCACCTGCGGCGCGGGCTTCTTCCAACGCGATGGCCATGAAAGACGCCATGCTCGTCTCGCTGCGCGAACTCTGCTATCAGGCCGCAACCTTATTGCGGCTTCCGGCATGGCGAGCAAGAGCACAGACGAAAAGAGCGGCGAGCGCATCGCCAAGGTGATCGCCCGCGCCGGGTTTGCCTCGCGGCGCGCGGCGGAAGCCTTAATCGCCGCCGGCCGGGTGGCCGTCAACGGCGCGGTAATCGCCTCGCCCGCGCTCAACGTCACGTCACGCGACAAGATCACCGTCGACGGCGCTCCCCTGCCCGGGCGCACCCGCACGCGGCTGTTCCGCTACCACAAGCCACGCGGGTTGGTGACCACCCATGCCGATCCGCAAGGGCGGCCAATCATTTTCGCCAAGCTGCCCAAGCAGCTGCCGCGCCTGATCAGCGTCGGCCGGCTCGACCTCAACAGCGAGGGGCTGCTGCTGCTCACCAATGACGGCGGGCTGGCGCGCGCGCTCGAACTGCCTGCGACCGGCTGGCTGCGCCGCTACCGCGTGCGCGCCCTCGGACGCGTCAGCCAGGAGGCGCTCGACCGCTTGCACGGCGGTGTGACCATCGCCGGCGTGCGCTACGGGCCGATCGAGGCCACACTCGACCGCGAGCAAGGCGCCAATGTCTGGCTGACGGTTGGATTGCGCGAGGGCAAGAACCGCGAGGTGCGCAAAGTGCTGGAGTCGTTGGGGCTGCAGGTGAACCGGCTGATCCGGGTGGCCTATGGGCCATTCGAACTGGGCGAGCTCGACGACGGCAAAGTGGAAGAAGTGGAGACGGCGGAATTGCGTGCGGCGCTGGGGCCGGAGATCGCGGCGCAAGCGAATGCGGATTTCGATTTGCCGCTGGAGGATAAAACTAGTCCTCTACGTCATTCCGGGGCGCGCCCGCGAGGGCGCGAGCCCGGAATCCATAACCCCGGTCGTCGTTTCGATCGCAAAACAGGGGCTATAGATTCCGGCCCGCGCGCTTACGCGCGCGACCGGAATGACAAAAAAAAGAAACCGCGTCACCGCCGCGACCGCAGCGGCGGGCCGCGACCGAAAAATCTCAGGCCCAAATCATGAGAGTCGTCGGCGGACGCTTGCGCTCGCGCCCGCTCGCCGGGCCGAAGTCGGACGCGGTGCGCCCGACCAGCAACCGCTTGCGCGAGGCGCTGTTCAATGTCCTGACCCACGCCTATGGCGACCCGGTCACCGGCGCGCGCGTGCTCGACCTGTTCGCCGGCAGCGGCGCGCTCGGTATCGAGGCCATTTCGCGCGGCGCGGCTTATACGCTGTTCGTGGACGAGGGTGTCGAGGCGCGCGCGCTGCTGCGCGACAATGTGGAATCGCTCGGTCTTGGCGGCGTCACCCGCATCTTCCGCCGCGACGCCACCAAGCTGGGGCCGGCGCATCCGGTCGAGCCGTTCGATCTGGTGTTGCTCGATCCGCCTTACGGCAGGTGCCTGGCGGAGAAAGCTTTAGTGTCGGCGCGCGAGGGTGGCTGGCTGAAGCCGCAGGCGTTGATCGTGGTGGAAGAGGCCGCCGATGCCGGCTTCGTGGCGCCGGATGGATTCGAGGAGCTGGAGCGGCGGACATACGACGATACGGAGTTTGTGTTTTTGCGGGCGCCCTAGCGCCGCCCAAACAGCCGCTCGATATCCGTCAGCTTCAACTCCACATAAGTCGGGCGGCCGTGATTGCACTGTCCGGAATTTGGCACCGCCTCCATCTCGCGCAGCAGCGCATTCATCTCGTCCGGCTTGAGCCTGCGCCCCGCGCGCACCGAGCCGTGACAGGCCATGGTGGCGGAGACGTGCAGCAGGCGGCGCTCGAGCGGTAGCTCGTCGTCCCATTCCGCCATGTGCTCGGCCAGGTCGTGCAGCAGGCCCTGCACGTCGACGTCGCCCAGCATGGACGGCGTCTCGCGCACGGCAATCGCGCCCGGGCCGAACGGCTCGATGGTGAGCCCGAAGCGCGAAAGCTCCTCGGCGCGTTGGACCAGCCGCGCGGCGTCGGCCTCGTCGAGCTCGACGATCTCCGGGATCAGCAGGATCTGGCGCGCGATGCCGGACTTTTCCAGCGCCGTCTTCATGCGCTCATAGACGATGCGTTCATGCGCGGCGTGCTGGTCGACGATGACCAGGCCGTCGCGGGTCTGCGAAACAATATAGGTTTCGTGCAGCTGGGCGCGGGCGGCGCCGAGCGGGCGCTCGATCAAGTCCGCCGCCGGCTCGAAGCTCACCACCGCCGCGTCGGCGGCAGGCTCGCCCACCTCGAAGGCTGCTTGCGCGGGTTCGGCAAAGCCAAGCGCGGCGGCGCCGCGGGACGGCACGAAACCGGCCGGCCGCGCCGGTGAGCGCCGCCAGTCGTAACTGCCGCGCCGCGGCGCGGCGGCAGGCCGGAAGGCGGCGATGGTTGCGCCGCCGCCGGTCGAAGCGGCGCGGCTGCCCTCGCGCGCCAGTGCCTCCTTGAGCGCGCGCACGATCAGCCCGCGCACCAGCGCGCCGTCGCGGAAGCGCACTTCGGTCTTGGCCGGATGCACGTTGACGTCGACCTCGCGGGCCGCGACCATGACGAACAGCGCGAGCACGGGATGGCGGTCGCGCGGCAGGTAATCGGCATAAGCCACGCGCACCGCGCCGAACAGCAGCTTGTCGCGCACCGGCCGGCCGTTGACGAACAGATACTGCCCGAGCGAATTGGCGCGCGACAGCGTCGGCAGGCCCGCGAAGCCTTCCAGGCGTACGTCCTCGCGCTCGGCGTCCACGGCAAAGGCGTTGGCGCGGAAATTCGCACCCAGCACGTCGCCGAGCCGCGCCAGCCGGTCGCCTTGTGGTGCCGCGCTCCAGGTCACCGGCGCGCGCTCCTCGCCGGCGAGCGTGAAGGCAACGTCGGGCCGGCTCATGGCGAGGCGCCGCACCACCTCGCGCACCGCTTCGGCCTCGCTGCGGTCGGTCTTGAGGAATTTCAGCCGGGCCGGCGTCGCGTAAAAAAGGTCGCGCACCTCGACCGTGGTGCCCGCCTTGAGCGCCGCCGGCTTCACCGCGGTTTTCACGCCGGCATCAACGTCAAGCGTCCAGGCGTGCGGCTCGGATGCGTGGCGGGAGGTGATGGCAAGGCGGGCCACCGCGCCGATCGAGGGCAGCGCCTCGCCACGGAAACCCAGCGTGCGGATGGCGAGCAGGTCGTCGCCTGAAAGCTTGGAGGTGGCGTGTCGATCGACGCTGAGTTCGAGGTCGGCACGGGTCATGCCCTCGCCGTCGTCGGTGACGCGGATCAAGCGGCGGCCGCCGCCGTCGGTGATCACGTCGATGCGGGTCGCACCCGCGTCGAGCGCGTTCTCGATCAGCTCCTTGACGACGCTGGCCGGACGCTCGACCACCTCGCCGGCGGCGATGCGGTTGACGATAGCCTCGGACAATTGGCGGACGGGCATGAAGGACGCCTGATTCGATTCAAACGTAACTTTACCGGCGCAACGGGGCTGCCGCGAGGCGGGCCGATTGGCTTTGCCCGCTATTCTCTCGGCCGTCGTCCCGGGCGACCGAGCGAAGCGAGGAAGGCCCGGGACCCATACGCCGTGCCCCATCGAGAGGCCGTGGCGTATGGGTCCCCGCCTTCGCGGGGACGACAGAAGAGGAAGCGGGGACGACAACGGAAAGACTCAGTCAAAACTCGGCCGCCCGCTGCGGTGGCGTTTGATGTCGGAACGGTGCCGTTTCCCCTCCAGCCGCTGACGCTTTTGCGCCTTCGGCACCTTGGTGGCGCGGCGTGGCTTGGGCCGCACCGCCGCCTGGCGGATCAGCGCGAACAGACGCTCGCGCGCGTCGGCGCGATTGCGCGTCTGATCGCGATGGGCCTGCGCGACGATGACGATGACGCCTTCCTTGGTCAGCCGCTTGCCCGCAAGCCGCATCAGCCGCAGCGCCACGTCGTTTAGCAACGACGGGGAATGGCGTGCGTCGAAGCGCAACTGCACGGCGCTCGACACCTTGTTGACGTTCTGCCCGCCCGGCCCGGAGGCGCGCACGAAAGATTCCGACAATTCGGATTCGTCGATTGAGATGGTGTCGGTGATGTGGATCATTTGGCTGTCATTCCGGGGCGCGCGCATCGCGCGCGCGCCCGGAATCTATAATCCCAGAGTCGCCATTGAAACGAAAGCTGTGCAAATTCGATCTGCTGCGGCGTATGGATTCCGGGTTCGCCGCTACGCGGCGCCCCGGAATGACTAGGAAGCAAGATATTTCTTCGCCAGCACCTTGCCCTGTTCCACCGCCGGCTGGTCGAAGGCGTCGATGCCGAACAGGTGCGCGGCGATGATGGTCTCGAGCATAAAATGCATCATGAGCTCGCCGAGCGCGGCCTCGTCGAGCTTCGGCAGATGAATGGTGCGCATCGGGCAGCCGTTCTTGGCTAAGGTCTCGGCGGTGGCGCGGCCTTCCGCCGCCACCAGGTCGCCGATGGTCTTGCCGGCAAAGCCGGGCTCGCCGGCGAGCCTGGCGAGCTCGCCGTCGATGCGCGGCCCTAAGCCCGCGGCGGCGACGGTGACGACGGTGAACAGCTTGTCGCGCGGGCCGGCGATGAACAGCTGCACCTGGCTGTGCTGATCGACCGGCCCGAGCGCCGCGAGCGGCGTGGTGCCCTTGCCGTCCTTGCCGAGGCTTTCGGCCCAGAGTTGCACGTACCAGTGCGTAAAGCGCTCGAGCCGGTCGCAATAGGCCATCAGCACGCTGATCGATTTACCTTTGCTCTCGGCGAGCGCGACGGCAAGCGCAGCGCCAAGCGCGGCTGGCACCTGCGCCGGCGGCTTCTTCGCAAGCACCGGCGCCAGCGCGGCGGCGGCGCCTTTCCGAATGGCTGCGATGTCGAGGCCGAGCACCGCCGCCGGCAGCAGGCCGACATTGGTGAGCGCCGAATAGCGGCCGCCCACACCCGGATCGTGATCGAGCAGCGGCACCTGATGCTTGCCGAGCAGATCGCGCAACCCGTTGCGCTTGCCCGGCGTGGCCGGCTCGCTGATGCCGCGCACGGCGTTGCGGGCGTCGAGCCCGGCCCGTTTCAACGCCGACAGCGCGGCGATGGTCTGCATCAGCGTTTCGGCAGTGCCGCCGGATTTCGAGATGGCAACAAAACGGGTGGTGGCGAGCGGCAGCTCCACCAGCAAGGTCTCGAACGTCGCCGGATCGAGATTGTCCATAAAATGTACGCGCGGCGGGGCGCGCAAGCTCCCGATACCCGGGACGTTGTAGCCGGCAAGCTGCGCCAGCGTCTGGCCGCCGAGCGAGGAGCCACCAGTGCCGAGCATGACGATATCTGTCGCGCCCGTGGCGAGCTTCTGGGCGACGCCGCGAATCGGCGCGAGGTCGTCCTGCTTCTCCGGCAGCCGCAACAGCGGCAGGGCGCCGTCTGCGTGGCGTTTGCGCAAGTCTTCGAGCGCGCCTTGTGCGCGTGCAAGCATTGAGTCAAGCGTGCCGGCGGAAACGCCGTGCTCCCCGATAATCTTCTCAAGCGCGCTGTCTATGGATTGAATCAGTGGCATGGGCTCTCCGCCGTCATGCCCGGCCATGAGCCGGGCATCCACGTCTTGCATTCGAAAATAAGACGTGGATGGCCGGGACAAGCCCGGTCACGACGAATCAAAATTTGCGATGACTCATCGCCAATAACGCGGTCCGGCGCAACCGGTTCACTCGTGCACGGTGCTCGAGGTCAGACCCTTGGGCCGGCCGGCGATCGTCACCAGCAGGCCGCCGCTGTAAAGGCGCTTGGCCACCCGCTTGGCGTCGGCGATAGTGACGCCGTCGATAAGGCCGTTGCGGCGCTGGATATAATCAATGCCGAGGTCGTCGATCTGGATCTGGGTGAGCTGCGCGGCGATCTTGCCCGAGGTGTCGAGCGAGAGCGCGTAGGAGCCCTTGATGAAGGCCTTGGCCTCGTTGAGCTCGTCGGCGATGGGGCCGCTCTCAGCCATGCGCTTGATCTCGTGCTCGATCACCTTGAGCGCATCGGCGGTGCGGTCGCCACGGGTGGCAGTGCCGCCGATCACGACGGCGGCGCGCCGGAACCAGACCAGGTGGTCCGATACGCCGTAGGCGAGCCCGCGCTTCTCACGTACTTCCTTGTACAGGCGCGAGGAGAAGCTGCCGCCACCCAGGATGTGGTTGACGATATAGGCAGCCATGAAATCCGGATCGTGGCGGGCGATACCCTGACCGCCGAAAGTGACCACCGCCTGCGGGACGTTGACATCAATGACGATGCGGCGGCCGAGGTTGCTCGGTGAGGCGGCCGCCACCGGCTTGAGGTCGTTCTTCTTCGGTAAGCCGGCGAAGGCGCGATCGATCAGCTTGCCGGCGGTCTCGGCGTCGATGTCGCCGACGATCGAGACGGTGAGCTCGTTGCGCGCGAACACGCGGCGCACGTAGTCGCGCAAGTCGTCGGCGGTAATGAGCGGCACGGTTTCCAGCGTGCCCTTGCTTTCGCGGCCATAGGGATGGCCGGGAAAGGCGGTGCTCCACCAGCTGCGGCTGGCGAGATTGTTGGGATTGGTGGTTTCGCGCCGCAAGCCCGCCAACTCCTGCCCGCGCACCCGCTCGACCGCGTCGGCTTCGAAGCGCGGCTTGGTCAACGCCAAATTCAATAGATCGAAGGCCTCGTCGCGGTGCTCGTTGAGGGTGCGCAGCGAGCCGCGGAAATAGTCGCGGCCGACCCGGAAGCGGAGATCGATGGCATGGTTCTCCAGCCTCTCGTGATAGGCTTTGCCGTCGAACTCGCCAGCGCCTTCGTCGAGCAGATCGGTGGCGAGATTGGCGGCGCCGGCCTTGTCGGCGTCGTCCTGGCTGGAGCCGCCGTGGAAGGCGAAATTGAGTGCGACCAGCGGCACCGCATGTTCGCGCACCAGCCAGGCCTGGATGCCGGACGGGCTGACGATCTTCTCGATCGTCATCGCCAAGGCCGCGGGCGCTACGGCAAAGAACGCCAGCAGTGCGAACGCGAGGCAAGCAACAAGACGCGTCATGACCGCTTCTCCGCCTGCGGGCTGGTGTCTTTGATCAAATAGCCGGTGACCGAGCGCCGCTTGTCGAGCCACTGACGGGCGGCGTCCTGTACCTGTTCGGCGGTGACGGCGCGGATGCGATCGGGCCAATGCTCGATGTCGTTGACGGTCGAACCGGTGGCAAGTGCCTCGCCGTACCAGCGCGCCATGCTGGCCTGGCTGTCATGGGCATAGACCGCGTCGGCGATCAGCCGGGTCTTGGCTCGCTCGAGTTCCTCGGGCGTGACGCCCTTGGCGATCACCTCGGCGATCACCGAGTCGATGGCGGCTTCGAGCTGCGGCAGGGTGACGCCTTGGCGTGGCGCCCCATAGAGGCCGAGCCTCGCCATGTCGAGGGCCGAACCGTCGTACCAGGCGCCAGAGCTGACCGCGACATGCTTGTCCACCACCAGGCCGCGATAGAGCCGGCTGTTGTTGCCGGTGCCGAGAAGATGCGCGAGCACTTCGAGCGCTTCCGATTCGCCTTGCTTGGCAGTGTTGGACGACGGCACCAAATAAGAGCGCTGCATGATCGGCTGTTCGACGCGCGGGTCGGCGAGCGTGAGCGAGCGCACCGCTACCGGCGGCGGCTCCTGCGCCCGACGGCGTGGCACGATGCTGCTGCGGCGCTTCAGCTTGCCGTAGGTTTCTTGCGCGAGATTGAGCGCCGCTTGCGGCTCGATGTCACCGGCGATCACCACCATCGCGCCGTTGGGACCATAGAAGTGGCGGTAGAAGCCGATGGCGTCGTCGCGGCTGAGTTGCTCCATCTCGTGGCGCCAGCCGATCACCGGCTTGCCATAGGGGTGATTGAGGAACAGCGCGGCGTCGACTTGCTCGGACAGCCGCGCGCGCGGATTGTTGCGGACGCGCTGGTTCTGCTCCTCGAGAATGACGTCACGCTCGGGCAACACGATCTCGTCGGTCAGCCGCAAGCCGGTCATGCGGTCGGCTTCGAACTCCATCACGGTCTTGAGCTGTTCGCTCGGCACGCGCTGGTAATAGCCGGTGTAGTCGTAGGAGGTGAACGCGTTCTCCTGCCCGCCAACGTGGGAAACGGCGCGCGAGAATTGCCCGGCCGGATGCTTGGCGGTGCCCTTGAACATCAAGTGCTCGAGGAAATGCGCCAGACCTGACTTGCCCGGCGTCTCATCGGCGGCGCCGACCTTGTACCAGATCATGTGGGTGACGACCGGCGCGCGATGATCGGGGATGACGACCAGTTCGAGACCGTTGTTGAGCGTAAAGTCGGCGACATTGCCGGCGGCCTTACCAGCGGCGAGTGCGGGTGCGGCAAGCGCCGCCGCGAGCATGGCCGCGACGGCGAGGAAGACGTTTTGTCTGAAAATCACGATCGGAACCTTGCAGCCCTGGTTGTTGCGCCCCACGCGCGGTCACGCCGACAGTACGCACGAAATTAATCGGATCGACGCCAATACCGCGCGGTCAGTTTTAGTCTTTGTTGTACTCACCACGGGTGACGTAGGAATTATCCGCCTTCGGCGGAGCAGCTTTGCCGATGCCGTAGGGCTGATCCGGCGACGGCGTCTGATAGCCGGGCGGCGGCTCGGTCAGCGAGACACGCGGCGGCTCGCCGGTGAAGTGGGCGTTCGCCTTATCCTCGTCCTTTCTGCTGAACATTAGGCCGAACAGCCCGCCATTGTAGCCGAGTTCCGACGGGCGCAGACGATCGGTGCCGTCGGCGCCGATGCTGGGATTCTCGACCGTGCGGTGCTGGCGCATGCGAGGCGCATATTTGCGGCCCGGGGTCATCTCATCCGGCCGCAACGGATGGGATTCGCGCTCGATCTGGTCGGTGGTGGTGCCGGTGTTCCGGAGCTCCTTCAGCATCTTGGCGCGTGTCACATCGGGGTCCTTCGGCCAGGCCGGATTGTTGACCGCGGCGTCGGCCTTCCTGGGGGCAGGCAAGCTATAGTCGGAAGGAAGGACGAGCGGGGGCCGCTCTTCGTATCGGATATCCGCCCCGTCCTGGCTTTGCAGGCCGAGACTCGACATGATATTGCGCATGATCTGGGTATCGAGCGGAACGCTGTCGTCTTCTGCGCGAGCCGGCGCCGGAATAGCCAGCAAGCCGGCCAGCGCGAGCCCAAAGGCGGCGCTCATGTACGACTTCGTCGTCAGGCGTGTCGGACGCATGGCGTTCATCCGGTCGTGGCCTCTTGCCCTCAAATCCCCAAGGAATTCGATGTCCTGGCCCTGAAATATCGGCGGATCAGGGCGCTTTTGCGGCGCGGTCCCCTACCAGCGATTCATACAGCAGGCCGATGACCCCGGCAACGATGGCTACGTCCGCTAGGTTAAAAACATACCAGCTAAACCGCCATTCGGCCGCCGAAATGTGAAAAAACACGAAATCGGCGACCCAGCCATAGGCCAGCCGGTCGATGGCATTGCCAACCGCGCCGCCAATAATGAGGCCGAGGGAAAGGGCCGCAAGCCGGCCGCGCGCGTGCGAAAGCCATACCCACAGCAGCACCACGGCCAGCGTCTTGACCGCCAGCAGCACCCCCTGGCCGAAGGCGCCTTCGGTCTGGAACAGGCCATAGCTGATGCCAGTGTTGCGGGTGAGGACGATATCGAAGAACGGCCCGAGCCGCACCGGGCCGTTGGCGGCGATATCGAACACGAACAGCAGATAGAGCTTGCTGGCCTGGTCGACGGCGCAGGCCATCGCTGCGACGAGCAAGCCGAAGCGGGTGAGCGGGCCGTAAAAATAATGAGAAGCCATTCACTCCGCCGCCTTGCGCATGGCTTCCCATTCGCGCAACGCCCGGGCATCGCGCGGCGAGACATCGGGGAATTCGGGATCGGCGCCGATGGTGGTGAGGATTTTCCACGAGCGCGCGCATTTGGTGCCTTCGGCGAGATTGGGCACCACGGCGACGCCGGCGACGTCGGCTAGGCGGAAAGCATCGGCGGGGCCTTCGCCTTCAACGAGTGTCGCCGCGGAGGTGATGCAGACCTCGGCAAGATCGACGTCGAGCACCGCTTCGTAAAGCTCCTCGTTCGAAACGTGCACGATCGGATGCGCCTCCAGCGACGAGCCGATGCGCTTGTGCGCGCGCTCGATCTCCAGCGCGCCGGTGACGACGCGGCGCAACTCGCGCACCTTGCGCCATTTCTCGGCCAGCCGGTCGTCGCGCCAGGCGGCGAGCACGTCGGGGAACAGTTCGAGATGTACGGACTTGGCGTCGGCCCCGTAGCGCGAAGCCCAAGCCTCCTCGGCGGTGAAGCACAGCAGGGGCGCGAGCCACACCACCGTGCAGCGGAACAGATGATCGAGCACGCTGAGGCAAGCCTTGCGCTTAACCGACGAAACGGGATCGCAATAGAGCGCATCCTTGCGGATGTCGAAATAGAACGCGGAGAGATCCGAGGTCATGAAGCCGTTGAGCGCTGCAAAGACGCGCTTGTAGTCGAATTCGGCGTAAGCCTTGCGCACGCCTAAGTCGAGCTCGGCCAGCCGATGCAGCATCAGCCGCTCCAGCTCCGGCATTTTTTCCGGCTTGACGCACTCGTCCTCGTGCAAATGCGCAAGCGAGCCCAGCATCCAGCGCACGGTGTTGCGCAGCTTACGGTAGGTGTCGGTCGTGGTCTTAAGAATCTCGGGGCCGATGCGCTGGTCGTCCCAATAATCGGCCGACGCCACCCACAGCCGCAGGATATCGGCGCCGGACTGCTTGATCACGTCCTGCGGCGCGACGGTGTTGCCGAGCGACTTGGACATCTTGCGGCCGTCTTCGGCGAGCGTGAAGCCGTGGGTGACGACGACGTCGTAGGGCGCGCGTCCGCGGGTGCCGCAACTTTCGAGTAGCGACGAGTGAAACCAGCCGCGGTGCTGGTCGGAGCCTTCCAGATACATCACCGTGTCGCGGCCGCCGTCCGCCCTGCGCTTGATGCCGGCGAGCTGCGGGAAATGAACCGGGTCTTCCAGCACGAAAGCGTGCGTCGAGCCGGAGTCGAACCAGACGTCGCAAATGTCGTCGACCTTCTGCCAGCCCTCGCCGGCGCGCTTTCCAAGAAAGCGCTCGCGCGCGCCGGGCGCGTACCAGGCATCGGCGCCCTCCTGCTCGAAGGCCTCGACGATGCGCACCTCCACCTCGGGGTCCTGCAGGATGTCGACCGAGCCGTCCGGATTTTCCTTGATGAACACGGCGATCGGCACGCCCCAGGCGCGCTGGCGCGAGATCACCCAATCGGGGCGGCTTTCGATCATGCCGGTGATGCGGTTCTCGCCCTGCGGCGGCACCCAGCGCGTGGCCTTGATGGCGTGCAGCGCGCGCGCACGCAGCGTATCGGCGGGCTTGTCGATATCCTTGTCCATGGCGATAAACCACTGCGGCGTATTGCGGAAGATCACCGGCTTCTTCGAGCGCCAGCTGTGCGGATACGGGTGCTTGAGGCGGCCACGCGCGATCAGCATGTGTGCGTCGATCAATGCCTTGATCACCGCCTCGTTGGCGTCGCCCTTCTCGCCCTTGTCGTTGATGACGCGTTTTCCCGTGAAGCCGGGCGCGGCCGCGGTGAAGGCGCCGTTTTCGTCGACGGTGTAAGGGATGGCCGTCTTGATATTGCGTTCTTGCAGACTTCGCGCATTCTCTGTCCAGATTTCGAAGTCCTCTCGGCCATGCCCGGGTGCCGTATGAACGAAACCGGTCCCTGTGTCGTCAGTGACATGGTCACCGTCGAGCAACGGAACGCTAAAGCCGTACCCGACTTGAAAGTTGGCAAGTGGGTGCTGGAGTATGAGTTCTGAAAGAGTCCTTGGAGAAATATCATCAAACTGTTTGTATTCAATAACACGCGCTTGCTTAAAAACGTCGTCAGCAAGTTTCTTTGCGAGAATATAATAGTCGCCCACTTTAGCCCAATTGTCAGGCGGAGCCGCCTCAACTCTGTAAAGGGCATATTGGATCTTCGACGAAAAGGCTACTGCACGGTTTCCCGGCAATGTCCAAGGAGTCGTCGTCCAAATTACAACTGACGTATTCTCAGGAAGCATTGGATGCATCGCAGGCATCGGCTTGCTTGGGTCTAGCCGACTACTTGGTGGTCCCATCGGAATGTGAGACACCGGAAACTTCACCCACACCTGATCGCTGGTGTAGTCCTCATATTCGACCTCGGCCTCGGCGAGCGCCGTCTTCTCCACCACGCTCCACATCACCGGCTTGGAGCCGCGGTACAGCAGGCCGTTGGCGGCGAACTTCATCAGCTCGCGCGCGATCTGCGCCTCGGCGAAGAACGCCATGGTGGTATACGGGTGCGCCCAGTCGCCCTCGACGCCGAGGCGCTTGAATTCCTCGCGCTGCACATTGAGCCAGTGCTCGGCATAGGCGCGGCACTCCTGGCGGAACGCGATCATGGCCGCCGGATCGGTGAGGTCCGGTTTCTTCTTGTTCTTGGCGCGGTAGTGTTCTTCCTCGATCTTCCATTCGATCGGCAGCCCGTGGCAGTCCCAGCCCGGCACGTAGTTGGAATCGAAGCCGAGCATCTGCTGGCTACGCGTCACCAGATCCTTGAGGATCTTGTTGAGCGCGGTGCCGATGTGGATCGGGCCGTTGGCGTAAGGGGGGCCGTCGTGCAAGATGAATTTCTCACGCCCCTTGGAAGCGGCGCGCAATTGGTCGTACAGCCCCGCCCGCTCCCAGCGCTTGAGAATTTCCGGCTCGCGCTGCGGCAGGCCGGCGCGCATCGGGAAATCCGTCTGCGGCAGGAACAGCGTCTCGGAATAATCGCGCTTCGGCGTGGACATGGCGGGCTATGTAGCAGGCCGATTGGTTAAATGTCACCCAACATTGGAAACGCGCCGCCGGCGCGGGAAAGCGCGTCGCGTGCCTGGGCGGAATCGACCAGCATGGTGCGCTGGAGCGCCTCGATTGATTCGAATTTCTGCTCGTGGCGGATCCAGCCGATGAAGGCAACGTCGATAACCTCCCCATAAAGATCGTCGTCGAAATCGAACAGGAAGACCTCTAAGAGCGGCGCGCCGTCGTCAAACGTCGGGCGGCGGCCGAAGTTCGCCACGCCGTCGAGCCGCTTGCCCCCGACGCCGACGCGCACCGCGTAGATGCCGTGCTTGAGACCGCAGCCCGGATCGAGCCGCAAATTTGCGGTCGGAAAGCCGAGCGCGCGTCCGCGCTTGTCGCCGTGGATGACCTCGCCCGACACGAACCAGGGCACGCCCAACAGCTCCGCCGCCTCCACCACCCGACCGGCGGCGAGCGCGTTGCGCACCGCGCCCGAGGACACCGGGCGGCCCTCGTTTTCCAGCGGCGGCACGATGTCGACCGCAAAGCCGCGCTGTGCACCTTGCGCGGCCAAAAAATCGGGCGAGCCGGTGCGGTTTTTCCCGAAATGGAAATCGAAGCCGATCGCCGCGCCGCCGATGCCCAGGCGCCCGACCAGGATGCGCTCGATGAAGTCCTCGGCCGAGGTCGCGGCCAGCGCCGCGTCGAAGGTCATGACGATGGCGCCATCGAGGCCGGTCGCCGCCAACAGGCGCAGCTTGTTGCGTTCGCTCGACAACTGGAACAGCGCGTCTTGCGGCCGCAGGAACAGCCGCGGATGCGGTACGAAGGTCAGGGCCGCGGTCTTGCGGGCAAGCGACTGGGCCCGCTCGCGCGCGGCGGCGATCACTGCGCGGTGGCCGCGGTGCACGCCGTCGAAATTGCCGATTGCGATCACCGCGCCGGCGAGCGCGCCCGGGTCGATGCCCTGCGCACCCCCGCGCACCACGTGGAACCTTGGCGCGCCAGGCCTGTTCATGTGACGGCCGGATGGTTGCGGTCGGGATCGCTCACGGGGCTGTGCTCATTTTCGCGGCAGGCCGCTTGTTCGGGCGGGCATACGGTTAGCGCGCGGTTAATAAATTTTCAAATTAACCGGTTATTCAAAGGCGATTGCTAGCTTGCGCCACTGCTTCCAGGGGAGCCCATACGGGCATTTCGCCATGGCTGTCGACCTCACAATACCGGTTCTGGTGGTGGACGACTACAACACGATGGTGCGAATCATCCGCAACCTGCTCCGGCAGCTCGGCTTCGAGCACATCGACGACGCCTGCGACGGTTCGGTCGCGCTCGCCAAGATGCACGAGCGCAAATACGGCCTGGTAATCTCCGACTGGAACATGGAGCCGATGACCGGCTACGACCTGCTGCAGCAGGTGCGCAACGATCCCAGCCTCTATTCGACGCCGTTCATCATGGTGACGGCGGAATCGAAGACCGAGAACGTGATCGCGGCCAGGAAGGCGGGCGCATCGAACTACATCGTCAAGCCCTTCAACGTACAGACGCTCAAGACCAAGATCGAAGCGGTGTTCCCGGACGCCGACGCGCCGGCTGCCTGATTTCAATTCTGTCGTCCCCGCGAAAGCGGGGACCCATAACCCCTGTCTGTCCGCATCTTGATCACCGGGGTTATGGATCCCGGCTCGCGCTCGCTCCGCTCGCTTGGCCGGGACGACGAAAGTGAATTCACCACACCAGTTGCCGCATCACCGCTTTCGGCATTTCGCCGGCGGCGGCAAATGTCGCGCTCAGCGCCGCGGCGTCCGGCCGCTCGCGCCCGCCCAGCTCCTCGGCGTGAATGCCTGACGTCACGAACAGGAAATCGACACCGAGTGTGCGCGCGCCTTTCAGATCGGTGCGCACGGAATCGCCAACCGCCAGTACCTTGTCGAGTGCGATTTTGCGGCCGGCGGCGGTTTCGGCCTTTTTGAGCGCCATGTCGTAGATCGGCCGATATGGCTTGCCGGCATAGAGCACCTCGCCGCCCATGGTGGCGTAGAGATCGGCGATTGAGCCCGCGCAATAGACCAGGCGGTCGCCGCGCTCCACCACCACGTCGGGATTGCCGCAGACTAGGAATACCTTGCGCTTCAGCATGGTCTCCAGTCGGCCGCGATAGTCGTCCGGCGTCTCCACGTCGTCGTCATCGAGCCCCGAGCAAACCACATAGCCCGCGCTCTCCAGCGGCGCGAAACGCACGTCGAGTCCGGTAAAGATGGAGCGGTCGCGCTCGGGGCCCATGTGGAACAGGCTTTGGCCGCGGCGTGCCTCAATCACGCTGCGGGTGACGTCGCCGGAGGAGACGATGGCGTCGTAGGTCTCCGGGGGAACGTGCAGCCTTGCGAGCTGGCGGCCGACCTGCTCGCTCGGTCGCGGTGAATTGGTGATCAGCACCACCACGCCGCCGCGCGCGCGCATGCGCATGAGCGCGTCGCACGACTCGGGGAACGCGGCGACGCCGTTATGCACCACGCCCCAAACATCGCACAGCAGCGCGTCGTAGCCGGGCGCAAGCTGGGAGAAATGCGCAATCAGGGACGGCAGGGCGGCGCTCATGGCAAGAGACTATAGCGCAGCCGCTCAGCCGATGCCGCCCGCCGCGGTAGCGATGAACGGACTCGCCGTATCGCTGGCCGGCTTTGCCGCATCGGCCGCGCCCGCGCCCGTCTGCAAAGCCTCGGCCCGCACAGGCCGCGGGGCTGAGAACAGGAAGCCCTGCCCGAAGCGCACGTCGTAGTCGAGCAGGTCGATTACCACGCCCTCGGCTTCGATGCGCTCGGCGATGAGATCGATACCCGAGCGCGCCAAGAGATCGGCGAGATCTTCCGCGTGGATATCGCTCTGCGCGCCTTTCGACTGGCCGAGCAGAAGGCTGGCCGGCACTTTCAGGTGGCGGAACCAACGATCGGCCAGGTCTTTCGGCTCCATGCGCAGGTCGGAAACGTGATCCATGGAGAAACGGAAGCCGCGCTCGGCGAGCGCCGCCAGGCTTTCCTGCTCGATCGGCCCGAACAAGCGATAGGCGTTCTGGCTGAATTCGAAGATCAGCGAGGGCGCCAGCGCGCGATTGGCGTCCATGAAATCAAGGTACTGCTTGAAGTAGGCGGGATCGGTCAGCGTCCTCGCGCTGATATTGCAGAACAAGGCGACGTCGCGGCTCTTCAGTTGCAGGCGGCGGAGCACCTGCACGCAGCGGAACGCCAAAAGATTGTCGATCTTCGGCAGCAGCCCGACGCTTTCGGCGATGTCGATGAAGTCGACGGCCGGAATGACTTCGCCGTCCTCGGTACGCAGCCGCGACAACGCCTCGTAGGAACGAACCTTGCGCTGCGGTAGGGTGACGATCGGCTGCAAATAGAGATCGATGCGGCCGGCATCGATCGCCTTGATGACCTGATCGGCGATATCTTCGCGGCTCATGCCCTGGAAGCTGCGCCCGCCGCCGACGGCATCGCTCTCGCTCAAATTGAGCGCATTGTCGAGCGCGGACGCGACGGCAGCCGGTATCGGCGCGGCTGCCGGCGCCGGCCCGCCACCCTGATTCTGCAGGGCGGTGGCATGGGAGGCGACCGTTTCGGCGATCTGGCGCACCAGCACGCCGAGCTCGCCGATCTCGCGCGACAGCGGCTCGACGGCGCCACGCGCGCGCTCTACCCCCTTTTCGACTCGGGGTTCAATGGCATTGAGCCGACGGGAAATCTCCACCACCTGGCGAGCGAGGTCGGCGGTGCCGCGCGACAAATCGGCGATCTGGTGGCCGAGCGCGCGGCGGTCGCGCAGGCGGCTGTTGACGGTGCTGTACAACATCATGGCGGCCAGCACCGCCACCGCGATGATCGCCGAGCTGCGGATATCGATCCCGAACGCGATATAGAGCACGGCGCCGACCGATGCAGCGATGAGCACCATGCAGACCGCGATGAAGATGGCGCTGATGCGGACCATGCGACGATTCCTGGGCGGCCTGCGCCGGGCAGACACGATCTTAGGCCGGCGGACCCGATTCGCCCTGCCGGGCAACAATGTTCATGAGACGCTGTGTCCGCGCAACCTTGAAGTCCTGATATGATAACGGCAATTCGCCCCGCGGGGCAGCAACTTGAGGCCCCATGGCACCTGGAAACGCGGCATTATCGGCATCCGGCCACTCCGGCCGGCTGGCCTGGCTAGCCGCCTCTCCGGGGCGGGCTTTCGCCGCTTTCTTAGGGCTGCACGCCGCGGTCTGGACCGCGTTGCCGGCGCTGCTTTATCCCAACCTGCCGCTCGACCTGATCGAGGCGCTGATCTACGGGCGTGAGTGGCAGCTTGGCTATGACAAGCTGCCGCCCCTGCCCTGGTGGCTGGTGCAGATCGCCTACCGGCTGGTGGGGCACGACTTCGCCTATTACCTGCTGGCCGAATTAGCCGTGGTGGCGGCCTTCGCCCTGGTTTATGCAACGGCACGGCCGCTGGTCGGGGCGACCGGTGCGCTCGTTTCAGTGCTGATCATCGACGGCCTGCATTACCTCAACTACAACGCCGCCAAATTCAACCACGACGTCATCCAGCTACCGTTCTGGGCGCTGGCGGGCTTTGCCTTCCACCGCGCGCTGCGCCGCCGCCAGCTCACCGACTGGCTGCTGCTCGGGCTGGCGCTGGGGCTATCGCTTTGGGCAAAATATTTCGTGGTGGTGCTAGCGGCGCCAATGGCCCTGTTCGTGCTGGTCGACCGCGACGCGCGCAAGGTGTTCACCACACCGGGTCCCTACATTGCGGGCGCGCTGGCGCTGATCACGGTGGCACCGCATTTGGTGTGGCTGGTGAAGACCGATTTCCTGCCGCTGGCCTATGCCGAGCACCGCGCGGTGCTGCCGCGCGGCTGGTACGACCATCTCTGGCATCCACTGCAATTCGCGGCCGGCCAATTGTTTTTCATAATTCCGTCGCTGCTGATCGCGGCGCCACTGTTCGTCGCGCGCCGCAAGACAGACGAGACGGCAGCCGAACCGCAGGCAGACAGCTTCGATTACCGCATCGTGACCTGGCTCACCTTCGGCCCAGTCGCAACGATACTGGCGATGTCGGGGTTAAGCGGTCGCGGCGTGATCGCCATGTGGGGCTATCCGCTCTGGCTGTTCCTCGGCCTGTGGCTGGTGCTGAGCGCCCGCCGCCTGATCGAGGGATTGCTGCTGGCGCGCATCGTTGCCACCTGGGCCATCGTGTTTGTGTGCCTGGCACTCGCCTTCTTCACCAATTACGACGTGATGCCGCGCTTCGACCACCGCTACCGGGCGGTGTTCTTCCCGGGCGGTAGCCTCGGGCGCGAGATCTCGCAGCGCTACCAATCGGCGACCGGCAAGCCGCCGGCTTACGTGATCGGCACCATGTGGGACGGCGGCAATCTCGCGCACTATTCGCCGAGCCAGCCGCGCGTTCTGGTCGATGGCGAACCCAAGCGCGCACCGTGGATCGATCTTGCCGATCTGAAGCGCCGCGGCGCGGTGGTGGTATGGACCACCGGCGATCCGCACGCCCTGCCGAAACAGTTTGAGACGGTCGCAGCCGGCGCTCTGCTGCAGCCGCCGCTGAAGCTTCCCTACCGGCGCGGGCCCGGAAATGTCACGGTGGGCTGGGCAATCCTCAAGCCGCAGCGATGAGCGTCTTTGCTTGCCGCCCGTTTTCCACAGCGGCGGAATTTCCGTTACGGGTCGAGTTTATTGCAGTAGGCCGTTGAAGGTTGTCGTACACAGTGATTCTGCCACTCTGCCACGCTCTATTGTACTGCGCTCGCGTTAAACCATCGCGCCGGGAACCAACGATCGCGATATGGCTTCCAATCAAGATTTTGCGATGCAACCGGGGGCATGCGTAGGCCTCGTATTGCCCGGCGGTGGCGCACGTGGCGCCTATCAAGTCGGCGTCTTGAAAGCGATTTCAGATCTTATTCCCGTTGACCGAAATCCATTTCCGGTTGTCGTTGGTGCGTCCGTGGGCGCAATCAATGCCGCGGTCATTGGTTGCCGCGCGGACGAATTTAAAACAGCTGCCAGGTCACTTGTCGTGATGTGGTCGCAGCTCCGTACGAAAAATGTGTATCGGACCGATCTTGCAACGATCACAGCGTCCGCCCTGCGCTGGCTGTTTTCATTGGCCTCCGGCGGGCGGGGCATTACCAATCCAAAATCGTTTTTGGATAATGAACCGCTGGCACGGCTTCTGAACCGTCAGCTTGATTTGTCGCTTCTAAGCGATGCAATCGAGAAGAACCAATTGCGGGCGATCGGTATTACCGCATCAAGCTACAGCCGCGGCATAGCGATCACATTTATCGAAGGGCGCAGCGACATAGCGGAGTGGCAACGCGCGCGCAGACACGGTCTACGGTGCCGCCTCACAGTCGACCACATTCTGGCATCGGTGTCGCTTCCGTTCATGCTACCGGCACACCGCGTCGGATCCGAATATTTTGGCGATGGTTCATTGCGGCTGACCGCTCCACTCAGCCCAGCCATTCGGCTTGGCGCGGACCGCATCCTGGTTGTTGGCATACGGGATCTCAAAAGAGACCAAGCCCCGGACACAGCCGTTCCATATCCTACTTTGGGTAATCTTGCGGGATATATGCTCGATCTCATTTTCATGGATAATCTCGATGCCGACATCGAACGATTGCAACGCATCAACAATACCCTGTCATTGCTTGATCCAGATAAACGCGTGGAAACCCGGCTGCGCAAAATTGACGTCATGACCATAGAGCCGTCCCAAGACCTGCGCACAATTGCAGGACACCACGCGCATGAAATGCCAACGACGATCCGAATGCTCATGCGCGGGATTGGCGCCTGGGACAAGGAGTGGCGTTTGGCCAGTTATTTGCTGTTCGAGCCACCGTATATCCAAGAGCTAATCGAACTTGGCTATCAGGACGCGATGACGCGCCGTGAAGAACTTCTAGAATTTCTGCATTTTCGATGACTGCGCTTCTAATCAATGGTGACAAATATTCGCCAACGCCGCACGAGATTTACCCAGCACCGATTAGCGGTCATCCAATGGATGACCGCATCGATTCTTGATGAGTTCGGCAGATCAGCGACTATCGCGAATAAATCTATTCGCTCAAGCCGCGTCGCGGTTGTCGGCGGCCATTTCCCCGCTTGCCGTCGCCGCGTCGCGGTTTTCGGCGGTCATTTCGCCGCCGGCCGTCGCCTCGCCCAAGCCAATGGCGCTGAGCAGCTTCTCGATCTCAAAACGCGCGCTGGCGTGCGACAGCGTCGGGCGCGTGCCGAGCGTGCGCTCGTTGAGATCGTCCATGGCGGTCAATCCGCGCGGATAAAATTCGCGGAAAACCACCCGTTCGGCCAGCCCATCGATGCAGCGAAAATCCAGCCTTCGCGAAAGTTCCTGCAAGCCCTCGCCCACCTGCCGCTTGTTGCGCGAGCA
>Ga0307429_1000043_pt1 | contig 91664 bp, 93 predicted proteins | sample SalMarWE160230MG_FD_202151 | JGI IMG/M metagenome (GOLD analysis project Ga0307429, IMG submission 202151) | Salt marsh sediment microbial communities from the Plum Island Ecosystem LTER, Massachusetts, United States - WE1603-230 | ecosystem: Environmental > Aquatic > Marine > Intertidal zone >... | reverse complement strand
GCATTCGCAACGTTGAAGGGGTAATAAAACTCGAGCCAGCTAAAGTCATGATAGGCAAAGTACCCAATGTGCAGGGTGGAGGTTCCAGGAGCACCGACCTTGCCCGATTGGAAAGGGAGGTAAAGAAAGCGAGGCTGGTGGGAGCAATGGGCACGGAAGCCCTGGTAGCGTTGACGCAGATAGGTGTAAAGCCTGCTTACGTTCATGGCGTCCGGGAAGCAGCCATAGAGGCAGCTTACTGTAGCCTGTCTTTCCTGGTTGTCTGTAGTGAGGACAAGATTTCAATTTTGGTGCAGAGATTGGAAGAGGAAAATCTAGATTATGAGATTGTTGACCTGAGGAAACGATAGGTAATCCTTTCCTTCTTAATCGCATATCCCTCTGAACTGCAAAATTTTCTCAAATATTGCCCTGAAATCCCTTGACATTTTATCCTGCAGTATTTAAAATATAGAAAACAAGTGCACTTGTATAAAATAAAGTAATTTTGTGTAAAGGGAGGTAAAATGAGTCGCATGAATATGTCTTAAGTAAACTCAGTTGTATAAAATAAACTAATGTTGTATAAAAGGAGGGAAAATTGAGTCGCATGAAAAGGTCTTGTAAACAAATCTTTACCCGGGGCACAAACTGGTTCCTGGCACTTTTGACCATAGCGCTTGTCCTGACAGGCTGCAGCCCTACCGAGCAGACACCAACAGAATATGTATTTGATGACCTGGGGAGGCTGGTCGCCATCAACGGAACACCCCAAAGAATCATCTCCCTGGCTCCCTCTAACACCGAGATTTTGTTTGCTCTGGGTCTGGGGGATAAGGTGGTGGGAGTGACAGATTTGTGCAATTACCCTCCGGAAGCTCTGAACAAGACAAAGGTAGGGGGATATACCACACCAGATGAAGAGACGATACTTGCTCTTAACCCTGACCTCGTACTAGTTGCATACGGTACTCCTATAGATGTTATCAATAGTTTGGACGGGCTGGAGCTCACAGTGTTTTGTATAGAGACTATTAGTTTAGTTGACTTGCTTCATGATATTAGAACAGTAGGGGAAATAACCGATAATGAAGTGGAGGCCCAGGCACTTACATCTGAACTGGCAGTAAGAATTCAAGCAGTAACCAGTCAGACAGAAGAATTAGAAGAAAGACCAAGGGTTTTCCATATCATCTGGAATGACCCAATATGGACTGTTGGCTCAGGGACTTTCGAGAACGTGCTAATTGAAAAGGCAGGTGGGGTGAACATCTGTCAAAATAGCACCGGTTATACAACAATCTCAATTGAAGAGGTTGTGGCCCGCAACCCCGAAGTAATTATCACCCCTACCGGCCATGGACCAGGGGGAGAATATATATATGAGTGGGCAATGAACTCGACCGCGCTTAACACTACTGACGCAAGAAAAAATGACAGGGTCTATAAAGTCGATCAAGACTTAGTTCAACGCCCGGGTCCCAGACTGGTCAAAGGCTTAGAGTGGTTTGCCTATTTCATTCACCCCGAGATATTCGAGGAGCCTGAGGATTAGCTAAGTGAAGGTTTTTTCCTCCTGGAGCGGGGGTAAGGAATGTGCCCTGGCGACGTATAAGGCAATTTCCCAGGGGCACGAAGTCCTATATCTGCTTAACTTTATCTCCGAAGATGGCAAGAGGTCGAGGTCCCACGGGATTAAAGCCAGTGTTTTAGCTTTGCAAGCAGAAGCCATCGGCATCCCTCTCATCCAGGTGAAGACGTCATGGGAAAATTATGAAGAGAACTTTAAGAAGGTTGTCAGGGAACTCAAGGATAAAGGTATCGAAGGAGGCGTGTTCGGTGATATGGACTTGGAAGAGCATCGGGAATGGGTAGAAAGGGTATGTAGCGAGATAGGGATAAAGGCGTTTTTGCCCCTCTGGGGGATAAAGGCAGAGGAGCTAATTGAGGAATTCCTTAAATTGAAATTCAAAGCTATGGTGATAGCCACTAGATTAGAGGAGGGCTTGCTAGGAAAAGTTCTAGATAAAGCCCTTGTAAGGCAAATCAGCAAACTTGGCTCCCATCCCTGTGGTGAAAATGGCGAATATCACACCTTCGTCACCGAGGGGCCCATTTTCAGAAAAGCACTCAAGGTTACCAGGGGTGAAAGAAAAAAGAGAGATAACGTATGGTTCTGGGAAATCTCGGCTGAGTTACAATAAAAAGGAGAACTGAAATGAAAGAGAAAGGCTTAATTCAAGTTTATACCGGGGACGGCAAGGGAAAGTCCACTGCCGCTATTGGTCAGGCAGCCCGCGCTGCCGGGCATGGTTTCAAGGTCGGCTTAGTCTCTTTTTTTAAAGACCCTGAGGCATTCGGGTACGGTGAACATAAATCCCTGGAAAAGCTGGGGATAAAGACTTTCCTTTTCGCTAAGAAACATCCTTACTTCTACAAGGAACTGAATCCTGACGATGTCCGCCAGGAATGCTCCAGGGGGTTGGAATTTATTAAGGAGCTTTTCCAGGACCCATCCTGGGATATGCTGATTCTGGATGAGATAAACATTGCCATGCGTGACGGCTTTCTGAAAGAAGAAGAGGTTCTTTCTCTTTTGGAGACCAAGCCCGAAAAGTTGGAGCTTGTCTTAACCGGTCGGGGCGTCACAGAAAAAATTATAGGAAAGGCAGATCTGGTCAGCGAGGTGAGGGAAGTTAAGCATCCTTATAGTCAAGGAATAAAAAGTCGGGAAGGCGTCGAATATTAGAGGCTGTTTAAAAATGTAGTGCGAGGCTTTAACCTCGCACTACACGACCCTAAAGGGTCGCACTACAAAAATTCGGAGGTAAAGGGCTTGAAAAATGCCCGCAAATGGACGGAAAATCAAAATTAGACAGCCTCACATATATCAAAAAAGATGGCACGTACTGTACCTGAGCTGTTTAGTGAACCTGTGATCCCTTTTGCCATTCGCTGGCAAAGTAGAGTTTACTCATTATTGGGGCTTACTGCACTGCTTGTAGTGGTAGTCGTGTTTGCCACTACTTTGGGAAGCGTTCCTATACCCTTTTCCAGTACTTTTCAAGTCCTTCTCTCTCAACTACCCTTCGTTCATATTACCCCTTCTTCCCCCGAAATTTTTGGAGCTCCGTTGAGCCTGGAAATCCTTGAAAAAATAATTCTGTATATCAGGCTGCCGCGCGTATTTCTGGCAGGTTTAGTAGGAGCAGCCCTGGCAGTAGCCGGAGCCACTTATCAAGGACTGTTTCGTAATCCTCTGGCTGACCCTTACCTTTTAGGTGTGGCCTCCGGAGCTGGACTGGGGGCTACCATTGCCATACTCACTCCTTTCACACTAGCCTGGATGGCTTTTGGGGCAGTGCCATTATTCGCCTTCATTGGTGCCGTAGGCGCCGTGGCTGTGGTCTACTTGCTGGCTCGTGTCGGCAAAACCCTGCCAGCCACTACGCTTATACTGGCTGGAGTAGCTATGAGTGCTCTTCTGTCTTCCATCACCTCTTATCTCATGACCATTTCCGGTGAAGACCTACATGGGATTGTATTCTGGCTGCTGGGTGGACTTTACCTGACTGAATGGTCTGAGGTGTGGACGGTCCTCCCTTGTGTATTAGCGGGCCTTGCAGTCATCTGGATTCATGCCCGACCGCTCAATGTAATGCAGCTTGACGAAGAGCAGGCCCAGCAACTGGGCATCAATGTGGAAAGGGTTAAGCTCATACTACTGGCTGCTGCTACCCTCATTACTTCCTCAGCGATTTGCTTCACTGGACTTATCGGTTTCGTCGGCATACTTATCCCTCATGCAGTGAGGCTTATCTGGGGGCCGGACTACCGGTTTTTGCTCCCTCTATCCACACTGGTTGGCGCCATCTTCCTCATCCTTGCCGACACTTTAGCCCGTACCATAATTCCCCCTACGGAGATTCCGGTAGGAATAATTACTGCTTTCTGCGGAGTACCTTTCTTTCTTTACCTATTGCGGAGAAGAAAGGGGCTTGCTTTCTTTTGAAAGGATAGGTCACCATGATTGAGCTGGATAATGTCAGCCTGGGCTACAACCATCGAGCCATCTTGCACAATGTAAACATGAAGGCCGGGCCCGGCCAAGTACTGGGGCTGGTTGGCCCCAATGGCTCGGGAAAGTCAACATTAATCAAGGGAATGACCCGGGTAATAGACCTATTCTCCGGGCATATCTCGATTGACGGTCGCGATATAAAAACTATTAAGCGAGACGAACTGGCTCGCCTTGCTGCCACAGTGCCGCAAAGCCCGGCCTTGCCCGGGGCTTTCACTGCTTTTGAAGTAGTGCTTATGGGACGGACGCCTCACCTCGGGCTTCTTCGCTACGAGGGAGGAAAGGACCTGGCCATCGCCTGGCAAGCCATGGAGGCAACGCATACCCAATCCTTCGTTGAGCGCAGAGTAAGTGAGCTCTCAGGAGGAGAGAGACAGAGGCTTATTATTGCCCGGGCACTAACCCAGCAGCCAAAGGCTATGCTCCTTGACGAGCCAACTGCCAATCTGGATATAAACCATCAAGTCGAGATTCTCAATTTGGTCAAGAGTCTTTGCCTGGAGCAAAGTTTGACCGTCATTATCGCTTTACATGATTTGAACTTGGCTGCTCAATACTGCGATTGGATGGTCATGCTAAATGGAGGGAAAGTTTACGCTGAAGGCACGCCACTCGACATACTCACAGCGCCGAATATCAAGAAGGTTTACGGAGCCGAAGTATGTGTTTACCCCCACCCCATTAATAAATTGCCCACCACTCTTATCACAGCAGGAGGGAGTCATAAAAGCGCTGCGCCAAGCGGACATCTCCCATCGTCGTGACTCCGAGGCTCGCTATCTAAGCCGTTCCTTGGCAAGGAGATAGAAAAGGAGCATAAATGAACAATTCTTTATCGCAAGTGCTAAAGCGGATAAAGCCTCTAGATAGTAAGGCGATAGAAGCTGCCAAAGTTCGCCAGAATGAACTAACCAAACCAAAGGGTAGCTTAGGACGACTTGAGGAGGTATCTATCAGGATAGCTGGTATCAAGGGCAAGATAGTTCACGGTTTTGAGCATAAAGCTATTGTGACCATGGCTGCTGACCACGGTGTGGTAGAAGAAGGAGTGACCCTCTACCCCCAAGAGGTTACGAAGCAGATGGTATTTAACTTCCTCAACGGTGGCGCTGGTATAAATGTTCTTGCCCGATTTGTCGGTGCTCGCGTCGTCGTGGTTGATATGGGTGTGGTCGGGGGATTTGAGCCACATCCCGATCTCGTCTGCAAGATGATAGATTTCGGCACCAGAAATATGACCAAAGGCCCGGCTATGACCCGTCAACAGGCGCTGGATGCCATCGAGGCCGGGATTACAGTAATTGAGGCTGAGATAGCTAAAGGGCTCGACATCATAGGCACCGGGGATATGGGCATTGGCAATACCACTGCCAGTAGTGCCATAGCTGTTGCTATTACAGGTGAGCCGGCAGAGAAGGTCACCGGACGAGGTGAAGGACTCGATGATGAACAACTGGTGCACAAGGTCAAGGTGGTTCAGAAAGCTTTGGACATCAACAAGCCTGATTCTCGAGACCCCATAGATGTGTTAAGCAAAGTTGGTGGCTTTGAAATTGGCGGGCTGGCAGGAGTTATGCTTGGGGCAGCAGCACGTCGTATACCTGTGGTCATTGATGGCTTTATTTCAGGAGCTGCTGCGCTTATTGCCACCGGGCTTGCACCAGGGTTGAAGGATTATCTCATCGCCGCCCACCTTTCTGTTGAGAGTGGGCACAAGGTATTATTGCAGCACCTGGGATTGACTCCCATTCTAAGTCTGGAGATGCGCCTTGGTGAAGGAACCGGGGCAGCACTAGGCATAGTGATTGTGGAGGCAGCGGTGAAAACCTTAGCTGAAATGGCGACTTTCGCTGAAGCTGGCGTTTCAGAAGCCCAGAAAGAAGCTGAATAGATGAGATTTTGGATTGCCTGGCAATTTCTTACCATAATCCCCTCCCCGCCTCGCTATCGAGTGTATAGCGCTGAGGACTTAGGACGCTCAATAAGCTTCTTCCCGATAGTAGGACTCTTTCTTGGCCTGGTGCTATTTGGGCTTGACTGTCTGCTGGGATTATTTCTGCCTCCCATTGTCGTGAGCATCTTGCTTGTTATTGCTCTGGTAATCCTTACGGGGGCACTCCATCTCGACGGCTTTGTCGATACCTGCGATGGGCTTGTGGTCAGAAGCTCAGCTTCCGATAAATTAAAAATTATGGCTGATACTCAAGTAGGCGTGTTTGGAGTGGTTGGGGGTTCTTGCCTCATCTTGGCCAAGTTTGCCGCTTTATTCGCCTTGCCGGAGGGGTTACGCGCAAGTGCCCTGATACTCATGCCCGTTTTGAGTCGCTGGGGAATGGTCTACGCTATTTATGCCTTCTCCCCCGCCAAGAAAGAGGGGCTGGGCTGGGCTGCCAAGCAAAAGACAAACTGGAAAGGGATGGCAGCAGCAACAATACTTGCTTTAGTTATGGCATTCGCCTTGCTGAACTGGTGGGGAGCAGCGCTATTGGCAGCGCTTTGCCTCATTCTCTGGGCGGCCTCAAAGTATCTCTATTCCAAATTTGGAGGACTTACCGGGGACAATTATGGAGCTATAAACGAGTTTGCCGAGGTGGTCGTACTCATTCTCGCTTTTATAATTGCTGAATTAGGAGGCGCCAGTTGGTGGGGGTCACTCCTGTAAGAAAGGAACAGTCAGTCTCATGGCTAAGAAATTTATCCTAATCCTTGGTGGAGCTCGCAGTGGAAAAAGCACATTTGCTCAAAGCCTGGCAAAAAGGCTCAAAGAGAGTGTGCTCTTTGTGGCTACCGGGGAGCCCCTCGATGAAGAAATGGCTTCAAGGATTGAGGAGCACAAGAGGATGCGTCCCAAGAACTGGCGAACTTTAGAAATTGATATCAAAGTGGGTCAAAAGTTGCAAGGCCAGATTAAAGATGCTGATGTAGTCCTTCTCGATTGCCTAACTCTGCTCGTCTCTAATATCTTAACCAAGGAAGGTGAGGCGCCCTCTCGTCGCCAGACGCACAGCGCCGAAGCAATCTCCGAAGCAGAAAAGCAGGTCATGGCTGAGATGGAAGACTTAATTGACTGTATTGACAAACATGACGGCAATTTTATAGTAGTCTCCAACGAAGTAGGCCTGGGCTTGGTGCCGGATAACAAGCTGGGGCGAGTCTATCGAGACCTCCTGGGCAAAGCCAATCAACTTCTGGCCCGACACGCCAGCGAGGTTTACTTCATGGTCTCCGGCATCCCCATGAAGATAAAGGGGTAGCCCTCTTATCCATTATTGCGAGCGAAGCAAAGCAACTTCATAGCGCTCAGGCAAGCTCCGCGAGGAAAATCTCTAAAGGTGTTCCTCCAATGGGCGGGAGAAGCCGCAGGTGCGGCAGTGGTACTTGCCCATGCCTGCTCCACAGCAGGGACAGCTTTTTACCTCACCCCATCCCTCTCCAGTAAATGGAGAGGGAGCCGAGGGTGAGGCTTTGGGAATCTTCCCCACAACCTCGTTATAGATACGCCAGTAAAAGAAGTGCTCTTTGTTTATGAACTTTATGTCAACTTCTTTTCTTGCTGATTGGAATTCTTCATCTGTGACCATATTATTTATTATTTCGTGCAGCTTGGTGGAGCCAGAGCCGTACTCTATGGGCTCCTTTCTCCGCCACACTATCTCCGGCGGAATCAAACCTTCAAAGCTCTTCCTCAGGATATACTTCCCTACCCCATCTCTGACCTTAAGCTCCGGGCTTATTTCCAGGGCAAAGCGAACAAAATCCTCATTGAGGAAGGGCTGTCTTATTTCAACGCCCAGAGCCCTGCCAAGATAGCCGGCTGAGAAGTGCCAGTTTTGTGAGAGCCTTCTTACATATCTTTCCAGGTCTTCAGAAAGAAGCTCCACCATATAAGAGTAGCCGGCGAAAAGCTCATCGGCTCCGTCACCGGTCATGACGGAACTAATTCCACTTTCTCTAGCCAGCTTAAGGGCAAAATATATGGAAAGGTCATTGGGCAGGGCGAGGTCGAAGGTTTTCAGTATTCTTATAACCTCGGGAAGTGTGGCAAGCGCTTCTTCCGTTGTGAATTCCATTTTCTTATGCTGTATTCCCAGGAGCTTGGAAATCTTTTCTGAATAACTCAGGTCAGATGCCAGGGAGTCTTTCAACGCCACTGTGAAGCCCACGCTCGGCCTGGCTACAAAAGCCAGAATGCCAGTATCGACCCCTCCTGATAGGAGCATGCCATCTGCTCTGCTTCTCTCCACAGCTTCCTTAAGCTTACCCCTTAACTGTTCACAAAGGTCCATATTGACGGGTCCTTTTGCACCTATAATAACATTTCCCCCACATCTCAGATTTTTGACCATTAATAATTCCACGCTCGCATTTTTGACATAGTTCCCTACATTATGCTAAAATACATTTGTTAGGCAAGAATAGTCGATGCCTAGCAAGGAGGTGAGGCATGACACGAAGAGAGGCTTGGTTATGCCGATGGATGTTTCCCGATCGGAGCTCTCCGGCAACGTAAGTAGGAGTTGACTTCGATAGTTAAGACGCGTTGCTTGAGAGCAGTTGGAAGCCCTGAGCTCTTCGTCTGTAAAGCAAGGTTCCCAAGAAGGGGCAACGGCAGTTCAGCCGTAAGCTGAAGTGGAAGAGTAGGGGTGATTTAAAAACTGAATAGCAATATTCAGGAGCGAGCTTCAAAATTTGAAGCTCGCTCTTCTTATTATCTGTTATGCCACTTTGGCATCCTTCATTTGAATAGACGGAAGACAAGGTTCAGAATGAGGGTGAGCTATCTTTAGTGTAATCTGGCTTGTATAATACTGGTAAGGAAGGAGAGGGTGAGGGCATGATTACCTCATACAGCCGAGAGTTAATGCTAGGTATCCCCCAAGGAACCTTGATTGACCTAGAGACCACCGGCCTTGATATGGGTCACGATGAGATAGTGCTTTTTGGCTACATTCAAGGGAGCCACCTTGAGATAATTTGCCGGAGTTCGCAAGAAGAAGCGCCGTTTATTGCTCAGCTTGCTGAACTCGTCCCGACGCTCTCCAAGCCATTTTACGCCTACAATCTCTCCTTCGAGAAGGGATTTCTTCAAGCTAAAGGGATTGATATAGAAGGGATCGACTTATTTCAGCCCTGGAAGGAAAAGGCTGATGCACTTTACCTCAAGTGGCCTAAGTTGGACGAGCTTTTTTCTCACGCGGAGCACTATTTTAATGAGCCAGTGATAAGCGGCAGAGATGTCCCTTTGCTATGGCAAAGATTCCTTTACACAGAGGATGACAACTATTTGCAGCAAATCATAAAGCACAATGAGTCTGACCTTCTTAGAGAGCTATATTTGCTAGTGTATTATCGAGATAGCTACAAGGTTTAAGGGGGTCAGGAAGCCGGGCATTGAGAATGCTGATGGCTTTTTCTGCCCGGGCAGCTTGGGTGCGCGGGCTTTCTGCAAAGTCCCGTGAAATAGCTTTACAGTTCATGGTAGAATAGAAGCTAAACCGGAAGGTATTATGAAAAGGATTGGGGTCTTAACCAGCGGCGGTGACGCTCCAGGGATGAATGCCTGCATCAGGGCTATCGTTCGCTACGGGGTTAGCCGGAGGCTGGAGGTCGTGGGAATTCGCCGAGGATACCGAGGCATACTGGAGGAGGACTTTATAAAGTTAGGCAACAGGTCGGTAGCCAATATTATCCACCGTGGGGGCACTTTCTTGGAAACAGCTCGCTGTGAGGAAATGAAGACCGCGGAAGGCATAAGGAAGGCAGATGGAATTCTGCAACGGAACGGCATTGAGGGATTGATAACTATAGGCGGGGATGGCACCTTTCGCGGTGCAGCAGCCCTGGCTGAAGCCGGAGACGTAAAGGTGATTGGTATTCCAGTCACCATAGATAACGATGTCTATGGCACTGACTATGCTATTGGCTTCGATACCGCCATAAATACGGCTTTGGATGCCATAGATAAGATAAGAGACACTGCGGGGTCGCTACAACGTCCCTTCTTCATCGAGGTCATGGGAAGACAGAGGGGATTTATTGCCCTGGAGGTAGGAATTGCTGGCGGAGCCGAGAATATCTTGATTCCGGAAGTAGAGACGAAAATAGAACAACTTTGCCTTGATATAAGGCAAAGCTTCAAAAGAGGTAAGAAATCCTCCATCGTGATAGTTGCCGAAGGAGATGAGGCAGGCGGTGCGTTTTCAATTGCTCAGCAGGTATGGGAGAGATTAAGGTTGGAGTACCGAATTTGTGTGCTGGGACATATCCAAAGAGGCGGCTCCCCTACAGCCAGGGATAGAGTTCTCGCCAGCAAGTTAGGAGCAGCAGCCGTGGATGCCTTGCTCGATGGGAAATCAGGTTACATGGTGGGGGAGCTGAAGGGAGAGATAGTATTCACTCCGCTAAGGGAAACCTGGGAGAAAAGGAAGAAATTGGATAGCAACCTGTTACAGTTGGTCAAGGTATTAGCTGGGTAGTAAATTAAAAAGGCTTGAGCTTGCTTCTATCTATCTTTGTATTGTTCTTCTCAGAGAACGCCCCCGGTTAACCTGCTGTACACCTCACGATATCTTTTTGATGTTCCCTCTATTACCTCCGGTGGCAACATAGGCGCTGGCGGTTCTTTATTCCATCCTGAAGCTGAAAGCCAGTCACGAACAAACTGCTTATCGAAACTGGGTTGCGAGTAGCCAACCTTGTATTGGCTAACATCCCAGAAGCGACTTGAGTCTGGCGTTAGTAGCTCATCGATAAGGGCTAATTGACCATTGATGAAACCAAACTCGAATTTGGTATCGGCAATTATTATGCCCCTTGTCCTGGCATAATCCCGAGCATAGCCGTAGATAAGCAGGCTCTTTTGTTCTAATTCCCCAAAAAGGTTTTCAATGCCAAGGTCTTTTATGTCTTTATCGGTTAAAGGGCGGTCATGCTCCGTTTCGCCCTTGGTAGTGGGGGTAAAGATAGGTTGCGTCAACTCCTGGCTTTCTTTCATTCCCGAGGGCAAATGGATATGGCCAACCTTTCCAGTCTCTTTATACTCTACCCATGCTGAACCAGATAGATAGCCCCGAACAACGCATTCTACAGGTATGCGCTCAGCCTTAGCCACAAGCATAGAGCGGCCGATAAGAGAATCCGGCAACTCCCCCGGCTGGCTTGAGAGATTCTTCACTTCGTTCAGAACAACTCCGACAGAGTCGGAGCTATCGATTACCTTGCTAAGATGATTAGGGAGGATATGGGCTGTTTTCTCGAACCAGAAGGCAGAAAGCCGATTAAGAACCTTTCCTTTGTCAGGGATGCCGCAGGGCAGGACAACATCGAAGGCCGAGATGCGGTCGGTGGACACGATGAGTAGTTTATCGCCTAAATCATAAACATCTCTTACCTTGCCACGGCGAAATAAAGGTAGAGGTAGATTGGTTTCCAATAATACAGACATATTTAACCCAGGTTAGATAGCACGTGGGGCTAGACTTTCTGCACCAGCCTGCTTCGCCTTCCTTGCCTCGCTTAACCCTAGCCGCTCAAAGACCTCATCTACATGCTTCAGATAATAGCCATAATCAAATATAGAGCTCAGTTCTGCTTTGCTCAAATGAGCTGTTACCCGCCTGTCTGCTTCAAGCAAACTCAGAAAGTCTTTCTTCTTTTCCCAGGCCTTCATGGCATTATCCTGGACCATTTTGTAAGCTTCTTCTCGTGTTAGACCTTTATTTATTAAAGCAATGAGTACTCTCTGGGAGAAGACCAGCCCCCGGGTAAGCTCGATGTTACGACGCATATTTTCCGGATAAACCTTGAGTCCTTTCATTATTGAGGTAAATGTAGATAACATGTAATCAACTGCCAGACAGGAATCAGGTAGGATAATTCGCTCTGTGGAGGAGTGGCTGATGTCACGTTCGTGCCATAAGGCGATGTTCTCCAGAGAAGTTAAAGCATGGCCTCTTATTAATCTGGCCAGTCCGCAGATACGCTCACAAAGCTCGGGATTTCTTTTGTGGGGCATCGCCGAGGAGCCCGTTTGCCCTTCTTCAAAAGGCTCTTCAACTTCCCGGACTTCCGTTCGCTGGAGACCTCTAATCTCGGTGGCAAATTTCTCCAGGGAACTGGCGATAATAGCCAAAGTGGTCAGGAATTGGGCATGGCGGTCACGTTGAACTATCTGGCTTGATATTGGAGCTGGAGCAAGCCCTAACTTAGCACAAGCTATTTTTTCAACCTGAGGAGGCACAGTAGCATAAGTGCCTACTGCTCCCGATATTTTGCCCACAGAGATATTTTTCTTAGCCTCAGCCAGCCTTTGAGCATTACGCTTCATCTCTTCAATCCACAGTGCCATCTTCAAGCCCAAGGTAATAGGCTCAGCATGAACGCCGTGGGTTCGCCCCATCATAATGGTGTATTTGTGCTCTATAGCTTTATTCTCCATGACGGATGTAAGCTCAGCCACATCTTTTGTCAAGATATCTGCCGCCTGGGTCAATTGCAAACTAAGGGCGGTATCCATAACATCCGAAGAGGTGAGACCAAGATGTACGAAGCGTGACTCTGTGCCCAGGCTTTCAGCCACCGAGTTAAGAAAAGCAGTCATGTCATGGTGAGTCACCTTCAGAAACTCGGCGATGCGATTCAAGTTGTAGCTGGCTTTCCTTATCTTAACTATCGCTTCTTGAGGGATTTCGCCCAGCTCAGCCCAGGCTTCACAAGCAGCTATTTCCACCCTGAGCCACTGGTCAAATTTGTTTTCATCAGACCAGATTTTCTTCATCCGGGGTCTGGAGTACCGTTCAATCATATTATCCCCTTGCTAACTCTTCTTTATACTTACGATAGGCTTCTCTTATCTCTTTATGCTCGGTGCCCAAAATCTGGGCGGCGAGCAAGGCAGCATTCTTTGCCCCACTCGCCCCGATACCCATGCAGGCTACCGGCACTCCCCCAGGCATCTGGCTTATAGAAAGCAAAGCATCTATGGCTTTTAACTCGCTAGTGAGTAAGGGCACACCGATTACAGGCAAAGTTGTCCAGCTAGCCAGGACACCGGGAAGGTGAGCAGCCCTGCCAGCAGCAGCAATGATAACTTTGAGCCCTCTCTTCTCTGCCTCCAGGCCATACTCCCTTAGTTTTTCGGGATTTCTATGGGCTGAGATAACGGAAAGTTCATAATCAATGCCCAATTGCTTAAGCGTGTCCAGCGCCGGCTGTACCAGTTCAGTGTCTGTCTTGCTGCCTATGACTATGCCCACTAATGCCATTCAGGCTATCTCCCTTAAAGCGATATCTTTGCGATAATAACAGCCTTCAAAGTAAATATTAGGAACGTTGAGGTAAACCTTTTCTCGAGCTTCAGCCATGTCCTTGCCCACACTTGCTACGGTGAGCACGCGCCCGCCGTCGGTATAAATTATGCCATCATTCCCCAACTTAGTTCCAGCATGGAAAACTAGCACATCCTTGTCCATGCTGTCTATCCCTTGAATGTGAAAGCCAGTTTTATAGCTCCCAGGATAACCACCCGACGACATAACCACTCCAACGCAGACCCCGGGACTCCACTCTATTTTCACCCGGTCGAGGTTGCCCTGGACTACTGCCATAAGTATATCCACAAGGTCAGTTTTGAGAAGAGGCAAAACGACCTGAGTTTCCGGGTCACCGAAGCGAGCATTGAATTCCAGCACCACAGGTTCTCCATTAATAATCATTAACCCCGCATAGAGCACTCCCTTATAAAGCACACCCTCCTTAGCCATGGCCTTCACAGCCGGCATTAAAATATCATTGGTTACCTTTTCTGTCATCCCAGCGGAGAAAAACCCCTGTAGGCTGTAACTTCCCATCCCTCCGGTGTTGGGACCCTGGTCATTATCCCCGATTTTCTTATAGTCGCAAGCCGGCACCATAGGTGAGATTGTTTTGCCATCGGTAAAGGCTATGAGGCTTACTTCTCGACCGCTGAGATACTCGTCAATTACTACCCTTTCTCCAGCGGAGCCAAAAATCTTTGCTTCCATGATGTCACCGAGGGCTTTGTTAGCTTCTGTCAAAGAACCGGCGATAATCACACCTTTACCAGCGGCTAATCCGTCGGCCTTGATGACAACGGGTGGACGCTGTTCTTGAAGGTACTCACGAGCCTTAGAATAAGAGGAGAAAATGGCGCCTTTGGGACAGGGAATGCCATACTTCTCCATCAAATTTCGGGCAAAAACCTTGCTTGATTCTACCTGGGTGGCCGCTTTGGTGGGACCGAAAACAGGAATACCCAGACTGTCAAAGTAATTCACTATGCCCGAAGCTAGCGGAGCCTCAGGACCAACCACGACGAGGTCAACGCCCTTTTCTTTAGCCGCCTTGCCTAGTCCTTCTATGTCTGTGGGGCGCAAATTCAGATTTTCCGCGATTGCCGCTGTGCCGGCATTCCCCGGCGCAGCGAAAACTTTTTCCACCCTAGGACTCTGGACAATCTTCCAGACTAAGGTGTGTTCCCTCCCCCCACCACCAACGACTAGTATCTTCAAATCTCACTCTCGCGTGTCAGTCTTCAGGGTATGCCGTACTAAGCCCTCCATTTTCTGGATTTTTCAACGCCAGTTTTTTGAAAGATAGCACCGGGAATGATGGTGAAGATTACCGCTAGGAACAGCCGATCTCAGCCTCGGAGAATATCTACTGCTTCTTTTTCTTCTTATGCTTCCCTCTATTCTTCTTCACCCCTTTTAATTTCACTCTGTGTGCCATGGCATTATAAAACCCTCTTGAATTTCTCGGCCTGAGCGGGGTCGAGATTTTGAATTAGTCTCAGCAACTCTGCGACATGCTCCTTTTCCTCTTCAATAATATGTTCCAGTGTATTCACAGCCTCTTCATTCTCCAGGTCTAATATATGCTCCTGATACTGGTTAATGGCTTGCAACTCGCCTATCAAATCCTCGCGGAGCATGTCCAGGTCATCCTGTATGGCTAGCTGTTCTTCGTAACCTTCTTCAAAAGAATGGCTCATCTTTTTCCCCTCCTTTTTAATCTTAACTCTACTCGCAGGTGTTCAGCCATCCCATATCACCCTGAGTCACATGAGATTCTTCGCTACACTCAGAATGACACCAAGGTGAGCAGCTATTCCCATTCTATAGTCGCCGGCGGCTTACTGGTGATATCATAAACTACCCTGTTGACACTGGGAATTTCGTTAACCAGGCGGTCAGATATTCTAGCAAGAAGGTCGTGGGGCAGGCGAGCCCAATCAGCAGTCATAGCATCTTCACTGGTTATTGCTCTGACCGCTACCAAGTAGCCATAGGTTCTGTAGTCGCCCATGACGCCAACGCTCCTGACATCGGTAAGTACAGCAAAGCTCTGCCAAAGTTGGCGATAAAGTTTGGCATTCTTAATTTCATTCATCAAAATCCAATCAGCAGCCCGCAGTATCTCCAGCTTCTCCCTGGTCACCTCACCGATGATGCGAATGGCTAACCCCGGTCCGGGAAATGGTTGTCGCCAGACCATATCCTCAGGCAGACCTAGAGCTAACCCCACTTGTCGAACTTCATCCTTAAACAAATACCTCAGGGGTTCGATAAGAGTGAAATTCATTTTAGCCGGTAACCCACCGACATTATGATGGCTCTTTATCTTAACCGCGGCTTTGGTTTCCGCGGAGGTACTTTCAATGACATCGGGATAAAGAGTGCCTTGAGCGAGAAAATCAATCTTACCTAATTTGGCCGCCTCTTCCTCAAAAATTTGGATAAACTCGTTTCCTATTAACTGCCGCTTCTTTTCCGGATCGCTAACTCCTTTAAGTCGTTCTAAGAATCTATCGGTGGCGTCTATGTAAACTATATCCATTTTGAGGTTACGCTTGAAGGTACTAAGCACCCTTTCCGGTTCGTCACGACGCAATAAGCCATTGTTGATAAAGATGCAAGTTAACTTATTGCCAATAGCACGGTCAATAAGGGTAGCGGTTACCGCCGAATCGACGCCTCCAGAAAGAGCACAAACCACTCTCCCACCACCCACTTGCTCTTTAATTTTATCTACGCTCTCAGCTATAAAATTAGCTGGTGTCCAGTTGCCCTGGCAGCCACATATTTGAAGTACAAAATTCTGGAATATAGTTTTCCCTTGAGGTGTGTGAACCACTTCAGGGTGGAACTGCAGTCCGTAAATACCGCTGTCGTTACCTATAACAGCGAACGGCGAATTTTCAGTGTAAGCCAAAGCCTTAAAGCCAGGAGGCAACTCCACTATTTGGTCACCATGGCTCATCCACACCGGGAGAGAAGAAGGAAGGCCAGCGAAAAGGGGGCAGTCTTCAGCACTTATGTGTAAGATTGCGTGCCCGTATTCACGCTTTGTTCCTCGAGCTACCTGGCCACCTAAGTGATAAGCGATAGCAAACATTCCATAGCAAATGCCCATCACAGGTAGACGGCTTTCGTAAATATAGGGTAAAGGCAAAGGAGCCCCAGAATCATAAACGCTAGCTGGACCTCCCGAGAGAATAAATCCTCGTGGGTTAAGGGAAGCTATTTTCTCCCAAGGCGTGTCATGAGGCACAAGTTCACAATAGGCTTGGCATTCCCGCACCCGCCTGGCAATGAGCATACTATATTGAGAGCCAAAGTCGAGCACGACTATAGTTTCACGCTCGCTTGGTGGTAGCTTAGGCTCAACTACAGGTTGCTCGCCGCGCAGCTCTTTGGCCAGCTCCAGATAAGTGGAGACTTCGATATCATCGCTGGCAGCAATTCTGTGGCTTTCTGACTTCTTTTTCATGGCAGATTTACGGTGGTGAATACATTTAGCTTATCACTGTCCTGAACTATTATCAACCCGAGAGAGATTAAGCCTTTTCCCAACTAGCAAGGCTTCTCACTCACGGCTAAAGCCTTCCCGAGTTCCTGAATATGGGAAGGATAAATTCCTACTCCAGACGCCACCATGTTATACTAACGTCGAAAAAGATGGGCTTTTTACAACGAGAAATTGAGAAGGGAGTTAAAACCCTCCAAATGGGTGGGGTGATTGCATTCCCTACCGATACGGTCTATGGCCTGGGGGCTGACGCCTTCAATTCCAAAGCCGTGAAAAGGATTTACGAGATAAAAAACCGGCCCAAGCATCGTCAACTCCCCTTGCTTATCGCTGATGTAGAGCAATTGACTACTCTGGCCAATCCAATACCAGAATTTGCCTGGTTTTTGGCAAGGCGGTTTTGGCCCGGCGGGTTAACTCTGGTTCTGCCAAAAACAGATTCAGTGCCTGTCTATCTAGCCCCAGAACCCACCATAGCAGTACGTGTTCCTGACCACCCCATTTGTCTGGCTATCATTCAACACCTGGGGAATCCCATAATCGGAACCAGCGCCAATATTAGTGGTCACCCGGCTGCCTTAACCGCCGATGAAGTTAGACAACAACTGGGAGGAAAAATCGACTTTGTTATCAATGGAGACAAATGTCCCGGCGGCAAGGAATCCACAGTAGTGGATGTTACCCGTGAACCGCCGACAATTTTGCGTCAGGGCATCATACCCCCAGATGAAATTGACACAGCTTATAATGATTACTTGGAGGTAAATAGTGAAGCGCATCGCTATAGGATGTGACCACCGCGGCCTTGCTTTAAAGGAACTAATTGTGCCCTTTTTGCAAAACGCAGGGCATAGCTATCAAGATTTTGGTTGCTACAGCACTGAACCTGTGGATTATCCTGATATCGCCCAGAAAGTCGGGGAGACAGTGGCTTCGGGTAATTTCGACCAGGGCATTCTAATATGCAACACTGGAATAGGCATAAGCATAGCTGCCAACAAAATAAAGGGTGTAATGGCAGCCTTATGCTGTGATGTATTTGCAGCCCAGCGAGCCCGCCAGCACAACGATGCCAACGTCCTTTGCCTCAGGGGGGAGGATATAGACACCGAGTCAGCTTTGGAAATCGTCAAAACTTTCTTAGCCACGGATTTTGAAGGCGGCAGACACTTACGAAGGGTTAATAAAATAAGGGCTTTAGAAGGAGATTCACAGAAATAATAGCCCTTGTTCCTGAGGGATACGACCTGAGGAGACAGTTATTTCGCCAAGTTACACTGCATACCGACTTCTTAAGTCACGGGATAACTTAGCTGTTAATTCCAGAGCTTGACTTGCTGCTTCAGGCGACAAGCTTGCCAAGCCACAAGAAGGAGTTACCAGCCCTTGAGCTATGAGCTGCCTGAATTTAACGCCATCCCTGGTGAACGGAGCCATAGCTTCTTCCAGGCGGTCACGGAGACTGGACAAGGATTCTTTAGCCAAAGCCTCTTCTTCATTCGGGACTATCCCCCAAGCGATGCTGCCACCACCTTCAAGAAAGGATTTCACCTTGTCGGAGTAGGTGCTCAGGGAAGAGGCATAATTGTAAGCATCAAAACTGAGAATGTCGATCGGAGTATCTAGAAGGACAGACCAGTTAGTATTTCCGCAGCAATGTAATCCCTTTGCCCCCTTTATTCCTTTGAAGACCTCCTCTAGTAGAGAAGGCACCTTTTCTTCAGGAATAGGAGTAAACACAGAGCCCAAAGAAACCAAATAGGGCTCGTCAACAAAGATGATGGTGTTAGGCGATATTTTTCTCAAGATATTTTCCTGCCACGAAGCTTTTAGCCGCAGGAACTTGGCTGCAGTTTCGGCTAAAGTCTCATCATAGAGGATGCCCAGACCATCCTGACGGGTAACCCTCAGCCCCCAGGTGACAGGACCTGTTACCTGTCCCTTGACTATTTTACTGCCTGCTGCTTTGGAAAGGAAGGCATGGAGCCCGGCAGCATATTCGGTCGAAATGCCATATTCACGGGCATTATCCTGCTCACAATCAATGTGGATTTGCTCCAGCTCGCTCTCGAAGTCCACTGATGGCTCAATGTGAATTTTGTCCCCATCTATAACCACCCCCGGAAACCCCTCACTGAATTGGATAATCATGTTTTCTTTATGAGAGCGCTGCGGTAATTGTGGCCAAGCGGGAATATCCGGCAGACACTTTATAATAGTGGAACAGGCCTCACCAGCATTCGTGTGAGGCATACTGCCAATAGCAGTGGGCAAACATCCAAACTCAAGCTTGACTGACATCTTCCTTCCCCCCCAAATACTTGCCAATTAGCAGCTTCAGCTCTTTCCTCTTTTCTTTCGGTATGTATTTCGTCCCAGTGACTATGGCATATTTTAGGGCGCTAGCGCAGGCACAGTCTCGTTTCCGCGGTATGGAAGGCAGCAGTAACTTCAGGATTCTCTGGACAGTATCAACGCCCTTCCGCAGGTTTGTTAAAATCATATCCGTAGTCACCCATTCATAAGTCGGATGCCAGCAATCATAATCGGTGACAAGGGCAAGTGCGACATAGCATATTTCCGCCTCTCTGGCTAATTTAGCTTCAGGCAAACCTGTCATCCCAACAACATCAGCCCCCCAAGAGCGGTAAAGCTGCGACTCAGCCTTGGTGGAGAGTTGTGGCCCTTCCATGACTAGATAAGTGCCACCCTTATGTACTTTAACCCCAACCCTGGTGCTCGCCTCAAATGAGACTTGGCTCAGAACAGGACAGAAAGGCTCCGCGAAGGAGATATGCCCCACTATCCCATCTGCAAAGAAGGTGCTGTCCCTTCCTCTGGTACAGTCTATTAGCTGGTCAGGAATGACTACGTCCAGAGGTTTTATCTCCTCCTTAAGACTGCCCACAGCGTTTACAGAGATAATCCTTTCCACCCCAAGAGATTTCAAGGCATAGATATTGGCTTTCGACGGTAGTTCACTGGGGCTTATTCGATGTCCCTTGCCATGCCTGGGTAAAAAGGCAACCCTTACTCCTTCTAGATTGCCCAAGATAATAGCATCGCTGGGCTCGCCAAAGGGCGTGCTTACATTCACCTTCTCCATTTCGGTCATCCCCCCCATCTTATAAAGCCCGCTCCCGCCAATGATGCCAATACCTGCTTCAGACATTTGATACCTCCGTGAAAAACAATATCCCGCGCTCTTGCGTCTCCACCTCCACCTCCTCCTCCTCAAGGTATCTCAGGTGAGCTATAGTCTCTCCATTAGTTCTATATTAAGTCAAACCTAGCATATTCCCCTAGAATTGTCCACCATCGAGCCTCTTTTTTTCCTGGGGAGATGTTGCACTTTACTACATTTAGTGTTAAAATAAATCCATACTACAATCCTTAGGAGAAATTTGTGAACTGTCCTTACTGTGGCAGCCAGGAATCAAAGGTAATAGATTCTCGGGGGCTAGACGAGGTAGTGAGACGCCGAAGAAAATGCCTCGCCTGCAATGCCCGCTTCACTACTTACGAGCGTATACAGCCGCATGATATCTTCATTATTAAGAAGGATGGGCGACGTGAGGAATTCAGCCGGGATAAGCTCCTTTCAGGTATTCACAAGGCTTGTGAGAAACGTCCCCTTCCTACAGGCGCTATTGATAAGTTCGTGGACACCATTGAGGCTGAGCTTTACAAGGTGGGCAAAAACGAGGTCTCCAGTTCCTATATTGGTGATTTGGTCATGGAAGGATTAAGAAAATTAGACCACATTGCTTACATTCGCTTTGCCAGTGTTTATCGGGAATTTGCTGATATCGGCGCTTTAAAACAAGAGGTGGATAGCTTGGTGGTACGAAGAGAGCTAATACCAGCAAACCAGCTACCGCTGCCCTCTTCTGAGACGGTGAATTCCCTAGTTGGTCGCAAGAGGAGATAAAATGCCCAAAACCCATCGGAAAGAGAACCAAAAAACTATCGGTCGAGACAGGGTAGCTCGAGCTGTTTTCGCTGCTGCCGAGTCTATGGGTATAAGTGATAGGCAATTGTTGGAAAAGTTTACAGAACAAGTGAGCCAGCGCTTAGGGGTGGCTCATCCCTTCCCAGGCATGGAGGAGTTTGTTCCTCGGCAAATTAAACAGCCTGTGTCCCCCTCCCAAATTCAGGCAATGGTTAAGGAGATTCTAACTGCGGATGAATTTTCTCCTCAAGCCAGAAGCCAAGTCATTTCTGGAATCAAACTCAGCGATAATGCCTTAAGGGTTCTGGAAAGGAGATATCTGTCAAAGGATGGGGATGGGAAGGTTATTGAAACCCCACAAGAGCTATTTCACCGCGTCGCCAGGCATATTGCCTCAGCCGAGTCACATTACGATGACAAAGCAGATGTTTCCTCTTGGGAAGAGGCATTCTATCAGTTAATGACAAACCTGGACTTCTTACCCAACTCCCCTACTTTAATGAATGCCGGCCACGAACTAGGGCAACTATCAGCTTGCTTTGTTTTACCTATTGAGGATTCTATGGAGTCTATTTTTGATGCGGTTAAATATACTGCTTTGATTCATAAAAGCGGCGGAGGCACCGGCTTTTCCTTTTCCCGACTTAGACCGACAAGTGATAGAGTGGGTTCTACAGGTGGCATCGCTAGTGGCCCCGTCTCTTTCATGCGAGCCTTTGATGTCACCACCGATGTCATCAAGCAAGGTGGCATGCGCCGCGGAGCCAATATGGCAATACTCAATGTTGAGCATCCCGACATCTTGAAATTCATCACAGCTAAGGAAGACCCTGAAGCTTTAACCAATTTCAACCTTTCTGTAGCTGTGACCGATAAGTTTATGAAGGCGGTGGAAAAAGGCACTGATTACAATTTAATGAACCCTCGAACTAGAGAGGTAACAGATAAGCTTAATGCCAAAGAGGTATTTGATAAAATAGTTGACATGGCGTGGCGCACCGGTGACCCGGGCATTGTGTTTATTGACGAGATAAACAGGCATAACCCCACGCCTAAATTAGGCAAAATAGAAAGCACTAATCCCTGTGGAGAACAACCCCTGCTTCCCTTTGAATCCTGTAATTTAGGCTCCATAAACTTATCCAAGATGGTGGCGGATAAAGATAGCCAGCCATACATTGACTATGACAAGCTATCTCAAACAGTCAAGCTGGCAGTTCGCTTCCTTGATGACGTTATCGAAGTCAACCAATTTCCCCTGCCGGAGATTACGGAGATGACAAAAACTACCAGGAAAATAGGCCTGGGGGTGATGGGCTTTGCCGACATGCTGATTCAGCTTGGTATCCCTTATGATAGTGAACAAGGGCTCGTTGTGGCCGAGGAAATTGCCCATTTCATATCTGAAGAGGCGGATAAAGCCTCGATAGAGCTAGCCGAAGAGAGGGGAGTTTTCCCTGCCTTCCAGAAAAGCATTTATGCCACGCCCGATGGTCCTCGTTTTCGAAATGCCTCTCGGACCACCATTGCCCCTACTGGCAGCTTAAGCATAATCGCTAACTGTTCCAGTGGCATTGAACCGTTATTCGCCTTAAGCTACGTGCGCCATATCCTGGAAGGCGAAGAATTTATAGAGGTGAACCCGTATTTTGAGGAGACGGCCAAGAGCGGAGGGTTCTATTCCCAGAATCTAATGAAGCAACTAGCTGAAGGAAAGAGGCTAAAAGACATAGAAGAGGTTCCTGAAGAGATAAAGAAGCTCTTTATCCCCGCCCATGACATATCCCCTGAGTGGCACGTTAAGATGCAGGCAGCATTCCAAAAATTTACTGATAGCGCTGTATCCAAGACAGTCAATTTTCCTCACGATGCAACGCCCGAAGATGTAGCCAAAGTCTATATGCTGGCTTACCAGGAAGGCTTGAAGGGGATAACTATTTACCGAGACAGGAGCCGTGAAAGTCAGGTTCTCACTGTAGGTGAGGAGGTAAAAAAGCCTGAAGGCAAGCTAGCCCCCAGGAAAAGGCCTAAAGTGACCACGGGTATAACCGAAAGGGTAAATACCGGGTGTGGCTACATTTATGTGACAGTAAATTTTGATAGTCGGGGAATATCCGAAGTTTTCTCCACTCTAGGGAAGGCTGGCGGTTGCGCCGCAGCACAGCTTGAGGCCATTAGCCGCCTAATATCCCTGGCCCTACGGTCTGGAATAGATGTAGATTCTATTGTGAAGCACTTGCGCGGAATTAGATGCCCTTCTATTGCTTGGGAGCAGGGACATGCTATTTTGTCCTGTGCCGATGCTATTGCTAGCGTGCTGGAGAAGTACATTAGAGAGAAGACAGAAACTAATGAAAAGTCCACTAATCCCAATACGCCTTCCCAAAATCCTGAGCTGGTTAAAAGTTGGGCCGGGCAATGCCCCGATTGTGGTGGTCCTCTGATTTACCAGGAAGGCTGCAATATTTGCCTCGCCTGTGGCTTTACTAAATGCGGATAGGGTACGAGAAAAGCATGTGCTGAGCGGAGTCGAAGGATGAGTAGATCAAGAGGTAGTTATTATTCAGCTCTTAAGCGGATAACCAAAGTTGCCAATTCGGATTTTGGCTTAAGGAAGATTTGTAATTCTATCGCCAAAAGCACTGCCAAGGCAACGCAGGTAAATGGCTGCCGCATTTTATCTCTCAATTCCCAAAGGGAATATTTGATCACTGTAGGCACATATGGTCTGAGCGACCTTTATCTGAAAAAGGGACCCCTTGATGCCCGTAAAAGCCTCCCGGAGATTCTGGAGGGGGAAGTGGTATTTATTGCCGATGCCACTAAGGATGAAAGAGTCCAATATCCCCAAATAGCACTAGCGCAAGGAATATCTTCTATACTTGGGGTTCCTATACTTGGGAAAGGAGAGGCTATCGGGGAGATTCGAATTTACACTCGTGAACCTCGCCAATTCTCCGAAGCTGATAAAAGCTTCCTCCTCAGTGTTGCTGATATGTGCGCTGTCATCTTTGAGAGAGCAGAGCTTCATCAATTGCTGGAGAAAGACTATAAGGCAAGTGGGAGACGAAGAAAACCGTCGCAGGTATCTCCGTTACCTATTACTACTCAGGAGCCATCTAGTTTCGCCCATCCCAGCGAGGAGGACTTTGCCAAACTTTTAGACTTTTACTGTATTGAATGGCTCTATGAGCCCCGTTCCTTTCCTCTTAAGTGGAAAGGCGGCAAGATAGCAGAGATGTTCACTCCCGATTTTTATTTGCCCGAGTTAGACCTTTACATTGAACTCACTACATTAAAACAAAATCTGCTAACCGCGAAGAATCGCAAGCTGCGCCAGCTCAGAGAACTTTATCCTGAAGTCAATGTCATGCTTCTGACCAAGAATGATTTTCTCAAGCTGCTAGCCAAATACGGCTATGGCCCTCTAGGCGAAGCTAAAGTAGAGGGAGTCGATCGAATTTTGTACAGCCACGCCAAAATTCAACAAAGGATAAGAACCCTGGCCAGACGCATTTCACGTGATTACGCTGGTCAGCGTTTAGTGCTGATAGGCATCCTGAAGGGCGTTGTCTGCTTTATGGCTGACCTGATGCAACACCTTTCCATTCCAGTTACCGTGGACTTTATGGCTATCTCATACTATGGTGGCGATGGCCAGGTAGTCAAGATAACCAGGGACCTCGATAGCAGCATAACAGGGCAGCACGTACTGATGGTTGAAGACATTGTAGATACTGGCATGACACTGAATTGCATTCTCAGTCATCTCTCCGCCCACAATCCTGCTAGCCTTCGCGTTTGTACCTTGCTTGATAAGAGAGCACGTCGATTGATAAATGTTCCGCTTGATTACGTAGGCTTTGAAGTTCCCGATGAGTTCGTAGTGGGTTATGGATTAGATTACAACGGAGAATACCGTAATTTGCCCTTTATTGGCATCCTCCATCCCGAGCTAATCAAAGACGAAGGGCTGCGATAACCAACCCCCAATTAGCTCCTTTCTTCCGTGGCAATACTTAAAGCAAAAAACTGGGGATAGAAAAACGCCCCAAGTAACCTCCCTTTTCTTGGCTCTCCACCCACCTTCTTTTCTGCTTCCACCTACCTTGCGCTGGGCTTTTTACTTCCCAGCACATTTCAGCTTCCACTTACTCAGCGGTCGGCCACACTTGCCAAGTTTCTGTTCAATTACTTGGAGCACTATTATGCTAACACACCACTCAAACTTTGTCAAGGGGGTGTGCTGGCTGACCACATGGGTAACACTGGACTGCGGATTTTAGCAAGTTCTTTTTCAATATACTCTACGGGAGCCAGATAGGCAAGAGATTGGTGTGGCCGGTTGAAGTTATACTCAATAAGCCACTGGGTTAGCCGGGGATTGAGCTGTTCAGGCTCTAAAGACAGATTTGAGTCGTACAGCCATTCATACTCTAGGGTCTCATTAAATCTCTCTATCTCAGAGTTATCCTTGGGGGTTTTGACTCTGGAGAAGTACCTTTGAATACCTAATCTGGTGGTAGCCCTTTCAAATTCCAGGGCAAATTCACTTCCGTTATCCGTCTGTAAATTTTCAATGGGCTGGTCAACAAGGTAGCGCAGACGATAAAGAAAATCTGCGGCAGCTCTTGAGCTCTTATTTTTGTACATCCTGGCATAGCCTAACTTAGTGGCATGGTCCACGGCAGTCAGGATGTATCTTTTGAGGTTATTCCCATAGATGACGATGGTATCAAGCTGAAAGAGGAAGCAGGGTCTCCCTTCCTTCACTAGCTGGGTAATCCTCTTTTTCGGCTTCTGGCGGGCTCTGGCTCTCTTCCTGGCAGTCTTTTCCGCCTTCCTTTGATCAGGATAAAGTCTATACCTTCTAATCACCCTCTCAATCTTCCAGGTAGAGACCTGTTCAGAATATTCTTTCTCGTAGAGCACTTTCAGCTTCTTCTTGCCGTAGTAAGGATATTTATTTCTCAGGCGCCTTATCCTCTCTTCCTGGGTGAGGGTTACCTCCCATCTTCTTTTATGGTGAGGGGCTTTAGATTGGTCAGTCAGGCTTCGGACATCGTATTTTGAGTCCTTAAAACGCCTGCGCCACTTGTGAAAGGTCTTCCTTGAGATGCCGAAGTGTTTGGCAGTGAGGGTGGCATTTTCTTTTCCTGCGGTATAGTAGAAGACAATCCATTCCACCCTCAGTCTTTCCTAAGCCCCAAAGCCCAGAAGGTCTGCCACTTCCCTCCAGGTTTCATATCTATCCTTCTGGACAATAGGTTTTCTTTTGAAAAAGTAAAAGCTGGCTGGCTTTCTCATCCCGGTAACTCCTCATGGCGAGTTATTACCACTAAACATACCATGAGTGTTACCCATGTATCTCAGCCTCCGCAGGCGCACGCTTCTTTTTGTCATTGCGAGCAAAGTGTGGCAACCTAATGCTCGGGGCAAGCTCCGTGAAGAGCCTATGAATCCAAAATTCCAAAAATACGTGTTACGTCCTCTAATACCCTTCAGGTTTCACACTTTTTGGTGCTTCAGCCAAGCTGATATAGTATCTACCTTTTGTTTTCTCCTAAGCCTTGACGCTTTATGTTTGATCTTGCTAAGTGTAACGGCATTAAGTTTATTCATATCTACCCATAACCCATTTTCGTCGCTTCCTTGCCCGAACTGTTCACCAGATACCACAAAAATCTCTCCATTGCTCAGAATAAATTCGATCGCTCCCCAGCCAGTGAGGTCTTCTTTGGAATTTCTTTCCCTAACAAGCAAGACTCCTAGTTCATTTGCTCTTTCAATAAAATGGTTTTTTGTGGTATCCATGTTCATCCTCCTCTTTCTAGGATTCCAAATTGTTTCCGCCTGCCATTGTGAACCAAAGCAGAGTTATATAATGCTTCTAGCTCTTCGTAGAGTCTAAATAGAAATTTACCTCTAAATGCTCTAAACGGTGTCTGGCTGATAAATTGGTTGAATAAATCCTTTTCCTTTGCAGTTGGTCCAATTATGAAAAATCGAGTAGGGAATCTCCTTGGTATTTTCAACAGCCTGTCCAATCCAGATTTTACCCTTGTTGTCTCCTCCACCTCAAAAGCATAGACTGGAAACAATCCATAATCATCTTCATCAAACCATAGAGTATCTATTTCTCTGATTTTTGCTAAGTTAGGGCCTCTGAAAATATCTGTACAGTCGGATACAGTCACAAAATCCCCTAAAGGTTTACATTGGAATTTTCTAATAGTTTGGTCATGCGGAGGCACATAAGTCTCATATCCGTAAACTTTACCAAGCGTGGCTAACATTCCTTGAGCGATTCCGTGGTCAATTTCTGGTTCTTCAGTAAAACCTTGGGCCTCAGGTCTTACAGAGACTTCTTCCACAACCTTGTAAACACCACTCCTCTCAGGTGGCACTGATTCAAAAATCTTATATTGCCTTACAACTCGCCTAATAGTATCCCGCCAAGTTGGATTGGTCTTAGTTTTGGGATGACCTTCTATGCTTTTATTAATCTCCGATAAATGACCCTGTCCGCCTAACTCTAATAGGGCATCCCTAACAACAGCTTTCCAAGTTAACCTTTCCTTGTCCATTCTAATTGACATACCAATTATTGCAAGATTATTTCCTGAAGCTCCTTTCCAGTTTTGGAGCTCACTTTTTGGTTTGGCATCGTAATCACCTTTAATTAAACCCGTTGCCTTGCCTAGCTACTGCATAACCACACTTCATCTATTTCGTTTATTTCCATTTTAGCTCAAAAAACATTGTTTTTGAACGAGAATCACCGGAAATTCCACAAATTACAGGGACACAATACTAATTAAGTCTATTTAAGTCTACCGCAAATCAGGTATTATGTCCCCAGAATTGTTCATCGGCTGCTCCCAGGCTCCATAAGCTCGAAGCCGCTCTGCTTGTCCTGAATACGCACCATGTCTGCGCCGAGGATTTCATAGAGGATGACCTCTCCGACCAGCCAAGTGGTGACGCCATGCCGCAGGCATCCAGTCATGGTCCGCCCCGCCCGCCCCAGCGCAGCATGGATATGTGGAGGAGATAGCCTGTCCCACAGATACTCCCTTCTCTTCAGCAAAACGCTCGATACATTGGGGCACCATATCCCCATCCTCCAGCCGCATCACAAAAACCCGGCCAATTCGTCCTTCACATGCTTTCATTATAAACCTCCTCTGGAAATTCCAGGATACAATACTAATTAAGCATACTACGAGCCAGCTGTCATCCAATCAGAATATCAGATGGCTGAATCATTGTGAAAGTCAATCCTTGGCCCGATAGCTATTTGCTGCGGGATGGCAAGTTGTTCTCCACATTTACCAAGGCACCTACGAAATAACCAACAACGATCGAGCCCAGCACGGTAAACACAGTCAATATAAGCACATATATCCAGCCAAAGTATGAAATCATTATGGGCAATAGGAACGGCTTAACAGCCCTGTTACCCAGGAAAATAGCCAGAAAAGAGTTTGCAGCCCCCTTTTCACGCAGGTCTTTGAGCAAGGGATACCAGGCATAGATGGGCCCCGTTGAAATAATCCCCGCTACCGCTGAGAGTATGACGCCCTTAATACTAGCACCTCTGCCAAAGAACTTCACAATTTGAGCCGGTTTCAAGAAAAGGTTCAAAGCCAGCATCAGGATGAAGACCAAGCTAAGCGGCACAAGCATATTGAGAATAATGTTACCGCTGCTCTTGAGGCCAATGGAGGCTTTCTCAGGCATAACGGCAAATAAAATCCCGTAGACTACTAGCACCCCAGCGGGAAAAAGGAGCATCCGCAGGGCACGGTTTTCCCATGTGGAACTTTGAGGTCTGTCCTTTTTCAACAAAGGTACCCCATAATTAAGTTAAAGACAACTACTATAAGAACGGCTACGCCTGTGAACAGAACAAAGGATATAGCATTTCTCACCAGGGCAAATTTCCTGCCCAGAGCCGCTATTTCAGCCGGCAATTGTACTAAACCTACAGTCACCCATGTTATAATGAGCGCAGTCACGGCGAAGAGGCTAACGTCATGTTTCAACAATTCCCCTCCGATGACATAACTATTAATCGGGTTCCCAGCAACAATGCTGCCAAAGCAAGCTCCCCAGAGGGTATCTAACACCGGCGTTCCTGACAATATAGAGGCTATAAGCTCCTTCGAAACAAACGCATTGAATAAACCTATTAGCAGTATTACACTTATCAGGATAGGCAACAGCGAGGCAAACTGCCTAGCAGAACTTTCAGCCGCTTGCAGAAGAGTGCCCCTGTCAATCCTGCGCCTTCTAGCTGCGGATTCAACTTCAGCTTCCGCCTGTTTCTGGAGGTCACCTTTCCTGTATTTCTCCACCAGTTCCCTCACTGTGCCACTGAGTCCAGAGATGACTTCTATGCCATTTGTTGCGAGTTGATGACGGACAGCAGGACTACACCAACCGGTTAAAACCGTTTTGACATCTTTGCTTATGGTCAGCATAACAGCCTGTATGCCAGCCCCACGCTGCGCTGAGGCACCAGGGTTTGGTACTGCCTCAAAATCCCCACTGTCTAAATCAATGATTACCAGGTATTTTGATATCCCGAATTTCTGCGCTACTTTGGCTTCTAAATCCGCACCATCGGCTGTGATTGCAATCTTCATTAAGGGCTCCCTCAATAGTCGTGAAAAGACTTCAGCAATTGTACCAGAAATACTGTGGGACAAGAATCGTTACAGGAAATCAAAAGAGTTTCAGTGGCGTCAAAGTCGTTGGTTCAGATTCAACCCTCGCCATCTGAGATTGGAACACAAGCATAGGCCTGCCCCAAAACAGGTATTATGTCCCGCAAATACTACTGAATACACTCCCCCACCGGGATTGCCACGCGGAGTTTACCCTGAGCGGAGGCGAGATTCTTCGTCTTCGGCCCAGAATGACAAAAGGCGAAGGGCTCGCAATGACACATTCCCCTCGTCATTGCGAGGAGCGCAAGCGACGAAGCAATCTCAATGAGATGAGATCCTTCGCTTCGCTCAGAATGACAAAAGAGAGGGAGAGAGAATTATAATGATTTATGCAGCTAACTATGGGCAGGCAAGTTCGGTTACCAAGAGTTCCAGAGCTAATTTATCGCTGTATTTGCCGGTTTTGATGGCCGAGTCAGTTTCCAGAAGCTTATCATAGGCCCGTTTTACCCCCTCAAAATCATACAGTTTGGCCTGGCCGAGCGTTCTATCCAAGCTATAGCTCGATTTTAGCCCCAACTTATCCTGAATCTGCAGGCGAGACAGTCCCCGTTCCAAATCTCTGGCTTGAGCTATTAAGCGGAATTGCCTGGTAATCATGACCAGGATATACGTTGGCGCCACACCATCATCATACAGCCGGTGAAGTATCCGTTGGGCTAACTCGGTTCGGCCTTCAGCCACCGCGTCCACCAAGGCAAAGATATTAGCCTCCTGGACATGACTTACCAGTTGCCTAACATCATCTTCACTGATAGGGCGCTCCTGGCTATAAAGAAGCAGTTTCTGGATTTCACCATTCATCGCCCATAAGTCTCCACCTATGAGCTCAGCGAGCAAATTCAGGGCCTGGGGGGTGATATCGCCGCCCTCTCCCTTTACCCGTTGCTGTATCCAGGCCTTTAAATCCCCGCCTCTCAACAAAGGGAAAGTTCTTACTTCAGCTAATGGTGAAAGCTTCTTTAATAGAGGATTATGACCTTTCACCTCCTCATCAACCAGCACCAGCACAGTCGTTTCCGGCATTTGCTCGATGTAAGAAGCCAGGCCTTCCCATTCCCCCAGCCCATTTCCAGATTTGCCTCTGCCAGACCGTGGTCGGCTTCGTTTTACCTCAAAGCGCCCTAACAAGCCATCAACTATAACCAGGCGATGTGAGGATAAAAAAGGAGCGGCAGCACATTTATTTCTAAGTTCACTTAAAGTTAGATGTTGACCCTCTAAGCTGGTGGTGCTAGTCGCTAGCATTTCCCAATCGCCCAGGTCAGCTTTAATTCTCTCCACGGCTTGATTAAGGGAGAAATCATCCAGACCATAAAGAATGTAGAGCATTTACCTGGTATTCTATCACAGCACCAGCTTTTCCCGGCAGAAGCTCAAAACCAAAATATGATAGGATATAATCATGAAGGTTGCCATTATCGGGATACCTAAGAGCGGCAAAACGACTATCTTTAATGCCCTGACCAAAGGCAAGGCTGAAGTTGCCGCTTATTCCCCTACCCTGGCTCCCAATACCGGCGTGGCCAAGGTACCCGATTCCCGACTTTCAGTGCTGGAAGGCATATTCCAGCCCAAAAAGACTGTTCCCGCAGAGGTGAGTTACATAGATATTGCCGGCTCACTTAAAGGCTTCGGTAAAGAAGGACCGGGGGGAGAATTCTTGAGCTATCTAACTACTGCCGATGCCCTGCTCCAGGTAGTCCGGGCTTTCGAAGATGACAAGGTCCCCCATCCTGAAGGAAGCATAGAGCCGAAACGAGACATAGCTTCCTTGGATTTAGAGCTCGCCATCTCCGATTTAGCTATTATGGAGAGAAGGCTTGACAAACTGGAGACGAGTTTAAAAGGAGCTAAAGCAGCAGAGCGGGAGTCCTATTTAAAGGAGCAGCTTTTGCTTCAAAAGGTTAGGGTGGAGCTAGAGAAAGATATACCAATAAGACTACAAGGCCTGGCTAAAGAAGAACTCAAAATGTTAGCCAACTATCAATTTCTTACCGCCAAACCTATGCTGGTAGTCCTCAATATAGGAGAGGAGCAAATATCACAGGCTGCACAACTGGAAGGCGAGATAAGTTCCCTTTACCCCCAGTTTGCCGTGGTAGCTCTCTGCGGCAAGCTGGAGATGGAGCTAGCTCAACTCAGCGACGCTGAAGCCAAGGAATTCCGTGAAGCCATGGGGCTGAGCAAACCGGCGCTTGACCAGGTTATTGACCTTTCCTATAGTCTTCTGGGACTGGTTTCTTTCTTTACCACAGTTTCCTCCGAGCTAAAGGCCTGGACTATCCCCGGCGGAACTCCAGCACCAAAAGCGGCAGGAAAGATTCACTCCGACATGGAAAGGGGGTTCATCCGGGCTGAGGTTATCAGCTATAGTGATTTGGAAAGCTGCGGCAATCTAGCTGAGGCGCGAAAAAGAGGTCTGCTCAGGACAGAAGGCAAAAATTACATCATCCAGGATGGAGATGTAGTCACCTTCTTATTCAATATCTAGGCACTCCAGATTATTTCAGAGCAAGGAGCGAAGATGGATGTAACGGTTAATAAAACAAAAGTATCTATTGTCCAGGGGGATATTACCGGCCAAGCTACCGATGCCATCGTTAATGCTGCCAACTCCAGCTTAATGGGTGGCGGAGGAGTGGATGGGGCAATACACCGGGCCGGGGGACCGGCAATATTAGAGGAATGCAAGAAAATCGTCGCCCAGCAAGGAAGATTGCCCACGGGCCAAGCTGTAATCACCACGGGAGGGAATCTCAAAGCCCGGTACGTGATACATACCGTTGGTCCTGTCTGGCATGGTGGCGGCAGAAATGAAGCTGAGCTTTTGGAGAGCGCCTACTACGAGTGCCTGAAATTAGCTACCGAGAACAAACTGGCCAGCATTTCCTTCCCTTCCATAAGCACCGGAGCCTATGGCTATCCCGTGGATGAAGCGGCAAAAATAGCAGTAAGCACCGTCGTTTCGTTTCTTAAGGAGCAAGCGACATCCCTCAAAGATGTCGTGTTTGTCCTCTTCGATTCCCGGACTTACCAAAGCTACCGCTCAGCTTTGCAAGTCTAACTCGACTGCCTAGAAGCGTAAGGAAACCAAACCTCACGGGACAAGTCACCCGAGAAGGCGGGGTATGAGCCGACTTTCTCCCCACTTTTCAGGATGCTCTCCCTGGAATATAATATTATTAGAAGGGCAAGGAGGGAGCGATGATTATAAAGAAGTTTTTAACACGAAAAGGATGGCGTGTAGTAGCACACTCTATGCTAGCAGCGGCTGGGATTGGTCTTCTTTACCTATTGTCCAAAATGGTCATAGGGGATATCCAGCAGGAGGATACGATAAGCTGGTGGATTTTAGGTGTGGGAATCGCCTTTTCGCTATGGTTGGTGGCGCTGGGAACTATGCTGGCAAAGGCCGAACTAACTGACTGGAGATAATATCGTAGCTGGACTAATGGCTCCTCTCGCCCTGGTAGCCCATCCCCGTGTGGTGTCGTTTCCTCGCGCAGTTTATGAGCAAGCAGCATCATATCTACAGACGACCTGGACTATTCTAGTCCCGTGCGGCCGCAAAATGATATTGTCGGGGTTGTTCGGTGAAGGAGAGGATAATATCCATGCCTAATGTAGCTATTGTAACTGATAGTGTTGCTGACCTCCCCCCTCAGGTAGCTGAGGAGTTCGGGATTACAGTGGTCCCACTTGTTGTCCGCTTTGGCACCGATCTCTACCGCGATAGTCTCGACCTGAGCCCCGACCAGTTCTATGAAAAGCTAAGAGCCAGCAAGGTTTTGCCTGCGTCATCTGTGCCGCCACCAGCGGCTTTTGCCGATGCCTACGATAAGCTTGCCGAAAAAACAAAGGAAATCGTGGTTACCAGTGTAACTTCCAAGCTCAGCGCTACCTATCAAGTGGCGTTACAAGCCGTAGGGTTGATGAAGAAGCGATGTCGTGTAGAGGTACTGGACTCGCAATGGGCGGTCATGGCACAGGGTTTCATAACAATTGCTGCCGCCAAAGCAGCCCAAAGTGGAGCTAGCCTTGATGAAGTGCTGGATGTGGCTCGTCACACTATGAACCGGGTAGATATGCTCGCTGCCTTCGATACCCTTGAATACCTGGAACGTGGCGGGCGCATTGGCAAAGCGCAAGCCTTTCTTGGTTCATTACTCAAGGTAAACCCCATCATCGGCATGAAGGATGGTGAGGTGCATCCCTTAGCTCGGGAACGCTCCCGAGCTAAGGCGATAGACCACCTGTACAACCTTGTCACAAGCTTTGGCAACGTTGAAGGGTTAGCTGTGGAGTATGCCACTGACTTAGATGAGGCCAACAGGTTGGTCCAGAGGCTTCACTCAAAGTATCCTCAAGTTACTATTTACCTCTCGCGTACAAGCCCTGTTATCGGCACGCACACAGGACCTGGTCTCATTGTTGTCAGCGTGCTTGGAGACAGACAATCCGCCGCCTAGCCGGGTGAAGACATGCTACCAAGTATCCTAAGCATAGGCATCGGGTATCTTTTAGGCTCTGTTCCCACAGCCTACATCGTGTCTCGCATTAGGAAAGGCATAGATATTAGGAACATCGGTTCGGGCAACATGGGTGGCGCTAATGTTATGCGCCAAATTGGTACTCGTGAAGGCGTTTTTGTCGGTCTTATTGATGTCGCAAAAGGGGCAGGTGCTATACTCATTGCCCAGGCTCTAGATATTCCGGAACCATGGGTCTTTGGGACTGGTTTTGCGGCTCTGGTGGGGCATAACTTCCCTGTGTTCGCAGGTTTCCGGGGTGGCAGAGGTTCAGCCACCATTATAGGTATCTTTCTTGTGCTAGCCCCCAAGGCAATACTTGTTACACTGGCAGTAATAGCTATTCCGTTCTTCACCAGCCGTAAATTTACGGCGGCTATACTCATTGGATTTGCCCTGCTGCCCCTGTTTGTCTGGTTGTTTGAAGGCTCGCTGTGGCTAGTACGTTATGCACTGGCTATTGACCTTTTCATGCTGATCCGCAATCTGTCCGGTATTAAACAAGTCCTGGCTAAAGGCATAATGAAAGACACGCTATACGACAGGCATCAAAAGAAAGTCAAATGATGTCATCAGTCGTGGGTTATCCGAGCTTTAACAGGTAGTCCCGACTGAGCAATCGACAATTTCTTTAGTAACACTACTATAGTAATCTTGACTGTGTAGGGGGGCTGATATAGTACGGAACTAAGATGCCACCAAGGGAGAACAGGCATGAGGAAACTCTTATACCGGGCAAGAGTTAGCATCTTATTGATTATGCTAGCCTTAATTTCCGGGATGGCTGGTGGTGGTGGTGGTGGTCGGCCTTATCATGACCTCTACATCACCAGTACCACTGGAGGATCGGTAACCAGACCCGGCGAGAAAAATTTTATCTACTACGAGGGAACAGTGGTCAAATTGGAGGCCGAGGCTGAGGAGGGCTACCGCTTTGTCAACTGGACTGGCAATGTGGGCACAATTAGCAATATTAATGATGCCACAACCAACATCACCATAAACGGCCAATACACTCTCATCGCCAACTTTGCTCAAATCATTCCTATGGTCGCCGCAGGCGGTACTCACACGGTGGGGCTTAAGTCCGACGGCACCGTGATCGCCGTGGGAGACAACACTGACGGGCAGTGCGATGTCGATGGCTGGACGGATATCATCCAGGTCGCCGCAGGCAACGATTACACGGTGGGACTTAAGTCCGACGGCACCGTGGTTGCCGTGGGAGATAACACCGACGAGCAGTGCGATGTCGACGACTGGACGGACATCATCCAGGTCGCTACAGGCTTGAGCCACACAGTGGAGGTTAAGTCCGATGGCACCGCAGTCGCCGTGGGAGACAACACCAGCGAGCAGTGCGATGTCGGTGGCTGGAGAGGTATCACCATGATCGCCGCAGGCTGGTGTCACACGGTGAGGCTTAGGCCCAACGGCACCGTGGTTGCCGTGGGAGATAACACCGACGAGCAGTGCGATGTCGACGACTGGACAAATATTACCCAGGTCGCCGCAGGTATGATGCACACAGTGGGACTCGAGTCCGACGGCACCGCGGTCGCCGTGGGAGACAACACCGACGGCCAGTGCGATGTCGACGACTGGACGGACATCATCCAAGTCGCCGCAGGCAGCGATTACACAGTGGGGCTTAAGTCCGACGGCACCGTGGTCGCCGTGGGACGGAATGACTACGGGCAGCGCGATATCGACGACTGGACGGACATCACCCGGGTCGCTGCAGGCGGCGATTACACGGTGGGGATTAAGTCCGATGGCACTGTGGTCGCCGTGGGAGACAACACCGACGAGCAGTGCGAGCTGTCTGACTGGGATCTGATCGAGTAACCGCCGTAGTATGACCTCATCATCTCCAACGCCGCTGGAGGTTCGTTAACCACCTCCGGTGAGAGGACCTTTACCTATTAGCCCCAAGGAGGAATACTTGATTATATGCCAATCGTGGCCCTGTGCCTGAATCTTTTGAGAAGCTGATAGGGGCTAGACAACGTAGTCAATAGATGCTACTTTATTTATAGTCTAGACAGGAGGTAGGAGAATGACTTATAAAAGGTACGATATTATAACGGTGCTGGTGTGGGCGGTTCTGGGTGCTGCGCTAATAGTCCTTGGCATTTTTCTAAGGAGACCTGACTTCGGGGAAAGAGTTTGGTGGGTGGTAATGGGCGTAGGAATAGCGCTAGCGGTCGTAGGAATCGTCAGCATCATCTTAACTTCGAGGCAAGCTGTTGGAATGCTTTGTCCTTATTGTGGGGGGAAAATAGTGCCACGGGTGAAATCAAGCACAAGCCAGCTGTATCTTACGACAGAAGAGGAAGAGGAGGAAGAAGAGGAGGAGGAGAAAAAAGAGGAATAAAAGGCAGAAGGTCCCGAGGATTAAGGGGCACAAAAAGCGAAGAGCCGCTCACGACATCAGTGTGAGCAGTTACTTTACAGGTGAAATTAGTAAAAAGATGTTGGGAATGGCTGGGAAGGAATTCGTGCGGGCAAGTCAATAGGCAGAGATGGGTTGTTTATCGGTAATGATTCTTTGGCTTGCAGCTAACTGCTGGCGAATGTGTTTAGGGATAGTAAAAATGGCTTGATGAGTGAGGCCATCGTAGGATTTTAGCTTTTTTGATATTCTTGTTGAAATTCTGGTGTCAATTCCCTCGGGAGTTAGTTCTGAGGGGTCAAGACTTTGGGAAGCCGCGACAAAGCCCCATAGGCCCAGAAAAGAAGGTACATGGACCTGGTAGGGGCAAGCTATCGGGAAAACGTTTCTTAAGGTATTGGCAATAGCGGTGAAATTATCTAAGTTCGTCCATTCGGAAGATTCAGCCTGCACTGATATAATGCCATCGGACCCCAGTTTTTGCTTGACTATCTGGTAGAACTCCCGGGTGTATAGCAAGCGTGCCGGCCCTTGCTCTAAAGGGTCAACCAGGTCAATGATTATGACATCGAATTTGTCGCTACTTTCCTCCAGATATTTTCTGGCGTCTACGAAATGAAGCTCTGCCCGGGGGTCATCGAAGGCATTCTGGTGCCAGGAGGGTAACAGGCGTCGACAAAGACTTACAACCTCTTCATCGATATCCACCATGACAGCCTTTTTTACTGTCTTATGCGCCAGGACTTCCCTTAAGGTCGCACCTTCACCTCCCCCCGCAATGAATACCCTCTCCGGCTGGGGATGAGTAAGCATAGCTGGGTGTACCAGAGCTTCGTGGTAAATAAATTCGTCCGCCTCGCTGGATTGAATCTTGCCATCGAGGACGAGACAGACGCCGAAGCTGCCCGTGTTGACAATATCGATAGATTGAAACTTACTTCGTCCTGAATATATCCTCTCCTTAATGCTATGCAGCATAGTAAGGTCAGGACTTATATTGTCAGAAAACCAGCTATGTTTATCAGGGTCGCTATCTTTCATTTTACACACTCGACCTGGCTATCCTCCATAATCCCCCTGCGAAGCTCGATTAGGGAGTGATTCTTGGCCTCTAGCTTCTCTGTTATCCACCTGGCAGCCTTCTCCGGGTCTACATCGTCTCCACAGGTGAAAACATCTACGGCAGCGTACCTGTATTCCGGCCAGGTATGAATGGCAATATGTGATTCAGCGATATTGACCACTCCACTCACTCCACAAGGGGAGAAATGATAAAAGGACTCGCCTACTACGGTAGCGCCACTTTGAATGGCAGCTTCATTAAGACAATTCCTGAGAAAACCTAAGTCATCCAGCGCCTCCTCATTGCATATTTTTAGTTCTAGTAGCAGATGTCTTCCAAGCGCGTTCAAATCATCTTCCCTCCTTTAAAATTTTGGATTTGTGATAGAGCTTTTGGGGCAACAGCGCAAATTTTATACAATGTCAATCGTTTTAGCAATACTCCGAGAGTTTCTGCTAAAATAAACGAAGGCAAGAACTATGTCGACAAGCGAACAATTGGTTACTGTGTGCACTGCCAGGTACATGGAGGCGCAAATAATGAAGGGACGGCTGGAGAGCGAAGGCATACCAGTCCTCCTGAGCTACGAGAGCGCTGGTCTGATTTACGGGCTTACAATTGATGGGTTAGGTGAGGTGAAAATAATGGTGCCCAGACATCTGGCAGAGGAAGCAAAGGAGATTCTGAGAGTAGGTGAATTTGCCAAAGGTGGAGAGGGAGGGGATAAGAGTTAGTTTCGCGGTTTCAGTTGTATTTTTGGCTTTTGATTTCTGATGGCCTCAAGATTAGAACGCATAACTGAACAGCGGCTGGATAGCCTGAGCAGAATTCGGGCTCGCGGCATAGACCCTTATCCCCATTCCTATCATCCCAGCCACACCATTCGAGAGGCGATAGCACTTTTTGAACAGCAAGGGGAGAACTCTCCGGACATATCACTGGCCGGCCGCATTATGTCCAAGCGTTCTATGGGTAAGATGTCCTTTCTCGATATTCGCGATAGCTCAGGGAAGATACAGCTTTCCTTGCGCTACGACCTTCTGGGCCGCGAGAGGTACGAATTTCTTCAGGATATTGATATTGGCGACATTATCGGGGCAGAGGGGAAGCTTTTCCGGACAAAAGCCGGAGAGCTTACTCTAGAGGTATCCAATCTCGCCATGCTCTGTAAATCCCTTCGCCCGCTGCCAGAGAAGTGGCATGGGCTGGCTGACATAGAAAAACGCTATCGGCAGAGATATCTCGACCTCATTTCCAACGAAGAGAGTAAAAGCATTTTTACTTTGCGCAGCAAGATTATCACCGCCATAAGAAGTTTCCTAGATAAGCAGGGGTTTATGGAGGTAGAAACTCCTGTGCTGCAGCCCCATGCCGGCGGAGCACTGGCACGCCCCTTTGTCACCCATCATCATGCCCTTGATGAAGACCTCTATCTGCGAATTGCCCTGGAGCTTCACCTCAAGAGACTGGTGGTAGGCGGCTTTGACAAAGTTTACGAGATGGGGCGTGCCTTTCGCAATGAAGGCATTTCTGTTAGACATAACCCGGAATTCACCTTGCTTGAGTGCTATCAAGCTTATAGCGATTACAATGACATGATGAGATTGGTTGAGGAGATGCTCGCTCATATAGCTCAGGAGGTTCTGGGTAATACCAAGCTTGCTTGCAACGGCACAACCATTGACCTTGGTCTCCCCTGGCAAAGGCTTTACCTGCGTGAGGCAATAAAAAATCATTGTGACATTGATTTTGAAGATTATCCCGATGCTGCTTCACTGAGGACACGGATGACAGAGATGGGAATGGAAGTCGATCCGGGTAAAGGGAGGGGCAGGCTGATAGACGAATTGATTTCCACTTCTGTCGAGCCAAACCTTATTCAGCCGACTTTCCTTCTGGATTACCCCCTGGAAATGTCACCTCTGGCCAAGAGGAAGCGGGGCGATGACCGGTTAGTAGAGAGATTTGAGGGCTTCGTGGCTGGCATGGAGATTGCTAATGCCTTCACCGAGCTTAATGACCCCCTGGAGCAAAGGGAAAGGTTTCGCCAGCAGCTAAAAGAACGGGTTGCCGATGAGGAAGTGGAAATCGCCGATGAAGATTTCCTTCAGGCTCTGGAGTATGGGATGCCCCCTACCGGTGGTCTGGGGATAGGCATTGACCGCCTGGTGATGCTGCTTGTTGGACAGCAATCTGTTCGAGAGGTGATACTTTTTCCCCAGCTAAAGACAAAAGAGTAAAAATACAAAATGGCAAGGCAAAGTATGACAAACCCTAAGATGGGAAGAATTCAGAAGTCAGTAGCTAGTAGGGGAGAGGTGGCTTCTGACTACTGAATTCTGACTACTTTAGAGCTTATATATGCTTGACATTAAACTTATTCGTGAAAACCCGGAGCTTGTTCGCCAGGCTCTGGAGAAAAGGGGCGATACCTTTGCTCTGGATCGCATCCTTGAGATTGACGGCCGTTATCGCAGCTTGCTTCGTCAGACGGAGGAACTCCGTGCCAAACATAACGAGGCAAGCAAACAACTGGGCCAAAGCCAAGAAAAACCACCTCAGCTCATCGCCCAGATGCGTCAATTAGGAGAGCAGGTATCTTCCTTGCAGCAGCAGACCAAAGAAGCTAAGGCCAACCTTGATTCCCTGCTGCTGGAGTTGCCCAACATCCCCCACCCCAGCGTACCCTTAGGTAGAGGCGCGGATGATAATATGGTGGTGCGTACCTGGGGCAAGCCAGGGGAATTTTCCTTCGAGCCCCTGCCTCACTGGGAGCTGGGGGAAAAACTGGGCATAATAGATTTCCAGCAGGGAGTGAAGCTCTCAGGGACCAGGTTTTATGTTCTCAAGGGGCTGGGGGCACGCCTTCAACGAGCGCTTATCTCATTTATGCTCGATACCCATGTAAACGAGCATAGCTATAAAGAAATCTACCCTCCTTTTATGGTAAAGCGAGAGTGTATGGTCGGCTCAGGAAATTTACCCAAGTTCGGCGATAATTTATATCACGACGAAGAAGATGACTTCTGGTTTATACCCACGGCGGAGGTACCGCTAACCAACCTTCACCGTGATGAAATATTGAGCGCCGATAGCTTGCCCCTTCATTATGTCGCCTATACCCCTTGCTTCCGCCGAGAGAAGATGGCTGCCGGCACAGACACCAGGGGCATCAAGCGGGGACACCAGTTCGATAAGGTGGAGCTCTACAAGGTTACCAGCCCGGAAAGCTCCGACGACGCACTGGAGAAACTAGTAGCCGATGCCGAGGATATATGCCGGAGGCTGGACATACCTCACCGCGTGGTGCAGTTATGTACTGGAGACCTCGGCTTTGCCGCCTGCAAAACATACGATATCGAAATGTGGGCTCCTGGCTGTGATGAATGGCTCGAGGTCAGCTCTTGCAGCAATTGCGGTGACTTTCAGGCGAGGCGAGCAAATATCCGCTATCGCCCTGAGCCTGGCGCCAAGCCACAGCTTGTTCACACGCTCAATGGCTCAGGACTGGCTCTGCCACGAGTCCTTATCGCTGTGCTGGAAAACTATCAGCAAGCCGATGGCACAGTATTAATCCCTGAAGTATTAGAGCCTTACTTGAGAGTAATATAAGCGCCGCAAATTATATGTAATTGCCTAATTTATTGAGCGCATCCTTTTTGTCATTGCGAGGCTGACTTCAGTCAGCCGAAGCAATCTCGTGGGGACAATTAGATTGCCACGCACCTTTCAGGTGCTCGCAATGACAAGAGGAGTCTGATGAATCAGGCTCAGAATGACAGCACAGTTAAGAATAGCTAGCAATTAAACTGGGAGTCCTGCTCGACGGCGTGCTATAATTTAATCAAAGGAAACGAACAGCGTCAGAAGCTAGGCTTCAAAATGCAAAAGTGCCCGTTGTGTGATAAGAAAATCCGAGCAGATGCTAAGTTTTGCTCGGAATGTGGGTGGGATTTAACCGACCACGAACTAACTCCACTCCAAATGGCAAGAATTCAAGAGGAGATTCAAGATGCCAGGTTTAGAGCTATGCAAATGCATGTTGCAATGCTTCCATTCCTGACGCTCGCGCTTGTCTGCCTTCTGGTTGCTATGTTTGCCCTATTTGAGGTTATCCCGGCGACATGGGACTTCATGCTATATGTAGGTTTTGCCTTTGTGTTTATTGAGATTGCGTTCGCTTTTTTCCGAGACCGGTACAGAAAGAAGCAAGATAGGCTGAAAATGATGCTGAGGGATAGGCAACCGTCTCAATAGTGCGGCAGAATTGTCAGGGCTAGGTCATACTGCTGTTTCTGTTGAGGATACGGTTGCTGCCAACAACGAGGTAACTACTAGTGTAAGCAAGGCAAGCAACTCTTCTGCAAGTGCTACAACTACGATTACAATGACCGGAGTACTTAATGAGTAGTTCAGCGGAGGCTACCCCGACCAGGTTAAGCAAGAGTTTCTATGTGGGCTCGATTATAGGTGGCAGCGTTTTGGGGGGGATAATGGTGGGAATGCGGGTTTGGTTCGGTTACCTATTGACTGTGTACTCTGTAGTAATATCCCTTGTGCTCCTATACAAGGTCTGGGCGGCTATTCAAGACGGTCATGCTAGAACTACTCCCGGCAAGGCTGTTGGATACATGTTCATTCCCTTTTTCCAGCTTTATTGGTTGTTCCAAGCATATTGGGGATACGCCAAGGACTACAATTCCTACATAAGCCGACATGGCATATCGACCTCAAGGTTACCCGAAGGTTTATTCCTAGCCTATTGTATTCTGCCATTTGTCTATGCGTTTGTCTATGCGTTTGTCTATACGGGAGTCATCATATGGCTCGCTACAACCATGACGGACTGGTCACTTACGACAATGGCATTCGTATCGTTCATGTTAGCTATTGTGCTAGCTATCCCTATGTTCGTCATTGGCATAATAATTCTTGTCAAGCTCTGTGATGCGGTGAATAATTTGTCCGCTAAGGCTCAGTGTTAGCCACAATCACGATTACGATGTATACTGTAGCTGATGAGTAGTTTAGCCAGCGGATTTGGAAAGGAGAATTTAAGGACTCAATAGCGAACAGCGTTTTAGAGATAGAAGATGAAATACTGTCCTCGGTGTGGCGCTCCTTTGGAACCCAATGATAAATTTTGTAGCAATTGCGGAACAAGGCTTAGCGATTATGGCGGCGTTGTATCCGTCGGAGCTGCACAGACATGGAAGCCAACTGCTGCGGGCACCTTGACTATCTCGGCTGGTGTCTTTGGTTTGATTGTCGGCATAGTGCTCATTGGGCGAAGCCCATTGTTTATGGTGGGGCTGCTCACAATAATGATTGGGATAGTAGCTGTGGCAGGTGGGCTCTGTGCACTCAAAAGAAGAGCTTGGGGTTTAGCGCTTGCCGGCTCCATTTGCTCGGTTTTCTGCTGGCTGGGTATTCCGGCTATTATACTTATCGCCTTGAGTAAGCAAGAATTTTCATAGGATAAGCAAATGAAAGAATGCCCCTCCTGTGGTAACACAATACCAAAGGAAGTAATCTATTGTCCTTATTGCGGGGCAAGGTTTGCTGACTTGGGCCATACGCAGACTAAGGGAAACGAACAGCGTCAGAAGCTAGGCTTCAAAATGCAAAAGTGCCCGTTGTGTGATAAGAAAATTCCAGAGGATGCTAAGTTTTGTCCGCTGTGTGGGTGGGATTTAACCGACCACGAACTAACTCCACCCCAAATTGCAAGAATTCAAGACGAGATTCAAGATGCCAGGTTTAGAGCTATGCACTGGCATGTCGCAGTGGTTGCATGCATGATGATTGCGCTTGCCAACATCCTGCTTGGTATGTTTGCCAGGGATGAGGTTATCCCAAGGACCTGGGACTTCATGTTACATATAGGCTATGCCGTCTTTTTTATTGGGATTGCGTTCGGTTTCTGCGGAGACCGGTACAGAAAGAAGCAAGATAGGCTGAAAATGATGCTGAGGGATAGGCAACTGTCTCAATAGTGCGGCAGAATTGCCAGGGCTAGGTCATACTGCTGTTTCCGACAAAGATACTAGTAGTCCCAATAATGAGATAAGAAGTAGTGTAAGCAAGACAAGCAATTCTTCTGCAAGTGCTATTATTACGATTACAATGTATGCTGTGGCTAGTGAGTAGCCTAGCCAGCGGATTTGGAGAGAAAGGAATATGCAGGAGAAAAATCAAGATAGTCTAAAACGGGCTTATGCAACGCTTCAAGCAATGCAAAGCAATATCAATGATATTGCTACGGTTTATGGGGTCGAAGAGAAATACGTTAGCCAATATCACGCTGCGCTTGACATGTTGGAAGGCATTGGAATAAATGTTGAGCAGTTTCGCATACCGCCTTCGGAAGTTCAGCATCGTGAAACAATCTCACCAGTCTCTTATCCAGAACAGCCTGCACCTGAAGAATACACCAAGGAGAAATACGTTACGAAGGGACTATTATTGACTAAGCTGGACACAATTCTCATGTATTTCGACCTCACTTATTCTGGCGAGTCTAGGAGAATTGGCTTCACTCTCCCTGGCAAATAGAGCCTCATTAGTCGCTTCTAAGAGCCAAATCCCTTCTCAAAAGTCCGCATTGAAGTCCGTCTAAATATGAGCTTTGGTCTAATATAGAGTAGCTAACAATTAAAGCGGGAGACCTGCTCGATGGCGTTTTCGATGTGTTCGATGCGTTTGGGCTTGCCTTTGTCATCAAGCTCAATGGCTACGACGTCTATGCGCCATAGAGGGGGGAGGTTCTGGTGGGTAGTGGTATAGGTCAGGGCTGAGGCTATAAGTCTCTCTTTTTTGGCCTGTGTTATTGACTCCTCGGGAGTGCCGAAGTCCAAACTGCTCTTGGTGCGGACCTCGACAAAGACAAGATAGTCCTTCTGCTGGGCAACGATATCAATCTCTCCATGAGGGCAACGAAAATTCGTCTCGCGAATGCGGTAGCCCCGCTTTTTGAGGAATTTCCGGGCTGCTTTCTCTCCCAGCTTACCAACTTCTTGACGGTCCATCACCTGATCCATCAGAGAGTTTATTCTGAATGAGATTCTTCGGTCGCTCCGCTCCCTCAGAATGACAAGGGGCGAAGGGCTCAGAATGAAAAGAAGGGAAGGGCTGAGAATGCCCCGAAGCTAAAGGGCCGGAGGCTTGCGTTGTAGTTATGTTCCTGACAGGGGCAAAGTATAGGCGGTGAATCGGCGAAGGCCCGAGCTTTTGCAGACAGGATATGTGTTTTCGTGTTCCGTAGCCTTTATGCTGTGCAAATCCATAGCCAGGATACATTATGTCAAGTTCTTCCATTATGCGGTCTCTGGTGACCTTGGCTATTATAGAAGCACAGGCAATGGAAAGACACGATTCGTCACCTCTGGTTATCCCCCTTTGAGGGATGGGACATTGAGACAAGCTCAGCCTGTCAATGAGGAGGAAGTTCGGTTGTTCGGGCAGTTTTTCCACCGCCTGCATCATAGCCAGTCTGGTTGCCTTGAGGATATTAATGGTGTCAATCGTTTGAGGAGGAACGATGCCGATGCCCACAGCCACAGCCTCCTTGGTAATCAGGTCGAAGAGGGATTCACGTTTTCTGGAGTTTAATTTCTTGCTATCCCGGACCAGCTCAAACCAGGGCAAATTGGCTGGGTGAGGCAGGATAACGGCGCTGGCCACTACCGGGCCGGCAAGGGCCCCCCGCCCGACTTCATCTATGCCGGCGATAAGCTCGTAGCCCTGCGATTTAAGCTTATCTTCCTCATCGAGGTTTGGAAATTGAGACATATCTCTGCCAAAATTAAAAGTTAAAAATCAAACTGACAACTCAAAAGGCAAAATTTTTTCATTTTTACTCTGTATTTTTACGTTTTGCATTTTGATTTTTACATTTGATATGGTGCCGCCCCCCAGTACCTCATCCATATTATAAAACACTATGGCCTGCCCCGGGGTTACCGCCTTTTGCGGCTGAGCGAAATGAACATCAGAGATTGCTTCGCCTTCACTTCGTTCAGGCTCGCAATGACGAGGTGGAAAGAGAATAGCTTCCGCCTCTTTTGATTTATAGCGTATCCTGGCTTTGGCTGTAACGGGCTCCCGCGGTGCCTTGCCCGATATCCAGTTCAGCTTTCGGGCGGCGAGCTTCTGGCTGTAGAGCTCCTTCTCATGACCCAGCACAATTCTATTGTGTTCAGGCTCTATCCTTATGACGTAGAGTGGCTTTCCAGCACTCAATACTTGAGTGCTGGATAATCCCAGGCCATGCCTCTGCCCAATTGTATAATTGGCTATTCCCTGATGCTGGCCTAATTTCGTTCCCTGGGTATCTACAACATCGCCAGGCGTGCCGGAAAATCTCTGGCTGAGAAAAGTGGCATAGTTCTTCTGGGAGATAAAGCAAACATCCTGGCTGGGTTTGGTTGCTATAGGCAATCTCGCCTGCTTTGCCATCTGCTTAACTTCGTCTCTGCTATACTCGCCTAAAGGAAACAGGACATGCCCGAGCTTTTCCTGAGTTAGAGTATAAAGAAAATAAGATTGGTCTCTACTTGTGTCCACTGCTTTAAGCAAGCGATGCCCATCTCCGGAATGCTCTACCCTGGCATAATGACCCGTAGCCAGATAGTCGGCACCCAGGGAGAGTGCTTTATCGAGGAGGAAGCCGAACTTTATGTGCTGGTTGCAGGCAATACAGGGATTGGGTGTCCGCCCCTGCCGGTATTCCCGGCAGAAATAGTCAACTACACAGGACTCGAATTCCTTTTGCAGGTCAACCTGATGGTAGGGAATGCCTAAAATGCAGCAGATAGTCTCTGCTCGATGTGCCTGGTATTCGGAGCGGGGAGATTCCCAGAGGCGCATATGTACGCCTAGCACTTCATAGGTGGCTTCTTTGAGCAATAATGCAGCGGCGGAGGAATCCACCCCTCCGCTCAATGCCACAGCGACCTTTTTTTTAGTCATAGGTATTGTATAAGTATATCGCACAACATGAAGAGTGGCGAGATTGCTTCGTCGCCCAGCACTCAGCGCCGTGAGTGCTGGGCTCCTCGCAATAACGAGTCGGAGGGCAATAACCGGCTCACCCTGTCCCAGATAATCCCGGCAACCTTCCCTTTAGGTAGAGAAGCATCTATCACCAGCCAGTGCTCAGATTCAGCCGCAGCCATCTTGAGGTAACCCTCCCTTACCCGCCGGTGGAACGACAAATCCTCCAGCTCGAAGCGGTCTTTCAAACTTCGCTTTCGTGCTAGTCCCTGCTCCGGTGAAATATCCAGGAGGATTATGAGATCCGGATTGAGATTCCCCGTTGCCGTATTGTTGACCATCTTTATGGCAGTAAAATCAAGTCCCCGCCCATAGCCTTGATAGACCAGGGTGGAGTGAGTGAAGCGGTCGCAGATGACTACCTCGCCCTCTTCTAAAGCAGGACGAATTAACTCAGCCACCAGCTGGGCACGGGAAGCAGCCACGAGAAACAACTCAGCCTGGGGCGAAATAGAGGAGCCCCGTTTCTTCTTAAGCGCTTTTCTTAATTCGTTACCCAGAGCTGTGCCTCCCGGCTCATGGGTTAATACCACGGGTATATTTCGCTGCTCAAGCTTTTTCAGCAAGAGCCTGGATTGGCTGCTTTTGCCGCAACCCTCGCCACCTTCAAAGGTGATGAACAGTCCCAATGATTACCTCGATTTCCTTTTGCCGCCATGTACCACGCTCCGGTCGCCGGAGTTGAAACCGCGGCGCCCGGCTAAGATACGCTGTAGATTATGGACATAGGTATATTGAGTGTCACGGGGATAGAGGGAATCCAGGCATTGCTTCATTTGAGCGGCATTGTTGCTTTTGAGGACATAAATCGGTATACCCAGCGCTTCGGCATCCCGTATCTTCTGTGGCTTGCGGCGGTAATAACTTCGTGTAGTGAGGAAAATATCGGCTTGCTTAAGGTCGGAGACGATTTTCAGCTCTTTTCGCCCCTCCCTGGCAATTTGCTCCAGTCGATACCGGTTAGCGCCGAAGAGGTAGAATCGTAGCGTTTTTTCCGGCTGCTTCTCTTCCTTGCTTTCCCACATAAGAGGGGAGGTTATCGCCTCCTTCTTTACCTCACCATCTTCATCCATCCAGCGCATTTCGGCCCTGGGGGTTCGCCCATGTAAGAGAGCATCAACAGCCTCGGTCACGTCAGGGTGTACGGTTACCCTGTAATAATCTACAATTTCCACCACCGTATCAAAGGTAGGTGGGGACTTGCGCTCCAGGATAGATTTTTGTGTGTGCCGTCGCCTGGCTTCTTCATCTCCCAAAGTAACCGTCTGGATGCCGCCGATAAGGTCAGACAGAGTAGGATTCATTATCAAGTTTTCCAGAGTGTTTCCATGTGCCGTGCCCACCAATTGCACTCCGCGTTCAGCGATGGTACGAGCCGCCTGGGCTTCGAGTTCAGTGCCTATCTCGTCGATAATGATGACCTCAGGCATGTGATTTTCCACTGCTTCAATCATTACCGCATGTTGCTCAGCCGGAGCAGCTACTTGCATTCGCCGGGCATGCCCGATAGCGGGATGAGGAATGTCTCCATCTCCGGCAATTTCATTGGAAGTGTCAATTACGATAACGCGTTTTTTGGAATCATCAGCCAGCACTCGAGCCACCTCTCGCAACATAGTGGTTTTGCCTATACCGGGCCGCCCTAGAAGCAGAACGTTGTTGCCTGATTCGATAAGGTCTTGAATCATCTTTACGGTACCGAACACAGCTCTGCCCACTCGGCAGGTCAAGCCGATTATATAGCCATTTCTATTGCGTATGGCTGAGATGCGGTGAAGGGTGTGGTTGATGCCGGCGCGGTTATCCCCAGTGAACTCACCAATGCGTGATACTACATAATCAATATCAGATTGGTTTACCTCTTTAGAGTTAAGGACCAGCTCTCTATGGGGAAAACGGGCTTCAGGGAGACGCCCTAAATCTAAGATTACCTCCAACAGTTCGCTGTGGTCGGGCTGCTGGTAGAGCGGCTCACGGATATGGAGTGGCAAGATATCAAGCAGTGCGTCTAAATCGTCAGTAACTACCCTTCGCATTCTGTGAAATACCTGTCTTCACCTCACCAACCCCGGGGGGCCAACAATTCTTGTTGGGGTATAGCTTTTATGTCCAGACCTGGCATGGCGGCTCCCAAACCCTTGGACACCTCAGCGACGATAGCCGGGTCCTGGTAATGGGTGGTAGCTTTAACAATGGCCTGCGCTCTGGTTGCGGGATCGCTGGACTTAAAAATCCCCGAGCCCACAAACACTCCCTCGGCTCCCAGCTGCATCATCAAAGCGGCATCGGCGGGTGTCGCAACACCGCCGGCGGCGAAGTTCACAACAGGTAACTTCCCTGTTTTATGCACCTCCACTACTAACTCCAGAGGAGCACCGATGGCTTTCGCCTCAGCTACCAATTCTTCCTCGGGTAAAGCCTGCAGTCTGCGAATCCCGTCCTGGACTGCCCGCATGTGCCTCACAGCTTCAACAATGTTGCCTGTCCCAGCTTCGCCCTTGGTACGAATCATGGCCGCTCCTTCGGCAATACGACGTAATGCTTCGCCTAAGTCACGGCAGCCACAGACAAAAGGAACCTTAAATTCATGTTTCCAAACATGATGGCTTTCGTCGGCGGGAGTAAGCACTTCGGACTCGTCGATAAAATCAACGCCCAACGCTTCCAGCACCTGAGCCTCAGCAAAATGGCCGATGCGGCATTTAGCCATTACGGGGATGCTGACCGCTGCCATTATGGCCTTAATTATAGTGGGGTCGGCCATGCGAGCCACTCCGCCGTCGGCGCGGATATCTGCTGGCACCCGTTCCAGTGCCATAACAGCGCAGGCACCGGCTTCCTCGGCAATTTTAGCCTGCTCCGGGGTGACCACGTCCATAATCACCCCACCCTTCAGCGTCTGGGCAAGGCCTGTCTTAACTTTCCATGTACCCTTCTCCATCAACTACCATTATAGCGCTATACCAGTCAAATCACAAATGTCAAATGAGAGCGCCCACCCTTGTCATTGCGAGGAGCCCCGATTCATCGGGGAGACGAAGCAATCTCGGAGGGGCTTCTAGGGAATGAGATTGCCGCGCTCCCGCCTGCCAAGCCTTGGCGGGCAGGTCGCTCGCAATGATATCGCGAGGCGGCGGAGTTTATCTCCGCGTTACCCTCGAACCAAATAGGGTCGAGGGGTTAACCTCGACCCTATCTTTCTTGCCCTGCTACCACGCCACCCAATCAACCTAAATCAAGGCGCTATCTCACGGTCCTACATACACCCATATGGTTAGTGGAGAACTCACGTCTGTGTTATTTCCGATGTCTACGTCCTCATCATCCATCAACACAACCTCGGCTTCGGCAGTCAGTGAGAAAACATACCACCCCGGCACCCCCATCGGCATAACGAGAAGATCGAATAGGACACATGGGTGCATCCCTGGATCAAAAGAGATACCCAACCAGTTGATTGACTTCGTGTAGTCAATTTCTTTCTCCAGCTCCCAGATTGTTTCTACATCCAGTTCCTCTTCCTCGCAACAAATGAGATCAATGAACTCGCCTTTCTGGACATATTTCCCCCAATGGGTAGTATTCTGGGACACTTTCTCTGGAGGCTCAGCTATCTTGTTCACAGCGCACCAGTCGTTAACAACATAGACAGCAGATGGAGGAGCATCACCACAAATTGGTTCTCCCATATATTCTTCAGTGTATCCAATGTAATGAATCCAGAGCCTAGACGTCTCATTCACCGCGACTATTCTTCCTTCGCACCCTTCCACTCCCTGTTCGAAGTGAATATCGATGATCTGACACGGCACCACCTCAACCATCTCCTGAACAGGTTCCCCGTCTATGGTCCAATACAGGAAATCAATCCAGGCATCCTGGTTTTCCTCGAACTCTAAAGTAAAGGTGATTGTGCCGCCATCGGACACTTCTTGAGTTGCTGAGGGTTTGATATCCTCCAAGTATGCATCCGCGGGACCGCCAGAGACATGCTCGCAGGTCCAGTTACCCACATCCACGGTAAAGCTGGCAGAAACATTAGTACCGGTTACGGCTGACCCTGATGCTGGTGTTAACGTATAGTCCACATCTCCTTCCCAGGCTTCGTCACAAAGAGTAGCTTTAACCTCAATAGTGCCCTCTTCTCCATCACCAGTACAGCCCGGGACCAAAACCGCAATTAAAGAAACTAAAACAACTACACTTAAACAAATAGAGAAAATCTTCTTCTTCACGTTCACCTCCTTTTGAAATAATTTAGCTTTCTAAAATCTTAGTTGATATTATTGATATTATTGATATTCTAAATACCCCTTCACCTCCTTCCTCATTTTGGAATAGTCTAGTTTTCTGAAATCCTAGTTAATACTATCGATATTCTAGTACCCCTTCACCTCCTTTTAGGATAGTTAAGTAAATAATATCAATGCGGCACTACCCCATTTTATTTTAATATACCCCACCCCTGTATTGTCAATGGTTTTTTTGGCTAAGTATAATCGTGGTTAATTTCATGATATTTTGCCCCTTGTGGGTAACGTAGCCTTCTTTAGACATATCCCTATTTATATCACTAAAATGTTAAGTTAATGTTAACTCGAAGGCTAATATCACTGTAAAACAAAGAAAGGAATATGAATGCATAAGGAAATATTCAAACAGAAAGCAAATCACATAAAGGATTCTTAGCTTTGAGGTCGAAAAATTTACTTTGGGATCTTTCCAGACCCTTACTAAACCCTCTTCTTTAGATTCTTTCAAGGATTTCGAGGGATTGGCAAGAAGGCACTAAATGGTACCTGGTCTCTGAAACAGATTGAACAATACTGCTTGCTACAAGGGCTGATGACAGGTCGATAATCATAGTAAACAGCGTAAATCTTTAAAATCCTAAGCACTAAATCCTAAACAAATCTTAATATCTAAATTCAAAACCAAAAAGCGTTTTGAACATTTGAGATTTGAATTTTGAGTTTGTTTAGGGCTTAGAATTTCGGACTTTGGATTTTCATCACTAGAGGTTCTTTTTTGTTTCCTCGATCTCCCTTTCTACCTCCTTTAGTTCCTCTTCCAGGTCTTTCTTATAATCCTCGAGCATGTCCAGATATTCCTTTCTGTCGGGAAAGGGCTTGAATCCCTGGAAGTAGAAAGCGAAGGGAGGAAGTCCAAAGTAGAACCTCCGGGATCTCCTACTCCACATCTTTATTTCACCTCCTGAATCGGCCGTCGCCTCGGCAGTCCAGGACGACGGGGATATTTACTCGGTGTCGGGGATATTTTATCAAAAATTATCAAATAACGTCCATCGTCAAATTCGTCCAATTCTATTTTCTTTATCCGGTCTAATTTGCCTCCCAGAGCGGCAATGGCTTTTTTCGCCCTGTTTAGCTCCTGGTCGATTTCCCCTTTCTTTTGAGCGATAAATCTTCCCCCGATCCGGCAAAAGGGCAGGGTTAGCTCCGCCAAAGTAGGCAGCAAGGCTACAGCACGGGAGAGAACCAGGGCAAACTGCTCACGGTAGAGTGGTAAATGAGCCGCTTCCTCAGCTCTACTATTCAGCACTTCTACATTTTCTATCTCCAGCTTGCGGATAATGTGGTGGAGGAAAGCCGTCTTTTTTGTTGTGGGTTCAATGAGCACCAGCCTGGGCTGAGGGAAAAGAATTTTGAGCGGCACGCCGGGGAAGCCGGCACCCGTGCCTATGTCTATAATATTGAAATCCGGCCTTTCCACCTCTTCCTCAGGCAAAGCCAGCGTGATGGTCAGGGAATCAAGGAAATGCTTAACCTGTACCGAAGAATAATCTTTTATGGCTGTGAGGTTAATTTTTTTATTCCATTCAATTAGCTCCCGGTAGTAAAGCTCAAATTGCTTTACCTGCCTGGCATTGAACTCTATCCCCAGCTTGCCTGCACCTTCAATAAGTTTTTCCATCGCGAGCCACGCTTAAAATTCAGAGGTTGCCTAGCAACCCGTTTGCCTGAGCCTGTCGAAGGCAACCTAATTTTATCATGACTGCCGCTCATAGTCCGACACGTTCACCACAAGCGGTTAATGAACAATCTTCAACATACCACTTGACACAATAGTAAGAAAAATCATAGAATTTAGAATAGTAGGATATGTCATACAATACTAAGGGGGCACCAAGTTTATTCTAGGAGGAAAATGGAAGACAAGAGCATGCAGGTAGTCGGTAGGTGTTTTGGCACTGCTGTGCTTGGGCCTCGAGGGCAGTTGGTGATTCCCGTGGAAGCCCGAAAAGAACTGGGCATAGACACTGGTAATAAACTTCTGGTTTTCGGTCATTTTGGTGGGCGGGGACTTATCTTTATCAAAGCTGAGGCAGCAGAGGAGCTGCTGAACATCATGAGCAGCCGACTTGATGAGGTTGCCAAGCTGGTCAAGGAAAGTAAAACCACTGGTGCTGGGATAAAGGGTGAAGGCAAGGCAAGTTAATGTCGCGGCCAAAATAGTTGGTGTGTTTTTTTACCCGAAACTATAGATTTGCGCTATAATGAGTAGTTTATCAAAACAGAGAGGGGTACACAGAAGAATGAAAAAAAGGCGAAAACTAATAATAACAATCTGCGTGGTTGTTATCGGTATAGTACTTGGTATCGTGCTTACTAGAGGCACCAGCTCCGAAGATACGCCAACTACTGTTATGGTTACCCGAGGCGATATAGTGAAAACCGTTTTAGTGGATGGCAGTTTAGAAATGCCTAATAAAGCGTATTTATCATTCGGCGCTACCGGTACAGTGACAGAGGTGCTGGTTGATAAAGGGGATAGTGTGGTAGAAGGCCAAGTATTAGCCAGGCTCGATGGACGTTCCCTGGAATTCAGTGTGGAAATAGCGCAGGCACAATACGAAACTGTTCAGATCAATTTGATGAAAACAATCTATCCTCACTATACCAAAATATGGGGTACGGATATGCCTGGAGTATGGTTGGCTCTGGACGAAGCCCAGGATAATTTAACACAGGCTCAGGAGCTTCTGAATGAGGGGAGTATCGAGGAGGCACAAGTCTTACTGGACTTAATCGAGGGAAATCTAAGCAAGGCCGAAGAAAAATCTCTATCTAGAACGTTTCAGTTGCCCTGGTCGGTCAAGCTACTCGAGCTGCAATCGGATATAGCCAGAGCGAATTTAGAATCGGCAAAGCTTAACCTGGAAAAGGCGGTAATAACGGCTACCTTCGATGGCGTGGTAGCTGACATCACCATAACTGAAGGAAAGGAAATCTCGACAGCGACATTCGCCACTCCGGCAATATCCCTGGTTGACACCAGTGAGATAGAGATGCCCGGCTTCATTGATGAAATAGATATCGCCATGGTGCAGCCAGGCCAGGAAGCGAATATCCTGTTAGATGCCTTGCCCGACGAGGAAGTAAAGGGCAGTGTTGTTTTTATCTCCCCGGTAGGCACAATTCAAGCTGGGGTGGTATCTTACGACACCACCATAACTTTGGAAAATCCCGTTGAAGAGCTCAGGGATGGCATGAGTGCCACTGCTGAAGTCATCATCAAGCGTCATGATGATGTATTGTTTATACCGAACAGATATATTCGGGGGACCCCGGAAAACCGAATGGTTGTAGTGCTCGTAGATGAGCAAGAGGAGGAACGGGAAATTACCTTGGGGCTAACCGACGGGATAAACACTGAAGTTCTATCGGGATTGCAGGAGGGAGAAAAGGTGATATTACCTACTTCTGAGGAGCGACCAGGCGGCTTCTTCCCGATGTAGCCAATGCTTGAACTTGAAAACATAACCAAAGTGTATAAAGCGGGACAGACCGAAGTTCCTGCTCTGCGGGGGATTAGCTGCCGCATTGAGTCAGGGGAGATGGTATCTATCATAGGGCCTTCAGGCTCGGGGAAGTCCACCCTGATGAATATCATCGGCTGCCTTGACAAGCCGACTTCAGGACGATACCGCCTGGGTGGGACCGAGGTAAGCGAGCTTAACGATAATCAATTGGCTGAGATAAGGAATAAAAAGATAGGCTTTGTCTTCCAAAGCTTCAACTTGCTGTCCCGGACCACGGCTTTAGCCAATGTGGAACTGCCACTTATTTACAGCGGCGCCGGCAACCGACGGCAAAGAGCGTTACAGGTCCTGGAGTCCGTGGGACTAGCTCATCGGGTCACTCACAGGCCAAGCGAGCTAGCTGGAGGGGAACAACAACGGGTGGCTATCGCCCGAGCCTTAGTAACTAATCCCTCTCTTATTTTAGCTGATGAACCCACAGGCAACCTCGACACCCGGACCAGCCAGGAAATCATGCTAATTTTCAAGCAATTGAATAAGCAGGGAATGACTATCGTTTTGGTTACTCATGAACCAGATATTGCCGCTTATACCCAGCGCACCATTAAACTTCGCGATGGCCAGATAGAGGCATCGGAATGAAACTCTGGGATTGTTTCTCTACTGCGCTGCGGGCTTTGCTTAGTAACAAGCTAAGGTCAGCTTTGACCATGCTGGGTATCCTGATTGGCGTGGCTGCCGTCATTGCTGTGCTATCCTTAGGAAGTGCGCAGTCGGCTATAGTAGAGGAGTCTTTTGCCACCCTGGGGTCTAACCTGATATACGTCACACCTCCAGAACTCGGCATGAGTGGAGTGGGAGCTCAGTCAACGCTGACTTTGGAAGATGCACAAGCGATTGCCCGTCACGCCCCTTCTGTAGAGAGGGTGGCGCCAATGGCGCAAACTTACGCTCAGGTTGTAGCTGGGGGAGAGAGCCTTAGCAACACAATTATTGCCGGGGTGTGGCCAGAAGCTGAATCGGTGGACAACTATGCTGTGGCACAGGGCAGCTTCATAACCGACTTCGATTATGGAGCGAGGTCGAGGATAGCCGTCCTGGGGAACGAGGTAGCAAAGACCCTTTTTGGCGAGATGGACCCTACTGGCCAGAGCTTGAGGATTGGTGGGCGTCAATTCCAGGTCAGCGGTGTACTGGAAAGCAGGGGGATGGGATTTGGAGTTGAAGACATGAGGGTCTATATTCCTTTATCCACCTTCTATACCACTCTGGCAACCTCACAGGTGGGCAGCCGCGGAAGCAGTGTTAACATGATCAGCGTCCAGGTAGAGAGCAGCGACGAACTGGAGTCTGCCGAGCAGGAGATCACTGCTATTTTGCGGGACACCCACAACATCAGAGAGGGAGAAGACGATGACTTCAGAGTTCTCAACGTGGCGTCTGTGGCAGACCAGGTCACCCAGGTGCTGGGAATACTCCAGCTCATCCTTGCCGGCATAGCTGGTATATCCTTGCTTGTTGGCGGCATCGGGATTATGAATATCATGCTGGTTTCGGTGACCGAGCGCATCAGGGAAATCGGTCTGCGCAAGGCGGTAGGAGCCAAGCATCGAGATATTCTGATTCAATTCCTCATTGAAGCTGCCACACTGGGGCTCTGTGGCGGTGCTCTGGGGATAGGACTGGGGTGGATTATAGTTAAAATCATGTCTAGCATAGCGACAAATCTTGGTTTCTCCTTTACTGCTATGCTTTCCGGCAATGCTATTGCCCTGGCGGTAGGTGTAGCAATTTTTATCGGACTTATTTCTGGGTTGTACCCGGCCATCCGGGCGGCACGACTCGACCCCATCGAGTCCCTGCGTCACGAATAAACTACTTTCCTTGGATTAAAGACAAAAATTCGCTGCGAGTCGCTACCTTGCTGCGGAAAGTTCCCCTCACCGACGAGGTTATCACAGTTGTTCCCGGCTTTTTTATACCACGCATCACCATGCATAAGTGCTCGGCCTGGACAACTACAGCCACCCCATCGGGTTGAAGTGCTTCAAAGATGGCGTCAGCAATTTGCTGGGTCATCCTTTCCTGAAGCTGAGGTCGCCTGGCGCAGATTTCTACCACCCTGGCCAGCTTACTTACCCCCACCACCCTACCACCAGGGCTAGGAATATAACCGACATGAGCAACGCCGTAGAAGGGCAAGAGATGGTGTTCACACATGGAATAGAAGGGAATGTCCTTTAAAATCACCATCTCTTCATATCCTTCCTCAAAGTCCACCGTCAGTTCAGCTTTAGGGTCGACATCCATGCCGGAAAAGAGCTCGGCATACATTTCAGCCACCCTCCGTGGCGTACCCTTTACGCCCTCTCGGCGAGGATCCTCACCAATAGCTTCTATTATGGAGGCTACTGCCAGTTTGACTTTATCTTGATTGACCATCTAAATACCCCTCTTTATAAGCTTTATGCTGTTTTTATCTGTGCTAGCATAGAAATCTGAACCGATGTAAAGGAGCGGGGCTATCTTATCCAGGTCGAGAACCTCCGCCTTGGTAAATGCCTCCTCGAAGAAGTGCACAGCTACAATCTCACCGACTACCCAGATGTGGTCACCATAGGGCTTACTATCCACCAGCTTGCATTCATAGGCAGCATAAGCATCCTTCAAGATAGGCGCCGTGGTCTTCACAGGCTCCTCTTTCTCAATACTAAATCTCTCAAATTTGTCCATCTGCTGTCCAGAAGTGCCACCGATGGCAGCGGCGAGTGAGGCTTTCTCCAAAGGAACTAAATTAATGCCGAACTCCCGGCTTTCCATGATAAGCTGGTAAGTAAATCTCTTAGGTGCAACGGCGAAGCCGTAGAGGGGTGGCTTAAAAGAAATCGAGCTATGCCAGGCGGCGGTCATAGCAACATCTTTGTCCCGGGCACTAGAGGTAACTATGACTGCTACCTTAGGATAGTGCTGGCTGAATTTCCCTATATCCTCGGTAACAGTTTTTGGCATAATTTTCACCTCTTTTCCTCCCAAAATGCAAAATGCAAAAATAAAAGTGCAAAATGACAGAGCAAAAGTTAAAAAGTTTTGCGTTTTGACTTGTCATTTTGATTTTTGACCTTTGATTTTTGAACTTCATTCAGGATTTGGTGCTTGGGATCTATGATTTATCATGTCGGGAATTTCAAAACTTCCTCAACGGCTGCCAGCTCGGCAGGAAGCTCCAGGGGCGCCCGGGCATATCTTGCTGGCATACCGGGGTCCTTCAGCCCGCTGCCGGTGACGATGCACACTATGCGCTTACCCGAGAAGTTTTTCTCCATGGCCAACTTAATAAGCCCGGCTAACGAGGCTCCTGAAGCTGGCTCGCCGAAGATGCCCTCCTTGATTGCCATCAATCTGTAAGCATTCATAATTTCCTCATCAGTAACACGGTCAATGATACCCCCCGACTCATCCCGGGCAGCCACTGCCTTTTGCCAGCTAGCAGGATTGCCAATGCGAATAGCTGTGGCAATGGTCTTGGGTCGTTTGACAACTTTATCCAGCACTATAGGGGCGGCGCCTGCGGCCTGAAAGCCCATCATCCTGGGAGTGTGGCTGGCCTTGCCCGCGCGATGGTACTCCACGAATCCCTTCCAGTATGCGGTAATATTGCCGGCATTGCCCACAGGGATAAAGAGATAATCGGGAGCATCCCCCAGGTCGTCTATAATCTCAAAAGCCGCCGTTTTCTGACCTTCGATGCGATGAGGATTCAGTGAGTTTACCAGGGTAACAGGGTATTTTTGGGTCAGGGCGCGCACTATTTGAAGTGCCTGGTCGAAATTACCCCTTATACCTATAATCTGGGCGTCGTAAACAAGGGCCTGGGCCAGCTTTCCCGTGGCTATCTTCCCTTTGGGGATGATGACAATGGCTTTGAGTCCGAATCTAACGCCATAAGCGGCTGCCGAAGCGCTGGTATTGCCTGTGGAGGCGCAAATGACGCTCTGGCTACCATTTTCCACCGCCTTGGCCACCGCCACCACCATACCCCGGTCTTTGAAAGAGCCGGTGGGATTACAGCCTTCGAACTTAAAATAAAGTTCACCACAGCCAAGCTCTTTCTCTAAAATTCGTGACCTCACTAAAGGGGTATCCCCTTCCCCCAGGGTAATCAAAGGCGTAGCCGGGGTCACCGGCAAGAAATCACGGTATCTGTTTAAGACGCCTTGCTTCATCCCTCAACTCTGATAAAGTTGCCAACCTCGTTAACTACCGGCAGCTGCTTTAATTGCTTGAGAGCCTTTTGCACCCCCTTTTCCTCTGCCGGATAGGTCATGATGACGATTACGGCAGCTTGTGCTGCCGGGTCGCTTTCTCTCTGGATTACGGACGAAATGCTTATGGAATTGTCGCCCAGAACTTTGGAGATTTGAGCTAAAACACCGGGGCGGTCAGGCACATCCAGCCTGAGATAATACCGTGTCTTTACCTCGGACATGGGCTTAACAGTTACTCGCTGGTTTAATCTTAGTTCAGGAACATTATTTACGCCGTGATAGATATTTCTGGCTATCGCCAACACATCAGCCACAATAGCACTGGCGGCTCTGAGAGAGCCAGCCCCTTCTCCATAAAAGACCAACTTGCCAGCTAAGTCAGTTTCCACCTCGATAGCATTATAGACTCCATCTACTTTAGCTAACTGGGAATCCTGGGGGATAAAAACGGGATGGACCCTCATCTCCACTTCGTCATCATCTCTCCTAGCAATGGCTAGAAGTTTTATAGCATAGCCAAATTCTCCGGCATAAAGAAAATCTCGAGCGGCAATACTTGATATTCCTTCGCAGTACACATCTTGAGGGACAAATTTAGTCCGAAAGGCAAGGTTGGATAAGATGACCAGTTTGTAAGCAGTATCCCTCCCCTCTATGTCATTAGCGGGATCAGCTTCGGCATAACCTAATTCCTGGGCTTGTTTTAAGGTTGAAGCAAAATCCAGTCCTTCTTGTGCCATTCGGGTCAGAATATAATTAGTAGTGCCGTTAAGGATGGCATGGATGGCTGAGATTTTATTGGCTGCTAACTCTTGTTGGAAAGAGGAGATGAGTGGCATGCCGCTACCTACGCTTGCTTCATAGCGGAGGTCGGCATTGTGTTTCCCGGCCAGAGAAAATAGCTCGTATCCATATTTAGCTATTACCTCCTTGTTGGCCGTAACTGCGTGCTTGCCGTTAGCGATAGCTCGTTCTATGTACTCTTTGGCGGGATGTTCGCCTCCAATGAGTTCGATTACTATATCTATCTCAGGATGAGAGAGGACTTCTTCAGGGTTGCTGGTCAACACATCGGGACCGAGTCTTGCCGAGCGTCGTTTATTTACATCGCGCTCCGCCACCTTTCTTAAAATCAAGGGAAGTCCTGCCTGCTCAGCCAGACTGTCTGTCTTGGTGACTAGAACTTCAGCTACACCGCTGCCCACAGTTCCCAAGCCCAGTAAGCCGATGCCAATATCCTTCTTCATTGTAGTGTCCTTCCCTCCAAAACCCTGTCTACAGCCCAGGATTTCTTTTCTTCATCCAGCAGATTTTCAATTGTGCTGTTCTCTTTCCATTCCTCGAACCAGTCGTTCAAGTGCTGGTCTCTCAACTTTTCCCTGACCTCCGTTTCAAGCTGATGCATACCCCTATCTATAACCTCAACTAGCCAATAGCCACCGGTGGTCTGGACCGATTCATCTTTAACTGGCTCGCTTACCTCGTTAACAGGAATGTTGAAGGCAACTTGGTCGAAAGCCTCGCTGCCCATATCCCCTTGCTTCAGCAAACCAAGCTCACCACCTTCATCTTTGCTTTCATGCTGGGAGTATTCCCTAGCTAGAGAGCTGAAGTTCCTGCTAACCAATTCGGCTTTAACATGCTCTGCCTCCGTCTCGCTGCCCAGCAGCATAGCCCTAGCTGCTACTTCCCCATCTTGCTTCCCGGTAATCTCTATAAGCCAATAGCCGACGTCTTTGGTCGCAGTTTCATCATAAATAGGCTGGCTTATCTCTCCCATGGTAAGGTTAAAAGCGGCATCAGCAATCATGGTATTGGGCATAAGCTCTCTGGGCAGCCAGCCCAAATCACCTTCACCCGTGGAATTACAGGAAAACTCTTCAGCTAAAGCAGTGAAGTTACCGCCGGCTTCAATTTCGGTTATCACTTCATCAGCTACATCTTCGCTTTCTACAAGCATTACTTGCACATGGGCCTGCTCCATCGTATCAGTCAGGTTCGAACCAAAGTATTCTTTAAGCTTTTCCTGCAATAAGTCAGCGCTAATTATATCCCGATATACCCTATCACTGGGCAACTCCTCATATTCTTTGAGCTTCGCGTCTATCTCTTCGGCAGTAACTTCAATGTCCAGATTTTTAGCTCCCTGTCTTAACAACTCAGCATCGATAATCCCATCGGCAACCATATTAGCAATATAATCGCCATAAGAAGAGATGACCGTGTAATTCATACTTGCAGTGTAAGCATCGAGCATCTTTACGTAGTATTCCATAGTAAAGGGGACACCGTTTACCTCAATCACAACCTCACGCAAGGGATCGCTCTTATAGTCCTCATAGTACTCATAGCCCACCCAGCTCAAAATGCCAGCCAGGAAAACACTGGCAGCGATTATCACAATGCGGCGTATTTTCGTCTGGCGCTGCCATTTAGAAAGTTGGTGCTTAGTAGGGGCTCGCTTAGGTATAGCCTTTTTCTGTTTCTTAGCCAAGAATCACAACCTGCCGATCTGATATTTTCTTTGCTGCGGTAACTATGATAACATATTAATCGAAGTCATGGCGACGGGGTGTAGCGCAGCCTGGTAGCGCACCTGAATGGGGTTCAGGTGGTCGGAGGTTCAAATCCTCTCACCCCGACATTTGAATTGTAAGTTTAGCCATCTCTTCCAGAGCAGGCGAGGCAGCCATAATCGATTTCATCTCAAACCAGTGCCCCAGCAACATCACATCGATAAGGGCAGCCAACTCCCAGAAAAAGACCTTACCACTAAGCCCAAACACCACAGCGCTGCTATAGGCATAAGCAATTTGGTTACTTATAGTGACCTTTTCTCAACACCCCGCTAGATTTTTGTTCATCCTCTCCTACAATTTAAACTGCAGCTTATCCCCCGGTTTCAGTTCAAATGTATCCTCTCGAAAGCCTATCGTGATTGGCGCCACAGCATGGGGCCGTGTCCTAACTATCAGCCGTTTAGATGTGATAAGGAGGTTAACCCAGTGCTGGCGATACATAATATCGAACTGTATCTCTTTTAGATCGTTTGGCAAATATGGATTAAGCTGCAGCTTATTCTGGCGAGTTTCAATGCCTGAGTAGCACCTTTGGACGAGGTCAATTGTGCCTGCTATAGCGCCGAGGTGAATACCCTCTGGAGTAGTACCACCCTGAATATCGGAAACATCACTCTCAAGGGCCTCCTTGAAGAGATGCCACGACAGCTCGCGCTTGGAGCGGGCCAGAACCCAGGCATGCACCACACGGCTCAGGGTGGAGCCGTGGGAAGTACGTTTGAGATAATACTCAATATTTCTAGGAATAGTTTCGTACTCGAACGGATAATTGAGACGGCGAAATAGCTCCCCCAACTCATCAGCTGAAAGCAGGTAGAATAACATGAGCACGTCAGCCTGTTTGGACAACTTGTAACGATTAGGAGTATCCCCTTCGGCGTCAAGAATGCGGTCCAGGCGTTGGATATTTCCATATTTTTTCTGGTAGCCTTCCCAGTCAAACTCCTCAAGTTCGCCATAGCCCTCAAACTGGCTGATGATGCCATCGTCATGGAAAACCACACGCATCTTGCGGCTGATGTCCTCCCACCGCTTCAGTTCCTCCGGCTTCAACGCCAACTTTTCCATCAGGGCTTGACGCCGTATATCTGGAAGGTCAATTGCCTCCAGAGCACGACACAACACCCAGACCACCATGATATTCGTGTAGGCATTATTGTTAATGCCCGGCTCATCGGCCTCGGGATAGGCATCATGGAACTCATCAGGTCCCATAACTTTGTGGATCTCATACCGTCCCAGAGAGCGGTTGTACCGGGCAATACTTGCCCAAAAACGAGCAATCTCGACAAGCATCTCCGCTCCATAGAAGGAAAGGAATTCAATATCACCGCTAACCTGATAGTAGTGCCACACATTATAGGCAATGGCAATATTGATATGCCGCTGCAGTTGCGAGTTGTCCGGTATCCAGCATCCGGAGCGTGGATTCAGGTGCAGTTCCTGGCTCTCCTCCCGTCCATCACTGCCGCTCTGCCAGGGATACACCGCTCCCTCGGAGCCTGCCTGCTTGGCTGCCCAGCGAGCTTCGGGAAGCCGACGGTACCGGTACATCAGCAAGGCCCGGGTGATATCCGGGATACTAAAGTTCAAGAAGGGAAAGATAAAGAGTTCATCCCAGAGGATATGCCCTCGATATGCCTCTCCATGCAGCCCCCGGGGGGGCACGCCGGCGTCACGGTCAATGGTATGCGGCGACACTGTTTGCAGTAGATGAAAAATATGCAGGTGAAGAACCAATGCCACACGTTCACTATCCTTGATGGCAATGCGACAGCGCCTCCACAGATGGTCCCATCTGAGGATATGACGTTCCAGCAATTCGTCAAAGCTGGAGGCGCGCTCAACCTGCTTACATGCCTCGATGCCGCTTTCGGAGATAGCGTGGTCTCTGGAGGTGTACAAGGCCACAACTTTCTCAATTGTTATTGCCTTACCCTTCTCCAGCCCAATTGAGAACTCATGAGCAATGTAAGCTGGTTCTTCTACGACATCAGGCTTTACTGGAATCTGTTCATCACCACGGAATAGCTTTGTTCTAGCCGCCTCAGCAATGCGGATATGCGATTGGTTCGTCTCCACTTGGAGGTAAATCGTTTCATTATCAATTGATTGAGTTTCTACCGGAGTGAGATGTTGGCTATTTAGCTGCTGGTAACGCTTTACACCGCTGTTGGTCACCCGCCCATCAAGCGCGGAATGGACATGAATGGAACCCGACCAGTTCTCAGCTACGATAGTCGTCTCAAGCCCGGCCAGGTGCGGGTTAGCCATACTGACAAAACGTCGCTGGAATACCCGTGTTTGGCGGCCCTTCTCGTCAGCAAAACGGACCAGACGGCTCAGCGCACCCTGGCGCATGTTTAGCTCCTGGCGATATTCCAATAGATTTACCTTCTCTACATCAAACCAATCTCCATTCTGGAATCGGAATTTAACGAGCAGCCAGTTGGGAAGGTTTACCAGGCTTTCATTCTCGACAGTCTGGCCGGCAATTTTACTCTTTAGGCGGTTATAGCAACCGGTTACATAAGTTCCTGGGTAATGAATGCCATCAGCGGTCGATTCAGGAGCAGCACCACGCGTGGCAAAGTAGCCATTGCCCAGCGTACATAGCGCCTCACGCAGTCCCTCCTGTTCTGGGTTGAAATCGTCGTAAGCCATCACCCAGATGCCTTCTGAAACCTCTCTTTCGGCGCGTTCTGCCAACTCTTGGAGAAACTTCGCCACCTCTTCGGGGTCTCTTAGCATATAGTGAGCTGCGGTTTGGCGTTTTTCGCTGCCCACAGCTATGGCAATGCCCTGTTCGCCGATGGCTCGAAATGCATCTTCGTCGGTAATATCATCTCCAATGTATAAGGGGAGAATCCTGCCACTGTTAGTATAGAGCGTCTCAAGCAAATAAAATAAGGCCTTGCCTTTGTCCCAGTCGATATTCGGCCTTAGCTCAACGACTTTCTTCCCAGTTGACTTTCGCAGTTCTGGATAATGTGACGATATGTCATCGAATCGCTGCTTCAGCATATTGATGTCAGCACTATCAACTTGACGATAGTGGACCGCGATGGCAAATCGCTTGTGTTCGATCCTGGCTCCCGGTATGTCTCGTACGGCTTTACGTAATTCCGCCTCAGCACGCTTAAGCATAGGCAAGAAACGTTTGCCCATTTCCTGGTTCCGGTATCTCCCGCCTGGTCCAACAATATCAAAGCCGTGACTGCCGGCATAGGCGATGTCACCAACGCCAACCATATTTTGCACGTCACCCAAATCGCGGCCACTGATGATGGCCACCGAATAATGCTCTGTCAGCCGTTTGATCACCTTCTTGGCCTTATCAGAAAGGGTCGCATCCTTCGGGTCTTCAACAATAGGTGTTAGCGTACCATCATAATCGAGGAAAATAGCGGGTATTCTTTCATGCAGCTGCTCAAAGATCTCATCCTTCCTCTTAAGGGCAGAAGGCAAGCTGTCCACGGTTTGATGTGTCCTAGCTGATCGACGAGAACTGGTTTGGCGAATTTCAATCTGGGACAAATCCTGCACTACAATGTCGGCACCTCGTTTCCTCAGGTCTTTCCCCTGGTTAGCTCGGTCCAAACCGATAACAAGCTTGAATTTTCCCCGGCGCCCAGCCTCGACACCGGCGAGTGAGTCCTCGACAATGGCTGTCTTTTCAGGCTTTACTTTAAGCCGTTTTGCCGCTTCAAGAAAAATTGCCGGGTCGGGCTTACCCTTAAGTTGAAGTTTAACGGAATCAACGCCGTCCACTTTGACGCTAAATATGTCCTGAATGTCGACAGCATCCAGCACGGCTTCAGCATTGCGGCTTGCCGATATAATCGCTGTACGGATACCACTTGACTTTAGCTGCTTTATGAATGTAATGGAGGATTCGTAGAGCTTTACACCCTGCTTTTTTAGACGCTGGAGGAAATACCGATTCTTCCGATTGCCGAGTCCGCATATAGTCTCCTTGTCTGACTTATCCTCTGGGTTTCCGTATGGAAGCGAGATGCCACGAGACTCCAGAAAACCCTTAACCCCATCATATCGGGGCTTGCCATCAACGTGGCGGCGGTAATCCAAATCAGCATCAAACGGCTGAAACTGCTCTCCCTGTCGTTCAGCACGTTTCCTGAGGTATTCGTCAAACATCTGCTTCCAGGCAGCGGCATGAATAGTGGCGGTGTCGGTTATCACACCGTCCATGTCAAAAACCACGGCATCGATCTCTTTGGGACTAATTTGCAGTTTGTCCATTTTTGCTATCACACCTTTCTTGGATGCCAGCGTTTTAATAGAGGACGCAATATAATTGGTGAAACGATGGCAGTGACCATTGATAAGACCACCATTGCTGAGAATACGTGGGAAGGCACCGCCCGGTCTCCCAAATCGAGGCCACGTTGCATAATTACCATATTAATCTCGACTCGTGGCACCATGCTAACACCTAATAATAGTGCGCCAGCCATGACGTAGTAGCCAGAGCTGATGCGCCCGCCCCAAGCATCTTGCCCAAAATAGCCATCACCAGTAGCACCACTGTTAGTAAGAGACCAGTCGTCAAGCTCCCTGGACTCATATTCAAACCTATATTTATGAAAAAAGAAAGGGGTGATGAAATCATAAAGCACGGTAAATGCCGTGTCCAGCTTGACTGCCTGGGGTTCACGGCTAACTTGCCGCCTTCCATAACTTGCTTATCTGCCATTCTTGTGAAGAAATAGGCTAACCGTAGGTCACCAGGTTTAACTTACATTCCCACAGTCATCGGTGCACTTGTTACACAGATAGACACGGCCGCTCAAATAATTCAGAGAGCTTAATCTCAGTCAACCCCCATCATCACGTTAGATGCCTTAATGATGGCATAAACATCTTGACCGGGTTTTAGCCCCAGTCTTTCGGCGGATGTCTTGGTGACTATGGATACTATCTCAGTTCCCCCCGGCAACTCAACGATTATCTCATCATTTACGACTCCAGTAGTGACTTTTTTCACTTTCCCTTTTATAACGTTACGCGCGCTGACCTTCATGGTACACCCCCCTCAAACGTATTCAAGCTAGGCTGGAATTCTACAATTATATCATATTGACTTGCAGCAATAGTTGAACCCACACTGGTGTGAAACAGCAAACGTACTCACTTGCGTTTCTTAAGCGTAATCTTTATCCAGATATCTGTTAGCGCCATCCGGTAGTTACCTTTGAATGCCGTTTGCTCTAGGATATTCTTAATTACGGTCTGGTATTCTATCCAGCTGAAACCATGCAGTGTAGAGACTCTGTGACCGAGTCGACCAACCAGGAACCCATACTTCTCACTCATTTTTGTTCTATCAGCCCGGTTGTTGAAAACCTCAGGACACCCATCGTATATCCAGGCTTCCCTGCCGGCTTTTAGAACACGATAGCATTCATCAAACACCATGCGTGGTGTCTTCCAATGATGTGAAGCGCCCGTGCTAACCACAAGGTCTATCGAATTATCCCTGAAAGGGAGTTTGGCCACATTGCCAAACACAAATCGGGCATTATCAACGCCTTTGGCATGGCGTCTTGCAATCTTGACCATTTGCCTGCCGAGATCGATGCCATAGACCTGTAGGCCGGGTGACCTCTTGGCAATCTCTATTGACAAATAGCCTGTTCCTGAACCTAAATCAAGAATAGTCCCGTTTCCCATCTTTTCCACTATGTCATTAGCTATCTTTGTTTCAGGCTTTCGAAGAACTTTTGCCACTGTCGCATTGTAGAATATGGCACCAGGGGTTGGGATTGCTTCAGGCTTCCTCAGTATATCTTTGATGAATCTCGTTAGAGACATGCTCATTCCTCGAGCAAGATATCGCTGAAATCACGCCACAGTGGGAGGTCCACTTCGCCCATCTTAACATATCCTTTGGTATTCCGGGTACATAATCCTAAATTTGTAGTAGGCCTAATTGATATGATGTCCCTGGAATCCGGAGCGTGAAGAGCATACGTGGTTTGGATTATATTTGTGGGAGGAGAAAGGGGAAAAGGGTGGTTTGTAAAAGGTGTTGGTTTTCTATTATATTTGTGGACGCATTGTATAATAAAAATTAGGGATGAGTAGCGGGAGGGGATTTTATTGACAGGCTATTAAGTAGTGGTATATCCTTTAGGCTGCTTCATATAAGAGCAGGTGGAGTGATAAATGGAGCTGGTAAAAACGATAATGCGTTTAAGCATGTCGGAATCTTTGGACCCATGGTTTGGGATGCTGCGTATGGTTCGGGTGTTCGGAGAGAATCCGAATGTAAACATACAAGGGCCACCTGTAATAATTGACCTGAAGGAAAAGAAGCAGAGGTTCACGCTTCATGTTAGGGCTATAGAATTAGAGCAGGAAGGGATGAGTTCTATTGAAGAGAGCACTGCAGTAGCGTTAGATAAGATGGCGCAAGGTAATGAGCTGTCGAAGTTTTCTGAGGTCAGGAGAGTGTGGCATGAGGCAATGTACATAGAACCGTATGCACTGCCATTTCATGAAATCTTGATTCTTGTTAAGAATCGGTTTCTTCAGGCAAGCGAATTGGCAGATGCGAGCACAGACGTTGGAATCATATTCGACCAAGCTGAAGGGGATATAGTAAAGCATTATGAGTTTGGTCCAATGGCAAAAGAACAATTGATGTCAGTGTTTCTAAATTGGCCAAAAGATGGCCTTCCTGACAACTTCATTTTTTTGCATCTGAAATACGAGCAAGAAAAGGCTTTTACGTTCGAACGTGAATATCTAAGCAAGTTTCTTAAAGCCGCGAATGAATGGGAGGTTAGTCAAGCTCAATGGTTATTTAGTTACCTGCGAGAGAAAGGGGATTAGCAATGTCAATTGGCACCATGACTAGTAGAAGGTTACCAAAACCGAGCGTGGTGGAAGAGGTTCACGTCGAGTTTCGGTCGGATGTGGAGGAGAGCGGGAAGATTGTTTGGGGTCAGATAAATGAGTTGTTGCGCACCTCTTTAAATCGCTCTGGTTTTCGTCAACCGAGTATAGACCTTATACAGCAAAGCTACAGGGAAATGGAAAGGCCCTCATTGATTGTAGTTGCGCGCGGAATAGCTGTGGAGGCTGGTGAATACGAAGAGAGGTATGGGAGCATTGACTTGAAATACTATCAGGAACACATGTCTCCTGAGTTGTTTAGGGCATTTGTAAGACGCATAGGGTCTATTAAGGGCAGACCAGATCTCAATATTGGTGAGTTTGTAGATACTCCTGAGATTTAAGATGCAGTATGTTGATTGGGTACAAGGGCTGGACATCGATGAACCGGTATACATGGATGCAAACATCTTAGTTGGGAGTCTCATCAGTAAGCATCCTCTTTACGGTAAGTGCGCAAATGTGTTAGGGAAACTATTGGCAGACAAGGTTGAGATAATGCTGTCAGTGGTCTCGGTGGACGAATCAATTTGGGCAATAGTTAAACTTGCATATTGTGAACTACATCATTACAAGCCGTCGAAGACTCTTTGGAATGCGAATATATATCGAAGGCATCGTGACGAAATCTTCCAGTCATATGAGAGTTGGATTAATTACGTAGGAAAAGCAGTTAAGGACTGGACAAATGCTGGTGCAAAAATTGACGTAGTACCCAAAACCCGTGAATTGTTTGAAGCTGTTTTAGACCTTATCCCAGTATATATGAAGGAAGTGAAATTGACGCCGGCAGATGCTGTTCACTTGGCAATCGCTCAGAAGCATGCTCGGGCCTTCTTGACTGCTGATTCAGACTTCGCTGAAGTGCGACAGAATCCGCCGCCGGGAGACCTTGTAGTGATTAAAGTGACGGCATAGCGGGGTAAATTTAGGCGTATAGTGGGGGGCTCCTTGTAGCTCCCCTTTATTAGTTAGTAATTAGTATTGTTATAATTAAGTATTGACAAGATATAAGATAGAAAATTAATATTGGAGCTTGAAAGGAGGCAAGCGGCCTCTGCCTTTTTCACAAGCTACAGGGGGTTTCCCCTATTGGTGGGACTTTGGCAGATTCTACAAGAAAGAGAAAGGAACTTATGTTCCTGATGATGAGTTGGTGAGGTTATCGTTGATTACTTTTGAGGAAAGGAAAGAAACTAATTGCTGGTTTGATATATTCGTAGATGTTAGAAAGTATGGTTGGGAAGGCGTATTTAAGATGCAGAATGAGAAATGGAAGGCAATTCAGGGGTTGAAAATGAGAGTAGCTTCTTTAAGCTAGGGTGTGTAATATAATAATACTATGGACTGGCAAGTAGTTTTTTCCATGGATACTGCCGGCAGTGAGCCGGTCAAGGATTTTATCTTGGAACAGCCGGATGGGGCAATCGCTGAAATCCTGCACGTATTCAAGCTACTTAGGGAATTCAACATCCAGCTGGGTATGCCTTATGTTCGAAAGATAGATAAATCCGGCCTCAGGGAACTGAGGATAAAACACAGTTCGGACTTATACCGGATATTCTACTTTGCTTATACAGGGCAAAAGTTCGTATTACTGCACGCTATTCTGAAAAGGAGCGGCAGAACACCGGAAGGTGATATAGAACTGGCAATAAAAAGAATGAATGATTATAAGTCAAGGTATTGACATTATAACATATGTGTTATATAATAGATTGTAATAAGTATTTTAGGTGGGTAAAGAATGGTAAATAAAAAAGCTACGAACTATGACGAATTTGAGGCAGAGCTTCTCGAAAAGCCTGAAATCCGAAAGGAATATGAGGCTTTGAAGCCCAAATACGATATGATAAGAGTCCTGATAAAGCGCAGGAGCAAACTGGGAATGAGCCAGACGGAGCTTGCCAGGAGAATCGGGACAAGACAGCCTGCCATATCCAGACTGGAAAAAGGCGACTATAATACCACACTCAGTACTCTTTTTAGGGTAACGGAGGCGCTGGGTTTGGATATTTCCCTGAAAGCTAGGAGAGCAACCTAGCTCAAAAGCGATAAAGTCCGTCTTGAGAGAGACCAAATTCCCCCTTAATACGAGGGAGGGAAACGCTATTAGAATCTAAAAAGGAGGCAAGCGGCCTCCGCCTTTTTCACAAGCTATATGGGATACTAGGTAGCAAGTCCCGCTGCTTTCAGTATATCCGGAACCACCTCTTCCCGGCCTATAGCCATGACATGAACTCCATCGCATATGGATTCTTTTTCCAGAGTGGCAATCATCCGGCCCGCGATTTCTATACCCTTATAGATTGCCTCGCCTTTGGGGGCAGCCGCTAATTCGTCAATCAAGTTCTGGGGTACAAAGACGCCCGGGACATTTTCGTTCATATACTTCGCCATCCTGGCTGACACGAGCAGAATGATGCCAGCCAGTATCTTGACCGGGAACTGGCGGGCATGTTCCATAAACTTAGCAAATTTGTCCAGGTCGTAGATAGCTTGAGTCTGGAAGAATTCGGCACCGGCGTCAACCTTCTTTTCAAACTTGATTAACTGAGGCTCAATCGGGTTTGCTTCAGGTGTGACTATGGCGCCGGCGCAGAACTCTACAGCCCCGTCGAGTTCATTATCTCCCAGGTCTTTGCCCGCTTCCATCTGCCGAATTGTGTGCAGCAACTGTACTGAATCCAGGTCGAAAACGCCCTTGGCCGCCTTGTGGTCGCCAACTACAACAGCATCCCCAGTCAGGCAGAGGACATTTCTTATGCCTCTGGTATATGCAAAGAGAAGCTCGGCTTGAAGGGCAAGGCGATTACGGTCGCGGCAAGTCACCTGTAATATAGGCTCACCACCTCGCTCCTTGATGGCCAGACAGCCACCGATGGAGGGAAAGCGCATTACGGAACTCTGGTGGTCAGTGACATTCAGCGCGTCTACTTTATCCTTGAGAAGGTCAATATGGTGGAGCATCTTCTCAATGTTTGTCCCCTTTGGTGGACCGATTTCGCTGGTTATCACAAATTTATCAGATTTGAGAACTTCCCTAAAACTCGACGCCATAGCTCCTCCTTCACGTAATCCTGGCCGTTCGCGGCCTGAGGACCGCGTTGTAATCTCTGGGGGAATAATACTTACGCATCAAATCAAGCCGACCCTGTTCTTTCAAGCGCTGATATATGAGAGTCCAGGCACAATCCTTTTCCTTGTCCACCTCGCACTTGCCATTATCGGTGCCGCCACATGGGCCGTTCAGCAAACCTTTGTGACATGCCGTCAGGGGACAGATGCCAGCAGTCTGTCCCAGGACGCACTGACCACACTGGGCACAAACTTCCTTAAAATAGCCCGGACTATCCTCAACGCCTATAAAAAGAGTATCCAATGCAGGAATGACTGGCTTGTCAATATAGGTACTAATCTTATGTACTCCTAAAGCACAGGCCATGACCAGAATACATTTGGCATTCTGAATGGCTCCGTTATTTTCTTTAATAGCTACTTCAGTCATCTCATCACAGGCGATAGGGATAACTGTCCAGCCGGTGACTAGCTTGCCCAGTTCTTGTAGACGCTCCCTCATTTCCAAGACCTCTTCCCTCCCACCAGTTTTAGTCATTGTGGCGCATGTGCCACAACCAGCAATATACACTCGGTCAAACCCGTCTAACTGCTGTTCGATTTCCTCAAAAGTCTTCTGTTTGGTAATAGCTTTCATGTTTAACCTCCCACAAGTTAAATCCTAAATCCTAATTTCTAAGCTCTAAACAAATTCAAAATTCTAAGTCATTGCGAGCGACCTGCCCGCCTGCTCGCCGTATGACTCCAGCAGGCGAGCCAAGGCTTGGCAAGCGGGAGCGAAACAATCCCAACATCAACCTTCGAGATTGCTTCGTCGCCCCGACTCATCGGGGCTCCTCGCAATGACACCCGGTGAACGCTTATTTTTACTTTTCCAGGTCGCATCTTAAGCAACGCTTAGCCTCCTGTCTCGCCTTCTCCTCAGAAAAGCTCAGCTCTATCTCTTTGAAGCTACCTTTCCTCTCCTGGAGAGGGAGATGAGGTGTTTCTGGCCTGAATTGTGGCTCCCAGCTTTCTTCTTCCTCTCTACTTATTTCTTCCTCAATAACGCTGGGCTTCAGGTCATACATCTCGACCCGCGAGGTATCGCCCCGGAGATATTTGTCTATGGCGATGGCCCCTCTCCGGCCAGCCGCAATAGCTTCTATTACCATGCCTGGCCCGGAGACAAAATCCCCCCCGGCAAAGACCCCGGAAACGTTAGTAGCTAATCTGTTTTCATCAACCGCCAGCGTTTCCCACCGAGTACGCTCAAGAGCACTATCCGGGGGTAAAAACGACAGGTCTGGAGCCTGCCCCACAGCAGCAATGACGGTATCCGCCGGAGCAAAAAACTCTGAGCCAGGAATGGGAATTGGGCGACGACGTCCACCGGCATCAGGCTCACCCAGCTTCATGTGGACACACTGTAAACCGGTCACTTTCCAGTCGTCGCTTACTACGCGGGTGGGGCTGACGAGGAAATTAACCTGGACGCCTTCAGCCAGAGTCTCATCATACTCCACCTCAGTTACTGGCATCTCTTCCCGCGACCGACGGTAAAAGATACTCACCTCATCGGCACCAAGGCGAAGAGCTGTGCGAGAGGAGTCAAGGGCTACATTACCACCCCCAATAACAGCGACACGGCGTCCAATCTTAACAGGCTTGCCAACCTTCACATCTCTGAGAAATCTCAAACCATAGTAGAAGCCCTCGATGTCTTCCAATTCTCCGGGGATGCCGATACTCTGGCTCCTTTGAGCCCCAGCGGCAATAAAGACAGCTTCAAAGCCACTATCTTTGATATCTTCTATTGTGAAATTTACGTTGATTGGCGTGTCGTATTTTATCTCCACACCCCGCCTGGCGATATAATCTATCTCCCTTTCAATAACCTCCCTCGGCAAGCGGAAGTCGGGTATCGCTACCGAGAGCATGCCTCCACCTACAGGGAGGGCTTCGAAAACCGTGGCAGGATAGCCCATCTGGGCCAGGAAGTAGGCGCAGGACAGCCCTGTAGGTCCCGCCCCTACCACTGCTACTTTTTGGCTGTGAGTCAGGGGAAAGGGTTCTGGTTCAGGTAATTCCTCGATGTGGTCAAAATACCAGTCGGCGACAAAGCGCTTAAGCGCCCTGATTGCTACGGGCTCATCAAGTTCCCCGCGGCGGCATCTTCCTTCGCAGGGGTGATGACAGATGCGGCCGCAAATAGCAGGGAAGGGATTACGCTCCCAGATGGTCTCAATAGCCCCCAAGTACTCACCATCCGCAATTTGGGCAACATATTTGGGAATATTGATGCCTACCGGGCAGGTATGCTGACATGGTGATATCATAAGGGCATCGCAGACTGCAGCCGGGCATTTCTTTTCTCTTATATGACTTTCATATTCCTCTCTGAAGTACTCAAGGGTGGTGAGCACGGGGTTGGGGCAGGTCTGTCCTAGACCACAAAGCGAGCATTCCTTAACTGTCTTGGCTATGGTAAGCAGAGTATCCATATCCTCCTCACGCCCTTTGCCCTGAGTGATTCTGGTCAGTATTTCCAGCATTTGTCTGGTTCCCAGGCGGCAAGGCACACACTTTCCACAGGACTCGGATTGAGTGAAGCTCAAGAAATACCTGGCTATCTCTACCATACAGGTGGTTTCGTCCAGCACCACCATGCCACCAGAGCCCATAATCGAGCCTAATTGAGCCAGCGTTTCATAGTCCACAGGAGAATCAAGGAACCGGGCAGGGATACAGCCTCCGGAAGGGCCACCCGTCTGCACCGCCTTAAACCCCTTGCCCCGGGGGATACCACCCCCGATATCAAAGATGATGGTGGATAGGGGAGTGCCCATAGGTACCTCCACCAAGCCACTGTTGACAACCTTCCCCGTGAGGGCAAAGACAGCCGTCCCTTTGCTCTTCTCCGTACCGATGCTGGCAAACCAATCAGGCCCTCGGTCAATGATGATGGGAATAGATGCCAGACTCTTTACATTATTGATATTAGTAGGCATTCCTTCCAGACCTGATTGGGCAGGAAACGGGGGGCGGGGACGAGGCATGCCCCTTCGGCTCTCAATAGAAGCCATTAGAGCTGTTTCCTCACCACAAACAAAGGCCCCGGCGCCTTCTTTAATGTGCACCACAAAATCAAAGCCTGAGCCGAGAATATCTTTACCCAAAAAACCCCTTTCTTGGGCTTGGTCTAAAGCAGTGTGAACTCGCTTTACGGCTAAGGGATACTCGGCACGGACATAGATGTAGCCCTCACTAGCACCTATGGCATATCCAGCGATGGTCAGCCCTTCGATAACAGAGTGAGGATCTGCTTCCAGAATGGAGCGGTCCATAAAAGCACCAGGGTCACCTTCATCGGCATTGCAGATGACATATTTCTTCTCTCCGGGAGCATTGTGACAAAACTCCCACTTGCGACCGGTGGGGAAACCAGCGCCACCCCGCCCGCGGAGACCAGATTTCTTAACCTCCTCAATAATCTGCTCGGGGGTCATCAAAAAAGCCTTCCTCAGTGCTCGATAACCCCCACTAGCAATATAATGCTCGATTTTTTCCGGGTTGATGTGCCCACAGTTACGCAGGATGACGCGCTGCTGTTTCTTATAGAAGTTTATCTCTGAATAGTGTGGTATGGCTTTGCCAGTTACCGGCTTATGATAGAAAAGGCGTTCCACAGGCTTGCCATCCCGCAGATGAGAACTGACAATTTCTGGGGCATCCTCAGCCTGGACACGGAGATAGAAAATGCCATCAGGTTCAACGGTTACGCTAGGACCTTGCTCGCAAAGGCCATGACCGTGGCAGCCGCTGATTTCCACTGCCACGTTTTTCAGCCCTTGCCGAGTTACCTCCGCCTGGAGAGCCTCATAGACAGCATCAGACCCCATAGAAAGACACGGCGTCTCCTGACAGACGAAAACAGTGCGATGGTCTTTCATACTACCCTCCACCCCTCCGGTCCTTGAACAATTGTTCCACTTTCTTAGGATTCATACGCCCATAGACATGGTCACCAACGACTATATTAGGAGCCAGGGCACAAACGCCGATGCAGGCCACGGTTTCCAGGGTGTATTCCATATCAGGGGTAGTCTCGCCCTCTTCTATATCCAGGTGCTGTTTAACCAATTTCAATATCGTCTTCCCTCCCCGCACGTGGCAGGCGGTCCCCCGACATACTCTGACAATTTTTCTGCCCCGCGGCTGAGTATAGAGCTGGGTATAAAAGCTAATCACCCCCTGCACCTGACTGGGGAAAAGCCCCAGGCTTCTGGCTATAATTGGTATAGACTGAGGAGGGATATATCCGACCTCATTTTGGATTTTTTGCAGCAGCGGTATCAGTGCCCACTTCTGCTGACTATATTCGGAAACAATGGCATTTATTTGTGCCAGGTCAGCCTTTGTGATTGTCTTCGCTTTCTTCATTAAGCTTCATCCTTTCTACTCTTATATCAAGTAGCACTGGGGCTTGCCCCCATCCTCTTGCCGAAGGCAAGCTTCGGCATTACAACTTCTCTATTTTTACGTTGCATGCTTTCAGTGAAGGCGCTTTCGTTTCTGGATTTAAGACAATGTCGAATAGCTCGTTAACCGGAGTCTCTGGGAATGAAACCGGCATAAAGAGCATCCCTTCACGTAGTGCATCGGTAATCTTGACCATTGCGGTAACCTCGCCTACAGGTGAGGTTACCTTGACCTTCTCACCATCAGTGATGGCAAGTTTTCTGGCGTCAGACTCACAAATTTCCACAAAAGCCCCTGGGGTGAATTTTTTCAATCGTGAAGACCTAGAGCTTCTGGAACCAGTGCCAAAGTGATAAAGAGTGGTCCCGGTGAGCAAAGTAAAGGGATAATCTGATTTCCTCTCCCTTGTTTGTGGAGTATATTTAACAGGGGAGAAACGGGCAAATCCCTTTAAGAGTTGCCTGCCATAGGTGCGTCCTGTTTCCTCGTAGGCTAACTCATCCTGTCTTTCGGAATCAGTATAGTCTTCATATGAAGGAACTAATTCCTCAATCTCATTCATAACATCCTGTAGAGAGGAATATGGCATCGGGAACCCCATTTTGTCAGCCAGTCGCAGGATTATCTCCCAGTCTGGCAGGCTTTCACCAATAGGCTTGATAGCTTTACGCACCCTGTTTACCCTGCCCTCAAAATTAGTAAATGTCCCTTCCTTTTCGGCGAAGCTTGCAGCAGGCAGAACCACATTTGCCAGTTTGGCCGTCTCGGTAAGAAACATATCCTGCACCACCAGGAAATCGAGGGAAGACAGGATTTCTGTAATGAGTCTCGAATTTGGAAAGCTCAAGACAGGATTTTCCCCTACGATGTACATGCCTTTAATCTTTTCCCTTTTTACCTGTTCCATAATCTCCATGGTCGTTAGTCCAGGCTCAGTCGGCAAACTTGCTCCCCAACGTTCTTCGAATTTTCCCCTGGCCTGGGCATCTGTTACACTCTGATATCCAGGCAGAAATTTAGGCAGTGTTCCCATATCGCAGGCGCCTTGTCCATTATTTTCCCTTTGCATGGCATACATGCCACCTCCCTTACGCCCAATGTTCCCCGTCAGTAACGCCAAATTTGCCAGGGCCTCCACCCCGTCCGTTCCTCCGGTATGCTGCGTGATACCTGTGCCATAGACAATTGCCGCCCGGCTTGCCTCGGCATATAATTGAGCAGCAGCACGAATTTCTTGACCCTTAATGCCAGTAATCTTCTCGACGTACTCCGGGGTATACCTTTTCAAGCTTTCGCCAAAAGCTTCAAAGTTATCTGTCCTTCTGGCGACAAATGCCTCATCCAGCAAGCCTTCGTCGATAATCACCTTGGCCAGACCATTTATAAGAGCCACGTCAGTGCCGACTTCAGGTCGTAGCCAAAGATGGGCAAACAAAGAGAGCTTTGTCTGCCGAGGGTCTATCAACAACAATTTGACACCGCGCTGTTTGACGGCACGCTTTATGGCATAACCGACGGCAGGGGCTGAGGAACTGGGATCAGCCCCAATGACTAATATGAGCTCTGATTGCTCCAGATCGCTAAGATAATTTGTAGTGCCGGAGAAGCCAAGGGAAGATCCCAGGCCGACACGACTGGCGGAGTTATATAAGCGACCGCCATTATCAATATTGTTGGTGCCCAGCACAGATCTGGCGAATCTCTGCAGGATATAGTTATCTTCGTTGGTGCACTTGGATGAACCTAGGACAGCCAGGGTGTCGGACCCTCGCTTGTCCTTTACTTGCTTGAATCCGGTAGCTACTTGCTTCAGGGCCTCTTCCCATGATACCTCCTCAAAAGTGTTATCCTTTTTGACCAGAGGTTTGGTCAGCCTATCCGGGCTATGGATAAAATCACAGCCATAGCTTCCCCTCACGCAAAGCAAACTATGATTAACCAGGTCTTCCTTACCGGGTATGACCCGCACGACCTGATTATCCTTGACTTCCAAGCATATACTGCACCCGCAACCACAAAAGGGACAGGTTGTTTCCGTCGTAGATTTAGTCGTGCCTCCATATACCTTGTCCTTCTCCATTAATGCTCCTGTAGGACACAGCGCCACACAAGTTCCACAGAAAGTACACTCGGAGCTTTCCAGGGGCAAATTGTTCAGTGTCGCCGGTATGGTCGTAAATCCTCGTTGAAAGTAGTCAATAGCGCCTTCAACAACTAGTTCCTGGCAGGCTCGAATACATTTGGCGCACAGTATGCACTTGCTCAAATCCCGCTCAAGGAAGGGATTGACCTCCTCAATGCTGGCCATCCGGGGAATCCTTTGCAACTCCACCAATCCGATGCCCAGGTCCGAGGCAATTTGGCGTAGCTGGCAGCGATTGCCTTTATCGCATACCAGACAGGAATCAGGATGACTGGTAAGCATCAGCTTGACTATAGTTTTACGGCGCTCGATGACTCGTGGGGAATGCGTGTTGATTACCATCCCCGATGTTATCGGTGTAACACAAGACGCCAATAAGGCACTATTTCGTTCGTCTTCTACCAGACAAACACGGCAAGCCCCGACTGAAGTGAGTTGAGGATCATAGCAGAGTGTAGGGATATCTATACCTGATTCTTTCGCCAGTTCCAAGATGGTCATTCCAGGATAGCCACTTACCTCACGACCATCAAGAGTAATGGTTATCGGCTGCAAACCAATATCCTCTTTCATAACCCAGCAGGTGGGGTAACTCTTTCCAAAGGGACTACTTATTTTTTATCCAGACCCTCCGTCCAGTGGGCAGACACGTAGGCAAAAGACCGAGGGAAGTATCTTCCCTCACCTACTGTCCTTATGCCAGTCAAGAGGTCGGAACTGGCAGCGCTCTTGGCAATAAAGCCATAAGCCCCTACCTGCTTAGCAACAAACATGTTCTCTTCTTCATCATATTGGGTCAGAATCAAAACCTTTGTCTCCGGCCATTCTTTGGTTATTTGTTTCGTTGCTTCAAGTCCACTCATCACCGGCATGACTATATCCATAACCGCTACATTCGGCGTAAGACGCTGTACTTTATCAATAGCATCTCGCCCGTCAACAGCTTCACCTATTACTTCCATGTCTTTTTGCAGGCTCAACAGGGCACAAATTGCTTCCCTGACCACGGCATGGTCATCTACCACCAGCACCTTAATTTTTCTCAGTGTCTTATCCATGAATTTCTCAGCCCAGGCCACTATTGAAGCTGATTCGACTGGCTTGATTAAATATTGTTCGGCTTCAAGCTTCAAGCCCTCGTCCATACGCCACCCTTTAATCAATTGCTTTTCCGGTGTGGCATCAACCACAATGAGAGGCACTTCTTTGAGATTGGGGTTCTGCTTCAACCACTGGTGCAACTGAAAGGCATCTCCACGCGGCATTATCGTTCCCAGAATAATCAGGTCAGGTTTTTCGTGATGCGCTACCTCTTCCGCCTGTAATCTGTTGCCAGCAGTGAACACCTGCCAACCTTTCGCCACTAATTTAGCTTGCATATCCTCAATGAAATCCGACTCATCATCCACCAGTAGAATTTTAGTTTTCTTTTCCATCTTTCACCCCCTTGCCAACTACATATCTTTAGGAGTTTTTAGCTTGCTATATAAAGTATAATGCCCGGTCTACTGAAGTAACAGAGGTGTTTACCCCAGAAAGTAGGGAAATATCACCGCATTTTTCTGCAGTTAATCGCGCATTTATGTGGGTAACACCACCCATTAGCGGGGTGTTGGAAATAAGCGGTATCGTGAATATTACGAGTAATAATCTCAGATGGTGATAATGCCCTTGCGCAGAGCATATTTGATCAACTCAGTACGATTGTGGATATCAAGCTTGGCCATAAGATTGGTCTTATGCCTTTCAACCGTTTTCGGGCTAAGAACTAACATAGCTGCTATTTCTTGCGTAGTATGCCCCTCCACCACCAGTTTAAGCACCTCTCTTTCCCGATTCGTTAACTGCTCGTAGGGGTCTTGACTTTCCTTCATACTGGCTACTTGTTGATAATCCTCGACCAAAAACCTGGCTACGGAAGGTGACAGGAAGGAATCCCCCCGGTAAACGGAGCGGATACCAGCGGCAAGCTCCGAAGACACTGCTGTCTTACTGATGAAGCCGGAGGCTCCGGCTTCAATCACTGGGAATACATGAGCTTTGTCATCATATTGGGTCAGTGCCAATACTTTTACCTTGGGAAATTCCTTGCGTATCCTTCGTGTGGCCTCTACCCCATCCATAATAGGCATAGCAATATCCATGAGTACCACATCAGGCGCAAGCTCCTTGGCCATTTCCAATGCTTCCCTTCCATTGGCGGCCACACCTACTGCTTCTATATCCCCGGTAAGAGCAAGCAAGGCACAAATACCATCACGCACGATGGCATGGTCGTCAGTCACCAGTACCCTTATTTTCGCCATACTTAATGTCTTGACCTATGGGAATCTTTGCCCAAAGCGTAGTTCCTGCTCCAATCTTGGACTCAACGCCGCTGGTGCCGCCAAGAAAGCCAATCCTCTCTCTCATACTAAATAATCCACGGCCTCGCCCACTCTCCTCCACATCGGTGATTTTGGAAACATCAAACCCTTGCCCATCGTCGCTAATAGTTAGCGAGAACTCATCTGGTTGATATACCAGCACTATGGAAGCATTCTTGGCTTTAGAATGCTCGACAATGTTGCCGATAGTTCCCTGAACAACACGGAAAAGAGCAGCTTCTACATCAGATGGAAACCTCATTTCCGTCCCTTTAACCTCCACTGTTACATTAATATTTAAGGGCTGAAGCCTACTGTGGGCATGCTGACGAACAGCAGCGACTAACCCCAGCGTATCCAATACAGCAGGGTGGAGATTGGAAATTACCCTACTTACTTCCTTATGTACCTGCACTGTCAGCGATTGGACTTTTTTCAGTCCAGCAATTAACTCAGCATCTTGATTACCAGACTTCGCAAACATTTCCATCAGAGCTTCTAGCTGAAGTGCTATCCCGGAGAGCGATTGACTGGTCTCATCGTGTAGCTCACGGGCAATCCTCCTTCGTTCCTCCTCCTCTGCCACAAGATTCTGCCGTGCAAGTTTGCGTAATCTTTCCCGTGCTTTTCTCAGCCGCTCATGCAGCCTTGCCTGCTCAATAGCCGTGCCAAGTTGGTCCCCAATCGAGTGCAAGAGATGCACATCTTCTTTGGTGAAGCTGTGTGGCACATGGCTAGCAACATTGAGCACTCCTAGAACATTATCCTTCGCTCGGAGGGGAACGCAAATGAATGTCCTTAAACCCTCTAAGCTTAACAGGTCAATTCGAATGGCATCTGGTTCTGAGGAAATGTCCTCCAGCAGTACCGCCCTGCCGCTTTGAGCTACCTTTCCTGCGATTCCCTCTCCAAGTTTAAGACGCATCTCTTCAGCATATTTGTCGGATAGACCGTGATAAACACGGTAGAACAGCGTCTGACTCGGCTCATCAAGGAGCATTATTCCTCCAACGGTTCCATTCATGATGTTAAGCACATTATCCAAGCCAATCCTAAGAATATCATCCAACTCATGCAGACCGCTGATTGCCGCCGAGACTCGGCTCGAAGCCATAAGGCCCTGATAATATTTTTCAGCTTTGTTGCCCTGATCAGATAGATTTAAATCAGAGCTAGCTGGACCAGCAGCTTTCTTAACTTCCTTACCTTTTTTCATTGTCAGTTACTTCACCAAATTAGCCATACATTTTCAAGAGCCAGCAAGGAAACTCCCGAGGTTTTCCACCACGAACAAATACCACTCCCTCACCCAATAAGCCTATACAAAATCATGACTATTTGCAACCTCTTGTGTTTGCTACAATTAAGCAATGCACTGCCTTCTCCCCCAGGATAGTGGAGTCATCCCCGGCATCGCCAGGCGATATGAGGCATAGCAGTGTTTTCTCACCTATCAGCCTGCCATTATGGGTTGGTATGAGACCCGGGCTCAGTCCCTATCACCCAATTTACCGACTTTTTACCAATCCGACGAAAATCTGGAAAGGACGCTTGACAGTGTATGGAGAGGTGATACAGTATAAACTAAGATTTTGGTGCAACTAAATTATTACTGGTGCATTGTCTTAATGAGGTACGCTTAGTTTTTCCCATTGGCTGGTATGGATTTAAGCGAAGAAAAGGAACTCATTAGACAGGCACAAAAGGCCCCCGATGCTTTTGCCAAGCTTTACGACCAGTATTATCCAAAAATCTTTGGTTATATCCTGAGGCGGACTGCCAATCTTGAAGCTGCCCAGGATATTACTTCAGAGACATTTTTTAAGGCGTTGAGGAAGCTCTGGCAATTTCAATGGCGCAATGTCTCCTTTTCCTCGTGGCTGTACAAAATCGCCTCCAACGAGATTAACCAGTATTTTAGAAAAGCCGAATACAAGAAATCCGCATCACTGGAAGAATTACAGGAACAGGGTTTTGAACCCATATCACCCCATGACCCCGAAAACGAACTAATAGAAGCACAGGAAAAATTAGAACAACATCAGGATTTTCTGGAAATTCAGGTAAAAATCGTTCGGCTTCCCTTCAAATACCAGGAGGTCATTGCTCTCAGATTTTTCGAGCAAAAACAGATTAAAGAAATCGCTGAAATCCTGGGGAAAAAAGAGGGAACGATAAAGTCCCTGCTCCACCGAGCAGTGGAGAAATTAAGAGAAGCGGATTAAACCACCCCACGAAAATCTTGCGACCTTCTGGGTTAAGTAATGCAACCTTTTTCGCCCCGCTGCATTTCTAGTAATAGAAGGAGACAAAGTTTATGAAACACGAAGACTTAATCGAGAAACTGGAAAACCTGAAAACTCCGGAAATCGAGCTGCCCGGCCATAGACACACATTAAAAATGACTTTGCTCAACTCCGGGCGTTTTAAGGAGCGGACTATTATGGATTGGGCAAAAGTATTAGCCCCCGTCGCTACTGCCGTGCTTTTAATAGCGGTTTTGGGACTTTCGGCGGTGATTAAGCCCGAGCCTCAGCCCACGCTTCTGGGAGAGAATCAAATCAGCAGATTCGCTTCTTATGAGGAATTGCAAGATTTCATAAATACGAACGCACAATATACAGCATTCCCTTGGAGGGACGAATTTCTTGCAGTAGTTGGAGAAGGCACCGTCCCCGCCCCCTCCTCTACCAATGACTACTCTACCACCAATATTCAGGTTGCCGGGGTGGATGAGGCAGACATCGTTAAGACCGACGGAGAGTATATCTACCTCGTTTCGGGGAACAAGACTATCATCGTGAGGGCATATCCCCCTGCACAGGCTCAAGTCTTGTCTGAAATAGAGCTAGAGGGAACAGTGATAGGAATATTCATCAACGGAGATAGGCTGGTCGTGTTTGAGGAGGACACACCGTATTACCCTTATAATGATATTCGGTGGGGCCCTACAGGAGAATTTTACATGCCCTTAATAATATCACCCAAAACATCTATTAAAGTATATGATGTCTCGGACAGGGAAAACCCCAGGTTGCAAAGGGAACTTTCTGCCGATGGTCAATATATCAGTTCACGGATGATAGGCGATTACGCTTATGTGGTGATAAACGAGCCTGTATATGAACAAGACGGTGAGCCGAACCTTCCCAGGATTTATTTTGGCGGCAACGAGACGGAAATACCTGCCACAGATATTTACTATTCCGACGTCTCTGACTATTATTATATGTACACGACTATTATGACCATAAACACGCAGAACGATGACCATGAGCCAACATATGAAACAATCCTGCTGGGAGCCAGTAGCAACCTGTATGTCTCTTTGAATAACATTTATCTGACCTTCCCGGTGTGGGGGAGGGATGTAGGAGATTTTGGGAAAACCTCTATCCACCGGATTCATATAGAAGGTGCTGAAATAGAGCCTGTTGCCAGCGGCGAGGTCCCCGGCATGGTGCTGAATCAGTTCTCCATGGACGAATATGAAGGCTACTTTCGGGTGGCAACCACAACCTATGAAGGAACATCCCGGAATAATGTATACGTTCTAGATATGGCCCTCAACATTACCGGCTCACTGGAAGGCCTCGCCCCCGGGGAAATGATTTATTCAGCCAGGTTTATGGGTGAAAGAGGCTACCTGGTAACCTTCAAGCAGGTTGACCCGCTATTCGTGATAGACCTCAGTGACCCCCGTTACCCTAAGGAGCTCGGGTACTTAAAGGTAACTGGCTATTCAGACTACCTGCATCCCTACGACGAGAACCACCTTATAGGGATAGGTAAGGAAACAACAGACCAGGGAGAATTTGTCTGGTATCAAGGAGTCAAGATATCGCTCTTCGATGTCAGCAATGTCAGCAACCCCCAGGAGATATCCAAGTATAAAATAGGTCACAGGGGCACCGATTCGCCGGTCTTGTGGGATCACAAGGCATTCCTCTTTGATAAGTCTAGAAACTTGCTGGTGATGCCTGTTTTGGTCGCGGAGGTAGATGAGTCGGAGTATTCTGAAGGAGTTCCTTCGTGGGCTTACGGCGAGCCTGTCTGGCAGGGAGCTTACATATTCCATATATCCCCTGATGTAGGCCTCAACCTGACAGGTAGAATCACCCATATTGAGAGTTCTGCTGACCTGGAACAAGATTATTACTACCTTCACTCTTCCTTTTCGGTGACGAGGTCACTCTACATAGACGATGTTCTCTACACTATCTCGGACGCCAAGATACAGATGAACAGCCTGGAAAATCTGGACTACATCAATGAGGTGCAACTCCTATACTGAATCTGGAGGTGAAAAGTTTTCGAAATGGCCAAATTTGAACAGAAGGGCAAAATAAAAAGTCTGAGTATTTGTAGGAGGTGAACAAAATGAATAGGAGATTGATAGCCGTATTAGTCATAGTATTGCTGCTGCCAGTGATAGCTTCTATTCAGTTGGCTCAGCCGGCAGCAGGCGAGGTGCTCAAATCAGATAAAGAGAGGATAACTTCACCGGATGTCAGTACGAGCGAGCAGGCATTGCTGGTTGAAGGAAACAGCGCCTTCGCCTTTGAGCTTTATCAGGAGCTTAAAGAGGAAGAGGGTAACCTTTTCTACTCTCCCTATAGCATCTCACTGGCTCTGGCGATGACATACGCCGGAGCGCGTGGCGAAACTGCTCAGCAGATGGCCGATACCCTTCACTTTCTGTTGGAACAGGAGAGGCTGCACCCGGCGTTTAACTGGCTCGATGCCGAACTTGCTAAAAGGGGTGCAGGTGCCGAAGGCAAGGACGGGGAAGGATTCAGGCTGAACATTGTTAACGCCATCTGGGGACAAAAGGATTATGAGTTCCTGTCCTCCTTCCTCGATGTCCTGGCCGAGAACTACGGTGCCGGACTGAGAATACTGGACTTCATAAACGAGACGGAAAAATCCCGCCTCGCCATCAATGATTGGGTCAGTGACCAGACGGAAGGTCGCATCGAAGACCTTATCCCGCAAGGCGCCATTGATGCACTGACCCGCCTTGTGCTAACCAATGCTATCTACTTCAATGCTGCCTGGGCGTACCCTTTCAATGGGAACATTACAGCAGACGGCCCATTCTATCTGCTTGACGGCGGGCAGGTAACAGTGCCGATGATGAAGCAGACGGAGTCGTTCAACTACACCGAGGGGGAAGGATACCAGGCAGTCGAGCTGCTCTATGATGGTGGTGAACTCTCTATGGTTATCCTCCTGCCCGAAGCTGACAATTTCGAGCCCTTTGAAGAAGGACTTCAAGCCCAGCAGGTCTGCGACATCATAAGCGGTCTGCAACCTACCGAGGTCGCCCTGACGATGCCCAAATTCGAATTTGACTCGGAATTCAGCCTGAAGGATACCCTCCCCGAGATGGGCATGCCGATTGCTTTTTCTAGCAGTGCGGATTTCTCCGGGATGACTGGTAACCCCGAGCTGTTCATATCAGACGTTGTGCACAAGGCATTCGTGGCCGTGGATGAGGCTGGCACCGAGGCTGCTGCCGCCACCGCAGTGATTATGAAATTAACAGCAGTACCTGAGCCTCCTGTGGAAGTCACCATGGACCGCCCCTTCATATTCCTGATCCGCGACATTGAGACGGGTGCCATTCTCTTTGTCGGGCGCGTCATGAACCCCGGTGCATAAGTAAATACTTCCTTTACTGCCCAGAGGTAAAGAATAGGGCCGAGGAGTCAACCTCGACCCTATTCTATTTGAGGAATACCTCTGCCAGCCTTAAGGTATTGAGGTCTCATTGCAATCTAGAACACTGCCTGTTAAATTAAATAAAACCTTGTCAGGAGGGAGATAGTTCATGGAGATTAGACTAAACACACACGGGAGGGACTCACTGGCGACGAAAGTATTTTTCAGCGACGAAAGTGGTTTCGAAGTTGCTTCTGTAATCGTGACAGGTAAGACAGATGCAGTTCTTATTGATGCACAGTGGACGTTATCAAATGCCCATCGGGTAATCGCAGAAATACTGGAAACAGGCAAACATCTTAAAACGATTTATATTACTCATGCGCATCCCGACCATTACTTTGGACTCGGCACTATCGCAGAGGCTTTCCCTGAAGTTCGAGTTATAGCACTCCCCTCAGAAGCCCGTATCATCAATAAACAGTTTTTCGGCAAAATCGAGCACTGGGAAAAAGTGATAGGAGCTATAAACGTACCCAGAAAAACAGCCGATATCGAGCCTCTTACCGAGAACTACTTCGAACTGGAAGGGCAGCGTATCGAGATTATCCCTGAAGTGATGGGGGACATGAAATACAACACGGTGGTCTGGATTCCTTCAATACGGACTCTATACGGCAGCGACGTCCTTTTTAACCAGGCACATCCCTTTACCTGCGAGCTTACCACGGAAGAACGCCAGCAATGGATACGGGATATCGAGCGCTTAGAGAAGATGGACGCCGCGGTGATTATTCCCGGCCACCAGAAACCTGGAATGCCCTTCGATTCCAGTTCCTGCGATTTCACCAGGGATTATCTTGTGGCTACTGAGGAGGAACTGGCAAGAACAAACGATGTTGCCGGTTTTTATTACGCCATGGTTAAACGCTTCCCTGAAGCCAACCTCTTTATCAGTAATGAAATGAACGCCAATGTGTTCAAAGGTGGACTCGATTGGAATTGGCGGGAATATTGAAGTATGGTGTCACTGTAATTCGGGAATTCCCAAAGGTTGTCTCTGCAAAGCACAAAATGTAGACATAAGCTTGAATAAGAACTAAAATTTATCTTCAGTGCCAGCGTAGCTCAGGGGTAGAGCAGCGGTTTCGTAAACCGCCGGTCGTCGGTTCGAATCCGACCGCTGGCTAAACTGTCCCAAGAAAATCTTGCAATTTTCCTGGGAACCCTGCTTAAATTCAACATGAGTTTATATCGGGGTCCCCAAAAAGTCTTTCGACTTTTTGGAGTTAGTCTGGGGGTGATATGAGCAAATTTGTAGATGAATTGCAGAGTCTTTCCAAGTCTTCTTCCACGCCCATAGGTTTTCATCCTTCTGTATCTGAACTAAAAAGCCCAGCAATGTTGCTTATTGCGGGGCTGTCCGGGACGCAGGTCAAGGAAGCCAAAATCGTGGCTGATGTAAATGCCGATGCCGGGTTGATATTGAGCGAGAGCCCAAGTGCCAGGATCGTTAAGCAAATGGTCGAAGCTGTGGGCAATGTACCACTGGGAGTATTCGTGAAGGGCATGAGTGAAGAGAAAATAAATGAGATTACGAGCTTGGGGTGTGACTTTGTGGTTTTTGACATCAAGGCGGCTGCTGTAGTATTGCATAAAGAAGAGATAGGCAAATTTTTGATGATAGAGCCTTCATTAGACCAGGGGTTTGTTAGGGCCATCAATAGCATTGAAGTAGATGGTGTGTTAATCGATAGTAGAGGTGGAGACTCTTTTGTTGCTGTAGAGCATCTGCTCGTTTGTCAAAGGTTCGTCGAACTCTTAGAGAAGCCAGTTATTATGGCCTTGCCTTCTTTGGTCACAAAGGCTGAGCTGACCAGTTTATGGCAAGCTGGGGTAGATGGCATAGTTGCTCCCTCGACGCAGTCGGTCGAAGCATTGACAGAGTTAAAGAAGATGATTGACGGTCTGCCCAGAGGAGCCCGAGGGCGCCGTGCCAAAGCAGATGTGAAACTCCCTAATTATGGTGGGCTTGTAGCTAGTGAGGAGGATGAGGAACAAGAGGAAATTTAGCCTGAATCTAGTTTTGCCCGAAGTAAGTCATGGAAACAAGCCTGGGCCTATTTTTATTGTCAGCAGCGGGAATTTCTCTTACTGGCGTTATGCTACCCGGACCAATGACTGCGGCTACCCTAGCCAAGGGGTATAGTGACAAACACGCTGGTGCCTGGATTGCAGCAGGACATGCTGTTATTGAGATACCTCTCATAGCTGCAATTTATTTTGGATTCGGACATTTCATCAATTCTCCCCAAGTGGAAAAGGGTATATATCTCGCCGGTGGCTTGATGCTGCTTTACCTGGGCTTCCGGATGTTTCGAGCCACTGGGGAGACGCCTGGTGCAGTAGGCGGTCTACCAGCTAGCTCTTTAGTGACAGGTATTGTAATTACAGGAACTAACCCAGCTTTTTACATATGGTGGGCGACTGTCGGTGCAGCGCTGGTAACAGGTGCTGCCAAGTTCGGGCTTGCCGGTGTTATTTTGTTTACCACAGTGCATTTACCCTGTGATTTTGCCTGGAGTGAATTTCTATCCATGAGTACATTTAAGTCAAGGCGGTGGTGGACACAAAAGGTACAAAAGGTTGTGTTTAGCGTTTGTGCTTTGGTTCTAGCTGGCTTTGGTGTCTGGTTTTGTCTTTCGGCGTTTCTATAAACTCAAGGGACATTCTGGATTGCCTGCAAGTATTTCCCCTCAGTCTTTATAGCTGGGGCAATAATCATCTTAACTTTGTGCATTTCTTGAATGGTTCGAGCGCTGCATACGCCCATGCTAGTGCGTAGAGCGCCAATTAAGTTTTGAGTTCCATCGGTGACGGAAGTAGGACCGAAGAGAATCTGCTCTAATGGGCCAGTAGTGCCAACTCTGACACGTGTTCCTCTAGGCAATGCTGGATGAGAATGAGACATGCCCCAGTGATAGCCTTTTCCTGGCGCTTCTGTCGCTTGAGCTAAAGGAGAGCCAATCATCACAGCATCAGCACCAGCGGCGAATGACTTGCATAAATCGCCACCAGTGCGAATCCCTCCATCTGTTATCACTGCTACGTATTTATCACTTTCCTTGAGATATGTTTCTCTAGCAGCGGCACAGCTCAGAGTAGCAGTTACCTGGGGAACTCCGACGCCGATGACTTCCCGGGTGGTACAGGCAGCTCCAGGCCCCACTCCAACCAGGATGCCATCGACCCCTGTCCTCATCAGCTCTAATGCTGCGTTATAGGTGCAACAATTGCCTACTATGATAGGCAAGGACATTTGCTGGCATAGCTCAGGCAGGATAAGTCCCCGATAGCTCTTGGAGATGTGCCTGGCCGTGGTGACGGTAGATTGCACCACGAGTATATCCATCCCTGCATCCCTGGCTATAGGAGCCAGACGTTTGGTGTTGGCTGGAGTTGTAGATACAGCACAGATGGCACCAGCCTGTTTTATTGCTCCAATGCGTCGGCTAATGAGCTTTTCCTTGATAGGCTCAGAGTAAATTTTTTGAAGCAGGGAAGTAACCACTTTTTCAGGAGTTTGGGCAATTTGGTTCAAGACCTCGTCGGGGTTTTCGTACCTTGTCTGTATACCTTCTAAATTAAGGACAGCTAGCCCGCCAAGCTTGTTAAATTTAATAGCAAAGGTGGGGTCAACAATAGCATCCATAGCTGAGGCTAGAATGGGGATGGACAAGGTGTAATTTTTTACGGTAAAGTCTATGTTAGTTTGGTCAGGATTAATGGTTACATCTCCGGGGACAAGCGCAACTTCATCAAATCCATAAGCGCGCTCCATCTCTTTGAATTTAAGGCGAGGCATTTTTCTTTACTTGATAAAAGTTGCCACAAACTATACCCATATGGAGGTCTGAAGTCAAGAAAGTGGATAAAATTATAGCTATTAAGTATAATCGTAGGTCATGCCTGTTCTTTATGTCATTGCTACTCCTATTGGCAATCTGGAAGATATTTCCCTGCGTGCCTTACGCCTTTTACAGGAGGTGAAACTTATTGCTGCTGAGGATACACGCACTACGCGCCACTTACTTAACGCCCATAATATAAAAACTCCATTGACTAGTTATCATGAGCATAGTAAAAGAGCTAAACTTGATTATTTATTGAATTATCTCGAGAAAGAAGATCTGGCTCTAGTTTCGGAAGCTGGCACGCCAGGGCTAAGTGATCCTGGTTACGAGCTTATTGTTGCTGCCATTGAGCGCGGGATTTCTGTGGTACCAATTCCTGGTGCTTCAGCAGTGATTACCGCCTTAGTGGTTTCCGGGTTGCCGACCGACCAATTCCTTTACCTCGGATTTTTGCCCCGCCGTAAGGGACAAAGGCAGCGCCTTCTCAGCTCAATAGTCGATGAACCAAGAACTATAGTGGCTTTCGAGACACCCCATCGCCTTAAGGAGGCATTGAGTGATATTGAAGACATTCTAGGAAATAGAAGACTATCTGTATGCCGTGAGCTTACCAAAGTTCACGAAGAGATTTTCCGGGGCAGAGTGAGCCAAGCTAGGGAGCATTTCGTCGAACCAAGAGGAGAGTTTACTCTCGTTATTGAAGGTAAGACTCGAGCTTGGTTGAAATTTCAGGAAAGGAGCTAAAAATGCGCCGTGGTTGTATCGCTACAGGAAAGGTGGAATGTGATGGTTGTCATCGTCCTATTAAATATGGAGAACGCTATCTTTCAATCAACGGGGAAGGAGATGAAAAGCAATGTCTTTGTATTGATTGCTGCCTGAGCCGTGGTTATATCTCATACAGAACGGAGAAAGGCAAGCAAATAATCAGCTTTCTCCCCAAGGAATAAACTTTAGCAATCGCCATTTGAGAGCCTCGGTTAATAGCAATGACACCGGGCAATTAATGATTTACAATAGGCTGACTTTTGAGGAAAGAATTTGAGCGAGCGCATTTTTATCGGTGTTGCCTGGCCTTACGCCAATGGTCCTCTACATTTAGGACATATCGCTGGTGCCTATCTGCCAGCCGATATTTTTGCCCGTTATCATCGTCTTAAGGGCAACAAGGTTCTGATGGTTTCCGGTAGCGATCAGCACGGAGCGCCGATTACAATTCGTGCTGAGCAAGAATCTACCACGCCACAAGAAGTAGTAGACAAATATCATCAGCAATTTGTCGATTGCTGGAAAAAATTAGGTATCACTTTCGATTTATTTACCACTACTGGCACTCCAAATCACACTCAAGTCACTCATGATATGTTCCTCACTTTACTCAATAGGGGCTTTATTTACAAAGACAAGATGCTTCAAGCTTATTGTCCTAAATGCCAGAGGTTCCTTCCCGACCGCTATCTGGAAGGTACTTGTCCTCACTGTGGCTTCACTAAAGCAAGAGGTGATGAATGTGATGAGTGTGGTAAGCCTTTGAATCCATGGGAGCTTAAAGACCTTCGCTGTTACCTTTGTTCCACTCCGCCTCGCTTTGAGTCTTCGGAGCATTTCTTTTTGCGCCTTTCTTCTTTTCAGGACAAGTTGACTGACTGGACAAAAGAGCAGACTCATTGGCGGCGTAATGTGCTTGGCACCACGTGGAAATTTCTGGATGAAGGATTAAAAGACAGGGCAGTTACCCGTGATTTGGATTGGGGAGTAATTGTGCCGCAATCAGGCTTTGAGCGTAAACGTATTTATGTATGGTTTGAGGCAGTCATTGGTTATTTATCGGCAAGCAAGGAATGGGCAAAATTGCAGGGAGATGATACCGC
>Ga0307429_1000042_pt1 | contig 91980 bp, 103 predicted proteins | sample SalMarWE160230MG_FD_202151 | JGI IMG/M metagenome (GOLD analysis project Ga0307429, IMG submission 202151) | Salt marsh sediment microbial communities from the Plum Island Ecosystem LTER, Massachusetts, United States - WE1603-230 | ecosystem: Environmental > Aquatic > Marine > Intertidal zone >... | reverse complement strand
TACCAGCATCACGTCCACTATCGGCGTGACGTTGATCTCGCTCATCACCTTACGGCGGTGGTGCCGCCGCTTACCGACCACCGGGGTACCGGCATTGGCTGCCATAACGTGCCCTTACCTGCGCTATCCGCGCTCGTCGATCTGCCGCGACAGAATAGCGGCGAACTCGTCGGCGAACCCCTCCAGCCGCTGGGCCTGTTTGTTCACCTCGGACGCGAACTTATTGTAGAAAATCGTCGCCGGTATGGCGGCGACCAAGCCGATTGCCGTGGCAAACAGCGCTTCCGCGATGCCCGGCGCCACCACCGCCAGCGAGGTGTTCTTGGAGGCTGCGATCGACTGGAAGCTGGTCATGATACCCCAGACCGTACCGAACAGGCCAATGAAGGGTCCGGCCGAGCCGACGGTGGCAAGCACCAAGAGCCGGCGTTCGAGCCGCTCGACCTCGCGCGCGATCGTCACCTCCATCACCTTCTCGATGCGCATCTGCAAGCCGGCGAACGAGCGCGCCCCGCCCTCGAAGCTGCGCTTCCATTCCCGCATCGCCGCCACGAACAGCGCCGCCATGGAATGGGTCGGGCGCGAGGACAGCGTGCGGTAGAGTTCCTCCAGCGACTGGCCGGACCAGAACGTCTGCTCGAAGGCGTCCATGCCGCGGCGGGTGCGCGCATAGAGCACGGTCTTGTCGATGGCAATCGCCCACACCCAGATCGAGCAGATCAACAGCCCGACCATGACCGCCTTGACGATCCAGTGGGCGTGCCAGAACAGCGTGAACAGCGAGAGGTCGGAGGAGGTGAGCGGGAGCACCGACTGTGCCACATCGCCAGGATTCATGGGCACGTCCTTTCCGCTTTCCGGCTCCGTCGGACACGACCGGCGCGGCGTAATCTTCGAAACGCAGGTGCGCGCCGGGCGATACCGCTCACGCGCTCAGTCGAAAATCAAATGTCTCGCGAATACGCCTATGTCCCGCCACCGGCAGGCATAGGAAATCCCCGCGAAACTTGGCCAAACTAGGGCGCAGATCGGGTCATTGGCGGCCCTAAGAGCGCTGATTATGGTTAAGGACTGGTTACCGGCCCAGGGATCAGTAATCAGTAGTCAGTGGTCAGAAAGCCGAGTGATGCGTATCTGATTACTGATTTCTGATCGCTGATCCCTGAAACGACGGCCGCCCGCTCGACAAAAGCGGACGGCCGTGGCGCGGGGCAGAACAACCGATCAGTTCTGCGGCGACGGAGCATCCGGCGCCGGCCGGTCGCGGCGCTCGGCCATGAATTGATCGAACTCGGTCTTGTCCTTGGCGAAGCGCAATCGCTCGAGGAAGTCCCGGAACTCGCGCTGCTCTTCTTCCAGCCGGCGCAGCGTTTCCGTGCGATACTCGTCGAAGGCGCGGTTGCCGCTGGTCGGGGGCGCCGACCACGGGGCGCCGCCGCGCATGCGGGCCCGCATCCAATCCATCTTGCGCTGCATGCGCGCCATCTTGTGCTGCCAGTGCTCGTGGCCGCCGTGATATCCGCATCCCATTCTTCCGCTCCATATCATGAAGGCGAGGACGGTCAGGCCCAGTGGCCACCAGGCCATGAACCCAAGAACGATCAGCGCGATCCAGGCGGGTTTGCCGAATTCGTCGAGCTTCGCCGTGAAAGACATTGTCGGCCTCACATGGATGTTAATAGTATTCACATTGATAAGGCGGCGGCGGGTGAATGTCAACACCCTTCACATTGAAATTCTAAATGGGGATCGGCGGCGGCTTTGCGAGGGGTCGGGCGCTCAGCCCCGCCCACTCCCCGCGCCATCCGGCAGGCCCAAGCCGCGCAAATAGATCAAGAAGGCCGCCTCCAGCAGCTCCTCCGGCGGCATCGGCAGGGCGCGGCGGGCGGGGTCGCCGCGGCCGAACAGCGAGGCGATGCCGTGGGTCATAGCCCAGATGTGCAAGGCCACCATCAGCGCCGGCGGCCGCCCGCGCGCCGGCATCAGCGCCACCAGCTTTTCGGCGGCGGCGCGCAGCACGGCGAAGGCGCGCTCGCCGGCCTCGCGCAGCAGCGGATCGGCATCAAGCGGCACGCCGGCCTCGAACATGGCCGAGTAGTAGGCGGGCTCGCGCTCGGCGAAATGAAGATAGGCCATGCCCAGCCGGCCGAAGGCGGAAAGCACGTCCGGGCCGCCGTCACCCCAGGCCTTGGCGAGCGCGCCGGCGAACAATTCGAAGCCGCGCCGCGCCACGTCGGCGAGCAAGGCATCGCGGTCGCGGTAGTGCCGGTACGGCGCCGCCGGGCTCACCCCCGCCCAACGCGCAGCGTCAGCGAAAGTGAAGCCGGCCGGCCCCTTCTCCGCGATCAATTCGAGTGCGGCCCGCACCAGGGCCTCTTTAAGATTGCCGTGGTGATAGCCGCGGGCCCCGTGGCCTCGCCTCCCCCAGGTCATGTGGTCGATCTCATGTAAATGGCCTTTACATGAGTCCGGAGGACGCGTCGATGGCCCGGCCTAGCCGCCGGGCTGCGCCACGTCCTGGTCCGCCTGCATGGCGATGCGCAGCGGCTTGGGGATCGGCCGAGCACGGCCGCCGGAGACGAAGGCCACCTGCACATGGGCCTCGACGATGAGGTCCCCGCCGCGCATGACTTTCTGATTGAGGGTGACGGAGGCGCCTTTCACTTCCTCAGGCGCGGTCACGATGTCGAGCACGTCGTCCATGTGGGCCGGCTTTTTGAAATCGATCGACATGTGGCGCACCACGAAGGCGAAGCCCGGCGCCTCCTTCTCGGCAGCATCGAACAGCGCGCGGTGGTCAGCGCCGATCAAGCGCAGGTAGTTGGTGCGCCCGCGTTCCATGAAGCGCAGGTAACTGGCGTGATAGACAACGCCGGAAAAATCCGTGTCCTCGTAATAGACGCGAACTTGCTGATGGTGCCGGCCGTCGCGGATTTCTCCGTCGAGCGCGCTCATCGCCACGGCACCCTCTGGCCCATCGCTTCTTCCCAGTTCTTGCCGTCGAATGTCTTGATCGAAAGCGTCGACAGATCGACGTCGTCGATGCAGCGCACGTTGACGTCGATCTTGTCGGGGTCGGAGCGCGGCACATAGAAAGGGTGGACGCCGCAGGTCTTGCAGAAGGTGTGTTTGGCGACACCGGTGTTGAATTGGTAGGTGGCGAGATCGTCCTTGCCGCTCACCAGCTCGAATTGCTCGTGCGGCACGATCAGGTGCAAGAAGCCCTTCTTGGCGCATATCGAGCAGTTGCAGTAGGTGACGCGGTCGAGATCGGCGGTGACCTGAAAGCACACCCGGCCGCAATGGCAGCCGCCTTGCATCGTTTTCATGGCGTCAACCTATTCGTCTTTGTCCTGGCCGAACAACCCGAATTGCGACGGGTCGCGCGCCGGCTCCGGCAGGCCGAGATGCTTGAAGGCGGCCGCGGTCAGCAGTCGCCCGCGCGGGGTGCGCTGGATGAAGCCCTGCTGGATCAGGAACGGCTCGATGATATCCTCGATGGCGTCGCGGGGCTCGCTCAAGGCCGCCGCCAGGGTGTCGACGCCTACCGGCCCGCCGCCGTAATTGTTGGCGATAGTCGCCAAGTAACGGCGGTCCATGGCGTCGAGGCCGGCGGCATCTACTTCCAGTTCACCAAGCGCACGGTCGGCGGTTTCGCGGTCGACCGATTTGGCGCCCTCCACATGGGCAAAGTCGCGCACGCGCCGCAGCAGCCGGCCGGCGATGCGCGGGGTGCCGCGAGCCCGACACGCGATCTCGTTGGCGCCGTCCGCGCTCACGGCAAGACCGAGCACGCGGGCGCCGCGATTGACGATCTGCTCCAGCTCGGCCTCGGAATAGAAATTCAACCGCACCGGAATGCCGAAGCGGTCACGCAGCGGATTGGTCAGCAGACCGGCGCGGGTGGTGGCGCCGATCAGCGTGAAGGGCGACAGATCGATCTTGACCGAGCGCGCCGCCGGCCCCTCGCCGATGATGAGGTCGAGCTGGAAGTCCTCCATGGCCGGATAGAGGATTTCTTCCACCGCCGGGTTGAGCCGGTGGATCTCGTCGATGAACAGCACGTCGCGCGGCTCCAGATTGGTGAGCAAGGCCGCGAGATCGCCGGCCTTGGCGATGACGGGCCCGGAAGTCGCACGGAAGTTCACGCCCAGTTCGCGCGCCACGATCTGCGCCAGCGTGGTTTTGCCCAAGCCCGGCGGCCCGACGAACAATACATGGTCGAGCGCTTCCTTGCGCGCGGCCGCCGCCTCGATGAACACGGAAAGATTGGCGCGCGCCTTGTCCTGGCCGATGAATTCGCTGAGCCGCTGCGGGCGCAGCGAAGCGTCCACGTCATCGTCGCGGCGATCGGCGGCAAGCAGGCGGCGCGGGCTGTTCATTTCGCCAGTTCCTTCAGACCCTGCCGGATCAGCGTCGCGGTGTCGGCGCCGTCACCGGCGTTACGCGCGGCGGCAGCAATGGCAGCAGCCGCCTGCGGCTGGCCGTAACCGAGATTGATGAGCGCCGACACCGCGTCCATGACCGGCCGTGGCGCGCGCTTCTCGTCCAAGGCGCCGGCGAGATGCACCACAGCCGGATCGACATTGCTGAAGGCGGGCGCCTTATCCTTCAGCTCCGTGACGATACGCTCGGCCACCTTGGCGCCGACGCCGGGCGAGCGCGCAACGAGCGCCTTGTCGCGCAGGGCAACAGCATTCGCCAAATCTGAAACCTTGAGCGTACCAAGCACCGACATGGCCACCTTGGCGCCGACCCCATGCACCGTCTGCAGCAGGCGGAACCATTCGCGCTCGATGTCACTGGCAAAGCCGAACAGCTTGATCTGGTCCTCACGCACGTAAGTCTCGATCGAAAGTGTCGCCGCTTCACCTTGTGCCGGCAACGATTGCAGCGTGCGCGCCGGACAATGCACCTGGTAGCCGACGCCGCCCACGTCGAGGATGACAAAATCCTCGCCGTAGGAGTCGATGATTCCCTTGAGCTTGCCGATCATTGCGCCGCCACCTTCAGTATCATGCTTGTCCGGTGATGCGCGTGACACACGGCAATAGCGAGCGCATCGGCGGCGTCCTCGGACTGCGGATCGGCCTTGGGCAGCAGCACGCCGATCATCATGCGCACCTGAGCCTTCTCGCCGTGGCCGGCGCCGACCACAGTTTTCTTGACCACATTGGGCGCGTATTCGGCGACGGTGAGCCCGGCACGCGCCGGCACCAGCATAGCGATGCCGCGCGCCTGGCCGAGCTTGAGGGTCGCCACCGCATTGTTGTTGACGAAGGTCTGCTCCACCGCCGCTTCGTGCGGGCGGTAGCGCTCGATCACCGCAATCAAGCCGTCATGGATCGCAACCAGCCGCTCGCTCAAAGTGGCCCGCTCGCTCGTCTCCAGCGAGCCGCAGGCGACATGGATCAGCCGGTTGCCGTCGGCGTCGATCAGGCCCCAGCCGGTGCGGCGGAGCCCCGGATCGATGCCGAGGATGCGAATCGGGTGTCTCATCCTGGGGCCTTGATAGCCCCGCGGCGCGCCTGCGCCTAGGCCGGACCGCTCACGCGCTCATCTTCTGGACCAGCGCGTCGGAGACCTCGAAATTGGCGTAGACGTTCTGCACATCCTCGTTGTCGTCGAGCGACTCGATCAGCTTGATGACCTTTTCGCCGGCCTCGTCGTCGACCGATACCGTGTTCTGCGGCTTCCACATCAGCGCCGACCTGCGCGACTCGCCGAATTTGGCCTCCAGCGCCTTGGCGACGTCGCTCAAGCTGTCGGGCGTGGTGAAGACCTGGTGGCCGTCTTCGTTGGAGATGACGTCCTCGGCGCCGGCCTCGATCGCGGCTTCCAGCATGGCATCGGCGCTCGCCACCTTGGCGTCGTATTCCACCACGCCGACATGGTCGAACATGAACGACACCGCGCCGGTTTCGGCCAGGTTGCCGCCGTTCTTGGTGAAGATCGCGCGCACTTCGCCGGCGGTGCGGTTGCGGTTGTCGGTCAAGGCCTCCACGATCACCGCGACGCCGCCTGGCGCGTAGCCCTCGTAGCGAATCTCATCGTAGCTTTCGGTGTCGGACCCTTGCGACTTCTTGATGGCGCGCTCGATATTGTCCTTCGGCATGTTTTCGGCGCGCGCCGCCAGGATCGCGGCGCGCAGGCGCGGATTGAAGGCCGGGTCGGGCAGGCCGAGCCTGGCCGCCACGGTGATTTCGCGGGCGAGCTTGCCGAACAGCTTGGAGCGCTCCTTATCCGCGCGCCCCTTCTTGTGCATGATGTTCTTGAATTGGGAATGGCCGGCCATGACTAGATTTCAACGCGTTGCTGCCGGCGGGTATATAGGCCGTCGCTGCGGGAAAATAAATATCGACAGTTAGATATTCGGCCGATCAGCCTGCCGCCACCGCCACGTTGCGCAGGATGGCTCCGATGCGCTCGCCGACGCGCGTCACGTTACGGCGGACACGCGCCTTGTAGCGGGTGACCGCGTCGCGGTCGACCAGGAAGAACTCCTTTTCCGGATAGCTGCGGCCGAAAATGTCGATCAGCATGCTGCGAAAATTCCCCGCCACCGCATTCGGCATGTCGACCGCCGGCCACTCGGCATAGGCCGCGAGTTCCGCGGAGGTGAGCGCGCAGAGAAACGGCTGCGGATCCGCGGAATAGACCTGTTTGTGGCGCTGGATGGTATCGATGTCGAGCGACGGCGCGGCCGCCCCGTCACCGATCCGCAATTGCTCATTGTCGGTGGCGGTGGTGAGCGGAAACAGGTCGATCAACCAGTCACCGACATGTTCGACATTGTTGCAGCCGCGCCCGTACATCAGCACATCGTCCTGGTAACGCGCGAACCAGGTGTCGAGCCGTTCGATCAGTCGCTCGAGCGCCGGACGCGGGATCAATTCGCGGTATTGCGTGCCGAATATGCCGATCGCCGCTTTGCCGCGGCCGACGATATCGAGCAGCTCATCGCCGAGTAGCGGCTGGAACAGGCTGTTGCCGGTGCCGACCACCACCAGGTCGTAGGCCTCGCGCGCCTGGCCGAGCGTGCGGAAAGTGAGGTGATGCACGTCGGCCTCGCCCGGCAGCAGCGCGTTAATCATGTGCAACCCAAGCCGCTCGCCGAAATGACCGGCGCCGCGATCGGACACCACCGCCACGCTGCAAGGCGTCACCAGCATCAGCCGCTCGGCCGGCGTCAGCCGCATCAGCGCCTGCGCGCTGTCGATCGGCGCGGTGCATTCGATGCGGAATCTGTAGCGGTCGAACAGCCGCGCCAGATCGAAGAAACTGAAATTGTTGACCCAGCCGAGCGCTGTGCGGTCGCACTTGCCGGTGAGATCGGTCGCGCAATAACTCAAGACCACGTCGCGCTTGCAGAAGCGCAGATGCGTGAAGAAGCTTTCGACGTCGACGATGGTTTCCAGCAAGCCGAGCATGACGATGATATCGGCTTGCGCGGCGGCCTCACTCGGGAATTCGCCGGCGTTGAAATCGCACACGACGGTATCCGCCTCGCGCGCGACGAGGTCGCAGCCCTGGTAGCGGCAGCCGTTCGGCAGGAACTGGCGCAGCGCCATGCGCCCGCAGCCGAGGTCGAGCACGCGCGCGCCGGCCGGGATGAACTGCGCGGCAAATGCGGCGCGCTCATCCGGGGCCTGCGCCAGCGCATCGTGATCCGGCCGACGCGCGGCGTCGGCCGTTTCTGCGAGCGCGAGATTGCGATCGATGTGGAGCGCCATGCCCACCCGTGCTGCGGTTACCAGCCGGACGCAGCACGTGGCCGGCGAATCACTTATGCCTAACGAATCATTGCGGCGAGTCGCGGTCAACAAAAAGTAAGGAGCGCTAGTCCCAGAACGCCGGCCGCGCCTCTTCCAGCACGCCGCCGAGCCGCACCGCGCCGACCTTCGATGCCAGCCCGCTGGCGTCGTCGGTCTCCACGGCAATCGCGCACAGCGTGGCCGCGCCGGTCGTCGGCTCGAATTTGCCGCCCGGGATCTTGCGCAGAAAGCGGTTGAGCGGCTCGTCCTTCACCATGCCGATGACCGAGTCGAAATCGCCGGTCATGCCGACGTCCGTCACGAAGGCGCTGCGGCCGGGCAAAATGCGATGATCGGCGGTCGGCGAATGGGTATGGGTGCCGACCGTCAGGCTAACGCGGCCGTCGCAGAAAAAGCCCATGGCCTGCTTCTCGCTGGTGGCCTCGCAATGCATGTCGAGGATGATGGCGTCGGCACCTGCGCCCAGCGGGCAGGCGGCGAGCTCGCCGTCAACCGCCGCAAAGGGATCGTCGAGCGCGTCCATGAAAATGCGGCCCATGGCGTTGATGACAAGCGCGCGCTTGCCGTTCTTGGTCTCGATCATGGCCGTGCCGCGGCCCGGCGTGCCGGCGGGATAATTAAGCGGCCGGATCAAGCGCGGCGCGCGCTCGATGAATACCAACGCCTCGCGCTGGTCCCAGGCGTGGTTGCCCAGCGTGATGCAGCCTGCGCCGGCGTCGATCAGCTCGTTGTAAATAGCTTCCGTGATGCCGAAACCGCCGGCGGCGTTCTCGCCGTTGGCCACCACCAGGTCGAGCTTCCAGTCGGCGATCAGGCCGGGCAGCCGCTCGTTTACAATTTTTCGGCCCGAGCGGCCGACCACGTCACCGACGAAGAGAATACGCATGCTGATCTACAACCCGCGGAAATCGATCACCTCGCGCTCCGTTAGCACGAAGTCGAGCCGCGCGTCGCGTGTCGTGGCGGGAATGTGCGGAATTTCTTGCGCGGCGAAAGCAATGCCAACGGCGGCGATGTTTTTCTTCGCGCGCAACGCGTTGATGGTCAGGTCGTAATAGCCGGCGCCGTAGCCGATGCGGTGGCTTTGGCGGTCGAAGGCGGCCAGCGGCACGATCAAAATGTCGGGCTCGACTTGCGTTGCCTCAGGCTTGGGCTCGCGAATGCCCCACTGCCCGCGCGCAAGTTCATCGCCGAACTTGAAAGCACGCATGATCAGCGGCTTACCACGGCCCGCGATGGCGGGCAGCGCGAGCTGCGCGCCGGCGTCGGCCAGCTTGCGCATCAACGGCAGCGGATTGATCTCGCTCTTCATTGGCATGAAGCCGGCGACGATCGTGTCCGGCTTCACCGCAAGTGGAAACGCGCGCTTAGCGATCGCCTCGGCCGCACCCGCGCGCATCGCCCCCGGCAGCGCATCGCGCTTGATGAGCGCCTCGGCGCGCAATTCTGCTTTCAGGGAGCCTGGATCAGACATCAGAAACTGAGTGCGGAGCCGCGAAAGCCGTTGGAGAGCTCGATCCCGGGTTCCCTACGAAAGTAGGTGGGCGCCATATGTCCGAGCCCACGAGCCCGGTCAGGGACAGCTCCCTTAAGGATCGATAAGGCCCCGAGGTTTTGTCTCCTGACGCACCCCGCAGCCCCGCGCGGCGGAATGTAGTGGTTATGCCAAGGCGGCGCCAGTTCAACCCATAGCTACGCCGTTGCCGAGTGTCTGGTTGAGCTTCCTGGTAATGCCCTCGATGCGCTCGGCCGCCGAGTTGAAGGCGTTCACCACGGCGGCGGACGCCGCCTTGGCGCGGTCGGCGGCGACCACGCGGGCGTCCTGCAAGCCGGCGACCTCCTCCTCCAGCCGGCGCAGGCGGCGCGTCGCCTCGGCCAGTTCGTCCGCCACCATCAGCGCCGCCATCACCGTGAGCCTGGTATCGCCGATCTCGCCGAATTTTTCTCGCAGCTTGGCGATGCGCGCGTCGATGTCCTTGGCCAGCGATTGCAGATGCGCTTCCTGCCCATCCTCGCAGGCGAGGCGGAACTGGCGGCCGGCAATGGTGGTGTTCACTTGGGCCATCTGTCGCTACTCGTTTTCGTCCAGCACCGACTGGATCGAGGCGATGGCCGCGTCCAGCCGGCCGGCGATTTCGCGGTTGGTCACCTCCAGCCGGCGCGCGCGCGCGGTCTCGCCGTCGAGCGCTTCGGCCAGCCGCGTGCGGTCGAGGCCGAGCGCCTGCACTTGGCTCGCCAAGGCCTCCGCGCTGCGGTCGCCCTCGCGCCTGCGTTCGACTGCGGCATCGAGCGCGTCGAGCGCCAGCGCCAGCCGCTTCACCGCAGTATCGATCGCGCTTTGGTCGGTCATGGCCGTAATGCGCGCTCGCGGGCACGCCTGAAAAATCTTGCTTTGGCAGCGGTTTAGAACGAGAAGCTTACGTGCCGCTCGACCGAGGCGTCAACGCCGCGGGCAAGGTTTACCCCGATGTTTTCTAAGCCCTGTGCATGGCAGCCAAGTGCAACTGCCGTCACATTGACTCAAGGGGCGCACATGCTATCCACCGACGCAAACAGGCCTTTTCCATGAGCGCAAACGCCTCGTCGACGGTAGCCGTGGCACCTTTCGGGCGTCGCGGCCAAGCGGCCGCCAGTTCCGCCGTCGGCCATGCGCGCATGGCCAATGCCATCCGCGCGCTGGCGATGGACGCCGTCGAGCAGGCAAAATCCGGCCATCCCGGCATGCCGATGGGCATGGCGGACGTCGCCACCGTCCTGTTCAAGCAATTTCTGAAATTCGATCCCGCCGATTCCGCCTGGCCCGACCGCGACCGCTTCGTGATCTCGGCCGGTCACGGCTCGATGCTGATCTATGCGCTGCTTTATCTCACCGGTTATCCGGCGATGACCATCGACGAGATCAAGCGCTTCCGCCAGCTCGGCTCGCTCACGCCCGGCCATCCGGAGTACGGCCACACGCCCGGCGTGGAAACCACCACCGGCCCGCTCGGGCAAGGACTTGCCAATGCGGTCGGCATGGCGATCGCCGAGAAGCATCTCGCCGCCGCGTTCGGCAAAGAAGTGGTCGACCACAAGACCTATGTGATCGCCAGTGACGGCGACCTGATGGAAGGCGTCAGCCACGAGGCCATCGCGCTTGCCGGACATCTGAAGCTCAACAAACTGATCGTGCTGTTCGACGACAACGGCATCTCCATCGACGGCGCGTTGTCGCTGTCGGACAGCGTGGATCAGGTCAAGCGCTTCGAGGCCTGCGGCTGGAATGCTGCGCGAATCGACGGCCACGATCCGCAAGCAATTGCGTCGGCAATCGCCAATGCGAAAAAATCAGATCGCCCCGTGCTGATCGCCTGCAAGACCAAGATCGGCTACGGCGCGCCGACCAAGGTCGGCTCGGAAAAGGCGCACGGCTCGCCGCTCGGCGCTGACGAGATCAAGGGCGCGCGCGATAACCTCGCCTGGAAGCACGCGCCGTTCGAGGTGCCCGCCGATGTGCTGAGCGCCTGGCGCAAGGCTGGCGAGCGCTCGAAAGGCGCGCACACCGAGTGGAGCAAGCGGCTCGCCGCACTCGAGGATGGACAACGCGCGGAATTCGAGCGCCGCATGAAGGGCGAGTTGCCCCAGCAAGCGATCGCCGACGCGGTGCGTAAAGCCAAAGAGTCGCTCGCTTCAACGCCGAAGGATATCGCCACGCGCTCCTCATCGGAAATCGCGCTGGAGGCACTTATCCCCGCCGTGCCGGAGATGATCGGCGGCTCGGCCGACTTGACCGGCTCAAACAACACCCGCACCAAGGCGATGCAGGCGATCACCGCCGCCGACTTCTCCGGCCGCTTTATCCATTACGGCGTGCGCGAGCACGGCATGGCCGCCACCATGAACGGCATGGCGCTGCGTGGCGGCATTATTCCCTACAGCGGCACCTTCCTGGTGTTCTCAGATTATGCGCGCCCGGCGATCCGGCTCGCCGCGCTGATGGGCATTCGCGTCATCCATGTGATGACGCACGACTCCATCGGCCTCGGCGAGGACGGCCCGACGCACCAGCCGGTCGAGCATCTGGCCGCGCTGCGTGCGATCCCGAACTTGCTGGTGTTCCGCCCCTGCGACGCGGTCGAGACCATCGAATGCTGGCAGCTTGCGCTCGAAAATAAGCACCGCCCGAGCGTGCTGGCGCTCACCCGCCAGAACCTGCCGCAACTGCGCCGCGCACTCAATGCCGATAACCGCTGCGCTGCCGGCGCCTACGAGATCGAGCCGGCCGACGGCAAGGCCGATGTTTCGCTGTTCGCCACCGGCTCGGAAGTCTCGGTCGCCATCGAGGCGCGGAAGCTGCTGGCGGCCAAGAGCGTGGCCGCGCGCGTCGTCTCGGTGCCCTGCTTCGAATTGCTGGCGGAGGCGCCGGAGCCTCAGCGCCACGCCGTGATCGGCAGCGCGAAAGTCAATGTCGGCGTGGAAGCCGCCGTGCGTCAGGGCTGGGACGCCGTCATCGGCAGCAATGGCGCCTTCATCGGCATGTCATCTTTCGGGGCCAGCGCCCCATACAAGGACCTTTACAAGAAGTTTGGCATTACCGCAGAGGCAGTTGCGGATGCGGCAATGCGCAAGCTTGGGAAAGGCTAGCCAGCCTCTATATAGAGCATGGCCGAGCGCGGCCGTGGTCGATTGAATGAGCCGGGAGCGACATCAATGACAGTACGCGTAGCCATCAACGGGTTTGGCCGCATCGGCCGCAACATCCTGCGCGCCATCGCCGAAAGCGATCGCAAGGACATCGAGGTCGTCGGTCTCAACGATCTAGCGCCGGTGGAAACCAACGCCCACCTCTTGCGCTTCGACAGCGTGCACGGCCGTTTCCCCGGCGAGGTCACGGTCAAGGGCGACACCATCAGCGTCGGCAACGGCGCCATCAAGGTCACCGCCATCAAGGACCCGACCACGCTGCCGTGGAAAGATCTCGGCGTCGATATCGCGCTCGAATGCACCGGCATCTTCACTTCGAAGGAGAAGGCCAAGGCGCATCTCGCCGCCGGCGCCAAGGCGGTGCTGGTGTCGGCGCCTTCCGACGGCGCCGACCTGACCGTGGTCTACGGCGTCAACCACGACAAGCTGACCAAGGACCACAAGGTCGTCTCCAATGCCTCTTGCACCACCAATTGCCTGGCACCGGTCGCCAAGGTGCTCAACGACGCCATCGGCATCGACAAGGGCTTCATGACGACCATCCATGCCTACACCAATGACCAGCATTTGCTCGACCAGGTGCACAAGGACTTGCACCGCGCGCGCGCCGCGGCCATGTCGCTGATCCCGACCTCGACGGGAGCAGCCAAGGCCGTCGGCCTGGTGCTGCCCGAGCTCAAGGGCAGGCTGGACGGCGTCGCCATCCGCGCGCCGGTGCCGAACGTGTCGGTGGTCGATTTCAAGTTCGTCGCCAAGCGCGCAACCGACAAGGACGAAGTCAATGGCGCCATCAAGCGCGCCGCCGAGCAGCAGCTCAAAGGCATTCTCGGCTATCACACCGCGCCCAACGTATCGATCGACTTCAACCACGACGCCCACTCCTCGGTCTTCGACATGGAGCAGACCAAGGTGATGGACGGCACGCTGGTGCGCGTGATGTCGTGGTACGATAACGAATGGGGCTTCTCCAACCGCATGGCCGATACCGCCGTGGCGATGGGCAAGCTCATCTAACAAGCCGAACGCGCCGGGCCGCGCATGACCGCGTTCAGGACACTCGATCACGTCGACGTCAAGGGCAAGCGCGTGCTGATGCGCGTCGACCTCAACGTGCCGGTTGAGCACGGCGTGGTCACCGATGCGACCCGCATCGAGCGCGCCGCGCCCGCGATCACCGAGATCGCCGATGCCGACGGCAAGGTCATCCTGCTGTCGCATTTCGGCCGTCCCAAGGGAAAGCGCGACCCGAAAGACTCTTTGAAACGGGTCGCCGCCGAAGTGGCCCATATCCTCATGCGGCCGGTGAGTTTCGTCGATGACTGCATCGGCGAAAACGCCGAACGCGCGGTAGCAGCGATGAAGCAAGGCGACATCGTCTGCCTGGAGAACACGCGCTTTCATCCTGGCGAGGAAAAGAACGATCCCGCCTTTGTGGCCGCGCTCGCCAAGCTCGGCGACATCTGGGTGAACGATGCCTTCTCGGCCGCGCACCGCGCGCACGCCTCGACCGAAGGGCTCGGTCACGTGCTGCCGGCTTACGCCGGCCACACCATGCAGACCGAGCTCGAGGCGCTCGGCAAGGCGCTTGAACACCCCGCGCACCCCCTGGCGGCGATCATCGGCGGGGCGAAGATTTCCAGCAAGCTCGATTTGCTCGGCAACCTGCTCAAGAAAGTGGACGCGCTGATCATCGGCGGCGCCATGGCCAACACCTTCCTGCTGGCGCAGGGCAAACCAGTCGGCAAGTCGCTGGTCGAGGCGGACCTCGCCGGCACCGCGCGCAAGATCATGGAAGAAGCCAAAGCGCAAAAGCGCGAGATCGTGCTGCCGGTCGACGTGGTGGTGGCGGAGAAGTTCGAGGCCCATGCGCCTTCGCGCGTCGTCGATGCCGACAAAGTCGGCGCACAGGACATGATCCTCGACATCGGCCCGCGCAGCATCGAATACACCGTCTCGCTGCTGGCGCGCTCAAAGACGCTGGTGTGGAACGGCCCGTTCGGCGCTTTCGAAATGGAGCCGTTCGACAACGGCACCTTCGAGGTGGCGGAAGCGGCGGCGGAACTCACCGGCGCCCACGAACTTGTTTCGGTAGCGGGCGGCGGCGATACCGTGGCCGCGCTCAACGCCGCCGGCTGTGCCGACCGGCTCACTTATGTATCCACAGCCGGCGGCGCCTTCCTGGAATGGCTGGAAGGCAAGGCCTTGCCGGGGGTCGAGGTGCTGAGGGTAAAATGACCGCGAGTTCGATTCGCGGCTTTGGACGCGATGGAGGGAAAAAATGAATCTCGACGCAGTGAATAAAGTGGCGCAGGCCATGACCGCGCCCGGCAAAGGCATTCTCGCCGCCGACGAATCTACCGGCACCATCAAGAAGCGCTTCGACGCCATCGGCGTGGAATCCACGGAGGACAATCGCCGCGACTATCGCGAGCTGTTGTTCCGCTCGGCCGAGGGCATGAAGCACATTTCCGGCGTCATTCTCTTTGACGAGACCATCTGGCAAAAGGCGAAAGACGGTACGCCGCTGGTCGAGATCATCGCGAAATCAGGCGCCATCCCCGGCATCAAAGTGGACGAAGGCACCAAGCCGCTGCCGTTCTGCCCCGGCGAGTTGATCACCGCCGGCCTCGACAAGCTCGCCGAGCGGCTGCCGAAATATTATGAGCAGGGCGCGCGCTTCGCCAAATGGCGCGCGGTGATCGACATCGGCGACGGCATCCCGAGCCACAACTGCATCTCGACCAACGCGCACGCGCTGGCGCGCTATGCCGCGCTTTGTCAGGTCAACCAGATCGTGCCGATCGTCGAGCCGGAAGTGCTGATGGACGGCGGCCACGATATCGACCGCTGTTATGATGTCACCGAGTTCGTGCTCAAGGAGACCTTCCAGCAGCTTTATTATCAACGCGTGAAGTTGGATGGCATGGTGCTCAAGCCCAACATGGCGGTGCCCGGCAAGAAGAGCACGAAGAAGGCGAGCGTCGAAGAGGTCGCCGAGAAAACCGTGAAGCTGCTGAAAGCCTGCGTGCCGGCCATGGTTCCGGGCATCGCCTTCCTCTCCGGTGGGCAGAGCGACGAGGAGGCCACCGCCCACCTCGATGCCATGAACAAGATCGGCAATCTGCCGTGGAACCTCACTTTCTCCTACGGCCGCGCCTTGCAGCACGCGCCGCAGACGACCTGGAAAGGTAAAAGCGAAAATGCCGCCGCCGCACAGCGCGCCTTTTCACATCGCGCAAGAATGAACGGGCTCGCTGCGCTCGGGCAATGGAAGTCGGACCTGGAGAAGAAGAAGGCGGCGTGATCAAAACCGCGTGTGCCGCGTGACTGAGCCGCGGAATTTGGGTAAATGACTGCCACCACGTTATGGCCGGGCTTGTCCCGGCCATCCACGTCTTGGCTGCTGCTATTTATCTAAGACGTGGATGCCCGCGACATGCGCGGCCGTGACGAACGTAAATGCAAAGGATAGTTCCGTGATCGATCTTTACACCTGGACCACGCCGAACGGCCGCAAGGTTTCCATCGCACTGGAAGAACTCGGCCTGCCCTACAAGGTTCACGCTATCGACATTTCCAAGGAAGAGCAGTTCGCGCCGCACTTTCTTAAAGTGGCGCCCAACAACCGCATCCCGGCGATCGTCGACCATGACACCAACATCGCACTGATGGAGTCGGGCGCCATCCTGATCTATCTCGCTGACAAAACCGGCAAGCTGATGCCGAAGTCGGGCGAGCTGCGCTACCGCGTGCTCGAATGGCTGATGTGGCAGATGGGCGGCCCCGGCCCCATGTTCGGCCAGGTGCATCACTTCGTGAAATACAACAAGGGCAAGGCGCCCTATGCCGAGGAGCGCTACCTGAAGGAAGCGCACCGGCTCTACAAGGTGCTCAACACGCGCCTGCAAGGCCGCGACTTCGTGGCCGGCGACTATTCCATCGCCGACATCGCGATCTGGCCGTGGGCCTCGCGCTTCGAGTGGCAGACCGTCGATCTGAAGCATTACCCCAACGTCCGGCGCTGGTATGAGACCATCGCCGCGCGCCCGGCGGTGCAGAAGGGCTACAAGGTGCCCAAGGACATGGGCCCGGTGCCGATGCCAGCCTGAGCGGAATGCGACGGCGACTTGGACGAAGTCGCCGCGACAGCATAACCTCGTCCATGATTCGGTAGCGTTGCGTTCGTGCGTCCCATGCATCTCCGCAACACCGCCCCGATGGCCACTGCGCAACCCGTCCCAAGCCAGCAACCCGATCTCGCCGAGTGCCTGCGGCGCGCCGCTGCCCATCACCGGCGCGGCCAGTTGCGCGAGGCCGAAGCGCTCTATCGGCAGGTGCTCGACGCCCAGCCCGACCATTTCGACGCCCTGCACCTTTGCGGTGTGCTCATGCACCAGTGCGGCCGCTCGGAGCCGGCGCTCAAGCTGATCGCCGCCGCGCTCGCCGCCAACGGGCGCGTCGCACCCGCGCATTCCAATTACGGTCTCGTGCTGGCCGCGCTCGGGCGTCACCAGGAGGCGCTGGCGTATTACGACCGCGCCCTCGCGCTCAAGCCGGACTATGTCGAGGCGCTGCACAACCGCGGCAATGCGCTCATGGCGCTCGGACGCGCGGAAGCTGCGCTGGCGAGTTTTGAGCAGGCCATTGTGCTTCGCTCCGATTATGTGGTGGCGCTGACCAATCGTGCGCAGGTGCTGCAACGGCTCGGCCGTCCGCAAGACGCGCTCAAGGGCATCGAGCGCGCGCTCACACTCAAACCTGATGGCGGCGCGCTGGCGTTGCGCGGCCGGCTGTTGCGCGAACTCAATCGCAGCGAGGACGCGCTGGCGAGCTTCACGCGCGCTCTGGCGCTTGCGCCCGGCGACGCCGACACACTGATCGCGCGCGGCAATACGTATTACGACTTAACGTCTTTTGCGGCCGCGCTTGCCGACTACGATAGCGCCCTTTCCCTGCGGCCCGATGCAGCGCCGATCCACAATAACCGCGGCAATGCGCTGCGCGAACTGGGCCGCAGCGCGGAAGCGCTAGAAGCCTTCGACCGCGCGCTGGCGCTCAAGCCCGACTACGCCGAGGCCTACAACAACCGCGGCAATGCGCAGCTCAAGCTCAACCGCCCAGCGCAGGCGCTTGCCGACTACGAGCGCGCGCTCGCGATCAAACCGGACTACGTCGATGCGCTGGTCAACCGCGGCAGCGCGCTGCGCTATCTCGACCGCCCCGATGACGCGATCGAAAGCTTCGACCGTGCTATCGCGTTCAGTCCCGAGCTTGCCGAGGCGCATTGGAACCGCGCCCTTACCAGCCTGGCGTTCGGCGAATTCGAGCAAGGCTGGCGCGGCTACGAATGGCGCTGGCGGCGCAACAATGCCGAGATGACGCCGCGCGATTTCGCGCGGCCACAGTGGCGCGGCGAGGAATTGCAGGGCCGCACAATTCTGCTGCACGCCGAGCAGGGCTTCGGCGACACCATCCAGTTCATCCGCTATCTGCCGATGGTGGCGGCCAAGGGCGGCAAAGTCGTGCTCGAAATTCCCGACGACCTCCGGCCACTTGTCGGTCCCGTCGACGGCGTGGTCGCGATGGTCAGCCGCGGGCAGGAGCTGCCGCCCTTCGATCTGCATTGCCCGCTGCTCAGCCTGCCGCTCGCCTTTGGCACCACGCTTGCCAACGTGCCGGCGCCGGTCGCATATCTGCGCGCGCCGCCCGAGCGCATCGAACAATGGCGCGCGCGCCTGCCGCCCAGCGAGCCGCCGCGCATCGGGTTGGTCTGGTCGGGCAAGCCATCCCACAAGAACGACCACAATCGCAGCATCGCCTTGGCGCAGCTCAAGCCGTTGCTGTCGAAGCCCGGCTTCCAGTTCATCAGCCTGCAAAAGGAAGTTCGCGACGCCGACCGCGCCGAGCTCGCGAAGTTTCCCGCCCTCGTCCGCCTCGACGATGCGCTCGCCGACTTCGCCGACACCGCGGCGGTGGTGGCCGCGCTGAAGCTGGTGATCGCGGTCGATACCGCGGTTGCCCACCTGGCCGGGGCCATGGGCAAACCGGTTTGGATTCTGCTGCCGGCCATCGGGGATTGGCGCTGGCTGCTGGCGCGCGAGGACAGCCCCTGGTATCCGAGCGCGCGGCTATTCCGCCAGCCGCAAATCGGCGATTGGGAAAGCGTGATTGCCCGCCTCGATTGGGAGCTCGCATGGTTCGCGAAAGACCGCACCGCGACAGCGTGACCGCCCGATTGTCAATTTTCCGCCGGATTGCGCTACCATGCGGGAGCCATGGCCCCGCGACCGAAAAGAGCCGAGCCACGCCCGGCGCCGCTCCTTTACCTGATCACGCCCCCGATCGTGGACGCATCTGCGTTTTCCGTGAACCTCGCCGATGCGCTTTCTGCCGGCGATGTCGCGGCGGTGCTGCTGCGTCTGGCCGAGGCCGACGAGCGCAGCCTGATCAATCGTGCCAAGACGTTGGCGCCCGTGGTGCAGGACAAAGGCGCGGCGCTGCTGATCGACGGCCATGCCGAACTGGTCGCGCGCGCAGGCTGCGATGGCGCCCATCTCACCGGCATCGACGTCTTCACCGAAGCGCTTGAAACCCTCAAGCCGGGCCGCATCGCCGGTGCCGGTGGACTTTATAGCCGCCATGACGCCATGGTCGCGGCCGAAGCCGGCGCCGACTACGTGATGTTCGGTGAGCCCGAAGCGGCCGGCAGCCGGCCGGCCTTCGCCGCGGTCGCGGAGCGCGTCGCCTGGTGGGCGGAAGTGTTCGAAATCCCTTGCGTCGGCTTTGCCGCGGCGATCGAGGAGGTGGCGCCCCTCGTTAAAGCCGGTGCCGATTTCGTCGCGCTTGGCAGCTGGCTCTGGCGCGAGCCTAAGCAGGTGGCGGCAACGATTGTCCGCACCGCGGGGCTATTGCGCCTGCCGGAGACGGCGGCATGATCGCGCGGGTTATGCTTGGCGCTGCGCTCGCCGCGTTTCTTGCGCTCGCCGCACCGGCCTTGGCCCAGCCCGCCAAGAAGCCGACGCCCCGGCCGCCGGCTGCGAGTGCCGCGCCTGAATCCAACAACGGCAATGTCGATCTCGCCTACGGCGCTTATCAGCGCGGCTACTATCTGACCGCGTTGGCGGAGGCCACCAAGCGCGCCAAAGAGAACGATCCCGCCGCCATGACCCTGCTCGGCGAGCTCTATTCGAACGGCCTCGGCGTCGGCCGCGACGATGGCAAGGCGGCCGAATGGTATAAGCTTGCCGCCAGCCACGGCGACCGCAACGCCATGTTCGCGCTCGCCATGTTAAATTTCGAAGGCCGCGCTGGCGCGCGCAATCCCGACGCAGCCGCCAAGATGCTGAACGAGGCCGCCAAGCTCGGCCATCCCGCCGCCGCATACGATCTCGGCCTGCTTTATCTACAGGGCCAGCAGTTCCCGCAGGACTTCAAGCGCGCCGCCGAACTGTTCCGCTCGGCCGCCGACGCCGGCAATCCGGAAGCGCAATACGCGCTCGCCACCATGTACAAGGAGGGGCGCGGCGTGAAGAAGGACATCGTCGAGGCCATGCGGCTGATGGGCGCGGCCTCGGTCGCCGGCAATCTCGACGCCATGGTCGAATACGCCATCGCCGAATTCAATGGTGAAGGCGTCAAGAAGAACGAAGCCGCCGCGGCTCAACTGTTGCTCAAGTCGGCACACCGCGGCAGCCCGATCGCACAGAACCGGCTGGCGCGCGTGCTGATGGCCGGGCGCGGCATGCCGGCCAATCCGACCGAAGCGATCAAGTGGCACATCATCGCCAAGGCGGGCGGCGCCGGCGATCCCGAGCTCGACCTGTTCGCCTCCAAGCAAAAGCCGGAGGTGCGCGCCGCCGCCGAGAAGCAAGCCAAGAAATGGCTGGCGAGCGCCGCGCCACGGCCGCGCTCTTGACGGCAGACGCCGGCGCGGGCAGACCCCGGCGATGCTCCGCTCCGCGCTCCTCAACGTCATGTTCGCCGCCGCGCGCAAGGCCGCGCGCGCGCTCAAGCGCGATTTCGGCGAACTCGAGAAACTGCAAGTCTCGCTAAAGGGTCCGGCCAATTTCGTTTCAGCCGCCGACCGCCGCGCCGAGGAGACGCTCTATGCCGAGCTCACCAAGGCGCGCCCCCACTACGGCTTCCTCGGCGAGGAGGGCGGCGTCCGCGAAGGCGCCGACAAGAGCCACACCTGGATCGTCGATCCGCTCGACGGCACCACCAATTTCCTGCACGGCATTCCGCAATTTGCGATTTCAATCGCGCTCGAGCGCGAGGACACGGTGGTGGCGGGCCTCGTCTACAATCCCGCGACCGACGAGATGTTCACGGCCGAGCGCGGCAAAGGCGCCTTCCTCAACGAGCAGCGCATCCGCGTCGCCGCCCGCAAGCGGCTGGCCGACGCGGTCGTCGCCTGCGGCTTGCCGCATATCGGCCGCGGCGATCTCAAATTGGCGACCAAGGAAACCAATCGCATGCAGGAACAGGTGGCGGGCTTGCGCCGCTTCGGCGCCGCGGCGCTTGATCTCGCCTGGGTGGCGGCCGGCCGGCTCGACGGCTACTGGGAGCGCGACCTCAAGCCCTGGGACATGGCGGCAGGGTTAATCTTGGTGCGCGAGGCCGGCGGCTTCGTCTCCGATTGTGACGGCGGCAGCGACATCATGGCCAAAGGCCATATCCTGGCCGGCAACGAGGCCATCCAGAAGGAGATTCTGCGCGTGCTCAAGCAGGCGGGGCAGCCTTAAGCACCGCAATTTGAACTCAATCGGCCGCTTTAAGCTTCCGCCTCCGGCACAACTACTTTTTCCTTGTCACGGGTCTGTGCCATATTGCGTGGCAGACTGATGGGCCGTTTTATTCGCATGGCAAAAGAACTCGATCCGCTCAAACTGTCCAGTCCCCGCATCTTCCTGTTCCGGATGCTGGTCTTCATCGTGTTGGGCGGGCTGGTCGCCTTCCTGCTGTACAAGCAGATCGCGGTGGCGTTCATGGCCAATCCCGGCCTGAACTCGCTGATCATCGCGGTGCTGGTCATCGGCATCATTCTGGCCATGCGCCAGGTGATCCGCCTTTATCCGGAAATCGCCTGGGTCAACAATTTCCGCCTCGCCGATCCCGGTCTCGCGGTCGACAAGCCGCCGGTGTTGCTGGCGCCGATGGCGGCGATCCTCGGCAGCCGGGTCGGGCGCATGGCGATGTCGGCGCAATTGATGCGTGGCATTCTCGACTCGATCGCCACCCGCCTTGATGAAGCGCGCGATATATCGCGCTACATGACCGGCCTGTTGGTGTTCCTCGGCCTGCTCGGCACCTTCTGGGGTCTGATCGAGACGGTGAGCTCAGTCGGCGGCGTCATCCAGAGCCTGAAAGGAACGGGCGACGCCGGCAGTATGTTCGATTCCCTGCGCGAAGGCCTCGCCGCCCCGCTCGGCGGCATGGGCATCGCCTTCTCGTCCTCGCTGTTCGGTCTGGCCGGCTCGCTGGTGCTCGGCTTCCTCGATCTGCAATCGAGCCAGGCGCAGAACCGTTTCTACACCGAGCTGGAGGACTGGCTTTCCACCACCGTCTACGACCAGGCCGCCGAGCCGATGGTCGCCGCCGGCGGCGCCGGCGAGGTGCGCGGCGCGATCGAGCGCCTGCGCGAGGCGGTCGACGAGGCCGGCGGCAGCAAAGCCGCCTCCGCCGCCATGTCGAACCTCGCCGAGGCGATCCAGAGCCTGGTGCACCACATGCGCACCGAGCAGCAGATGATCCGCGATTGGGTCGACAGCCAGGCCGAGCAGCAGCGCGAGATCAAGCGGCTGTTGGAGATCATGGTGCGCGAGCGGGTGGATCGGTAGTTCGCAATGGCTCTTGCACGCATGCGCCGCAGCGAAAGCGGCATGAACTACTGGCCGGGCTTCGTCGACGCGCTGTCGACGCTGATCCTCGGCATCATCTTTTTGCTCACCGTGTTCGTGGTGGTGCAGTTCTATCTGCAGCAGGAAGTGGCCGGCAAGGACACCGCGCTGCAGCGCCTTAACGCGCAGATCGCCGAACTCACCAATCTCTTGTCGCTGGAGAAAACCGGCAAGGCCGATCTGGAGAGCCAGCTCGCGCAAGTGCGCGCGACGCTCGCCACCACGGAAAGCGACCGCGACAAATTCAAGGGCCTGGCCGAGGGCGCCGGCGCCGGCGTCGAAGCCGCGCAGGGCAAGGTCGCCGTGCTCACCAGCCAGCTCGAAGGCGAGAAGAAGATTTCCTCGCGCGCGCTGGCGCAGGTCGAGGTGCTCAACCAGCAGATCGCGGCGCTGCGCCGCCAGCTCGCGGCGATCGAAACCGCGCTTGACGTCTCCGAGCAGAAGAACAAGCAGGCGCAGAGCCGCATCACCGAGCTCGGCCAGCGGCTCAACCTGGCGCTGGCGCAGAAGGTGCAGGAGCTGACCAAGTATCGCTCCGATTTCTTCGGCAAGCTGCGTCAGATCCTCGGCAACCGGCCCGACATGCGCATCGTCGGCGACCGCTTCGTATTGCAGTCGGAAGTGTTCTTCGACACCGGCAAGGCAGACCTGAAAGCCGAAGGCGACGCCGAGCTCGACAAGGTGGCCGGCGCGCTTATCGGCCTCGAGCAGCAAATCCCCGCCGACATTCCTTGGGTGCTGCGCGTCGACGGCCACACCGACGTGCGCCCGATCACCGGCAGCGCCGGCGGATTCAAATCGAACTGGGAATTGTCGGCGGGCCGCGCGATTGCGGTCGTGCAATACCTGATCAGCAAGGGCGTCACGCCCAAGCGGCTGATGGCCGCCGGCTTCGGCGAATTCCAGCCGATCGACCCCGGCACCACCGAGGATGCCTACCGACGCAACCGCCGCATCGAGTTCAAGCTGACGGAGCGGTGAGCGGAGCACTTTTTTTGCAAGCACGATTCATGGTAATTTTCTGAAATGAACAAGATTACCGAAACCATCCTTGATCGCATCGCCGATTGGCCGGAACAGGCGCAGGAGGAGTTGATGCAAGCGATTGTCGATATCGAGGCTAAACATTTCGGCGTCTACCGCTTATCGGATGACGAGCGGAAGGCGGTGCGGGAAGGCCTTACGCAAGCCGCGCGCGGCGAGTTCGTCCCCGATGATGTGGTCGCGGAATATTTCGACAAATACCGGGCATGAGGGTCCGATTTACGCCGCCCGCATTCTCCGATCTCGAAGCCATTCGGACTTATATCGCCCGACATAATCCGGTCGCGGCCGGCAGAGTTGTCGCGCTGATCTAAAAGATTGCTTTGCGACTGGGCGACTTCCCGGAATCTGGACAGCGATCTGACGAACTCGATGTGCGGGTCGTCTTTTCGACTCGACAGCCATATCGTATCTATTATCGGGTTACTTCTGGAGAAGTCCTGATTCTCCACATCAGGCATGCTGCCCGCCGACCTCTCGAAGCGGGCGAGGTGTAATCCGATGGCCGTTTACGTCGACGAGGCAATCTGGCAGTGGCAGGGGCGCAAGTGGTGCCACCTGCTGGCCGACGAGATCGACGAACTGCATCGCTTCGCCGCCGCATTGGGCCTGCATCGCACGACCTATCAGGGACCGCCCAAGACGTCCGCGCCGCATTACGATCTCACCTCCTATGAGCGCCGCCGCGCCATCGCGCTCGGCGCGACCATATGCGACCGCGCCGGCATCGTTGCGATCGCTCGCCAGGTCCGCATGAAATATCCTGGCCGGCGCGCCTGATATGGCCGGCGCAACGACGCTACGACCCTACGCCACCGCCGACGAGGACGCGGCGATCGAATTATGGCGGCGCACCTGGGCGTATCACTTCCCGCACATCGACTTCAATGCGCGCGTCAACTGGTGGCGCGAGCGCTGGCTGCAAGAGCTGGTGCCGGTCGCCCATGTGGTGGTGGCCGAACGCGATGGCGCGCTGGTCGGCTTCGTCACGGTCGATCCGGCGACGCTCTATCTCGACCAGCTCGTGGTCGCGCCGGAGCATTGGGGTGCGGGCGTCTCGGACGCGCTGCTCGACGAAGCCAAGCGGCTGTCACCCAAGGGCCTCGATCTGCTGGTCAACAAGGAGAACGCCCGCGCCATCCGCTTCTACGAGAAGCACGGCTTCGTCTATGCCGGCGAGGACAAGAACCCGGTGTCGGGCAAGCCGGTGAACAGGATGAGCTGGCGGCCATAGTCGTGTTAGCGCAACGACGCTGACAGCCCCCGGCAATGCGCTCAATGCATAGTGTAGATATATTTCGTCGACGTAAGATATGTCCCGTCAGACCGCGCGCTTATTGTGAAACAGTACCGCGTTCCGTGATGGGCCTTTTTCCACTTGAGGCAAATCTTATTGCCCGAAAGACTCCAGCGACCGGAATCATGGGAAATTTTCGGTATGTTGGTATCACGCATGACGACAGTTCCATCGGCATTGTAGTTTCCATTTCCATGGAATTTGCCGTTCGTCGATCGCCAGGAGAAATCATGCCCGACAATCTGCTGTCGGAATTCTTGAGCGGTCAGGCTTGCCGCGAACCCCGTCGCAGAAAAAACACGCAAGCTACTAGCGAAGTTAAGAATGCACTTGCCCTGGTCATACTGTACTCCATCTGGTTTCACAGGTCGCAAATGGCGGCACACTTGATAGTCCTTCCGCACCCGTAATACGAGCAAGTATTAGCTTCACAGGAAGTCGCGCGAGGAGCCGGCGGTCGCTTGCAGGTCTTGCTGGCAGTCAAGCTGACGACAGCCTTCACGGAATTTGCTAGTTGGCGTAGCCGGTTATTTGCGGCATGCGTTCGCGTTCTTGACGATGATAGGCATCGGATCTGCGTCGATATGCCGCGCGAGCAGACACTGCGCACGCGAACTCGAACTGCAGTTGGCGGGCCACGCATAGAGGTCGCCGGCGCTTACCAGGCTCTCGCCGCCTTCCTAAACGATGTAGCCATTTTTTTTGTATTAAAATCCGGATACGATCACGCCCCGCCCGCCAGTGCCTCTGCCTTGGCCGCGTCGAAGGATTTGGAATCCACTTTCAGATAGGCGAGCTTTTCCTCGGCGATCACCACGGCCTCGGCCACGCCCGGCACCTGGCGCAAGCGCGCGGCGAGGCTTTCGGCATCGCTGCCGTCTCCGATGGGAACCAGCCGGGTGGTCAGATAGCTCGGCTGCGCCATGGTGGCCGCCGCCAAGAGCCAGGCAAGCGCGATCGCCGCCGTCAGCGCAAACACCCCGGCGCTGCCGCTATGCTGATGCGCCAAGCCGCCGACAATGCCGCCGACGAAGATGCCGAGGAATTGCGAACTCGAATAAAGCCCCATGGCCGTGCCCTTGGCGTCGGGCGGCGCCGCCTTGGTGATGAGCGAGGGCAGGCTCGCCTCCATCACGTTGAAGGCCGAGAAGAAGACGATGAGCGCCGCCAGCAGGACGTAGAGATTGCCGGCGCCGAGATAAAGCAGGACCTGGCTGACGACGAGGGCTGCCACCGCGGAAACGAACACGCCCTTCATGCGGCGATGCTTCTCGGCCACGATGATCGCCGGCACCATCACGGCCACCGAAACCAGCAGCACCGGCAGATAAACGATCCATTGATCGTGGCTGGTGACGCCGAGCGTGCCGCGCAACAGGCCGGGCACCACCAGAAAGCTCGCCGTCAGCATGGCGTGCAGCGAGAATATCCCGAAATCGAGCCGCAGCAGCTCGGTGTTGCGCAGCACCGAACCGATCAGCGCCGGCACGGTCTCGGCGTCGCGATGGACGCTGATGCGGCGCGGGCTCGGCACCACGAACTGGGTGATCGCGATGCCGATGAGCGCCAGCCCCACCATCAGCCAGAAGATGCCGTCGACGCCGATGAAACGCGCGATGATCGGGCCGGCCACCAGCGCGACCATGAAGGAGGCGCCGATCGAGATGCCGACCATGGCCATGGCCTTGGTGCGGTTTTCTTCCACCGTGAGGTCGGCCACCAGCGCCAGGATCACCGAGCCGACGGCGCCGGCGCCTTGCAGCGCGCGGCCGATGATGACGCCGCCGATCGAGGTGGACATCGCCGCCACCGCGCTGCCGATCCCGAACAGGACAAGCCCGAACACGATCATGGTCTTGCGCCCGATCCGGTCGGACAAGAGGCCGAAGGGAATCTGCAACAGCCCCTGGGTGAGGCCATAGATGCCCAGCGCCTCGCCGATCAGGTACGGGGTCGCGCCCGAAAGATCATGGGCATAGACGGCAAACACCGGATAGATCATGAACAGGCCGAGAAGCCTGACTGAAAAGACGGCCGCAAGAGAGCCGGCCGCCCGGAATTCCTGTTTATTCATCGTTGCTATTCCCGACTTTCACGCCGTCTTGCCGCCCGCGCCCGCCTCCTGTATAGAGCCGCCAAATCCAATGCAAATCCGGCGCTTGCGCCAAAGCCGCGCGCCCTTGACGGAAAGCAAGACGATGAAAACCGAAATCCATCCCAATTATCACACCATCAAGGTCAAGATGACCGACGGGTCCGAATTCACCACCCGCTCCACCTGGGGCAAGGAGGGCGATGTCATGCATCTCGACATCGACCCCAAGTCGCACCCGGCCTGGACCGGCGGCCAGCAGCACCTGGTCGACCGCGGCGGCCGCGTCTCGCGTTTCCAGAAGAAGTTCTCCGGCTTCCTGAAGGGCGAAGAGAAAAAGTAAGGCTGCGGCGACAATCCCTCTTAACGTCATGGCCGGGCTTGTCCCGGCCATCCACGTTTTTACCTGATTGCGAACCGCGAAGACGTGGATGCCCGGCACAAGGCCGGGCATGACGACGCCGAATTTGCTGTGACGCGTTTGCCTTAAACGCTCTCCGCCCCGAACGCCGCCTTCAACAGCCCGAGCTGGCGCTCGACCGGATTGACCGCGACGGTGCGCTCGGCGGGCGCTGGATTGTGGATGGTGGCGTCGAGCCGGCGCACCTTGCTCTGCAGCGCCTGCGAACGCGCGATCAGCTCGCGCAGCGTCTCCGGCAGCAGTTCGATGTTGTTGGGATCGTGCCGGTCGGTGGCCGAAAGCTTCACCTTGGCCTTTTCCTTGTTGGCTTGCGCGAGCGACATTTCGCCTTCCTTGACCGCGCGATGCAGCAGCAGCCAGGAGGCGAGCTGCATCAGCCGCGTGGTGAGCCGCATGCTTTCGGTGGCATAGGCGAGCGCGGCCGCGCGCGCGAGTATTTTGGATTCCTGGCGGCCGGGACCGTCGAGATAGGTCGCGGTCTCCTCCACCAGCGCCATGCCGTCGCGGAACAGATCGGCGAATGCTTGCGAATTGGCGAGCCGCTCCCCGAATGATACCGGTTGGGCTTCGCTTAAGCTGGACTTTTCCGACATGACGCTACGCCTCACACCACATACGCTACACGGTGAGGGCCCACATGCGCGCAGCCCCCGTAAACGATTGGGTAAGCATGGCGTGCCTTGCCCCATCCTGTCCAGACGGCGGGCGGCGAAACCTTGCGACATAGTTGCCGGGCAGGCTTAAGGCGGCCGCGTATTTCGCGGGCTTTGGTCGCGGTTGCCCCGAAATGGGACAAAAAAAGGAGCCGCCGTTGCCGGCGGCTCGAGGTGATAACAGGGAGGCGTCAAACAGAGTGGACAGGAGCCACTCAATGTCCATGAAGATGGACGCGACTAGTAATGATCGAGAAAGCTTAATTACAGGTTACCCAAATGCGGCGAATGCGGGATTTTTTGCGGAGCCCGCGGGCGACCGCATGGCGCGGATTACCGTTTGAAGAACTGGTCGGCGGCCGAGCGCGAGGCGAGCTTTTGCGCCATGTCGGCTTCCAGCCGCGCGATCTCGTCGTACATGAGCCGCACCCGCGCGGCCAATTCCTCGACCGACAGCAAGGTCAAGTCCTGTCCGATCTCGTGCGAAACCTTCTTCTTCGGCCTGTCGTCGTCATCGATCGCCGCCATGGCGCCCCTCCAGCACGGGAGACTAGCGCATGACCCCGAAAAGTGGGAACCGGTTTTCGGGTAGAGTCATGCGCCAATGCAAGAAGACGTTGTCACATCAGGAGCGCCCACCTAAACAATGCCGTCCGCAGCAAAAAATCGCGAGGAACTGATGGCCGAGCTTCCGACCCGCATGACCGCAATTGGCATCAAGGCGCCTGGCGGGCCGGACATGCTGGTGCCGCAGGAGCGCCCGGTGCCCAAGCCCGGCGCCGGCGAGATCCTGGTGAAAGTGGCGGCCGCCGGCGTCAACCGCCCCGACGTGATGCAGCGCCAGGGCAATTATCCGCCGCCGCCCGGCGCGCCGGATATCCCGGGGCTCGAGATCGCCGGCGAGGTGGTGGCGCTCGGACCGGACGCCAAGCGCTGGAAGGTCGGCGACCGCGTCATGGCGCTGGTGGTCGGTGGCGGCTATGCCGAATACTGCGTGGCGCATGAAAGCCACGCGTTGCCGGTCGACGGCCTCACCATGGTGGAAGCAGCGGCGGCACCGGAGACCTTCTTCACGGTTTGGCACAACGCGTTCGAGCGCGGCGGCCTGAAAGCCGGCGAGACGCTGCTGGTGCACGGCGGTACGTCCGGCATCGGCACCACCGCCATCCAGCTCGCCAAAGCGTTCGGCGCGCGCGTCATAACCACCGCCGGCACGGACGAAAAATGCGAAGCCTGCCGCAAACTCGGCGCCGACGTCGCCGTTAATTATAAGACCGAGGACTTCGTCGCCGCCACCAAGGCGGCCACCGACGGCAAGGGCGCCGATGTTATCCTCGACATGGTCGGCGGCGATTACATCGGCCGCAATTACGAGGCCGCCAAGGTCGAGGGCCGCATCGTGCAGATCGCGTTCCAGGGCGGCCCCAAGGCGGAAGTCAACTTCATGCGCCTCACGCTCAAGCGGCTGCACCACACCGGCTCGACCCTGCGCGCGCGCTCGGTCGCCGACAAGGGCGCGATGGCGCGGGCCATCGAGGAAAACGTGCTACCGCTGATGAAGGCGGGCAAGGTCAAGCCGGTTATCTACAAGACGTTTCCGCTGCATGATGCCGCCAAAGCCCATGCGCTCATGGAAACCAGCGCGCATATTGGAAAAATCGTACTAACCGTTTGATAGCGCAACTGTTATTCTAGCCGAGGACAGCCGCGAAATCGGCGCAATAGCAGGCCTAAGCAATGGCCGGTTTAAACGTGAGCAGGGTCGGTTTGTTTGCAGAATTTCACCGTCGCTGGCGCAGGACCGAGGGCGCGGCAAGCGCTGCCGCGGCCGGGGGCACCGGCTTGATCGCGTCCCGATGCGCGGCGGCGCTTGCGGTTGCGTTGACGCTCGCGGCCTCGCTGCTGGCTTCGCCCGCGCGCGCGGTCGAGGCGGTGAACGTGCGGCTCGACGTCTCGGCCATCGATCTCACCGCCGCCACAGAACTGAAGAAAACCGACACCGACCGCATCCAGGTCTCCACCGCGCCCGGCCCCGACGGCATCGTGCGCCGCATCGAAGTGCGCGCGCGCGAGGGCGGCACCAACTGGGTGGTGTTCGCGCTCACCAACAACAGCGACCAGCAGTTCGACCGGCTGATCGTCGTGCCGCATTACCGCATGGTCGGCTCCGGCTTGTTCTGGCCCGACCTCGGCCTGTCGCGCCTGGTCGCCATCACGCCGTCGTCCGGCGACCGTCCGGTGCGGCGGGAAAGCACGACTGCGGACGTGTTCCAGGTCACGCTCGATCCCGGCACCGTCATCACCTTCGTCGCCGAATTGCGCACCGACAAGCTACCGCAAATCTACATGTGGGAGCCGGACGCCTATAAGGACAAGATCAACTCGTTCACCTTGTACTACGGCATCGTCATCGGCATCGCCGGCCTGCTGGCGCTGTTCCTGACCATCCTGTTCGTGGTCAAGGGCTCGATCATGTTCCCGGCCGCCGCCGCGCTCGGCTGGGCGGTGCTGATCTATATCGGCATCGACTTCGGCTTCTGGGGCAAGGTGTTCGACATGTCGGCCGGCGCCGAGCGCGTCTGGCGCGCCTGCGGCGAGGCGATCCTGTCGGCGACGCTTCTTGTATTCCTGTTCGCCTATCTCAATCTGTCGCGCTGGCACGTGCGCTACATGCACATCACCATCGCCTGGCTGGCCGCGCTCGCCGCGCTGATCGCGGTCGCGGTGTTCGATCCGGCGATCGCTTCCGGCATCGCGCGCATGTCGCTCGCCGGCATCGCGGTGTTCGGGCTGGGGCTGGTGATTTATCTTTCCACCCATGGCTTCGACCGCGCGGTGCTGCTGATTCCAACCTGGTTCCTGCTGGTCGTGTGGACGCTGGGCGCGGGGCTCGCCGTCACCGGCGCCGTCACCAACGACATCATCGGCCCCGCTTTGCTCGGCGGCCTGGTGCTGATCGTGATGCTGATCGGATTCACCGTCATGCAGCACGCCTTTGCCGGCGGCATCACCCACGGCATCGTTTCGGATGTGGAGCGCCGCGCGCTCGCGCTAACCGGCGCCGGCGACATGATCTGGGATTGGGACGTTTCCGCCGACAAGGTCTACACCAGCCCGGAAACCGAGCACATTCTTGGTCTCAAGCGCGGCGCGTTGGAAGGCGCGGCCGCCGTCTGGCTCGACGTGCTGCATCCGCTCGACCGCGACCGCTTCCGCGCATCGCTCGATGGCGTGGTCGAGCAGCGGCGAGGCCGCCTGGCCCAGGATTTCCGCTTGCGCACCGCCGACGGCCATTACACCTGGTTCACGCTGAAAGCGCGCCCGGTGGTCGGCTCCGACGGCAAGGTGGTGCGTCTGGTCGGTACGCTTACCGACGTGACCGAATTCAAGAAAGCCGAGGAGCGGCTGCTGTTCGACGCGGTGCACGACAATCTCACCGGGCTACCCAACCGCGAATTGTTTCTCGACCGCATGGAGGCGGCCTTCGCCTATGCCCGCTCTGATCCGCAAATCCGCCCCTCCGTGCTGGTGATCGATCTCGACCGCTTCAAGCAGGTCAACGATTCGGTCGGCATCACCGCCGGCGATTCCATCCTGCTCACCATCGCGCGCCGGCTGACCCGCCTGCTCAAACCGCAGGACACGCTGGCGCGGCTCACCGGCGACCAGTTTTCCGTGATTCTCTTGTCGGAGCGCGAGCCAGCACGGATTGTGGCGCTCACCGAAACCTTGCGGCGCACGCTGCGCGCGCCGATCGCCTTCAACGACCGCGAAATCTTCCTGACCGCCTCGATCGGGCTGGCGCTGGCCGAGAACCAGCAGCACCGCACCGAGGAGGTGTTGAAGGACGCCGAGCTCGCGATGTATCACGCCAAACGCATCGGCGGCGATCGCATCGAGATCTTCAAGCCGGCCATGCGATCGCGCAAGACCGACCGGCTGACCGTGGAATCGGAGCTGCGCCGCGCCATCGAGCGCGAGGAGATCAAGGTGCTCTACCAGCCGATCGTGCGGCTGGAGGACCGCGCCATCGCCGGCTTTGAGGCGCTGGCGCGCTGGGACCATCCCAAGCTTGGCCGCCTGTCGCCGGCGGAATTTATCTCCATCGCCGAGGAGATCGGCCTGATCGTCGATCTTGGCCTGTTCATGCTTGAGCGCACGGCGCGCCAGCTCGCGACCTGGCAGGCCGCCGGCCGTGGGCGCGAGCCGATCTTCGCCAGTGTCAATGTTTCATCCCGGCAATTGTTGCGTCACGACCTGATCCAGGATCTGCGCAGCGTGCTGGGACGCTCGGCGCTGGCGCGCGGCACTTTCACGCTGGAGATTACCGAGTCGCTGGTGATGGAAAATCCCGAGCATGCCGCGCAGATACTCACCCGGATCAAGGAGTTAGGCGCCGGGCTCTCGCTCGACGACTTCGGCACCGGCCATTCCTCACTCGCCTATCTGCAGCGGTTTCCCTTCGACACTATCAAGATCGACCAGTCGTTCGTGCGCACCACCGCGCGCGGCACCCGGCCGGTGATCCTGCGCTCGATCATCGCGCTTGCCCACGACCTCGGCATGGAAGCGGTAGCAGAAGGCGCCGAAACCGATTCCGACGCCGTCGAGCTTTACCAGCTTGGCTGCGAATACGCGCAAGGATTTGCCTTCGGCGAGCCGATGAGCGCGCAGGCCGCCAGCGGCCTGCTCACCGCCGCGCACCTGGAAGCAGCGCGGTGACGGGATTTGGACAAGCGGAAACTCTTCAGGCGTGGCCGGCTTCGCTCGACAGCATGCCGAGGTCGATACCGAGCTTGCGCAGCGCCTTGTCGTATTTGCCGTCGATGTCGCTGCCGAAGATTAATTCGGAATCGGCGGCGCAATGCAGCCAACCATTCTCCTGGATTTCGTGTTCGAGCTGACCGGGCGCCCAGCCGGCATAGCCGAGCGCCAGGATGGCGCTCGCCGGGCCGTTGCCGCGCGCGATCGCCTTGAGGATGTCGAGCGTGGCGGTGAGGCAAATGCCTTCGTCGATCGGCAATGTCGAGTTCTCGATGAAGTAATCGGCCGAATGCAGCACGAAGCCGCGCCCGGTTTCGACCGGGCCGCCCTTGAGCACCTTGACGTCTTCGGCCTTGGTCGGCAATTCGATGCGCTCGATCGCTGGGATCACTTCGAGTTGCACCAGCAGGTCGGGGAATTTGATGTTGCCGGCCGGCTGGTTGACGACGATGCCCATGGCGCCTTCGCTCGAATGCGCGCAAACATAGATCAGCGTGCGTGCGAATCGCTCGTCGTTCATCGCCGGCATCGCGATCAGCATCTGGCCGTCGAGATAGCCGCGCGCCGACGTTTGCTCAGCCGCTTTCCGGGGAAGCTTCATGCTAAAAGGTTACTCATTCAGTCCGCTTTTGCAACGAGGATGCTGCGGAAAGTTCAATCAACGCCTTGTCTTTGATCAACCGGACGATTGTGGCAAAACCACCGTAATGCTCTGATCTAGTTCACCGGCCGCTCACGATGAATTCAGTGGCGCAACATGGCTTTACCGCTTAGATCAGCCGTCATGAAAGGCATTCATAGAGCGCTGGCGGTCGCCATTGCCGCATGCGGCATTGTCACAATGCTCGCAACTCATGCGCATGCCGCCGACGCCTCGCCCTGGATCGAGGACACGCATTCGGCTTTTCGCTTGATCGCTGGCGCCAACAAACAGGGCGCTGCAACGTTGCGCGCCGGTCTTGAAATCAAGCTGCAGCCGGGCTGGAAGACCTACTGGCGCTATCCGGGCGATTCGGGCGTGCCGCCGCGCTTCGATTTCTCACACTCCGAGAACCTGGCCGCCGCCAAGGTGCTCTACCCGGTGCCACATTTGTACACCGACGAAGCCGGCGATTCGCTCGGCTACAAGGGCGGCGTGACTTTCCCACTGCGGGTAACGCCCAAGCAGCCGGACAAGCCGGTCAAGCTTCGCGTCACGCTCGACTACGCGATCTGCGAGAAGCTGTGCGTGCCGGCGCAAGGCAGCGCCGAATTGACGCTTGCGCCCGGCGGCGGCGCGCGGGACGCAACGCTTTCCGCCGCCGAAGCGCGCGTGCCTAAGCCGGTTTCGGCCGAGCAAGCGGGACTGACCGTGCGGCGCGTGAACAATGCGGCCAAGCCCTTGGTCATGGTCGACCTCAAGGCGCCCAGCGGCGCGCCGCTCCAAATATTCGTCGAGGGGCCGACACCGGAGTGGGCCTTGCCCATCCCCAAGCCCGCGCCGGGCGCACCCGCCGGCCACCGTCAATTCGGCTTCGATCTCGACGGCTTGCCGCCTGGGGTCGATCCGAGAGGCCATTTCGACCTGACTTTCACAGTGGTCGAGGGCGAGCGCGCGCTCGAGGTCAAGAGCCATCTCGACTAATCCACGGCTTGCGCTATTTTGCGCGGGCCGAGAAGCGCTCAAACAACGCGGAGGAGTCCCCTATGCCCATCAAGGTCGACGACCGTTTGCCCAAAGCGACATTCCGCGTGATGACCGGCGAGGGCCCCAAGCCCAAGAGCACCGACGACGTCTTTAAGGGCCGCAAGGTGGCGCTGTTTGCGGTGCCCGGCGCTTTCACGCCGACCTGCTCCAACTTGCACCTGCCAAGCTTTCTCAACAACATTGACGCCTTCAAGGCGAAAGGCGCCGCCGTTGCGGTCACCGGCGTCAACGACGTGTTCGTTATGGAGGCCTGGAAGAAGACGAGCGGGGCCGGCGACAAAATCGAGTTTCTCGCCGACGGTAACGGCGAATTTGCCAAGGGCGTCGGCATGGATTTCGACGGCTCGGGCAACGGACTGGGCGTGCGCTCCAAGCGCTATTCGATGCTGGTCGACGATGGCGTGGTGAAAACACTCGCTATCGAGGACGCACCCGGCAAGTGCGAGTTGACCAGCGGCGAGGCGTTGCTGAAGCAAATCTAGCTATTTCGTTTTCATCGCGCCTTTGGCGCCGGCGCGCGCGGCGATCAGGCCCTCGCGCGCCAATTCGTCGGCGCGCTCGTTCATAGCGTGGCCGGCGTGACCCTTGACCCAGTGCCAGCGCACCTGGTGCGCTTTGAGCGCCTCGTCGAGCCGTTTCCACAGATCGACATTCTTCACTGGCTTCTTGTCGGCGGTGCGCCAGCCGTTGCGCTTCCAGCCGTTGATCCAAGACGTGATGCCGTTCTTCACATATTCACTGTCGGTGTGAAGATCGACCGAGCAAGACCGATTGAGCGCTTCCAATGCCGAGATCGCCGCCGTCAATTCCATGCGGTTATTGGTGGTGTGCGGCTCGCCGCCCATGAGCTCTTTTTGGTGGTCGCCGATGGTGAGGATCGCGCCCCAGCCGCCCGGCCCCGGATTGCCCGAGCAAGCGCCGTCGATGTGGATGGTGACGCGCTGCTCGCTCATGCCATTTTTTTCCTGGCGCATGATCTTATCCGAAGACCGGTTCCCACTTTTCGGGATCATGCGCTAATGCCGTAATCGCTCACCGACTTGACCGACTGGTGGAAGCGCAGCTTGCGGTAATATTCCATCGGGTCCTTCGGCCGCACCAGTGCGCCGTCCGGCACCGCCAGCCAGTCAATCAGCCTTGTGAGCAAAAAGCGCACGGCCGCGCCGCGCGCGAGCACCGGCAACGCAGCGCGTTCCGCCGCGGCAAGGGCGCGCACCTTGGCGTAGCCGTTGAGCAGCGCGCGGCCCTTGGTGACATTGAAGGAATGGTCAGCCTCAAAGCACCAGGCGTTGAGGCAGATGGCGACGTCGAAGGCAAGCGTGTCCGTGCAGGCGAAATAGAAATCGATCAGGCCGGACAGCGTTTCGCCGAGGAAGAACACGTTGTCGGGAAACAGATCGGCATGGATCACGCTCTGCGTCAGGTTGCGTGGCCAGGACTTGTCGAGCGCGTCGAGCTCGCACGCGATCTCAGCACACAAGCCCGGCCGCACGCTGTCGCCGCGGCCCTTCGCCTGTTCGTAGAGCGACCGCCAGCTTGCAATGCCCAGCGCGTTGGCGCGCGTCTTCGGAAAATCCGCGCCCGCCAGATGCAACTTCGCCAGCGCCTCGCCCAGCGCCGCGCAATGGGAAGCGCTCGGCCGCCGGATCCACAAGCCGTCGAGAAAGGTGACGATCGCGGCGGGACGTCCGGCCAGCCGGCCGAGCATGCCGCCCTTTTTATTCTTTACCGGTTGCGGGCAGGTGATGCCGCGGCCGGCGAGATGCTCCATCAGCGCCAGGAAAAATGGCAGGTCTTTTTCCGCCACCCGCTTCTCGTAAAGCGTGAGAATGAAATTACCGGTGCCCGTGTGCACCAGGAAGTTCGAATTTTCCACGCCCTCGGCGATACCCTTGTAGGCGAGCAATTCGCCGATGTCGTAGCCGGCGAGAAACTCGTTGAGATCGTCCGCCGTGACGTCGGTATAGACGGCCATGAAAGCGTCACTCCGCCGCCTGCTCCTCGCGCAGCGGGCGGGGCAACGGGAAGAACATCCCCTCCTCGGCGGCGGAGACGGTCTCGATGTCCAGCGCGTAACGCTCGGCGAGAGCGCCGAGTACCTCCTCGACCAGCACTTCTGGGGCGGAGGCCCCGGCGGTGACGCCGAGCGTGGCGACCGCGTCTAAGGCCTGCCATTCGATATCGGCGGCGCGCTGCACCAAGAATGCGCGCGGGCAGCCGGCGCGCTCGGCCACTTCCTTCAGCCGCTGCGAATTCGACGAATTGGGTGCGCCCACCACGATCAAGGCGTCGACGACCGGCGCCACGCGCTTGACCGCTTCCTGGCGGTTGGTGGTGGCGTAGCAGATGTCTTCCTTGTGGGGTCCTACGATTTGCGGAAAACGGCGCTTGAGCACCTCGACCATGGCCGCGGTGTCCTCGACCGAGAGCGTGGTCTGCGTCACATAAGCGAGCTTGCATTCATCGCGCGGGGTGAAAGTCTTGGCGTCGTCGATGGTTTGCACCAGCGTGATCGAGCCGGCGGGAAGCTGGCCCATGGTCCCGATCACCTCGGGGTGGCCGGCGTGGCCGATCAGCACGATCTCGCGCTCGCGGCGGAAATGGATCTCGGCTTCGCGATGCACCTTGGTCACCAGCGGGCAGGTGGCGTCGAACGCCAGCAGTTGGCGGCGCGTCGCCTCCTCGGGGATCGCGCGCGGCACGCCGTGCGCCGAGAAGATGACGGGGGCGCCGGAATCGGGAATCTCGGCGAGATCCTCGACGAAAATAGCGCCCTTGGCCTTCAGGCTCTCGACCACGTAGCGGTTGTGCACGATCTCGTGGCGCACATAGACCGGGGCCCCGTAGATGGCGAGCGCCCGTTCCACCGACTCGATGGCGCGCACCACCCCGGCGCAGAAGCCGCGCGGCGAGCACAGCAGCACCTTGAGAACGGGCTTTTGCGGGTTGGCGGCCATTCTTATCCTTAAATATGCGCGGTTTTTTTGCGTTATTTATGTCACCCGACATGGCTGCGCGACCCCGCTCTGTCAAGCCGGGACCATTGCGGGAATCGGGGTCAATCCCTATATTTTGACCACTTTCGATCATCATCGATGATCTGATGCTTCGCCCGAACGGGCGGGCGAAGCCCGGGAGGAGATTTGCCATGGCGACCGCAACACCGCTGATGCCGAAGGCGACCGCCGTCTGGCTGTTGGACAACACCGCGCTGTCGTTCGACCAGATCGCCGAATTCTGCAAGCTGCACCCGCTGGAGGTGAAGGCGATCGCCGACGGCGACGCTGCCCAGGGCATCAAGGGCCTCGACCCGATCCAGACCGGGCAATTGACCCGCGACCAGATCAGCGAAGCCGAAGCCAATCACGACATCAAGCTGAAGCTCGCCGACCAGAAGGTCGCCCTCCCGCCGGCCGAACGCACCGGCAAGAAGGGCCCACGCTACACGCCGGTGTCGCGCCGCCAGGACCGGCCGAACGCCATCCTGTGGCTGGTGCGCAATCACCCCGAACTCAAGGACAGCCAGATCATGCGGCTGGTCGGCACCACCAAGTCGACCATCGCGGCGATCCGCGACCGCACCCACTGGAATTCGGCCGCGCTGTCACCGCTCGACCCGGTGACGCTCGGCCTGTGCTCGCAGATCGATCTCGACCTCGAAGTGCAGCGCGCCAACAAGGAAAAGCCGGTCGTGGCCGACGCCGGGGCGACGCTGCTGCCCGCCGCCGAGACCACCGCGCGCAAAGAGGCGGAAGCCGCCGCCGCGGAAGCCGCCCAGCAGAAGCCGGGCGGCGATCTCGACGTTTCGGCCGTGTTCGCCAAGCTTAAGGGCATTGGCAGCAAGGCCGAGCAGGAAGACGGCGAGAAAGAAGGCGAGTAAGGCGGACTTCCCATCCTCCGCTCATGCCCGCGAAAGCGGGCATCCAGTCCTGTTTCCATTTCATAAGAACCGGGTCCCCGCTTGTGCGGGGATGAACGGAAGATATTTCAATACCCCCGCTTGCCCTCGATCGCCGCAATGTAGCGGGCAATGGAGCTTTCCAGCACCTGCTTGCCGTGGCGCGCGATAACGCGGTCGAAATAGTGGCCATAGATCGCCTCGAACGCGAACGGCTTGAGCGCCTCACCGATGCCTGTGACCGCGCGCGCCGACAACGGGATGAAATTTGGATAGCTGCGCATGAAGGACAACCACTTGCGGTCGGTGGCAACCGTGAGGATGTCGCCGGAACACACGACGCTGCGGCCCTGCGCGCCGCCCGCCCAGTGCAGCACCGTGCCGCCCTCGAAATGGCCGCCGCAGCGCACCAGCGTGACGCCGTCCCACAATTCAAGCGTCTCGCCGTCCCAATGCTTGATGGCCGCATCGGGCCGCATGACCCATTGCTTGTCGGCTGAGTGTAGATGGATCGGGCAATCGAAGGCGTGCGCCCATTCCACCATCGCCGTGTAGAAATGCGGGTGCGAGATCGCGATGGCCTTTATGCCGCCGAGGCCTTCGATCACGGTCACGGTCGCCGTGTCCAACAGCGAGATGCAATCCCACAGCACATTGCCGCCGGGCGTGCGCACCAGCAGCGCGCGCTGGCCAATGGCGAATTGCGGCTGCGTGCCGATGCCGATCAGGCCGGTCTCGTATTCGCGGCAATTGTTGGCGTGGCCGATGCGAAGCGCGTCGAGCGTGGTCCAGGTCTGCCCGCGCGGCGGCACGTATTGCCGCTCTTCTTCGCAGATCAGGCATTGCGCGGGCGGCGCCGCGCTGTCGGGATATTGCGTGCCGCAGGCGGTGCAGATGAAGAGGGGCATGCGTTTCCTCGCAATCGTTTTGCGCTGTCATAACTCTCCGCTCATGCCCGCGGAAGCCGGCATCCAGAACTGGGTCCCCGCTTGCGCGGGGACGAGCGGGGATATGCAGGCATGCGTGATCGCCCCTGTTGTTTGCGGCGCGGGGGCGCCGTAGTCCTGCCCCGCAAGCGGGGCCTTCCGTCGTCCCCCCGCAAAAAAAGCGAGGGGATGGAGCGCCGGGCGGCGCTACCTTTTAGTCTCCGCCTTGCGGTGGGGCGCGCTTTGCGATCGGCGCGCTCACCACTCGGCGCTCCACCTGTGGCTTTTTCAGTCCCCGGCGCCGTAACTTCCGGGCGGGACAAGAGGGGGTGCCCCTCTCTTGGGCTCCCCTTATCCGGCGGGCTTCCGCCCGCCTTCGTTCCCGCCGCGTCCAGCCCTCGAGGGGCAGAGCCGGTCTTAATGCCGGCGGACAGCTGGCCAGGGCCTCCCGAGCGCGCGGCTGCGAACCACGCCCGCGGGGACCGCCCCTGCCCCACTTCGAGAACGCCTCTAGAAGCGCCCCTCATGGACAGGTGAACGGAGCATGGCGGAGGAATTTGGCGAAACTAGGACGATATTCCTAGAACAAGCACGGCCCGTGGCCGCAATTTTTGAGCCCGCCCGGCCGCTCGCAACAGCGCCACTGCTGCGGTCCATGAATGATTTTGACGCATCGCAATATTTATTAACTGTTTACGTACAAAGAACAATTTAATGTGATGGCGCCGCCACTTGTGCGCCGCAATATTTTGGCTATCTGCCCCCTAGATCAACGACGGAATCACACGAGGCCCACCATGAGTTCGCGCACATTGAAGTTTGTTTCGGCAGCCGCCTTCGCGGTCGCCTTGATCGCCACGGTGGCGGTTGCCCGCACGGTCCACACCCGCACGACGGCGGCCGGCGCCCAGCCCGCGCAGGACAGCGCCATGAGCGCTGCCCCCGCCGCCATGCCGCGGCCCGCGCTGGACGGCTTCATCGCTTGCGGCACGCTGAGCAATTCGGAATGCGAAACGCTCGGGAAGCTGCTGCCGATGTGACGCGCGCGCAATTTCGCGACAACCAAACTGTTCGTGATGGCCGGGCTCGTCCCGGCCATCGGCGTTTTGGGGAGGATTTTTCGTCGAGCGCACGGCGTTGACCCTCGCCGGCGGGCGCCGCCCCTGCCCCACTCCGAGAACGCCTCTAGAAGCGCCCCTCATGGGCAGGTGATAGGAGGATGCCGAAGGATTGGGGCGGAATTATGGATTATATTCCTAGCCATAATGTATGCACAATTTGTAGCCACATATGGTAGCGTGATGCATGGCCTTCGAATGGAACGAACGCAAACGGGCGCAGATCATCGCGGAACGCGCGCTCGATTTCGCTTCAGCCTATCTGTTCTTCGACGGGCGGGCGGCGATCCATCAACCGACGCCGCGTGGCGGCGAGGAACGGTGGAAAACGACGGCAATGATCGAAGGCGCGTTCTTCACCGTCGTTTGGACATGGCGCGGCGAGACCATCCGCGTGATTTCAATGAGGCGAGCCCATGAGCAGGAAATCAGGACATATCGTGAGGCACACGGCGGCTGAGCTGCGCGCGATGGACAAGCGCGGCGAATCCAAGTCCGACTGGAAAGCGGCGGCGAAAAAGCCCCTGCCCTCCGGCCGCGATCCCGACGACGCCATGGAAGAGATCGATTGGGGGACCACTGAGTTGCCGCTGCCGCGGCGCAAGGCGCACACCACGCTGCGGCTCGATGCCGACATGCTCGGCTGGTTTCGCGCACAGGGGAAAGGCTACCAGACGCGGATCAATGCGATTTTGCGGAAGTATTTCGAGCAGCATACGCGGTAAGATCGATGCGCTACGCCATCGTGATCGAGAAGGCGAACAGCAACTATTCGGCCTATGTGCCGGACCTGCCTGGCTGCGTGGCGACGGCTGACTCTGTGAAAGCCGCCAAAACCGAAATCTGCAATGCGATCCGTTTCAATATCTACGGGCTGAATAAGGACGGCGTGCCAGCGCCCGAGCCGACCAGCATTGCAGATTATGTTGAGGCGTAGCTTCGTGAATCGAGTCTATTCGTCTTGTGCTAACTCTTCATACTCGTCTAAAATTGAATCGTTAGTGTGGTGGAGATGTTTCATCTCCGAAATTTCACTTATTGCAGCATAAGAAATATATGGGCAGCTCTCGTAGAGAGGCCCCTTCTCAAGGAGTGAGAAGACTGGCCTTGTTATTTCGCGCATCACTTTCTCACGCTTATCATCTGGGGCAACAATGTGCAGACGAATGTCCATATTTGGCTGAAGCGCCAACAAATCTGCCATTCGCAACAAACCGGAGTAAATAGCGGTAGTGTGCTCAATTTCAAAAGCACGCGCCATCGAACGTCCCTTCATCCAAATAACATCAATTTGCTCGACCGTGCGAAGGGTATTGTCGTCATAATTCAACGGCAGAACATCAAGAAAGGCCTGATGCATAATTTCTGGAACTTGTTCAAGGACGCGTTGCTTATCAGACCGAGGCACCCAAATTCGAAATCCCATTTCAGCACCAATACGAGCAATTGTTGACTGCACCTTTAGAGATTCTCTTAAATCGTTTCTTATTTCCGAGATGGGTGTTTCGGCGGCCTCTTCTTCTGTTGCTGCTGGGATTTCCACAACTACCGAGCGGTCGACAGTTCTGACTGTCGACTTAAGCCCAAGACGCTGCTTGTCCGTCGCCGACAACGGGTATGACTTTGGCTTAGCGGTCTGTTCAATCAACATATCAAGCAAGACTTTTCCGTCGGCGGAATTAATTTCCCTCAATGACGCGCGCAAATTCAAGAATTGAGCCCAGCCTACAACGCCTCTTTTTACGCCTTCTGTAAGTGACAGCTTATTCCAAACATGCTCATCGAGCATCGGAATAGATTGCTCAAGTTCAAGTTGAACAATTGGCTTAACTCTGAAACGAACAACAAATGGGTCGGGATCTGAAAAAATAGGAGCTGTATCAGTAAAGCTATTTGAGGTGACCTCCAACACGCCGCACCATCGCGATAACCGTACGAGATAACAAAGGAAAATATCACCTGGTTTAATTCGCTCTGCGCTCTTCCTTTGTTTTTCACGAAATCCACTAATAACAGACCCATGCTTTCGAAAAGCAGCCCATGTCTCAAGCGTAAAGAGGTCTAAGTAATAGGCCATTATCACTCACCCCATGCTCCTTCAACGCACTCCCGCTCTCATCCAGAATCGCCGGATCGTCGATGATCGCCAGCATCTGCCACGCATCGCCGTCGGCGATCGTCTTGAGGGTGCCGCGCAGGATTTTGCCTGGGCGCATCTCCCCCGTCTACGCCGGTGCAATGGCGCGCGCACGCATATTGAAATAAGGCAACGGTCGATAATAAACCGGCCGGTTGTCGCCGCGGCGCCTTGTTATCGCCGCCCGCGACCATAGCTCTATTGCGTACTGCGTTCGTACTGAAATGCCTTTTAAAAGGATCAATACCATGACCAATACTCCCAATAATCCGACCGCGTCTTCCGAACAGCAAAAGCCCGCTTCCAATCCGACCCCGCAGCAGCAACAGCAGGGCGACAGCAAGCGGGCCACCGACAAGCCGGCCAGCCAGCCGCAGCAGAAGTAACCTGCGCGACCGCTGAAAACGAAAGCCCGGCCGAGCGCCGGGCTTTTTTATCGTCCATGGGGGGACATGCGCAGATGGTTCGTGCCGCCGGTCGTGGTGCCGGTGCTGCCGGCGATCGGGGTGATTGCGGCGGGCTTGCTACGCTAGCTGCGCGTCAAAACTTCAGCTTGTCCAGCAGCCGCCCGAGGGCCGCCCGGCCCTCGGCGATCGCCGCGCTGCGCAGGTCGAAATATTCCTGCGAATGCGCCACCGGACTTTGCCGCCCGGCCCGGTAGATTTCCCAGCGCCAGGGCTTCGGCAGACGGGCGCGGTTCTTCACCACCACCGAATAGTCGGCGCGGTCGAAGCCGGCGCTCATGGCGCACGCTGCTGCGCGGCGGCCGGCACCGCCGGCACGGTGGCCTGGTCGCGTTCATGCGCCGCCGCCAGGTCGGCCGGGTCGACATTCACCATCTCGATCGAGGACGGCTCGTAGGCCTGCGCCGGAAGGAAGATCAGCGTGGCGACGCGGCGATAAACCGGGAACGCCTTTTCCTGGACCAGCGCCTCGTCGGCCACCACTTCGTATTGGCCGGGCGCCAGCCGCCGTTCGACGCCCTTGAGCGAAAAGGGATGCTTGAACGTCAGCGTCACGCGATTTGTGCGCGTCAGCATTGCAATGCCTCGATGTTGGCGGTGTTGGCGGAAACGCACTGAAAGCGCGCGATCGCGCGCGGCGCCGTCACCAAATGAAGTAAGCGAGGACGATTCCGCCTGAAATCAACAGACCCAATCCCCAGAAGGAATAGGTCATCGTTCGATCCATCGCTTCGTTCGGCGCGTTTTGAATAGCCATCGCGGCACTATGCGCGCTTCGGGCGCCGATAGATACAACTATATTGCGGCGCAGGCGGCGGGCGGGAAGCGCTTATTGGATTCGGATGTTCTTGGTGAAGCGCGTCAGTTCCCCACGCCATGCCCTTTCAGTGCTTCGCCGATCTCATCCAGGATCGCCGGGTCGTCGATGGTGGCCGGCATGGTCCAGGGCTCGTGGTCGGCGATCTTCTTGATGGTGCCGCGCAGGATCTTGCCCGAGCGCGTCTTGGGCAGCCGCGCCACCGTGATCGCCAGCTTGAACGAGGCCACGGGACCGACCTTCTCGCGCACCAGCGCCACGATCTCCTTCTCGATCTCGGACGGCGGGCGGTTGACGCCGGCTTTGAGCACGATGAAGCCGCAGGGCACCTCGCCCTTCAACTCGTCCTTGATGCCGAGCACCGCGCATTCGGCGACGTCCTGGTGGCCGGCCAGCACCTCCTCCATGCCGCCGGTCGAAAGCCGGTGGCCGGCCACGTTGATGATGTCGTCGGTGCGGCTCATCACGAAGACGTAGCCGTCCTCGTCCTTGTAGCCGGCGTCCGCCGTCTTGTAGTAGCCGGGGAATTCGTTGAGGTAGCTTTCCTTGAAGCGCTCGTCCTGCTCCCACAGCGTCGGGAAGTTGCCCGGCGGCAGCGGCAGCTTGACCACGATCGAGCCGATCTTGCCGGTGGCGACCGGCTTGCTGGCCTCGTCGACGATGTCGATCCCATAGCCCGGCATCGGCACGCAGGCCGAGCCGTATTTCACCGGCAGCGCGCCCAGCCCGAGCGGATTGCCGGCGATGCACCAGCCGGTCTCGGTCTGCCACCAGTGATCGAGCACCGGCACTTGCAGGAGCTTCTCCGCCCATTGCAGCGTGTCGGGATCGGCGCGCTCGCCGGCCAGGAACAGCGCGCGGAATTTCGACAGGTCGTACTGCCCGAGCAGCTTGCCTTGCGGGTCCTCCTTCTTGATGGCGCGGAAGGCGGTGGGCGCGGTGAACATGGTCGCGCATTTGTGCTCGGCGATGACGCGCCAGAAGGCGCCGGCGTCGGGCGTGCCGACCGGCTTGCCCTCGAAAAGGATCGAGGTGCAGCCGTGTAACAGCGGCGCATAGACGATGTAGGAATGCCCGACCACCCAGCCGACGTCGGAAGCCGCCCAATAAACCTCGCCCGGATTGGTGCCGTAGAGGTTCTGCATCGACCATTTGAGCGCGACCATGTGGCCGCCATTATCGCGCACCACGCCTTTCGGGATGCCGGTCGTGCCGGAGGTGTAGAGGATGTAGAGCGGGTCGGTGGCGGCGACCGGCACGCATTCCGACGTCTTGGCGTATTCGACCGCGTGCTCCCACACTTTGCGCCAGTCGTGGTCGCGGCCCTCGATCAGCTTGGCCTCGCATTGCGGGCGCTGCAGGATCAGGCAGGTCGGCGGCTTGTGCTTGGCGAGCTGGATGGCCTCGTCGAGCAGCGGCTTGTAGGGCACGGTGCGGCCGACCTCGATGCCGCAGCTCGCCGACAAAATGACTTTCGGCTTGGCGTCGTCGATGCGGGTGGCGAGCTCTTTGGCCGCGAAGCCGCCGAACACCACCGAATGGATGGCGCCGATGCGCGCGCAGGCCAGCATCCCCATCACCGCTTCCGGCACCATCGGCATATAGAGGATGACGCGGTCGCCCTTGCTCACGCCGAAGTCGCGCAGCATGGCGCCCAAGAGCTGCACCTCCGACAGCAGGCGGCCGTAGGTGAAGGTCTGCTTTGAGCCCGTGACCGGGGAATCGTAGATCAGCGCGGCCTGCTCGTTGCGGCCACCGAGCACGTGGCGGTCGAGCGCGTTGTAGCAGGTGTTGCAGACGCCGCCGGCGAACCAGCGGCCGTAGATGCCGGCCTTGAGGTCGAAGACTTTTTTCGGCTTTTCGATCCAATCGATTTCGTTGGCCGCCTCGCCCCAAAAACCTTCCGGATCGCGCTTCCAGCGCGCATAGACGTCATGGTACCGGCTCGTGCGAGCGTCCATCAGATTTCCTCCCTCGACCTTCGCCCTCATCCTGAGGCGGCGCGCGAGCGCCGTCTCGAAGGATGAGGCGAAGCCCGGGCATTTTTTGTATCGAGGCCCGGGCCCCACCCTTCGAGACGCGCCTATCGGCGCTCCTCAGGGTGAGGATGAATGTTTGGCCGCGATTGTGGAACGGCCGGCATGCGCAAACAAGGCTGGTGCGGCGGCCGGCCTTAAGCTTTGATCTCGCGCAATTTTCACCCGCTCCCTTAGTCGTAGGCGGGGCGGCGCCCACCTCACGCGAGACCCCGTGCCCTACATCAGCGATCCCGTCTTCTATCTGGTCGCCATTCCGGCCGTGATTTCGCTGGGACTGTCGAAGGGCGGCTTCTCCGGGCTGGGCACCCTGGCGGCGCCGCTGATGGCGATCGCCGTCTCGCCGGTGCAGGCGATCGGCATCCTGACGCCGATCCTGCTGACGCAGGACGTGGTGACGATCTGGCACTACTGGCGCAACTGGGACGCTCGCATCCTCAAGATCATGATCCCCGGCCAGATCGTCGGCGTCGGCGTGGCCTGGCTGGTCGCGGCTTACGTACCGGACACAGCGATCCGGCTGGTGGTGGGCGCGATCGCCGTGAATTTCGCGATCAGCCAGTGGTTCGGCATGCCGGCGCGGGTGGCGAGCCCACACCCGCCGGTGATCGCCGGCAGACTGTGGGGCGCGGCTGCCGGCTTCACCTCGTTCATCGCCAATAGCGGCGCGCCGCCCTTCCAAATCTACGTGCTGCCGCAGAAGCTCGACAAGGAAACCTTCGTCGGCACTTATTCGCTGTTCTTCGCCGCCGGCAACGCGCTCAAGGTGGTGCCCTATTTTTTGCTCGGCCAGCTCAACCCGACGAACCTTTCGACCTCGGCGGTGCTGCTGCCGCTGGCGGTCGCCACCAACATCGCCGGCGTCTGGCTGGTGCGCCGCACACCGACCGCGTTCTTCTACAAAATCGTCTATAGCCTGATCTTCCTGATCGGGCTGGAGCTGATCACCACCGGCGCCATCGCCATGCTGCGGGGTTGAACGAAGCAATTGATCGCCGCCCTTGCCCTTCGTAACGTAAGCCACGAGGGGGAAACAGCCAATGGCGAAAACGCCCTACGATATCGATCTCGACCGCAACCCGGCCAATTTCCAGCCGCTGACGCCGCTCGGCTTCCTCGAGCGCGCGGCCGCCGTGTTCCCCGACCACACCGCCGTCATCCACGGGCCGCTCAAGCACTCCTACGCGGAATTCTACGCGCGCGCGCGGCGGCTGGCGTCCGCCTTGAGCAAGCACGGCATCAAGCGCGGCGACTCGGTATCGGTGCTGCTCGCCAATACGCCGGCGATGCTGGAGGCCCACTACGGCGTGCCGATGACGCAGGGAGTGCTCAACACGCTCAACACGCGGCTCGATGCGCAGATCATCGCTTTTTCCCTGGATCATGCCGCGGCCAAGGTGGTGATCATCGACCGCGAATTTTCCAAGGTGATGAAAGAGGCGCTCGCACTCGCCAAGGTGAAGCCGCTGGTGATCGACTACGACGATCCGGAATATTCAGGCCCCGGCGAGCGGCTGGGCACCATCGAATACGAGGCGTTCATCGCGCAGGGCGATCCCGATTTCGCCTGGCTGATGCCGGACGACGAATGGGACGCCATCTCGCTCAACTATACCTCGGGCACCACCGGCGATCCCAAGGGCGTGATCTATCACCACCGCGGCGCCTCGCTCTTGGCGGTCGGCAATGTGGTGACCTGCGGCATGGCCAAGCACCCGGTCTATCTGTGGACGCTGCCGATGTTCCACTGCAACGGCTGGTGCTTCACGTGGTCGATCTCGGTGGTGGCCGGCACCCATGTCTGCCTGCGCGCGGTGCGCTCAGCCGCGATGTACGCGGCAATCGCCGATCACAAGGTGACGCATCTGTGCGGCGCGCCGATCGTGATGGCGACGCTGCTCAATGCGCCGGCCGCCGAGAAAAAGCCGCTGCCGCACGTGGTCGAGTTCTTCACCGCCGCCGCGCCGCCGCCGGAAGCCGTGCTGGCCGCCATGAAGGACGCCGGCTTCAATGTCACGCACTTATATGGGCTGACCGAGACCTACGGCCCGGCGGTGGTGAACGACTGGCACGCCGACTGGGACAAGCTCGGCAAGTCCGCGCAGGCGGCCAAGAAGGCGCGCCAGGGCGTGCGCTACGGCGCGCTGGAGGCGCTCGACGTGATCGATCCGAAAACCATGCAGGCGGTGTCGCGCGACGGCGAGACGCTGGGCGAGGTCATGTTTCGCGGCAATGTGGTGATGAAAGGCTATCTGAAGAACAAGAAATCGACCGACGCGGCGTTCGAGGGCGGCTGGTTTCATTCCGGCGATCTCGGCGTCATGCACCCGGACGGCTATATCCAGCTCAAGGACCGCTCCAAGGACATCATCATCTCCGGCGGCGAGAACATCTCCTCGATCGAAGTGGAGGACGCGCTCTATAAGCACCCGGCGGTCGCCGCCGCCGCGGTGGTCGCCAAGGCCGACGACAAATGGGGCGAGACGCCGTGCGCCTTCATCGAGCTCAAGCCCGACACGAAAGCCACCACCGACGAATTGATGCAATGGTGCAAAACGCACCTCGCCTCATACAAATGCCCGCGCTACGTGGTGTTCGCGGAGATCCCGAAGACGAGCACGGGGAAGATTCAGAAGTTCAAGCTCAGAGAGATGGCGAAGGGGGTTTGAGGCAAAGGCGGTCACGAGTGATGCGTCTTCCGCGCCGGGCCGGTGATAACAGATTGCAAAGACCCCGCATATAATCGCGCCCGCCGGGGAGCAGAATCAAAATTCGTGAAACGTGCAACTCGGTTTGGCAAGGCCAGGCTCTGGAGAGAAGTCATGTCCGCGATCCGTCTTCTGCTGGCAGCGCTGAACGCCTGCCTCGCCGCCACCGCTGCGCATGCCGCCTCCGTGGGGCTCGACGTCAAGACCGGCCTCTGGGAAATGGTCTCCTCCGGCGAGACGAGCGGCGCGCCGCCGATGCCGTCGCTGCCGCCTGAGGCGCTCGCCCATTTGACGCCGGCGCAGCGCGCCCAGATCAGAGGGGCGATGGCCACCGGCATGAAGCAGTCCGGCAAGCGCCGCGTCACCAAGCAATGCGTCACCGCCGACACGCTGCGGCGCGGAATCAAACTGGACGAGGGTAAGAACATGAGCGACTGCAAGGAGACGCTGGTCTCCAACACCGCCTCGGTCACGGAGATACGCGTGCAATGCGGCGGGGCGACGCGCGACACCGGCACCTACCGCTTCGAGGCGGTCAGCCGCGAGGAAGTGCGCGGCACCATGAAGATGACCATGAGCAACGGCGCCGATACCATGACGATGAAACGCGTCATGAGCGGCCGCTGGCTGGGTCCCAATTGCGGAAACGTGAAGCCGAAATGAGACGCACCGCGCTCAGCGGCGCAGCGGGTCGTACAGATAGTCGGGGTTGTATTTTTCGTTGAATGAAGGCTGGCGGCCGAACTGCAAGGTCATCCCGCCGGATTCATATTTAGTGGTGCCGTTGCCGTCGAAGCCCGATGCGTCCTTCGAAGGCTCAAGCCTGTCGGTCGGATCGACATAGGGCTTGATGCCGGACGCCAGGGCGTTGACCGCGCCATCCCCGCTGGCTTGGCCCTCGAAGGTGAAGGCCTGCGCGGCCGGCGCGGCCAAAAGGACGGCGGCGAGCGCGGCGGCGAACAGGAGCGGCGGTAATGTCTTCATGGCACCCTCGACCTTATTCATCCGGCGCCAAGCACGCCAGAACAATATGGCCGCATGGCGGCAAATGCCGGGCCCGCTTTATCCGGATTTTACGGAGCCTTGACGCAAAACCGCCGCCTCGCGCCGAGTTCGGCCGCGAGGCGGCGATTCAGTCTCCAAAGTCACATCAAGAACGGAACGGTCAGTGCACGCTGGCGTTGCCGTTTTGCCGTAGCCGCTCGATCTCGTCCTTTACCTGCAATTTCTTACGCTTTAGTTCCACGATTTTCAGGTCATCGACCGCGGGATGGGTCAGGCAATCGTTGATTTCCCGCTCGAGTGCCTGATGTTTTTTTTCGAGTTCCGCGAGATGCGATTGCATCGACATGCAGAATGTCTCCTCAATCAGTGGCTCATAGATGAGATAAGCCTAGCGCAGTTCGGCCGCAAGGGCGACCGTACCCCGGGCCTTGCGCCGCAGCAAATGCAACAAAAGTCTTTGATCGGCGGCGATTTTTCGCGAGCCTTGAACGCGCTTGTGGAAAACGCGATAATTATCGCGCTTTTGCCGGTATCTTTAGGCCGGCGAGAAGCAATATCAGCGGTGGCGATGACCAAAGAGGAAGAACGCGAGTTGCGGGAGCAGTTGGCGCGCCTGCAGCAGGAACACCGCGACCTCGACGCCGCGATCGCCGCCTTGGCGACCTCCCCCGGCTCCGATCTGATCCAAGTGCAAAGGCTGAAGAAGCGCAAGCTGGTGCTGCGCGACAAGATCCGCGTCATCGAGGACCAGCTCACGCCGGATATTATCGCCTGACGATGCGCGCCCTATCGGCTCAGATGCCCGACTCGCCCGGCCAGAAGCAGGTCTCTTTGCCGCGATAGACAAACAGCGTCGGCTGCTTGTCAGGGGCATACTCGCCCCAATGAATGATGTCGTCCGGGATACGCCGCCAGTCTTGGCCATCGAGCCAGTACCATTCGTCTCCGGCGGTGGCCCGGTTCACGCGAAATTGTGTCTTGACCACATCGGCATGCTCACAGCAGCTTTTGAACGGGAAGCGCATCTGCGCTTTCGGCGTGAGCTCCGCCTTCTGATACCAGTCCCGCACGGCCTGCGGGGCGTTGGCATATTCCGGTTTCCACCGCGCGTCGGCCTGACCGATCAATACGCCGGCCGACAAAGCGGCAGCGCAAAGATTGCGACTAACTGTCGATGGCATGCGGACCCCCCTGGCTGGCGCGCCCGCGTAACCTGAAATTGAGAACCGATCCGGTTAAAAAGGGGTTAATTGCCACAGTGAGGCGTGCCGAATCCGCGCTATCGAGGACCAGTTGACGCCGGATGTTATTGCCTGAGGATAGCCGACTTGGAGCTCACGACGACTTCAGGTCAGTATTGCGCGGAATAAACGCCACTCATTTGGCACGCCTTTAAGCGCGTGCGTCCCGCGGTCCTCAAGCGTCATTCCTGAGCCAGCCACCAGATCGCGTACCGTTTGCGAGACCAGCACCTCACCCGGCGCCGCCAGTCCGGCAACGCGCGCACCAGTGTGCACTGCGATTCCAGCAAGATCATTACCCACGAGCTCGCATTCCCCGGTGTGCAGGCCGCAGCGTACTTCAAGGTTGAGTGCGTGCACCGTATCGCGGATCGCCCCGGCACAACGGATCGCTCGCGCCGGCCCGTCGAAGGCGGCGAGGAAGCCGTCACCCGCGGTATTAATCTCACGTCCGCGGTACTGCTGCAGCACCTCGCGAACCTTCGCGTAGAATGCCCCAAGCAATTCACGCCAGGGCTCATCGCCAAGTGCAGCAGCGCGTTCGGTCGAGCCCACGATGTCCGCAAACAGAACCGTGGCGACCACCCGATCCGGCTCCTGCACACGACGCCCGCCCGTCAGGAACTGCTCGACTTCGTCAAGGACTGCATCGCGATCACCAAACCAAGGCGGATGGTCTTCGCCAGAAAGCTCGACCAGTTTCGCACCCGGGATGTGCTGCGCCATGTAGCGGGCATGCCCAACATCGAGCACACGCTCCGCCGTTCGATGCAGAATGAGAGTCGGCACGCGGGTGGCGGGCAGGATGTGCCGCACATCGATCTCGCGGTTCATCCTCATGATAGCGGCTGCCGCGCCCGGGCTTGCCGCCGCGCGGTAATAGGAAGCTATGCGCTCCGCGGCATGTGTGTCACCGGCAACGGTTGGCACCCGCATCGCGACATTTAGAGATTGTGGTGTGCCCCAATTGTGGTCAATGTCGTCGAGGACGCGCTGCCATTGCTCGTCTTTCCAGCCGAACGGATAATCAAGCGCCCACGAACGTTTGGCGTAGGAACCGTATATGACCAGTGCGGAGGTGCGTTCGGGAAAGGTAGCTGTGTAAAGTAAGGACATCGGGCCGCCTTCGGAAATCCCGAATAACGCCGTCTGCTTGGAGCCGACCTCGTCCAGAATGGCTTGCACATCGTGCATACGCTGCTCAAGCGTGAATATTTGAGAGCCCCGGTCGGACATTCCGGTGCCGCGCTTGTCAAAAAGGATCAAGCGGCAGAACGATGCGAGGCGCCGAAAAAACGCGCTCTGCTCAGGCGACCGCCAAAGCGCTTCCACGTTCGACACGAAGCCCGGAACGAACAGCAGGTCGAACGAATCCTCGCCAAAAACTTGATAGGCGATGTGGACGTCATCGCTTTTAACATAGTGGGTTGAGGGTATTTCAGCCATTTCTCCCAGCCCCATAGACGCGGGCAGCGCGTCGCCTTCCGGGCAGAATTGCCAGTATCGGTTTCGGTACTAATTTTGCCTGATTGATCAACGATACCCGCTACGGTCGTTCGTGCCAATCGGCGCCAAGACTACAGCGCTCTATTGTCGGGCATGACAAGGTAGAGAACTACTTCTCCCGCTTTTGCTTCTTGCGCGTATACATGGCCTTGTCGGCGGCATCGATCGCGCGGGCTACGTCGAGATCGGCGCGCAGCGCGGTGACGCCGGCGCTGGCGCCGACCGAAAGCTGCGCCGCCCCGTGCACGAGGCGCAGGCGCGCGATGCGCGTTTCCAGCTCGTGCGCGCGAACCGTGGCCTGCCGCACGGCGGCGTTCCACATCAGCACGCCGAATTCATCGCCGCCGAGGCGGGCCACCACGTCGGAAGCGCGCACATGGGCGGTGAGCTCGCCCGCCGCCGCCTTGAGCAGCGCGTCGCCGGCGGCGTGGCCGTGCCGGTCATTGACTGCCTTGAAGCCGTCGAGGTCGATATAGACGAGCGCGGCCGCAGCGCCGTAGCGCTGCATGTAAGCGAGCGAGCGCTTGAGCTCGCGCTCAAAACCGCGGCGATTGAGAATATCGAGCAGCGGGTCGACGTCGGCGCGCGATTCGAGTTCGACGATCCTGGCGCGGGCGGCGGCCAGCTCGTCCTTGAGCCGCGCGATCTCGACGTGCAGGCGGGCTTCGCGTACCTGAGCGCCGCCGGAAGCGCGTGCTTGGGCTCGATCGGGCTTCACGGCTCCCCACCCTCTCGCGAATCGTCCACGTCCCGTGCGCCATCATAACGCTTCCGCCTTGCCAGGGGGGAGCCTCAACCTATAATGCGCCGCTTCCTTGCGCCGCAGAGGCGTGATTCCGGGGAGCAAAATGGCGGCAAAACCGGTTGCGATCATCATGGGCAGCCAGTCTGACTGGGCGACCATGAGGCACGCGGCCGATACGCTGGCCGCACTCAAGATTCCCTACGAGGCACGCATCGTCTCCGCCCACCGCACCCCCAAGCGGCTCTATGATTTCGCCGCGAGCGCGCGCAAGAACGGCTTCAAGGTGATTATCGCCGGCGCCGGCGGCGCCGCTCACCTGCCCGGCATGACGGCGGCGATGACGCCGCTGCCGGTGCTCGGCGTGCCGATGAACACCCATGCGCTGGAGGGCAAGGATTCGCTGCTCTCGATCATGCAGATGCCGGGCGGCGTGCCAGTCGGCACGCTCGCCATCGGCAAGCCGGGCGCGATCAATGCCGCGCTGTTGGCGGCCGGCGTGCTGGCGCTGTCGGACCCGAAAATCGCCAAGCGGCTCGACGCCTGGCGCGCGCGCCAGACCAAGGCCGTGGCCAAGCGGCCCAAGGACTGAATTTGCTGAAGCCCGGGGCCACCATCGGCATTCTCGGCGGCGGACAACTCGCCCGCATGCTGGCCATGGCCGCGGCGCGGCTCGGCCTGCGCTGCCACGTCTATTCGCCCGACTGGCATTCCTGCGCATTCGAGGTGGTGCACGCGAGCACCTGCGCCGCTTATGAGGACGAGGACGCGCTCGCGCGCTTTGCCACTTCGGTTGACGTTATTACATTCGAATTTGAGAACGTGCCGGCCGAAACCGCCGCATTCCTGGCCAAGCGCAAGCAGGTTCTACCCGACCCGCTGGTGCTGGGAACCACCCAGGACCGGCTGATCGAGAAGGAATTCATCAGCGCGCTCAACATCACCACCGCCCCTTACGCAACCGTCCACAGCGCGATGCAGCTCGCCGACGCGGTGCGATTGATCGGCACGCCGGCCGTGCTCAAGACCCGACAGCTCGGCTATGACGGCAAAGGCCAGGTCAGGATCGCCAAGGGCGGCGATCCGATGGCGGCCTGGCGGCTGGTTAAAACCGCGCCCTGCATCCTGGAAGGCTTCATCAAGTTCGAGCGCGAAGTCTCGGTGGTGGCCGCGCGCGGGCGCGACGGCAAGGTGGAATGCTTCGAGGTGATCGAGAACGAACACCGCGACCATATCCTCAAGGTCTCGCGCGTGCCGGCGAAAGTATCGCCGCCGGTGGCGGCCCAAGCGCGCCGCATCGCCACCCGCATCGCCAGGGCGTTGGATTATGTCGGCGTGCTGGCGGTGGAAATGTTCGTGGTACGCAAAGGCCGGGGCCACGCCGTTCTGGTCAACGAGATCGCACCGCGCGTGCACAATTCCGGCCACTGGACCATCGACGGCGCGACGGTGTCGCAGTTCGAGCAGCACATCCGCTGCGTTGCGGGCTGGCCGCTGACGAAAGCGGCGCGGCTCGCGCGCCGGGTCGAGATGGTCAACCTGATCGGGTCGGAGGTGAACCATGCCGCGCGCTGGCTCACCGTGCCGGGCGCTTGCGTGCACGTCTATGGCAAGAGCGACCCGCGCCCGCGCCGCAAGATGGGACATGTCACGCGCGTGTGGCCGGGGCGCTAGCGTGCGCCCGGCGGGTCCCCATATGAAGGGGGCATGGGAAGCGCGCTCTTGCGCGCCTTAAGGTGGACTCTGCACGGCTTTTCTGCTAGAGCCGCCCGACTCAAAAGCCCGCGCCACTGCGGGGTTTTTGAGGCAACCCGACCGCAACAACGAAGGAGCAGCAGTGCAAGTTCTCGTTCGCGACAACAATGTCGACCAGGCCCTCAAGGCGCTTAAAAAGAAGATGCAGCGCGAGGGCATTTTCCGCGAGATGAAGCTTCGCGGTCATTACGAAAAACCATCGGAAAAGAAGGCGCGGGAAAAGGCGGAAGCGATCCGCCGGGCCCGCAAGCTGGCGCGCAAGAAGATGCAGCGCGAGGGCCTGCTGCCGATGAAGCCGCGCGTGGTTCCCGGCGCCGGTGGCCCTGGCCGCAGCGGCGGTGGCGGTGGCGCGCGCCGCTTCGGCTGATCCCAGCTTAAGGCGCAACAGAATTCGACCGGTGGCGCGGGCCGTAGGTGCCCGCGCTATTGTTTTGGCGCCTCGCTCGCGCCGAACACAAACCGCGTCCCCACCGCCGAATGGATCACCTTGTCGCCAAGGGCTGCGCGCGCAAGGTCGTAGAAGCGGTCGCCGGTGCAGTGGCCAACGATCAGGTAATTTGGATTTATTTTTTTGAATTCCTCGATGGTGTTGCGGATATAGGCATCGTCGAGTGGCGGCACGATGTGAAAGCCGCCAAGTACGGCGTGCACCTTGTCGACGCCGGACGCCTGCATGGCTTGGTGCACGGCGTTGATCACGCCGCGGTGGCTGCAGGAGGTGAGCACCACCAGGCCCTCGTCCCTGACGTTGTAGATGGTGGCGAGCTCGTGCTCGAAATCGTCGGGGATGTAGCGGCCGGTGTTTTTGTCCGCCGGCATCTTATCCGGATAGCAGCCGAAGCCGCCGAAAATGCCGACGATTTCATCGGTCGCCCGCAACGGCGTTTCGAATGAGTGTTGCCCGATGCGGCCGGTGGTGAAAGCGTGATCGGCCACGATCGCCGGCGCCTCCGCCATCATCAGCGAGAGATCGGCGTCGAGGATTGCCTGACGATCGAGCGCGCCGAAATTGCCGCCGGGATTGCGCCGCAGGCAAAAGCAATCCTCGCCGCCCACATAGAACGGCAGCTTTTTCTTGAGCGCGTCCTTGTGCGCCTTGAGGAAGCCGACCATGCCGCCGAAGTGGTCGTAGTGGCCGTGGCTGAGCACCATGGCGTCGAATAGCGACGGATCGACCTTCAAGATCTCCATGTTGTTGAGCAGCACTTCCGGCGTATAGCCGAAATCGATCAGCAGGTGACGGGTCTCATCGCCGCGATTCGATTCCGCATACATGGCGAGGCCCCATTCGCCGCTGAACACGGTGCGCGGCGGCTTGTCGGGATGGGTGTTCCCGCTGCGGCGCTCGATGGTGAGGCCGTCGCGCCGCTCGCTCGGCACGAACTGGATGACGATATTGTCGGTGACGACGCGCACGGCGAGCCGGTCCACCACCGGCACCTCGCCGCGCAGGGTCTTGGCGGGCTGCGTGCGGTTAGCGGCGGCTAGCGTCGCCATCATCGCCGAGACAAAGCCGGCACCGCCGGCGCAAAGCGAGCTCGCGGCCAGCGACGAGCCCGGTACGCAGTTGCACAGATTGAACAGCATGTGCGGATTTCCCCCGGCGAGACGTATTCAAGAGATCATATTCGTCGGGCGCACACCTTGTCCAACCCGCTAATGCAATTCCGCTAAAAACTTCCTGACCACATCCGCCGCCCCGTGGTCGTCAAGATCGACATGGGTGCCGTTGGGAAAGCGCACCATGCGCTTGGGTTCGTTGGCGAGCGCGAACAGCCGCTCGCCGAAGCGGACCGGCACCACGCGATCGCGCGCGCCGTGCAGCATCACGATCGGTGCCTTGACCTGCGCGATGCGCCGGTCGGAGCGGAAGGGATCCTTGATCAGCCAGCGCACCGGCACGAGGGGATAGGCGGCGGCGCCAATATCGGCGGCGCTGGTGAAGGGCGCATCGAGGATGAGCCCGCCCACTTTGTGCCCGGTGGCGAGCGCGATGGCGACTGCGGTGCCGAGCGATTCGCCCCACAGCACCAGGCGCGCCGGCTGATAGCGCGCCGCCGCGAAATCGTAAGCCGCGACGGCGTCGCGGATCAGCCCGGCTTCGCTGGGGCTGCCGCTCGAGCCGCCATAGCCGCGATAGCTGAGCGCGACGAGCCCGGTGCCGTCGGCGATCAGCCACTGGAAGCGGCCGACGCGCAGATCGAGCGCGCCGGCATTGCCCTGGAAATAGAGCACCACCGGCTTTGCCCCGCGCGGGGCGACGTGCCAGGCGATCAGCCTTTCACCATCTGAAGACGTGAGATGGACTTCTTCCGCCTGCGGCAGTCCGGCCTGGATCGGGGCGGTGTGCGTGGCGTCGGGGAAATACATCAACTTGCGCTGAAACACATACATCAGCGCCAGCAAGCCGCCATAGCCGAGCACAACGATGACGAGGAACAATTTGAAGCCGGTCATCACTCTCTCATAACACAAGCGTGAGCCGGCGCGGACTTGCCGGGGCTGCGCAATCCCCTTACGGTCCGGGCAAACGGCCTCAAGGGAGAAAAACGCCATGCCGCGCATACGCTATATCGAAGAGAGCGAGAAGACGCCGCAAACCACGGCGATGATCGAGTCCGCCAAGAAGACCGGCGCGCCCGATCCGCGCGTCGTCAGCATCATGACGCGCTCCAAGGCCGGAATCGCCTGGGTCGAATACTGGAACAAGCTGCTCTATCAGGGCGTGCTGCCGCACAAGCTTAAAGAAATGTGCCGCATCAAGATCTCGGTGGCGCACCAGTGCGGCTATTGCTCGACCGTGCGCTCGAACGTCGCCAAGGCGGAAGGGCTGACCGAGGACATGGTCAACGACGCGCTCGGTAACTATCAGGCGAGCGGCAAGCTCACCGCGCGCGAAAAGGCGGCGTTGCACTACGCCGCGCTGTTCAAGCAGGGCGAGCATGCCATCGACAAGGACGAGGTCTATCAGGAGCTTGCCAAACACTTCAACGACGAAGAAATCATCGAGCTCGGCCTGTTCTGCGCCGAGACCGACGGCGCCGGCAAGCTGGTCAAATCATTCGACGTGCTGAGCTGGGAAGATGCCTGTGAGCTCAATCCCAAGCTGGCGCAAGGCAACGTCACTGAGGCCGCCGAATAGCGATTAGATTTGTTTGCGCATGCCTTCGGGTCGAGCTCGAGGGCATGCTTTTTTTGGGAAAACCGGTTCCCATCCCCGATCAGGCCGGGGACGGGCATTACGCGATCACGCGCTAGTCGACCGGAAACGCCATGGTGGAAAGCAGCGCCAGCGCCGTCTGGCGGCTGTCGAGCCGCGTGTGCTGCACCACAATCGGCACGTTCGACACGATGACGCTGGAGAAATCCGTGTCCCTGGGCACCGGCTCCGGATCGGTGAATTCGTTGAAGCGCAGATGGCTGGTGCGCTGCGCCCCCACGGTGAAACGGTAGGGACCGACCGGCGCGCGTTTGGAGAAATAGATGGTCACCTCCACCTTTGCGTCTTTATTGCCGGCGTTGAGGATGCAGATGGTTTCGTGGCTGGTGAGCTGGCGAGTCTCGCCGGTCGAGGCCGGCGGGATATAGCCTTCCGCCACGGCCCAAGTGCGGCGTCCGATTAATTTTGCCATAGCGTTTACCCCTTTCCTTTGCCGATAAAGCCGCCGACGCGGCCGGTGTGCCGTTCATGAGCGATGCCGGCATCGGTGCCATAAGGGTGGCCGCCGAAGCCGTGGCGCATCATGGCGACCGCGCGCGCAGAATCGCGGTCAGCGTCGCGCGAGGCGACGAGCTGCACCACCGACTGGGTGATCACCGGAATCGGCACCTCCATGTGCAGCGCGTCGTCGACCAGCCAGTTCACTTCGCCGGTGTCCTCGACATAGGACGGCACTTTCGCGAGGCCGCCCTGCTCCCGATAGGTCTTCTCCATCAGGTCGACCAGCCAGGAGCGCACCACCGAGCCGTGCCGCCAGTTTTCAAGAATATCGGCGATGGCGAGCGGCTCGCGATAGTGCGCGAGCAGGTCGACGCCCTCGCCGATCGCCTGCAACATGCCGAATTCGATGCCGTTATGCACCAGCTTGACGAAATGCCCGGCGCCCGGCCCGCCGCAGTGGATATAGCCGCCTTCGACCGCGAGCTTGCGCAGCATTGGCTCGACCGCCGCGACCGGCTCGCGCTCGCCGCCGACCATGAAGCAGGCGCCTTCCAGCGCGCCGCCCGGTCCGCCGGAGGTGCCGGCATCGATAAAATGGATGCCCTTTTGCTTGAGGCGCGCGTGGCGGCGGATGGAATCGCCCCAATAGGAATTGCCGCCGTCGGCGATGATGTCGCCCGGCGCAAGGATACCGTCGAGCTCGTCGAGCACGGCGTCGACCGGCGGGCCGGCGGGCACGTAGAGGATGACAAAGCGCGGCGGCTTGAGCAGCTTGGCGAAATCCTTGAGTTCGGCCGCCGGTTTCAGGCCGGCGCGCTTGAGATCGTCGGATATGGGGCGGGTATCGAGGCCGGCCACGCCGAAGTGATGGGCGAGCGCATTTTTCGCCATCCCGGCCCCCATTTTGCCGAGACCGATAATGCCGAAGCTGTCCAGCGGTTGGGACATGTGCAAAATCTCCTGATGTGAGGTTTGCCCTTGACCGATCATACGCCGCGGGGCGCTTGATTGCATCGGCGGCAACCGGGAACGACGGTTTTTTTGTCCGCGAACGATCGGCTAGGTGAACGCCATGCTAATCCGGCCAGGCGAAGCGAACGACGACGACGCCATCTGGGCCATCCTGGAGCCGACCTTCCGCGCCGGCGAAACCTATCCAATCCCGCGCGACATTTCCCGCGCGGACGCGCTGGCCTACTGGCGCGCGCCGGGACACGCGGTGTTGATCGCCGAGCAAGGCGGCCAGGTGGTCGGCACCTATTACCTGCGCGCCAACAATCGCGGCGGCGGGGCGCATGTGGCCAATTGCGGCTACATCGTCGCGCCCGCGGCAACCGGGCGCGGGGTGGCGCGGACGATGTGCGCACATTCGCTGGAGGAGGCGAGACAGCGCGGGTTCCGCGCCATGCAGTTTAACTTGGTCATCGCCTCCAACGCGCGGGCGGTGAAGCTGTGGCAATCTTGCGGCTTTACGATCGTGGGCACCCTGCCCGAGACCTTCCAGCACCCGCGGCTCGGCCTGGTCGATGCCTTTGTGATGGTGCGCAAGTTGTAGCGCGCCGGTGACACGGCGGCAAAAGTTGCCGCGACCGACGCCGCCCGCGGGCACGTACGCGCAATGTGCAACTGCCGCTGCCGGCGGAAGTCGCGCGTTGATGCGCGGCGCGGCCGATGATTACTGCTTCTTCTTCTTTTTCCTTCTTTTCTTCTTTTTCCGGGCGAGGTAAGCGCCCACCTTCTTGGACGAGTGGCCGGCCGCTCGCACCGCCGCCTTCAGCGCGGCCGGCGTGACCTTGAACTTTTTCGACCAGTAGCGGACCTCGTAAGGCTGGCTTACGGCAATCAACCGGCGATCCGCACGGGCACGCTTCTTTTTTCGCTTTTTGGCCATTTTGCTTCCCCTTAGAAGCGAATCAGTGATGCCGGGCTAACATAGCCGGTTGGCTGCGCCGGCGTAACCGAAGGTGGTCATTCCGCTGTTGATGACTCTGATGGGAAGAGCTACGGCGCCACAACACGCCATTCGGGCGCGGACCGATGTGAGGGAAATCGACCGCTCGCCGGTGCGGAAGGCGCGTACCGGGGCCTGCGCTACATCGCCTTGACGATGCTCTCGGTCATCTTCTTGGCGTCGCCGAGCAGCATCATGGTGTTGTCGCGGTAGAACAGCGGGTTGTCGATGCCGGCGTAACCCGAGGCCAGCGAGCGCTTGATGAACATCACCGTGCCGGCCTTCCATACCTGCAATACCGGCATACCGTAGATCGGCGAGGTCTTGTCGTCTTCGGCGGCCGGGTTGGTGACGTCGTTGGCGCCGATGACGAAGGCGACGTCGGCCTGGGCGAACTCGGAATTGATGTCCTCCAGCTCGAACACCTCGTCGTAAGGCACATTTGCCTCGGCCAGCAGCACGTTCATGTGGCCGGGCATGCGGCCGGCGACGGGATGGATGGCGTATTTGACCTCGACGCCTTCCCGCTTCAGGGCATCAGCCATCTCGCGGAGGGCGTGTTGGGCCTGCGCCACCGCCATGCCGTAGCCCGGCACGATGATAACCTTGGACGAGTTCTTCAGGATGAAAGCCGCGTCATCAGCCGAGCCGAGCTTGACCGGGCGTTGCTCGGCGCCGCCGGCCGGGCCCGCCACCTCGCCGCCGAAACCGCCGAGGATGACCGAGAAGAAGTTGCGGTTCATGCCCTTGCACATGATATAGGACAGAATCGCGCCCGAGGAGCCGACCAGCGCGCCGGTTATGATCAGCGCCGAATTGCCCAGCGTGAAGCCGATGCCGGCAGCCGCCCATCCCGAATAGGAATTGAGCATCGAGATCACCACCGGCATATCGGCGCCGCCGATCGGGATGATGATCAGCACGCCGAGCAGCAGCGAGAGCGCGGCGATGGCCCAGAACTGGTAATCGGCCTGCTCGAGATAGAACAGGACGATGAAGGCGATCAGCGCCAGGCCAAGCGCGATATTGATGACGTGCCGTCCGGGCAGCGTGATCGGCTTGCCGCTCATGCGGCCTGACAGTTTCAGGAAGGCGATGACCGAGCCGGTGAAGGTGACGGCGCCGATGGCCGCGCCGAGCGACATTTCGATCAGGCTCTGCTGGTGGATGTGGCCTTCGCTGCCGATATCGAAGGCCGCCGGCGCGTAGAAGGCGCCGGCCGCCACCAGCACCGCCGCCATGCCGACCAGCGAGTGGAAGGCGGCGACCAGTTCCGGCATGGCCGTCATCGGCACGCGCCGCGCGATCACCGCCCCGATGCTGCCGCCGATGGCGATGCTGCCGACAACCAGGCCCCAGGCGATGGGACTTGCCGGCGGATGCGAGCCGAGCGTGGTGGCGACTGCGATCGTCATGCCGATCATGCCGAACAGATTGCCGCGCCGGCTTGATTCCGGGCTCGACAGTCCGCGCAGCGCCAGGATGAAGAGGACGCCGGCGACCAGATAAAGCAGCGCGACGAGATTAGGGCTCATGCGGCGCTCATTTCTTCTTCTTCTGATACATGCCGAGCATGCGCTGGGTGACCAGGAAGCCGCCGAAGATGTTGACCGAGGCGAACACCAGCGCGAAGAAACCGAGAGCACGCGCCCACACGGGCCCGCTGTCGTCGGCAACCAGCGCGACACCGACCGCCAGCAGCGCGCCGACCACGATCACCGATGAAATCGCATTGGTCTCCGACATCAGCGGCGTGTGCAGCGCCGGCGTCACCGACCAGACCACGTAATAACCGACGAACACCGCCAGCACGAAGATCGAAAAGCGGAACACGAAGGGATCGACTGCTTGCGCAATATGTTCCATGTCGGCTCTCCCTTACGCCGCTGTCTTCGGCTTGAAATTCGGATGCACTACCGCACCGTCGCGGGTGAGCATGGTGCCCGTGATGATCTCGTCGTCCCAGTTGACCGCGAGCTTATTCTCTTTTTTGTCGATCATGGTGTCGAGGAACGTCAGCAGATTTTTGGCATAGAGCGCGGAGGCCGAGGCCGCCAGCCGCCCCGGCACGTTGAGATAGCCGACGATCTTGACGGCGCCGATCTGGGCAATTTCACCGGGGCGAGCGCCCTCGACATTGCCGCCGCGCTCGACCGCGAGATCGACGATGACCGAGCCCGGCCGCATGGAGGCCACCATTTCCTTCGAGATCAGCCGCGGCGCCGGGCGACCGGGGATCAGCGCGGTAGTGATGACGATGTCCTGCTTCTTGATATGTTCAGCCACCAGCGTTGCCTGCTTGGCCTGATACTCTTTCGACATTTCCTTGGCGTAGCCGCCGGCGGTCTGCGCGTTCTTGAATTCCTCATCCTCGACCGCGAGGAACTTGGCGCCGAGGCTTTCGACCTGTTCCTTGGTGGCGGGCCGCACATCGGTGGCGGTGACCACCGCGCCGAGACGGCGCGCGGTGGCGATCGCCTGCAGGCCGGCGACGCCGACGCCCATGATGAACACCTTGGCCGCCGGCACGGTGCCAGCCGCCGTCATCATCATCGGCAGCGCGCGGCCATATTCCTCCGCGGCGTCGATTACCGCGCGGTAGCCGGCGAGGTTAGCCTGGCTGGTGAGCACGTCCATCGATTGCGCGCGGGTGATGCGCGGCATCAATTCCATGGCAAACGCGATGATCCCGGCATTGGCCATCTGCTTGAGCGCGGCTTCGTTGCCATAAGGGTCCATGATGGCGATGACCAGCGCGCCCTTTTTGTAATCTTTGAGCTCGGCCGGCGTCGGGCGCCGCACCTTCAGCACCACGTCGGCGTCTTTGGTGACGTTCTCGCCGACCGTGGCGCCGGCCGCCTCGAATTCGGCGTCGGGAATGCCGGAGGCGACGCCGGCCCCGCGCGCGACCACGACATCGGCGCCGAACGATATCAACTTCTTGACAGTTTCCGGGGTGGCGGCGACGCGCGGCTCGTTGGCGTCCAACTCTCGCGCTACGGCAATTCGCATTCGCGCCTCTTTAGCTTTCCGGGTGATTGCCTCAGTGCGAAACGCCGGCGTAGACGAATATCAGGAAGCACAGCACGAAGGCCACGAAGGTCGGCTTTGTGGTGCCGCTAAACAGACCCGGGACCGCGCCCGCCAGCCCGATGACAAAGATCGCCGCCGCCAAAAACCAGTGGCCCATGACGCCGCCGGTCGCCAGGCCGAACAGAACCGTGACCACATAGAGGATGCCGACGAAGGTGAAATGGACGAAGCGCTCGTAGCCTTTCTCGTGCGCCGGATAATCGTTGCCGGCAGCGGAGGCATATTCGACGGTGCCGTGGTCGGCCATGAGGAGGGTCTCCGGGAGGTCTAAAAATAGGCAGGAACCGGGCACCAGTTAACGCAATTGACCGTGCAGGGCAACGGCCGCATCGCTGTTTCGGGGCTCGCTTATGGCCTCAGCGCTGGCTTGCCCATGACATAAATCAAAAAGTCTGCTGCTCGCTCTGGGAGCATGTGCGCTATGCGGCAGCGGATGGCTCGAGCCCGGCCTTTGCCAGAGCGGCGCTTTGGCGCGCGGCGACCGCGCCAACCGAGAAATTCTCGATCGCCTCATTAAACAACTTGTAGAAATTCAGCTCCGCCGCCAGATGCAGGAACACCGCGCCCAAGCCGATCGCCGCGCGGTCCATGAACACGAACTCACGCGGCACCGTGACCGGGCCCTTGACCTTGAGCGCCTGATGGACGCGGAAGGCTTCCTTGCGACCGTATTCGGAAGGCTTGACCCCGTCGGCGATGGTGCGCACGCGGTCGTCGAGCAGCGGGCCGTAGATGAAGCGCGCCCAGATGTTGAGCGTGTCGATCAATTCACGCGACAGCCGCTTGAAGCCCCAGGTCTCATAGGCGTGCACCACCAGATCGTCGTCGCCGCGCAAGAGGCCATGATAGAGATCGACCACGCCACCGACGAAGCTCGGCGGGAAGATGCGGATGCAGCCGTAGTCGAGCAGGTTGATGCCGGCGGGCTCGCCCTTCTTGTCGTTGAATACCGTATAATTGCCGAGGTGCGGGTCGCCGTGGATGACGCCGAAGCGGGAAAACGGCAGCCACCAGGCGGTGAACATGGCGGTGGCGAGCCGATTGCGCAACCGCAGCGCATCGTTCTTGTGCGCGAGCATCTTGCTTCCATCCATCCAGTCGAGCGTGAGCAGGCGGCCGGTGGAGAGCTCCGGCCACACTTTCGGCACGCGGATGGCGTGCTCGCCCGCCAGCATGGCGCTGTAGAGATTGACGTGCTTGGCCTCGCGGATGTAGTCGAGCTCCTCGCGCAGGCGCGCGGCGATCTCGACCGTGATCTCGGTGGTGTCGAGTGCCGGATCGAAACGCTTGCGAATCGAAAACAACAATTGCAGCTGGCTCAGATCGGCTTCCACCGCCGACTGCATGTCGGCATATTGCAGCTTGCAGGCCAAGGCCGAGCCGTCGAGCGCGCGCGCGCGATGCACCTGGCCGAGGGAAGCGGCGGCTGCCGGATGATGCTCGAACTCGGAGAACTTCTGCTGCCAGTCGGGCCCGAGCTCGGCTTGCATGCGGCGCTTGACGAAGGCCCAGCCCATAGGCGGCGCCTGGCTCTGCAGCTTGGTCAATTCGTTGGCGTATTCCGGCGGCAGCGCGTCGGGAATGGTGGCGAGCAGTTGCGCCACCTTCATGATCGGGCCCTTTAGCCCGCCCAACGCGGCGGTCAATTCAAGGGCGTTGGTGGCGCGGTCGAGCGGCACCCCGAAGAAGCGCGCGCCCGCCATGCGGGCAGCGGTGCCGCTGAGCCGGGTGCCGACATTGGCATAGCGGCGGGCGCGGGCGGAAAAGCGGTTCTTTTCGCGGTCGTTGGGGGGTTGGGGCATGTATTGCTACGCGTGACGCCTATTACATAAGCACGTCAGGGTGTAATGCCAGGCGCGTCAAGCGGAACGATGTTATCGGCCACCCATTGCGCCAACGCATCTTCGGTGATCTCGCCAGCGGCAAGGCTGAGGATCATGGCGGTTGCGGCCTCCTGCGGCACGTCGAGATCAACTCCGTTGAGCCCGAGAAACACGATCATCGACGCCAACGCCGTCCGCTTGTTGCCATCGATAAACGGATGATTCCGCGAGATTCCGAAGCCGTATACCGCCGCGAACACTGCAATATCGCCTTCTCCGTAATTGAATTTGTTAAGCGGTCTCGCCAAAGCGGATTCAAGAAGCCCGCGGTCGCGAAGACCGTCGGCGCCTCCGAAGAGAGCAAGTTGCTCGGCATGAAAATCAAGAACAATGTCGATGTCGAGCCATATCGGCTCTTTCATTTCGCAAGCGCTTTATAGGTATCGGCGTATTTGCGAAACGACCGCCGCGCCAATTCCATCGCCTTGGCGTGCTTCGGATCGTACGGGCTGAGCTTAATCCCGCGCTCGGTCTGTTCAACGATATGAAACTTGTCGCCTTCCTTGAGCTTGAGGCGCGCGAGCAGCTCCTTCGGCAGGATCAAGCCGAGCGAATTCCCAATCTTCTTGATTTGAAGAAGGTAACCTTCGATTTCCGTATTGCCGGGACGCTCATTCATAGCCAACCTCCAGCGTTATACAAATGTATAACCGAAGTTATGCAAACGGACAACCGGCCGCCATTTATTTGAAACATAAGCAATTTCTCCCCTAGTCCAGCGCCTCCAGCTCCTCGATCAGCGTGGCGATGACCCGCAAGCCGCCGCCCCAGAATTTGGGGTCGCGGGCGTCGAGGCCGAAGGGAGCAAGCAGTTCGGAATGGTGCTTGGTGCCGCCGGCCGAGAGCATGGCGAGATAGCGCTCGGCAAAGCCCTCATCCGACTGCTCGTAGACCGCATAAAGCGAGTTCACCAAGCAATCCCCGAAGGCATAGGCGTAGACGTAGAACGGCGAATGCACGAAGTGCGGGATATAGGCCCAGAAGGTCTCGTAGCCCTCTTTCAGTTCGATCGCCGGCCCCAAGCTCTCGGCCTGTACCGACATCCACAATTCGCAGATCTTGTCGGCGGTGAGCTCGCCGTTGCGGCGCTCCAGATGCACCTTGCGCTCGAAGCTATAGAACGCGATCTGCCGCACCACCGTATTGATCATGTCCTCGACCTTGGCGGCGAGCATGGATTTGCGCTGCTTCTTGTCGGTGGTGTTGGCCAAGAGCCAGCGGAAAGTGAGCATCTCGCCGAACACGCTCGCGGTCTCGGCCAGCGTCAGTGGCGTCGGCGCCATCAGCGGACCATTCGGCGCCGCCAGCACTTGATGCACGCCGTGGCCGAGCTCATGGGCGAGCACCATCACGTCGCGCGGCTTGCCCATGTAATTTAGCAGCACGTAAGGGTGCGCCGAGGGCACGGTCGGGTGGGAAAAAGCGCCGGGCTGCTTGCCGGGGCGCACGGCTGCGTCGATCCAGCGCTTCTCAAAAAACTGATCGGCGACCTCGGCCATCTTGGGCGAGAAGGCGCCATAGGCGGTGAGCACAGTGGCGCGCGCGTCGCTCCATGAGATCGTGCGCTGGGCGACCTTGGGCAGCGGCGCGTTGCGGTCCCAATAGGGCAGCCGCTTCTTGCCGAACCATTTCGCCTTCAAGGCGTAATAGCGGTGCGAGAGCTTTGGATAGGCGGCGCGCACGGCTTCGACCAGCGCCTCGACCACCTCAGGCTCCACACGGTTCGCGAGATGGCGCGCGGCGGCGACGTCCTTGAAGCCGCGCCAGCGGTCGGAAATTTCCTTGTCCTTGGCGAGCGTGTTGGTAATGAGCGTGAACAGCCGCAAATTTTCCTTGAAAGTCGCAGCCAGCGCTTGCGCCACGTTTTTGCGCTTCTTGCCGTCGGCGTCGACCAAGAGATTGAGCGCCGGCTCGATCGCCAGCTGCTTGCCGCCAATCGTGAAGCGCAACGACGCGATGCTCTCGTCGAACTGCCGGTTCCAGGCCGAATAGCCGGTCACGGATTTTTCGTGGAAGAGCTGCTCGACCCGGTCCTCGAGCTGGTAGGGCTTCTCCTTGCGCACGTCCTCGATCCACGGCCGGTAGTGGCCGAGCGCGGGGTCGCGCATGGCCGCTTCCAGCACGGCATCGTCGATGCGGTTGAGCTCGAGCATGAAGAACAAAAGGTGCAGCGAGGCAGCGGTGATGCGCTCCTGCACGTCGCCGTAGAACTTAGCGCGCAGGGGATCGGTGGTATCGCCGGCATAGACGAGCTGGGCGAAGGAGATCAGCCGCCGCAGACTGTCCTCCAACGCCTCGTAGCGCTTGACCGCCTCGGCGAGAGCGGCCCCCTCGCCCGCCGCCAGCGCGGCCAGCCGGCCCTTGAAATCCCGCTCGAAGGCGGCGCAATCGGCATCGGCTGCGGCCAGGTCGCGCTCGACCGCGGGGCTGTCAATGCCGGGATAAAGGTCGTCGAGATTCCACTGCGGCAGGGCGCCGAGCTTGGGCGTCTTCGAATTTTTGAGCGCGGCGCTTGTGGCCATGGCGTGGGGCTATTCCTTTGGAGGGAAAATCGGACGGTTAAGACATCATTTAGGTTGCCAGTCGTGGCGATGCGATGGCGTCGTGCAATCTTTTCAACAGGGCGGGCGTGGCCCGCTTTAGGCCGCCAATTTAACACCCCATTAAGCGAGACCGGCGACATTGCACCAAATCGGTACAGCGTGAGGGGGTTCCATGTCCGCCACCGTGCTCATCGTCGATGACGATCCGGTCCAGCGCCGTCTGCTCGAAGCCATGGTGACCCGCTTCGGCTATCAGGCGATCACTGCCGACGGCGGCGACAAGGCGGCGGCCCTGCTCACCGGTCCCAAGGCGGCAAGCGTCGATTGTGTGGTACTCGACCTAGTGATGCCCGACCTCGACGGTTTCGGCCTGCTGGCGCGCATGCGCGAGGCAGGCCTCGACACCCCGGTCATCGTGCAGACCGCCTATGGCGGCATCGACAACGTGGTCTCGGCCATGCGCGCGGGCGCCAGTGATTTCGTGGTCAAGCCGGCGGGCTCCGAACGGCTGCAGGTCTCCCTGCATAACGCCATCGCCACGCGCGCGCTGGCGGGCGAAGTGCAGCGGCTCAAGCGCAAGCGCGACGGCACGCTCAATCTGACTGACGTGGTCACGCGCTCGGCGGCGATGAAGCCGGTGCTGCGCGCCGCGGACAAGGCCGCGGCCTCCGTCATACCGGTGTTGATCGAAGGCGAGTCCGGCACCGGCAAGGAGCTGATCGCGCGCGCCATCCACGGCTCGAGCGCGCGTCGCGCCAAGCCATTCGTGGCGGTCAATTGCGGCGCGCTGCCGGAGAACCTGGTCGAGTCGATCCTGTTCGGTCACGAGAAAGGCGCCTTTACCGGCGCCACCGAAAAGCACACTGGCAAATTCGCCGAGGCCGATGGCGGCACTCTGTTTCTCGACGAAATCGGCGAACTGCCGCCGCCGGCACAGGTCAAGCTGTTGCGCGCGCTGCAGGAGGGCGAAGTGGAGCCCGTGGGCGGGCGCAAGCCGGTGAAAGTCGACGTGCGCATCATCTCCGCCACCAACCGCGACCTGATCGCCGACGTAAAGGCAGGCCGTTTTCGCGAGGACCTGTTCTACCGCCTGCACGTGTTTCCGATTTCGGTGCCGCCGCTGCGCGGGCGGCCGGAGGACGTGGCCGAGCTGGCGCGCCATTTCCTCAAGCGCATTGCCGCCGAGGAAGGCAAACGCGTGCGCGGAATGAGCGCAGAGGCGCTGGCGCGGCTCGCGGCATTCCGCTGGCCCGGCAATGTGCGCCAGCTCGAGAACGCGATCTTCCGCGCGGTCGTGCTCGCCGACGGCGAGGAGATCGGCGTCAACGAATTCCCGCAAGTCGCCGCCAATGTCGATCCCGACGCCGCGGCCGCGCCGCCGGTGGTCGAACCTTCGCCGGCAATGGCGGCGTCGTGGCCCGACGCGCGCGAGATGGCGGATGCGCCGGCGTTAACCGTGCCGGCACCGTCGCTGCCGCTGACCGATGTACAGGGCGACGCGCGTCCGCTCGATGAGATCGAAAGAGAAGTCATCCGCTTCGCCATTTCGCATTACCGCGGGCAGATGTCGGAAGTCGCGCGGCGTTTGCGTATCGGGCGCTCGACGCTTTACCGCAAACTCGAGAGCCTCGGGCTCGACGACGATACCGCCGGGTTCAAGCTAAACGCCGCCGTGGAATAAATAACCGAGGATATTCTTCGCTGAGGGCGGCTTGGCGGACCGCAATGCCGCGATGGCCGGGGCCTCGATCCCGGCCATCGGCGCTTTAAGGGCCGATTTTCCACCTATTTCCGGCTTCCGGCCGCAGCCGCGGCCTCATTTTCGGCCATGTTCGACGGGTAGCTTCGGCTTAAGCGGGGGACGGCCGCTAAGACCGCGTTAACCGATCCCGATAAACACTGCGGGTCGTCGCCGAGACGGCCGCTTGGGGCGTAGCGACGACTGTGGGACGGCGATTTTCACGGAATCCGTCAGTGCTGGTTGATCGCGCGCGCGAGCTCAATCTCGTCATCGCATTGGCGCGTGCCGGTGCCAAGCTAGGCATGGCCGGGCTGTTCCTGCTCGGCGCCAACAACTCCCTGCAAAACGCCATCGCGGAGGGCGACACCCGCACGCTCTCTTTCCATCACGTCCACACAAACGAAGGCATCACCGTCACCTTCAAGCGCAACGGCCGCTACGACGAGGCCGCGCTGAGGAAGCTCGACTGGTTCATGCGCGACTGGCGCAAGGAGCAGGCGACGCACATGGACCCGCATCTGATCGATCTGCTTTGGCAGGTCTATCGCGAGGTTGGGGCGACCGAGCCGATCGACATCATCTGCGGCTACCGCTCGCCCGGAACCAATGCCATGCTGCGCGCGCGCTCGAGCGGAGTCGCGCGCCTGAGCCAGCACATCAACGGCAAGGCCATCGACTTCTTCATTCCGGGTGTGCCGCTGGCCAAGGTTAGGGCGATCGGCTTGCGGCTGCAACGCGGCGGCGTCGGCTTTTACCCGACCTCCGGCTCGCCCTTCGTGCATATGGACACCGCCAGCATCCGCCACTGGCCGAGCATTCCGCGCGAAGAACTGGTCAGGATCTTCCCCGACGGGCGCACGGTGCATATTCCCGCCGACGGCAAGCCGCTGCGCAATTACGCGCTGGCGCTCGCCGATGTGGAGCGCCAGGGCAATGCGCCGAATGGCCGGTCGCTGGAAGCCGCGCGCCAAGCCGGCCTGATCACTGCGAGCCAGGAGCAACAGGCCGAGGCCGTGACGACGCGGCCGCCGAAGCGCACGCTGCTCGCCCGCCTGTTCGGCTTTGGTCAGAAGGAACAGCAAGACGCGCACGAGACGCAGGCCGAGCCTGCAACCACACCGGCGCCCAAGCAGGCGCGCGGACCGCTGGTGCTGGCGAGCGTGATGCCGAAGCCCAAGCCGGTGGTCACAAACCGCATCGTGCCGCTGCCGGCGGCGCGACCGAAGCCGGTTGTGGCGGCGGCCGCCACGCCGAAGGCCGCACAGCCGATGGTGACCGCATCGCTGTCGGCCAAGCCTAAGGCCGCCGAACAGGTGATGACGACCGCCTCGCTACCGGCCAAACCAAAAACCGCCGCACAGCCGATGGTGACTGCTTCGGTGTGGAGCACGCCGGTCAAACGCAACATCTGGGGCGATCCCATCGTGGCCCGGCCGGTCGTGACCGCGCAGCCGCCGTTTGAGATCGCCGCCGCCGAGCCGGAGATCACCGGCAGTAAGGCGCTCACTTATGCCGCCGAATCCAATCCGACGCCGGCGGCGCGCGCCCGCCCGATGGGCAAGGCAATCCCCCGGCTGGCGCGGGAAGCTACCGTGACCCCGGCCGCGTACAACATGACCGTGGCGGTCAAGCCGCCGGCGCTGACCAGCGGCGGTGAGCGTTATGACAGCCCGTGGCTGCGCGCCGCCATGCTGACGCCGAGCGTGAACGGCTTCATGACCGCGACCCGGCTGAGCAAGGTCAATCCGAACTGGCTCGGCGCGCTGTTCGACAAGCCGGCCTATTCGCTGGTGATGACGTTCTCGGCCGATCCGCATCTCGGCATGGTGACCGACCGCTTCTCCGGCCACGCGGTGGTGTTCCTCGCCACCGCCACCTTCACATCGCAGGCGACGGCGTCGCTGCGGTAATTCTGCTCTGGATTACTGCAACATCCCCAGCGCGTGCATGTAGGTCTCGAGCACTTCCTGCTGCTCGCGGCGCTCGTCGCTGTCGAGCTTGCGCATGCGCACGATGGAGCGCAGCACCCTGACGTCGAAGCCGTTGCCCTTGGCTTCGGCATAGACCTCGCGGATGTCGTCGGAGGTCGCCTTCTTTTCCTCCTCCAGCCGCTCGATGCGCTCGATGACGGCTTTGAGCTGATCCTTGGCGAAGCGGGTCGCGGGCTTTTCCGGCTGAGCGGCGGCGCTGGCGGGCATCGAATTCTCCTCACATGAACCCGGGCGGACGTCCCGCCACTTTCACAAGAAGAATTCCGACGCCGGGGCGCTTGCGTCAATGCGAAGCCCCCGACATTCACACCTGTTCACAAAATCAGTGCTGCGGCCTGGACTTTTCGAATGCCGCCTTTTGGTCGGCCGAGGCTTCCTTCTGGTGCTTCTTGCGCCACTGGTCGTAAGGCTCGCCGTAGACGATCTCGCGGCTCTCCTCCTTGGACATGGTGAGGCCCTTCTCGTCGGCGGCGTCCTTCATCCAGTTCGACAGGCAATTGCGGCAGAAGCCGGCGAGATTCATCATGTCGATGTTCTGCACGTCGGTGCGCGCACGCAGGTGATCGGCCAGGCGCCGGTAGACGGCGGCTTCGAGCTCGGTGCGGGTCTTGTCGTCCATGGCGTTAAATCCTTTGCCGTAACGGATTAAAGATAGTGGCCGGAACCCGGCATTGCCACCAACAAAAAAGCCCCGCCGGCGCGACGCCGGCGGGGCCTTGGCTCAGGCCGCAATCAGGCGCCGCGCAGCGCCGCGGTGACGTGCTCGGGCGACATCGGCAGGTGCCGCAGCCGCTTGCCGCCGGTGAGCTTGGCGACCGCATTGGCGATCGCCGGCGCCACAACCGGCACGCCGGCTTCGCCGATGCCGGTGGGCGGGTTGTCGGTCGAGATCACCTTGACCTCGATCGGCGGGATCTCCGACATGCGCAGGACCTGGTACTTGTCGAAGTTCGACTCCTGCGGCGCGCCGCCCTTGAGCGTGATCTGCTCGCGCAGCGCGGCGCCGAGGCCGAACAGCATGGCGCCTTCCATCTGCGCCATGACGTTCTTGGGCTGCACCACGATCCCCGGATCGACCGCGGCCCACATGTGATGGACCTTGATCTGACCGCTCTTGTGATCGAGCGAGGCCAAAACGACCGCCGCGGTATAGCTGTCGAGCGCGTCGGAATAGGCAAGACCGAGCGCCTGACCGGGCGGCGGCAGCAGCGTCCATTCCGCCATCTGCGCCACCGCATTGAGCACCGCGACCGCGCGCGGATGCTGTTGCAGCAGCGAGAAGCGCAGCGCGAGCGGATCGACGCCCTTGGCCGCAGCGATCTCGTCGATCATGGTTTCGACCGCGAACTTGGTGTAGCCCGCACCGACGCCGCGCCAGGCGCCCGCCTCGAAACCACTCTGCGCGCGCACGTAATCGACCTGATGCGCCGGAACCGCGTAGCGGAACTCGCCGCCGACGGCGGAGACAAAATCCTTGCCGCCGATCTTCTCGAACAGCGGCGGGATGGCGCGGGCGACATAGGATGCCGCCACCACGCGGTGGCGCCAGCCGACGATCTCGCCCTTCTCGTCGAGCCCTACCTCCAGGCGCTGGGTCGCCAGCGGCCGCCACATGTCTTTCTGGATGTCGTCCTCGCGGCTCCAGATCACCTTGATCGGCGTGCCTTGCCAGGTCTTGGCAAGCTCAACGGCTTCTAGAGCGACGTCCCAATCGGTGCGCCGGCCAAAGCCGCCGCCGAGCAGCGGCCGCTCGACCTTGACCTTGTCGGGCGTCGTACGGGCCGCATGCGCGCCGGCCAGTTTCATGTCGATTACCGACTGGTTCGAGGTCCACAGCCACACCCGGTCGCCAATGACGAGCGCGGTGGCATTCAGCGGTTCCATGGCGCAATGGGCGACGTGATTGGCGACGAAGTTGGCGGATAGCACCTTGGCCGCTTTGCCGATGGCGCCGGTCGCGTCGCCCTGCTTGAGCATGTCGACGGATTTGTGCGACCAGTCGCTCGCCGCCTTGGTGTATTCGGCGGCGAGCGTATCGTTGCTGTGTTTGCGCGCCGGCGACGCAGTGGACCACTTCACCTTCAGGGCCGCCTTGGCCTTCATGGTTGCTTCCAGCGTCTTGCCGACCACGGCGACGCCGCTCGGCAGCTTGACGACCGCCGTCACGCCTTTCACCGCCTTGGCGGCCTTGTCGTCAAAGCTAACGACTTTTTCGCCCTGCACCGGCGGATGCAGCACCGAGGCATAGAGCACCCCGGGCAATTGCGTATCGATGCCGTATTTGGCGCTGCCGTTGACCTTGAGCGGGATATCCACCCGCGGCATATCCTTGCCGATATAGCGGAACTGCGCGGCCGGCTTAAGGTCGGCCTTGCTCGCCTTCGGCAAGGGGTTGGGCAGCTTGGCGACCTTGGCGACGTCGCCATAGCTGAGCTTGCGGCCGGAGCCGGCGTGCACGACCATGCCGGGCTCGGTCGAAAGTTCGGACGCCGGCACCTTCATGATCTCGGCGGCGTTGGCCAGGATGATCTTGCGCGCCTGCGCGCCGGCCAGGCGCACCTTCTCGTAATAGCTGTTGACGGCCAGGCTGCCGACCGTGATCATGAGACCGAAGAATTTCGGATTGCCGTATTTGCTTTCGTCGTCGGGCGCGGTGACGACGCGCACCTTGTTCCAGTCGGCATCGAGGTCCTCGGCCAAGCAAGCCGGAATCGCGGTCATCGAGCCTTGGCCCATTTCGACCGCGGGCGACATGATAGTCACGATATTGTCGGCGCCAATGGCGACCCAGACATTGGGCGTGAACGAGGTGGCGGCGTCCGCCGGCCACAGGTTTTCGAACGAGCCGAAGGTGACCGCGACGCCGGCGGCGCCCGATGAAACCAGGAAGCTGCGGCGTGAGAGGGCTTGCATATGGATCGTCATGGTCAAGCCTCCGCTGCTGCGCGTTGAATGGCCGCGATGATGCGGTGATAGGTGCCGCAGCGGCAGATGTTGCCGTCCATGTGGGCGACGATCTGTTCGCGCGTCGGGCTCTTGTTGCCGGCGAGCAGTTCGGCCGCCTGCATGATCTGGCCGGACTGGCAGTAGCCGCATTGCGGCACCTGCTCCTCGACCCAGGCCTTCTGCAGCGGATGCGAGCCGTTGGGCGACAGGCCTTCGATGGTGGTCACCTGCTTGCCCGCCGCCTTCGAGACGGCGATCAGGCACGAGCGGATCGCCTTGCCGTCAATATGGACCGTGCAGGCGCCGCACAGGCCGGCACCGCAACCGAACTTGGTGCCGGTGAGCTTGAGATGCTCACGCACCACCCAGAGCAGCGGCGTATCGGGCGCAGCCTCGACCTTCGCCGGCTTGCCGTTGATCGTAAAGCTGATGGACATGTGTTTCGCTCCCACGAGAGGCGGTTATTATCGCGGCGCGGCTGTTCCGCGCATCTTCTTGGCCGCCACCGTACGCCTGCGGAAGGCGGAAAGAGCACCCAAGGGACAGGCGTCCGCTGGATGAGAAATGGAATAGTTCGAGTGCCAACAATTATAGGCCGATCCGCCACCTCCTGCGCAATCACTCTCGCGTCATGAATGCATCCCTGCGCCAATTTCTCGCAGACTTGTTTCGCACTGCGGTAGCCGCCGCCCACCCGGCGACCTGCCTGCCACCGCTATTGCCACAACCGCCCCAAGGGGGGCTGGTGCTGCTGGCCGCCGGCAAGGCGGCCGGCTCCATGGCCGAGGTGGCGGAAGACGTTTACCTCGACCGCCTGAAGCTGCTGCCCGCGCGCCTTAGCGGCGTGGCGGTAGCGCGCCACGGCTATGGCCGGCCGACGCGGGTGGTGACGATGATCGAGGCCGGCCACCCCGTGCCCGATGCCGCCGGGCTTGAAGCCGCCGAGCGCACACTCGCGCTGGCGGACGGCGCGGCGGCCTCCGACCTGGTGCTGGTGCTGATGTCGGGCGGCGCTTCGGCCAACTGGATCGCGCCGGCGCCCGGCGTGTCGTTTGAGGAAAAACTGGCGGTGACCCGCGCGCTGCTGCGCTCAGGCGCGACCATCGGCGAGATCAATACACTGCGCAAACATCTCTCGCGCCTGAAAGGCGGACGATTGGCGCGCCACGCCTATCCTGCGCGGCTGGTCACCATCGCGATTTCCGACGTTCCGGGCGACGATCCTTCCGCGATCGGCTCGGGTCCGACCGTTCCAGACCCGACCACGCTCGCCGACGCGCGCGCGATCATCGCCAAATACAAACTCGATGTGCCAGCAGCCATCGCGCGCGCGCTTAGCGATACGGCCAACGAAACGCCGAAACCGGGCGATGCGGTTTTCGCCGGCAGCCAATTCATGCTGGCGGCGCGGCCGGCAGACGCCTTGCGCGCCGCGGCAGCTGCGGTGGCGACTGCGGGTTACGAATGCATCTCGCTCGGTGACAGCGTCGAGGGCGAGGCGCGCGAAGTGGCACAAATCCACGCTGCGCTGGCGCGCGATGTGCGCGCAAAGGGCAAGCGCGCGGTGATCCTGTCAGGCGGCGAACTGACGGTGACGATCCGCGGGCAAGGGCGCGGCGGGCCCAACCAGGAATATGCGCTGGCGCTGGCCATCGAACTTGCCGGCATGCCGGGTGTTGCAGCGCTCGCCGGCGACACCGACGGAACCGACGGCGGCGCGGGTCAAGCAACCGACCCCGCCGGTGCGCTCATCGACGGCGAGACCGTGGCGCGTGCCAGGGCACGCGGCCTCGATCCTGCCGCCTTTCTCGCCGACAACGATTCGACTGGATTTTTCGGGGCTCTTGGGGACCTGCTGGCGCCGGGGCCGACTTTCACCAATGTAAACGACTTCCGCGCCATCGTCGTTGACAGGGCTTGACGGATCACGCGAAAACCGCGCGACATCCAAATCGAACCGTGAACCTATTGCTTCCGATCGCCGCCAGGCGCCGCACGCCCCTCATCGCCGCAATCGCGGCGGCGCTCTCGCTGGCGCTTTCGGCGCAGACGGCAAGAGCTGATTTCCGTCTCTGCAACAACACCGGCAGCCGGGTGGGCGTCGCTCTGGGTTACAAGAACGCCGAAGGCTGGACCACCGAAGGCTGGTGGAACGTGCCGTCACGAACATGCGAGACTTTGCTGCGCGGCGCGCTGGTAGCGCGCTACTATTACATCTATGCGGTCGACTATGACCGCGGCGGCGAATGGTCCGGTCACGCCTATATGTGCTCACGCGAGAAGGAATTCACCATTCGCGGCACCGACAATTGCCTCGCGCGCGGCTTCGACCGCACCGGCTTTTTCGAGGTCGACACCAGAGAGCAACGCTCCTGGACGGTGCAGCTCACCGACACCGCCGAGCAGAAACCGTCTAGCCGAAAGCCGGCGCGGACGCCGCCGAAAACGCCGCACCCGCCGGTGACCGCACGGCCGGCACCGGCAGGAAAAGGCGGTAAGCCATGAGACGCCTGCGCCGCTCCAAGATCGTCGCAACGCTGGGGCCGGCCTCGTCTGATACGGCTATGATCGCGCGGTTGTTCGAAGCCGGCGCCGACGTCTTCCGCATCAACATGAGCCACACCAGCCAGCATCGCATGCGCGAATTGATCGCAATGATCCGCGGCGTCGAGCGGGACACCGGGCGGCCGATTGGCATCTTGGTCGATTTGCAGGGACCGAAGCTGCGGCTGGGGACTTTCGCCGACGGCGCAGTGACAGTAGCGAACGGCGCCAGCTTTGTGCTCGATTGCGATCCGGCTCCCGGCGACTCGACGCGCGTCTTTCTCCCGCATCCGGAAATCTTCGCCGCGGTCGAGCCCGGCCACACGCTGCTGATCGACGACGGCAAAGTGCAGCTCACGGTCACGGAGGCCGGATCCCGGCGCATGGTGACGCGCGTTACGGTCGGCGGGAAATTGTCGGACCGCAAGGGCGTCAGTCTGCCGGAGACCACTGTTCCGTTCTCCGCGCTGGCGCAGAAGGACCTCTCCGATCTCGAAGCGGCGCTCCATGCCGGCGTCGACTGGATCGCGCTGTCGTTCATCCAGCGCCCCGAGGACATCGCCGAGGCCAAGAAGATCACCCGCGGCCGCGCGGCGCTGATGGCCAAGATCGAGAAGCCGCAGGCGGTGAGCCGGCTGTCCGATATCATCGATATCGCCGACGCGCTGATGGTGGCGCGCGGCGACCTCGGCGTGGAAATGCCGCTGGAAAAAGTACCCGGCGTGCAGAAGCAAATGACGCGCATGGGCCGCGCCACCGGCAAGCCGGTGGTGGTGGCGACGCAAATGCTGGAATCGATGATCAACGCGCCGGTGCCCACGCGCGCGGAAGTGTCCGACGTGGCCACCGCTATCTTCGAAGGCGCAGACGCGGTCATGTTGTCGGCGGAATCGGCAGCCGGCAAATACCCGGTGGAAGCGGTGGCGACCATGAACCGGATCGCCGAGGAAGTCGAAGGCGAAGTGATCTACCGCAGCATCATCGATGCCCAGCGCGCGCAGCCGGAAGCGACCGGCGCCGACGCCATCGCCGGCGCCGCGCGCGAGATTGCCGACACCCTCGATCTGGCGGCGGTGATCTGCTGGACGTCGTCGGGCTCGACGGCTCTGCGGGTGGCGCGCGAGCGGCCGCGACCGCCGATCGTGGCGCTGTCGCCCAACGTGTCGACCGGGCGCAAGCTGGCGATGGTGTGGGGCGTGCATTGCGTGGTCACCGAGGACGCGCGCGACCAGGACGACATGGTCGACCGCGCCTGCCGCATCGCCTTCAAGGAAGGCTTCGCCAAGGCCGGCCAGCGCGTCATCGTGGCAGCTGGCGTGCCGTTCGGCACGCCGGGCGCGACCAACATGCTGCGGATTGCCTATGTGGGGGCGCAGGAGGCGGGGGATTGAGGCGGGCCGGGCGTGAACGAAACGCGCTCTGTGCCGGATCTGCTCTACGTCCGCAATTCCCCCGTGATCAGACGTGCGCCGACGCGATGGCACATAACGACATTTCGATATAGGCGGGGCTGAGGTCGCGGCGCTCGCAAGTTCTCAGCAAAGTGATGCGGATACTGGCCTTCCCAATGCTAATTTGACCTTCGCCGCTTGTTTTGGAGCTGCTGCCCATGCCAAAGAATCCCATCACCGATATCTGGCAATTCTTGACCGCGACGACGAGCGATTACCTCGATCTTGGTGGCTGGCGCTTTTTAATCCTCGCACTGTTCTGGGTGCTGATGATCACCAGCCTTTTTATCGCGTTTCGCAATTGGCAGGAAGAACCCGGACAGCGCACCGGCTGCCACATCGGAATCTGGATCGTGCGCGTTCTCATCGGCTGCATGTGGTTCGAGGGCATGTTGTGGAAACTGCCGCTGCCCTTGTCCGATGGAATGCAATATTGGACCGAGCAGGAGGCAACGCGCGCGGCCTTCGCGTTTCACCGCGACTTCGTCAAGGAATTCCTGCTGCCACACCTATCGGCATTTGGCCCCATTGTATTTCTTGCTGAACTGACCTTCGCCACATCGATGATCCTTGGGCTTGCGGTGCGCGTCGTCGGCGTGCTTGCGATACTATTTGTGCTGCAGCTTTGGCTTGGAATCTACCGGCCGGGCGATCCAGCCGAGTGGCCATGGTCTTACATGTTCCTGGCGATGTTGATGTTCCTGTTTGCGCTCGAAGGCGCCGGCCGGTGTCTCGGTCTTGACGCTTGGCTGCGTCGTCATGTCCCGGCCGTGCGCGACGGCAAAGGTCTGCTCGGAGGGTTTCTGCATATCGCCGGCTAGATGGCGAGCGCGGCTGGTCACGGATTACTGGGCCGCCGCAGGCGCAAGGTGAGGCGGATGAAGGTGGCCGCCATGGTGCAAGCCGCTTTTATGCCGGCGATGAGGTTCCCCGAGACTTTCGAGACGCCGCCGATACGCCGCCGCTGACCAACCGGAATTTCCAACGCAGGCAAGCCGGCTGCGGCGACTCGCATCAGCATTTCCAGGTTCCATCCATAAGTCATGTCGCTCATGTCGAGGCGATCGAGAGCGTCGCGCCGGATGGCGCGAAACGGCGAAAGATCGCTGAAGCGTGCGCCATAGACGAGCCGCAGCAGTACGCATCCGACATGCGCAGCCGCAACCTGTTGCGGCGCCAAGCTGTCGCGCTCGCGCACGCCGCGAACGCGCGAGCCGAGCACGAAAGCGGCCCGCCCCGCCACTATCGGGGAAACTAAGGCGGGGATGAATTCCGCGGGATCACTGCCATCGCCGTCGAGAAAGACAAGGATTTCGGCGTCGCTGCGCGCAGCGGCAATGCCGGTCTGGACGGCACGCCCATAGCCGCGCCGCGGCTCGACGACGACGCGGGCGCCGGCGGCTGTGGCGCGCGCGGCCGTTTCGTCCCGTGAAGCGCCGTCGACCACGATGATTTCGCTCACACCCTGCGCCAACACTGCGGTCACAACATTTGCAATTGCCGCTTCTTCGTCGAGGCAGGGAATGACAGCGGAAACGATGGCGGCACGATCCAGGCTCGACCGCGCGACACCGTTTTCATGCAGATCCTGCTTCACAAGCTCCAGCGCAGCCCGCAATTGGCACAAGTCGCCGGCGGCTGATCTGACAGCAACGCCGCACGGAATTTTCGATAGGCAGACCCATTCCAGATTTCCCGCAAAGTCTGCTGGCTCGCATCGCCCAGGGTGTAGTTTTCGTAGCCATGCTGCGAAAACGGCGCGATGCAGCAAGGCAATGCGCGGCCATTGGCCGTGAAATACATCAGCGTCCAAGGGCGCCGGCACAGCGACCAGGGCGAGCTCTCCTCGCCTTTCCGCAAGCTTAGGCCCGGCTCGGACGCAGCGCCCGACGCGCTGAAGGTGATGCCGAGCGAACAAGCGAGATCTTCGGCCTGCTTAAGATAGGCCGACTCCTCGCGCGTCATACGCTCAAACAAGGCCTGATCCGGCCGTGCCATTCCGATCGACGACTGATCGAAAAAGACAAGCCTTTGCAAATAGACTTCCTTGACACCGATCTCCGCCGAAAGTCCTACAAACGCCGGCAGCTCCTCGACCGTCTCTTTCAAACCGGTGAGCCAGGCGGAAACTTGTGGCTTGCTGTGCCCCTCCCGCTCTTGCAACTGGCGAAACGCGCGCACGTTGCGCACAATGCGACCGAAATAGTCTTTGCCGCGAATCTCCTTGAATCTCTTGCGATTTGACGCATCAAACGATACCCGCAGTTCATCGAGCTCGGCGGCAATCAGCGCCCGGCCATTGCGTTCATTGAGCACGGTACCGTTGGTGTTGAACAAAACGTAGACGCCGCGATCCTTCAAGTATCGCACCATCTGCGGGAGCTTCTCCACCAGCATCGGCTCGCCGACCCCATGCAGTACCGCCCGACTCAGATCCGGCACCTGATCGACAATCGAGGTGAACAATTCCCAACTCATGTCGGCTGGCGGCTCGAGCTCCTCGTAGGTGCGCGGGCACGTCGTGCAAAGCAAATTGCAGCGATTGGTCACTTCCAGATAGAGGCAGACCGGCGGCCGGGTCGCGACTGCGGTCCGTTTTCCGCGGACCGATTCGTGATAGCGGCGCGGATCGACCGGTACGGCGGCCGCAATGTCGCTGGCGGAAATGCTCATGTTGCGCCTTCTCTGTCGGTCGTCCGCTTCAAGTACGCCTCCCGGGCCGACCAGCCACAAGCTAAGAGAAAACCGCCATAGAGAACCGATTTGACGATCAGCATTGGAATGTAGAAATCCCAGTCGACTTCATCGGTCAGCAACAGCGCTCCGATTGACACTGCCCAGGTCGGCGCGTTGCCGCAAAGTGCGACGAACGGCATTATCGCCAAAAAGTACCAAGGATAGTTCGGCGACAACAGCAGCAGAGCCGCCAGTAACAGCATATTGATGTCGGCAAGCCTCGACGAAACGGTCCCAGTGGGGCGGCGGGCGACCCAAAACGCCAAAAGCAGCAGGCTCGATGTCACCAGCACAGCATAAACGGCGACATCGCCGCGATGGGCGCCGAAGACGAGACGCCAGACGGAGAGTACCCAGAAGTCATTACCGGAAATAAAGTCCTCCTCGCTCAGGTAGCCTTTGGTCAGGAACCCGAATACATCCCAACCGACGGACAGGTAGGGAAGGTAACAGAGCGCGACTGTGGCGATGACCACCAGCGGTACCCTCCAGCCCCAGGGGCGCCAAACCAATGCAAGTGCCGGCGCCGCGAACGGCTTCACGAGCGCCGCGAGTGTGATCAAAACTGCTCCGCGAAAGGCTCGGCCGTTCAGCGCAGCCCATAGCCCGACCAGCATCAGCGCACCCATCAAAGCATCGACATGGCCGCTATTGGCGATCTCCCAAATCGGAAGCGGATGCCAGAAATACGCGACCAGCCGCGTTAATGGTCGTTGCATGCGACGCAATAGTAACAGGATCACCGCCACGCTCACCGCCTCGCACCCAAGTAATGCAAGACGCATGACGGTTACGTTTTCGCCAATACGGCTAACGACCAGAAAGAAAAATTCTGCGACCGGCGGATAGATCGTCACGGCGTAGTCGGCACGATTGATTAGGGGGAAGATCGTCGTGTCCCGCAGCTGCGCCAAAACATCGTGAGCGGGAAAATAGCGGTAGGGGTTGATGCCGGCAGCTTGAACTCTGCCATCCCAAACGTACCGGTAAATATCGCTGGAAAGCAAAGGATCGAACAGCAACACATATCCTCGCAGCGCGATGCCAAGGCCCAGGATCAGCCAGAGCGCACGCCTTGTCGGCGAACGCTCAGCGACATAGGTCGCTGCTATCGTCAACAGGCAAGCAGGTATCGTCAGCGCAATGAATGCATTGTCGCCATAGGCGCGAAACGCGAACGGCGTCACTAGGGTCAGGCCGGTGAATATCGCACCGAAGGCGGCCAATAAATACAGCGCCGACACGTCTTTGGCGGACGATGGCGACCCGGCGAACTGACCTGTAATCGAGTCCGGCGTCGGATTCACGAGCTCACTCGCGGCATCGCGGTAAGAAATGCTCGGGTGGCCATGGCAGGGCCGCCGCCGCGAAATTGCACCGATTGTCCCGCCAGCTCATCGCGTAACCATCCCAATGTTTCAATATCATCAACGTCGTACCATTCGGGGAGCAGCACGACTTCGAGCCCGATTTCCGCAGCACGATCGAGGGTACTCCGGGTGACGCATTCGGTTCCCCATTGAATATTTGTAAATACATGGCGGTGTGGCAGCTTAAGCCCAATCAGATAGTAACCGCCGTCACTGGCCGGGCCCAGCACCATGCGATCGCCGGGCCGCCGCAGAGCGTCGATTGCCTGAATTATGAATGACGGCGGCAGGGTTGGGCTGTCGCCATTAATAAGCAGAACGCAATCGTGCCCCGCGGCGAGTAGATCGCGCGTGGCGCCGAACAGGACATTCCCCAAATCAAGGTCGGCCTGCAACAGCAGCCCGAACGAAGGCGGCAAAAGGCTCGTCAGATCGGATTCTGTGCCGGCCGGCGCATAGACGCCGTAGGCGCGGCGCCCAATTTGTAACGGCACCGCTTCAATCGCGGCCGCGACGTCGCGTAGAAAACAGGCGGATAGGCCGGCAGCCAATTCGGCGCCGATCGATGTCGCCAGTCGCGACTTCGTGCGACCAGCCTTGGGCGTCTTGCAAATGATTCCGATTGCGGCCGTCGCCATCTCATCTCCAATGATCTGTCGATGCGACGGCGCGCGCGACTATAGGCGAGGCCGCAAACGCGCAGCCGCGGTCGCGATCAGTTGCAATGCATCTTTGGCGCCGCCAACATCGCCCTTTTCGAAATCGCCGTCGATGAGCCCCATTTGGTTGGTAACATGCGCGAAGCAAAGAACCGGTTTTCGCTTGACGGAAGCGAAGGCGTAGAGGGCGGCGGCTTCCATCTCGACCGCCAGCAGCCCTTTGTCGCGCATTTGGTCGATCGACTGCTGCGTCTCGCGGAACGGCGCGTCCGTCGTCCAGGTGGGTCCCGTCAGGACGGGTACGCCGAAACCATCGAAAGCGCCCGCAAGCGCGTCAATGAGAGCACGATCAGCATAGGCGAACTCGGATTGTTCGAGGTAATGATAGCTCGTGCCTTCGTCACGCAGGGCATGATCAATCATAATGAAATAGTGCGGCCGGCGTATCGGGACGATTTGCCCGGACGAGGTAACGCTGATGAGCAACTTACAGCCCGAGGCAAAAAGCTCCTCGGCGATGAGGACCGCGAAGGCCGCGCCAACCGCGCAGCCAATGATCCCGAAAACAGCACCGCCTAGGGTGAAACGAAAAAGTTTCGTGTGGTAGCAAGCCCACGTCGGGTCAAGTCTCGCCTGATCCGATGACGTCAATGCACGCACAATATCCCCATCGGGATCGAGAACGCAGACATTGGGTACGCTGCCTTCGGAAAGCCGCCGCTGGCGTCTTGCCTCGCGTAGCAAGCTTTCTGGCGTGAATACTGAGGATGCGCTGTAGTGCTTGTGCGCGAGAATTGGCGGTATTTCGTTCTGAATTTTTGACATGAATTCGGAAATCACGCTGGCCAAACTCCGTTTTGGTAACGTGATATCCGCGGCTCGACAAGGACTTCTCAGGCAACCGGTTGCGATTGACGCCGGCCCGGTTTTTCGACGATCTGCATTACGAGACTTGACCGCGCGTTAGCGCACGACCTTGTGATGGCGCCGTGAACATAACGGCCATCGCCATTCCGGCTAACTTGCAACTTTGGTGCTTCAGCTGGCGCCCTTTTCGACGCGCTATTCCTTGGTGAATAGCGCAGTTGCGCCGACGAAAATCAACCGCCGCCCCGGCAGTGTCCGGGAACGGTTGAAAGCGGGCGTATCGCTTGCGCGTTATAATGTCTGCGCCTGGCCCTAAAGCGGCGGTTGGCCGGCGGCAATGCCAACGCGCTCTGGCTGGCGCCGTAACGAGCCCGCCCCCTAGATATCCCGGCCCTCGACCTTGATCTGCAGCGTCTTGACGATGTCAGGGATGCGCTCCAGCTGCGGATAGACCGCCAGCGCACGGCGATAGACTTCCAGCGCCTGTTTGTCGTCACCGATGTCCTGCAAGATCAGCCCGAAGCCGGTGAGCGCGCCGAAATGACGCGGCTCCAGCCGCAGCACTTGGCGAATGTCGGCGACCGAGCGGCCGTAGTCCTTCTTCATGTAATAGATGGTTGCGCGCCGGTTCCAGGCTTCCACGTAGTCCGGCTTGATCTTGACGATCGCGTCGAGCAGCTTAAGCGCGAGATCGAGATCCTTCTCCTCGATCGACTTCTGCACGCGCGTCATCAGCAGATTGGCGGTGTCGCTGCGCGAGATCATCCACAGCGCCCAGATGCGCTGCTCGATCGCCTTGGCGGTCTCGGCATTAGGCGCCGCTTTCAGCGCACCGAACAGGAAATCGAGATTGTGGGCACGGTCGTCCAGCCGCACATGCGGCAACTTTTTCGGTGGCTCGACCCATTTGCCCTTGGGCTCGGCGGCCGACGCCGGTGCAGCAAGCACCGTGGCCGTGACGGCGGCAAAGGCAGCGGTGAGGAATCGCGGGCGCATGATCGAAGATTAATATCTCCGACAGATAAGGCCAATATGCGGCAGCGGAATGGGCGCCTCGCGCCCGGGGAGCGCCCGGCTCAGCCCTGGCGCGCCTTGAAGCGGCGGTTGGTCTTGTTGATGACGTAAAGACGGCCCTTGCGCCGCACCAACCGGTTGTTGCGGTGCCGGCCGCGCAGCGATTTCAGGGAGTTACGGACTTTCATGACGGTCTCTGGATGCCTGTTTGCTGGCGTTCTAGTGAGCCCACCAGCCCCTGTCAACGTAACTAGCCCAGCCGTGGATACCAGGGGTCAGAAGTCAGGTATCAGTAATCAGAAAAACCGTTAGAGTTCTGATCGCTGACCTCTGATCCCTGATCCCTGGCACCCATGCAGCGGAGTACGGAGCGCTTTCTGACCACCCATACCGGCAGCCTGCCGCGGCCGGACGACCTCATCCGCATGATGTACGCCAAGGAGGAAGGCGTCCCGGTCGAGCCCAAGGCGCTGGCCGCGCGGGTGCGCGCGGCGGTCGCCGAGGTGGTGAAGAAGCAGGCCGACGCCGGTATCGATCTGATCAATGACGGCGAGATGTCGAAGCCGAGCTACGCCACCTACATCAAAGACCGGCTCAATGGCTTTGGCGGCACCGGCAATACGTTCGTCTATCAAGACCTCGCCGATTTTCCGCGGCTGGAAAAACGCGTTTTCGGCGACCCCGGCCGCTCGCGGCGCAAGACGCCGGCCTGCAACGCGGCCATCAGTGTGCGTGACAAACAGGCGGCACAGACCGACGCCGAAAATCTCAAAGCAGCGCTTGGCGCGGTGAAGGCGGCGGGCGGCTTCATGAGCGCGGCCTCGCCCGGCGTGGTGGGATTGTTCTTCCGCAACGAGCACTACCCGAACCAGGAGGCCTATCTCGCGGCGATCGCCGAGGCGATGCGGCACGAATACGAAACCGTGACCAAGGCCGGTTTCGTGCTGCAATTCGATTGTCCGGATCTCGCCATGGGCCGGCACATCCAATATGCCGAGTTGAGCCTCGCCGAATTCCGCAAGCGTGCGCAGCTGCATGTCGAAGCGCTCAACCACGCGGTCGCCAATATCCCGACCGAGCAGCTTCGCATGCACGTGTGCTGGGGCAATTACGAAGGTCCGCATCACCGCGACGTGGCGCTCGCCGACATCATCGACATCGTGGTCTCGGCCAAGCCCAACGCCATTTCGTTCGAGGCCGCCAATCCGCGCCACGCCCACGAATGGACGCTGTTCGAAAAACGCAAACTGCCGGACGGCAAGGTGATTATCCCCGGCGTGATTGAATCGAAGTCGAACTTCATCGACCATCCGGAGCTGGTCGCGCAACGCATTGGCCGCTACGCCAAGCTGGTCGGCCGCGAAAACGTCATCGCCGGCTCCGACTGCGGATTCGGCACCTGGGTCGGCCAGGCCGCGGTCGATCCCGACGTGGTGTTCGCCAAGCTCGCGGCCATGGCGGAAGGAGCAAAGATTGCGACCAAGCAGTTTTGGAAATAGGCCGAAACCGGCGGGCTGCCTCCATGGATAAGTTAGGTCTCGTCCTCAGCACCATCGTCTTTTTTCTTTTCCCGATCCCGTTCCTGCTCAGCTTCGCGGTTTCCCATGGCGCGGATTGGACGGGCACCCTCGCCTATGTGGCCGTCGCCGTATTGGCGTTGGCGGCCGTGGCGGCAGGCTGGGCGGCAACTCGTCGCGGCGGCGGCTGACCCCGCGTTACGCGCTTGGAAAAACCGTGTATGAAGGGGCCGGGCTACGGACGACTAAACCGACGCGGCGCTCGTCGCCGCGGCGGTCAAAAGCCGGAAACTAGCCATCCTGGGGAGGACGTCAATCGTGAGCGCCGAGGCGGATCGCCCGCCGCAGCGCGGCGGCCGCGTCAATTTCAACACGGTGCTCGCCGCTGCTTGCGTGTTGTTCTCCATCTTCCTGTTCCTCGTCATCCCGAGCGAGGTCGAGCGGCCGCCGGTGCTGTTCGGCACGACCTCGGCGGCGCTCGATTCTGCGTTTTTTCCGGAATTGGTGGCGACCTGCTTCATGTTGGTCGGCATTTGGTACCTGTACACGAGCTTCCGCCTCAACGACGCCAACGGCTTTCGTGGCCTGAAAAAACACAACTATGGCAGCGTCGCTTTCACCACGGTGATGTTCGTTGTCTATGCCTCGATCCTGCAACCGCTCGGCTTCATCCTGTCGAGCGCGCTGGTGGTGGCGGCGCTCAGCACTTTCTACGGCGCGCGCCATTGGACGACGATCGCGCTTGTCTCCGTCGGCGTGCCCGCCATTGTCTATGTCGTGTTTCGCCGCGTGCTGACGGTGGCGCTGCCCGAATTTCCGGATTTCTGAGCCGTGATCGACTCCATCCTCCACAGCATCGATCTGCTCCTGCGGCTCGACACGCTGCTGATGATGAGTCTCGGACTGGTGCTCGGCATCTTCATCGGCGCGCTGCCCGGTTTCACCACCACCATGGCGATGGCGGTGCTGCTGCCGATCTCGTTTTTTCTTGACCCGGTCGTCGGCATCCCCTTCCTGATCGGCGTCTACAAGGGCGGCATTTACGGCGGCAGCATTCCGGCCATCCTGGTCGGCATTCCCGGCACCGGCGCCTCGGTGGCGACCACCTATGATGGCCTGCCGCTGACCAAGAAGGGCCAATCGCGCAAGGCGCTCGACATGGCGCTCGCCGCCTCCGCCATCGGCGACTTCGCCGCCAGCCTGTGCACGGTGGTGCTGATCGGCCCGATCGCGCTCATCGCCATGAAGTTCGGGCCGCCGGAACTGGCGGCGGTGATGGTGCTGAGCATGCTGGTCATCGCCTTCTCCGGCACCACCATGGTGGTTAAGAGCCTGATGATGCTTTTGCTCGGCATGTTCTTCGCCATGGTCGGACAGGACCCGATCGGCGCGCTCAGCCGTTTCACCTTCGGCTTCTTCCCCATCGAATCCGGCATTGATCTGTTGCCCATGCTGATCGGCCTGTTCGCCATTCCCGAAGTGCTGCTCTCCATCGAGGAAAAGGCCAAGCCCTTCATCGATAAATCGGTGCGGCCCGAAGGCGACCGGCTGACCCTCAGCGAACTGAGTGCTTGCAAGCGCACCATCGCGCGCTCGACCGTGCTCGGCGCGGTGATTGGCATGATTCCCGGCGTCGGCCAAGTGGTGGCGGCGTTGACGGCCTATGCCGGGGCCAAATCCGCCTCCCCGCACCCGGAGAAATTTGGCACCGGCATTCTCGAAGGCGTGGCCGCACCTGAAGCCGCCAACAACGCGGTCAACGGGCCCACCATGGTGCCGCTGCTGACCCTCGGCATTCCTGGTGACAACATCACCGCGATCCTGCTGGGCGCTTTTGTGGTCCAGGGCCTACGGCCGGGCCCGCAACTGTTTGCGCAGCAGGCGCCGCTGATCTACGCCATCCTGTTCAGCATGATCGTCGCCTGCGTGCTGCTCTACGTGCTGGGCTATCTGCTGATCCCGCTGTTCTCCAAGGTCGTCATGATCCGCAAGGCCTATCTGGTGCCGCTGACCGTGGTGTTCGCCTTCGTCGGCACCTATGTCTATCGCTCCAACGTGTTCGACCTTTATTTCCTGATCTTCTTCGGCCTGCTCGGCTACGCGGCGCGCAAGTTAAGCTTCGACGTCACGCCGCTGGTGATGGCCTTCATCCTGACCCCGGTGCTGGAATATTCTCTGGGCCAGTCAATCCTGTTGTCGCAGGGTAATTTGTTGCACTATGTGGTAATCGAACGGCCGCTCGCCCTGGGCATCATCCTGGCGACGCCGGGACTGACCTACGTGATGTGGTACCGTACGCGGAAGCTGAGAAATCCGGACCCGGTCAACGGGTTGGAGCCGGTGCCGGCAAAACAATGAAGCCCGGACTGATAGCGAGGGCGTAAGGGAGGAAAATGCAATGACACACCTATCGAGGCGCTTGTTTGTTGCGGGCGCCGCCGCGACCGGCGTTGCATTGGGGGGAGCCGCGGCGCTCGCCCAGAACTATCCGAGCAAGCCGATAACCATGATCATTCCGCTCGGCGCTGGCGGCTCGCATGATCTCAACGCGCGCGTCATGACCTCGGTGCTGCCAAGCTATCTCGGGCAACCGGTGGTCGTTCAGCTCATGCCGGGCGCCAGCGGACGCATCGGCACGGCCGCCGCAGCCAAGGCCAAGGCCGACGGCTATACACTGCTGTTCACCCACAACTTCATCGATGAGCTGCAACAGCACGTCACCAAGCTACCCTACGATCCGAACAAGGATTTCGTCGTGGTCGCGCGCACCAATTACGCTCCGCCCTCAATTGTGGTGCGCTCCGACAGTAAATTCAAAACGCTGAAGGACATGCTCGAATACGCCAAAGCGCATCCGGGCGAGGTCAAGTTCGGCCACAGCGGCAACTGGGGTGCCGGCATGGTGCCGGGCGCGGCGCTCTTGCAGGCGGCCGGCGTGAAAATGACGCTGGTGCCTTATAAAGGTGGCGGCCCATCGATGCGCGGGATGCTCGCCGGCGACGTCGATTTCACCGTGGCGTTCCCGTCGGTCATCACCAGCCAGGGCGACAAAGTGCGCACGCTGGTGACGCTCGCTGACAAGCGCGTGTTCAAGGACGTCCCGACCTCGGGTGAGCTCGGCTTCCCGAACGTCGCCTCGATCGCCACCATGCAGCGCGTGGTGCTGGCGCCCGCCGGCATCCCGACGGACCGTCTAGCCAAGCTGCGCGAGGGATTCGCCAAGATGTCGAAGGACAAGACCTACATGACGCTGCTCAAGAAGCTCGACGAGAACGACGAGTTCATTAGCGGCGATCAATACCAGAAGATGCGGATGGAGCAGGACAAGAACTACGCCACACTGGTGAAGGAACTCACAAAGTAGCTTGTGCGCTGGCATCCGCGGAACTTGACCGCCCAAGCCGGCTAAATTCGGCTTGGGCGGTGGCGCTCGGATAAAGTTGCGGGGAAATGGTGGCGGACGTAGCCGAACCCGTCTCCACACCCAAATTCCCTGCTAACAGGGAAATTTACAGGGAATTTTTCAATTTTACTCCAGATTGCAGATCAGACCTCGCCATTCGCCCAATGATTCAGCGGACTTAGAGCAAATTCCTTACTCAATGGAGCAGGGAATTGAACCGGATATAATCCCGATTGATTTCCGGATTACATTTTCGGAAGGGACAGGCTTCGCTACGCGGACCGGCTTCGCCGGCCACGCTGGCGCAATCACCACCGAAACTAACATCCGACCCGGACCACCAAATGTGGGCTGCTCAGGTCCCGTCCGCCTAAAGGCTCAATGGTCTTCTAAATTGCGGCACACAGCCATGTTGAGCGAATCGCTTCCATTACGCCTAGTTGAGTAACCATGTGCCATTTTTCAGGATGGTTTCGCGCCCAGTTCATAAATGCCTGAAGCATTGCGCTATCCGATACAGAAGATTCTAAACAAGCAGAAACGAAAGAGATTAATTTTCGATCGTCATGATTTTTGGCGTTTTTCAAAAACGCGCCAGTCCAAAACATTTGACGAGCGGCGCCGGAAATAAATCCGAGACAATACGCTTGGTCCATCGTATTTCCTTTGCTGCACTTACTGTAAAATGTCTGGATATTGTTCTGGCGCGGCTGTTCAGAATTTGCGGGCGCTGAAACGAGCAGGATTGCAGCCAACGTGACGCCATACAAAGAATGCCGCGTAATCATTGAGCGCTCCTAATGAAACTTTCGCTTCACTAATTCCTCTGACAACCATACTCGATTGGCTACGAATGAACCACCCCCGTTGAAGGGGTCCGATTTGAAGTATGTCATTTGGCATCAAGGAGGACCGATATACCGAGGGGAAGATATCAAGCCGGAGGAGATCGTCGCCAAGCTGAAGCAGGTCGATGTGCTGGTCTCGCAAGGCGTGCCGCCGATGGCACTCGCACAAATCGCAGCCAAGCGCGCGGTAGCTCTTCCTCGCGCAAATACCAATGTCGCAATTAGTCACTAGAGGGGCTTATACGCGCCGGAAGCGGCGCGGCACCGCGACGTTGGGCCTTAAGTCTAGACCCGCTTGGCCCTTGACGGGCACAAGGGAACGGATTGCTTTTGTGAGCAGATTCGCTACGCTCGGGGCGATCAGCCGCTGTCGCAGGGACCGATCGGCGGCGCGATCGGAGGCAATAGCTTCGTTGGAAAATCTTCGGGAGGTTAGAATGCGTCCGACAGTACTGTTTTGTGCAGTGCTGTTGACCTGGTTTGGGATTGAGCCCGGCAATACGCACGCACGAGTAACGCTAGGGGCCTTTACTTCAGTCGACGTCGGCGTGACGCCTCATGCAACTCCGCTAACCGGCGCGCTGCTAGACCTTGATCAACGTAGATTCGAGCGCGTCGCGCAGACCCCCAACATGCTAACGCCGAATGATCCGGCCGAACGAGCGTGGGCTGCGATCCAGAATACGACCGACCGCGCCGCGCTGGAGGACTTCATTCGACGCTTCGGCAATACGAAGTACGCCAATTTGGCGCTCGGCCGCTTGATCACGTTGATCGCAACCACGCTGCCGCCGGAGGATGCGGCCGGACAAGCATGGGCTGCGGTGCGGAACACGACTCACCAGGCCGCGCTAGAGGAATTTGTCCGACGCTTCGGCAACACGAGGTACGCCGATCCGGCGCGCGCCCGCTTGAAGGCGTTGACCGCAAACAAACTGGCGCCAGAGGATGCGGCCGCACGAGCGTGGACTGCGGTGCAGAATTCGACCGACCCGGCCGCGCTGGAGAATTTCATCCGACGCTTCGGCAACACGAAGTACGCCGATCTGGCGCGTGCCCGCTTGGGAGCATTGGCCGCAAACAAGCTGCCGCCA